>Ga0265301_10000419_pt1 | contig 62946 bp, 95 predicted proteins | sample AusTroGonzalo_MG_2_FD_193488 | JGI IMG/M metagenome (GOLD analysis project Ga0265301, IMG submission 193488) | Bovine rumen microbial communities from tropical cattle in Woodstock, Queensland, Australia - Gonzalo_04 | ecosystem: Host-associated > Mammals > Digestive system > Stomach > Rumen ... | reverse complement strand
GCTTCCAACTGCTTGATAGATACGGAGTTAAGGGGGGGGTTAGTATATGACCCTTTCATGGGCACTGGCACTTTGGCTATTGCTGCGCTTGAACAAAAAATGGCTTTTGTAGGAAGTGAGATAAGCGAGGAATATGTCAATTATGCAGAGCGAAGAATAAAAAACCACTCAAAACAATTATCACTATGGTAGAAGAATGGAAGGATATTGAAGGATATGAGGGGCTATATCAAGTTTCAAACATGGGCTTTGTTCGGAATCGTCATGGGCGATTATTGACGCGAGAAGTAGCTCAACGCGGTTATTTAAGGGTGCGATTATCTAAAGGGGCTCATCAAAGTAACCACAAGATTCATCGCCTTGTAGCCCAAGCTTTCATTCCGAACCCGAATCGTCTGCCTCAAGTAAATCATAAAAATGAGGATAAAACAGATAATAGAGTCGTTAACCTCGAATGGACAGACAACAAGACTAATTATATTCTGAACACGAACAAGGCTCACGGTAAGGTCGGTGTCATTATGATTGATAACGGTAAGGAAGTGGAATTTGAGAGCTTAAAACAAGCCACGACAGCTACAAGAATCAGCCGCTATTCCATTGTTTCAGTTTGTAAGGGAATCCAGAAAACCGCCGGTGGCAAGCAGTGGAGATATAAAGAATAATTACAACCAACAACTGAGTCTTTTTTAGACTCAGTCTAAATAACAACGATTATGGAAGAACTAAATTCAAAAGACTTTATGGCCATATCCTTTGATATTCTTGAGAAGAGTGGCTTTCAGAAGAAAGAGATGCACACCGTCAAGGGGCAGCACTACTGGCTTTATGTTATTTCTCCGGAATATCATGTCAAGATTTGGACAAGAGGATTGCATGATAACCCTGAGAGCGGATTTATGCTTTATGCCGAAACTGCAAAGGGCGTATGCCGTATGAATCTTAAATGGGTCCATGAGTTGCAGCATCTGCTTCGCCTTTTTGAAATTGACAAACAAATTATAGTATTATGAAACAGATAACGAAACAAGAGGCCATTGACGGCATAAAGAGTCTGTTTGAACTGGCCACATGGGAAGAGAAGAAGGAAGAAAAATCCTTTTATTCTCAGAAGGAAGGAACCGACAATGCTGATTTCTTTTTTGACAAACGTCAGTATGAGCGAGATGAGGTTATAGCAAAACTCAGCGCATACTTTGCAGATAAAAGAATCATCGGAGGATGCTGCGCCATCGACTCGATTACTCTTCTCTATACAACGGTACATATCAAGGACTACAAGAAGGAGTGATTATGAACTGGGGAAGATTATTCGCAAGTATCATAACCGTAGCATTCGGCATAGCCGGAGCTATCGGTTTCAGTGTTCTGCTTGAAAAACTGCCGGATTGGACGGACTGGCCAATTATCATTTTGTGTCTGCTGTTTTTCGTCGTGGTGGTTTATTTCAGAATGGGAGAAAAGGAGGAGCCTAAGATTCACGGATGGGTTGCTGTTGATAAGAACAACGCATGTTATTTCCATCTGCATAAGCCTCAACGGTCCCTCGATGTCTCATGGTACGCTACGCCGGATAGGTTCCAAGAGGATTATAATCCTTTATGGCATCTGAGGCTTCCGGATGAGGTCGCATCATCATTTGACCTTACGTGGGAAGATGAGCCTATTGAAGTTGAACTTACAGTGAAAGAAGTATGAGAGAATTAAGGGCCCTTTGGGCTGTTATTATAGCCTTCCTTCCTCTTGTTGTGTATCTTATAATACATGACGGCAAGTTTGAGAAGGCTCCGAAAGAATTAACAACAGAAGAAATCAATATGAAAGGAAGCCGATTTACAGTAGGAGACTATGTATATAGCTCCTTTAGCAAGGAACCTTGCATGATTCTTTGCATATATGCTTATGATGAAAGCTATGCTTCGGTTAAAGTCAATAGGGTTGTGGGTACGAAAGATTTAGCATCATTATCACCCATTCCTCTTACCGGAGAAATCCTTGAAAAGAACGGTTTTGTCCATAAGGATAAACTCCATGACGAGTTTGGCCATGAAATAAAAGGGCAGTCCGTAACCTTGGATTTTGACATGACCAAAGACGAAAAGGATGCCAAGCTCAAGATTTGGCTCTGCATCAGCACTTCTAATTCTAATGGTGGCCTTATGCCTCACAGATATTTCGAGGGGTATATTGAATACGTACATGAGCTTCAACACGCGCTCAGATTGTGTAACGTTGATTTACAGATTGAACTATGAAGGCAGAAGAGTTTATGATAGGTGACTGGGTTCTTGGTTTGGTTGAAGATAACGAAGAAATAGGCAAGATAATAGCCAAACACCCTGCAAGGATAATTAAGATTGAAGAGAACGGTGATTATGCGGCTCAATGTCCTTATACATTTGATGAGATGTATGAAGGCGATGGCACTCCGATAGAAGATTTCTTATGGTATGACACTGAGCCTATGCCTCTTACTGCGGAGATTCTGAGTAAGAACGGATTTGTATCAAAGAAAGGCTTTATGCAGAAAGGTAATTTCGGTGATGGGCCTTTGATGATATGGCATACGGAGGATAACAAGATACTTCGCCATTTTACTCATGAATTAGAGATAAGCGATTTGTCATCTGATAAGGGCTATAGGATTCGCTTTATCTGCAACTATGTCCATCAACTTCAGCACGCATTAAGGCTGTGCGGTATTAACAAAGAAATCGTATTATAGCTATGGCACTATTACAGAAAATGGAGCATAATGACGATGATTTCCAAGGTGAAATCATTCATATCGTAGATGAAGTCCATCAAGGCGCAGAGTTTACTGTTTGTGGGCTTGCAATACCGGATTCAAATATTGATATGGAAGGTTACGAACATGTAGGAGAACCGTTTGTTGGCTCACTCAAAAAATGTACATGTTCCGCTTGTAACAAAACCGTACGTTACTTCAAATCATTGAGATAAAACTTAAACCATTTTGCTTATGAAACCAGTAGATGACAATCCGAATGAAGAATCCAGTGCAACACAATGCGCTCAGATTCTCGAATGGCTCAAAGCCGGTAACAGCATCACTCCGGCAGAAGCCTATGTCAAGTTCCAATGCCTGCGTCTCGGCGCACGTATTTTCAACCTCAAGGAACGAGGCCATAAAATCAAGACGGAACTCATCACTCTTCCTAACGGAAAGAGAGTCGGCAAATATACTCTCATAGAATTGGCCGAAAATTGTAAATAACTTCACTATCCAAAATTCTTTTCTTATAAACTTGACTTCATATCTTTGTGAAAACAATTTCATTTTCACATGGATTTCGGAAAGAGAATTAAGGAAAGAAGAATCGAACTGAGGATGACGCAGCAGCAGGTTGGCGAAATGGCCGGTGTTGACTACGTCACAGTTTTGCACGTAGAGAAGAATAAGAAATGTGCGTTCGAGACGGTGCAGAAAATCTGCGAAGCTTTGAGGTTGGAAATAACACTTACAGAATATGAGAAATGTTATCCTAAAAAGACTCGTGTTAAGTGACTGGAAGGCACAGAACACCGACCTCATCTTTGATGAAAAGTACAACACTGTAGTCGGACGTAACGGAACCGGCAAGACCAATCTTATGAGAGCTTGGTTTTGGCTGCTTTCCGGATATACCGACCCTCTGCTGCCAAAGAACTCTGAGCTCTATGACAACAGAGTCGAGTTGAGTGAAAAGACACCGCTCGCATCCGTTAAGGCTTATCTGAGCATCGACGGAGAAGAGTGTACTATCGAGAAGCGTGCTGAAGCGAAATTCACTCGCAGAAAGGGAACCGGCGTATATGAGAAGGCTCCGTCAGACAACTACACTATTTTCATTGATGACATAGAGACAAGTGTCACGGATTGGAGGGCTTTCTGCACTCGCAACTTCTGTGATTACGACCGTATGACCTTCTGTCTGCACGGCAAATTCTTTGCGCAACTCGCAGAGGAGAATAAAGACAAGGCACGTGCACTTCTCGAACAGATTGTAGGGACCGTTTCAGATTCCGAACTCAAGGGCGATTACTCTGAGATTCTGCCTAAACTCAAGACACTTTCTATCTCTGAGCTTATCAATCAGACTCAGAACACCCTTAAACCGCTTAAAACAAGGCTCAACGAAATTCCGGCCATTGTTGAGCGAGACCAGACCGACCTCGCGGAATACAATCAGACCGATTTCGAAGCCATCAGCAATCAGATGGACGAAGTGCGCGGCAAGATTACCGACATAGACAATGATATGTTGGCTGCTTCGGATGCCATCAAACCTCTCGTCGAAAAAAGACGTAAGCAGATTGAGGATAAGATGGCCGCCGAGCGTAATCTTGCCGAAGCAAAAAAGCGTTACTGTGATGACATCTACACCGGAGCCCAAGACCTTCGCGCAAAACTTAACAGAATAGATGCGGAGAATCGAGACATCGAGGCTGCAAATATACGTGGTAGGAACCGTATCATCAATCTTGAAACGGAAATCAACGCATCCAAGGCTGACTTCAACCGCCTCAGCCGTAGGCGTGAGGAACTGATTAAGGAACGTGACGAGGTTGTTGCTCGCGTTTTTGTTCCTTCAGCTTGCGCGTACTGCGGTCAGGAACTGCCGATAGAAAAGCAGGAGGAGATGCGCGACAAGTTCAACACACAGAAAAATACCGACCTCACTCGTGTAGTGACTGAGGGTAAGAGTGTACGCGCTCGTATGGGCAAACTCCAAGAGGACATCGAGAAACTTGAGGCAGAGAAAGCCCAAGGCTTCTCAGAACAGCCGTTGCTCTCTAAGGAGGAGGCTCAGAAGGCTCTTGATGCTTACTATGCTGAACATCCGGATTTTGAACAGACGGATGAGTATGCTCACCTCAAGGCTATTGTTGACAAATGTGTAATAGATGAGGAACAGAAGGCCGATAACACTGCTCTCTTAGAGAAGAAACGCGGGCTCCTCTCTCAGCTTGAGGAGTTGAATCAGAACTACGGTCTCAAGGCAAAACGCGATGCTCTTGAAAAGGAGATAAACGACCTTGAGGAAGAGAAGAAGGAGGTCGGTTTGAAAGCCATCTACCAAGAGAAGATTCTGCGTCAGATTGACGAGTATATCCGCGAGCGTGCCGACATCGTATCACAGAGAGTGAACTCATCTTTCCGCTTCACCAAGATTACGATGCAACGCCGTCAGAAGGATGGAACCCTCGTGGATGACTGCATCCTCTGCCAGTACAATGACACCAAGTACAACACTTCCAACGGTGCTGCACAAGCCATGATAGAGGCAGAGGTACAGAGATTCTTCTGTCAGTCCTACGGAGTCAATATGCCGTTGTGGATTGACGAGAGCAACACCATCAATGAGGATAACATGCCGGTCAACGAAGATGGACAGACCATTCTCATTCGTTGCTCAGATGATAAGGCCCTCCGCGTCATTATGAAGAAGTGATATGGAAGCGAATCTCACTATAGCCGGAGAAATCATTGAAGCCAATAAAGTCAAGGATGTCAAGGATGACAAGGGTTCATTAGTCGAGATTTGGAATTATGTCATCAAGCAGAATGATTTTGGGAGGGAAGATACGTGCATACCGTTCACGGCCTACAATCCGAAGAAGAAGAAATGGCCTCTCGATGTGGGCCGTAACGTGCGCGTTGACCTCTGTGTCATGGGTTACAAGAAAGGGAGGTACTGGTTTGTGACGGCCAAATGTCTGAAGGTTTGGGTAGATGCTACCGAGAATGATTACCGTAAGATAACGAGGCGCAGAACAACCGTATATGATGATATTCCTATCGACATTATCCGTGACGAGAATGGTGACAGTCCGAGAATAGAAGATACCGATTTTTAACCACATAACAACAATATTATGGAAGAAAACAGCAATGTTCCGTCAGCAGCCGTCATCAAGGTCGGCGAGATTGGCGATACCGTCATCAAACGCATCCAAGAGTTGTGCGAGGCCGGATTTACCATGCCTGCTGATTACAACTACGTGAATGCAATCAAGATGTCCTACCTCAAGATTGCAGAGGTGAAGGACAAGAACGGAAAGCGTGCCCTTGAGGTATGTACTCCGGCATCCATTCAGACCGCACTCTTTAAGATGGTCACTCGCGGTCTCAATATGGCTCTCGACCAGTGTTATCCTATCGTTCGCGGAGACCAACTGTGCATCGACCCCTCATACTTCGGTCAGGTGCTGTTGGTGAAGCGCATCTATCCGGATTGGGAGCCGTTCCCAGTAGTCATCCACGAAGGCGATGAGTTCGTTTATAAGATTGACGCAGAGTCTGGCCGTAAGGTCCTCATCAAGCATGAACAGAGCCTTGAGAATATAGACAAGGATTTCGTAGGTGCTTATATGTACATTCCGTCCAAGCAGGGACCGAATCTGTACGTGATGACCAAGAAGCAGATTATGACCGCTTGGAGCAAGTCACCTTCGCAGCAGGGCGTGCATAAGCAGTTCACCGAGAAGATGATTTCCAAGACCATCGTCAACTCCGGCTGCCGTATGGTTATCAATTCTACTCCGGAACTGAACGGCGCAGGCGAGCCGGATGATGAGGAACCGCAGAATGAAGTAAGGGATTTGCGTCCTTCTGAGTTCCAAGAGGTTAAAGAAGCTCCGGCTATCGAGGAGAAACCTCAAGTGGCAAAACCGAAGCCAAGACCGGTAGTCAAGAAGGAAGAGCCTGCTGAAGCTCCGGCAGAAGCAGCACCGGCTGCCGAGGCTCCACAACCCGAAGCTCCGGCAGAGGCCGCCGCTCCACAGTCCGGTAACGCACAGCAAGGCAATATCGATTTCTGATAGGTTATGCGCATCAAAGTTGTAGGTTCAAGCTCAGAAGGTAACGGCTACCTCATAGAGTCATCGGGGAAGGTACTCATCCTCGAATTGGGATGTACGTTGTCTGATTATCTTGAGTCATGCAACTATGACGAAGGGATGAAGAAGGTATGCGGCTGCTTGGTTTCTCACAGACATAGTGACCACCTTGCACCGCGTACTGCCTCTTCGTTGCTCCGCATGGGCTATAAGATATTCGGCCCTCCAACTTGCGGACCGGTGGTTCCCGGAATAGAGTGCATCGAACTGAACAAGATAAACCATATCGGACCATTCAAGGTTCAAGCCTTCGAGCTTGAGCACGCGACACGGTGCTTCGGCTATCTCATCGACTGTCCGGATGGTGTACGCATCGTCTTTGCCACCGACTGCCGAGAAATTCCTTTCACGTTCAAGGATGTCAACTTCTATATGGTTGAGACAAACAATGATGAGGATGTCATTGTCGATAACATGATGGAAGGCATGGGCTCTCAGTTTTCAAGATATGATGACCATCTGTCCTTACAGAAGGCCGAGATGTTCCTCCGTAACAGTTTTTCTTCTGCCGCCAACGGCATTCTTCTCATCCATCTGAGTAGCAGCAACAGCGACGAAAAGATGTTTGTCGAAACAATACAGAAGAGTCTCGGCTTTCAGAAGGTGTGGGCTGCGAAGAAGGGACTGACATTAGATATTGACAAGTATGAGTTCTAAGGAGTTTTATATCAGCCACAGCTTTAAGGAAGAGATTGTCGTTCCTTATGCTGCCATACAGAATAACATACAGTTCTTTGAAGCACGCAGTAATCAGAGAGTTATCACGGCTGACGGTGTGAGATGTAAGGTCGTTTATCTTGAGGTAAAGAATATCTGCGAATACGGAGACCTTATCAAATCTCTCTATGCGACCGAACCTTGGGATTTCCTCTGTGCATGGCATAAGTCTAAACCGGATATGATGAGTCTCGACTTCGTCAATATTAGGCTCCGTAGGCTTAACGCTGCCGAAGAGGAGGAAAATAATAATATTGAAAATCAAAACTTAGATGAGCAATATGAAGCATGAACAGATAATTCACGGCTCTATACCTTCGAAGTCAAATCAATACAAGATTATCACCCTCGGTGGTCACGGCAGTCTTGCTAAGACTTCCGCTATGAAGGAGTTCGAGAAGAAATTCTACCTTCAATGTGGAGCCTATCGCAACAAGAACATTCAAGGCTTCTTCGAACTGTATGCAGATGTTTATTTCCAATCCAATCAGCCGGACCTTGATAATTCTCTCAAGGGGTTACTGGATTGCCTTCAGTCTTGCAAGGCTATAAAGAATGACCGCAACTGCGTAAAGATTGTGGCCAACAAATTTATTGACCGCATAGACCCTCGTATAGAGTTTACTCTTGTAGAAGTAAAGGGTATTGAAGAAAAGGATTCCCAAGCACCTTCCTTGTTTCAGTGATTTATGACCGAAGCCATCAGACTCGTAGAATTGGCCGTCAGCGAATTATTTACCGTTGACCTTAGCGACATACGGGGTAGGGAGAGAAAACGGAATACGTCAAATGCAAGGGCCCTCATTTGGTTTGTTTTGCATTATGACTACAATATGTCGAGCAATAAAATCGCAATCGAATACCAAAGGACAAGAAGAGATGTCTGTATGCAGGTCTCCAATATGAAGTTTCTTATAGAGAAAAACGCAACCGAAAAAGAGAACTATCAAAAGGTCCTTCAATACATAAAAGAGAAGGAGCGCGACCGTAGTAACGCCCCTTCCGGAAAAACATCTTGAAGAGAGATAGAGATGTTTTTATTGCATAAAGACCTTCAGCCCCTTTCCTCTTACTGAATCTGAAGTCATCATATCCCTTATATCGTCACGGATGGACTTGACATATCCGGATGTCCTACGCAACTCCTCCAGTATGGGATTGTTCACATTGTTGAGCCATGTGTATATTCTGTCGATATTGGTGTTTATCGTCATCTGATTGGCTCTTACACCGTTCAGATAGGATTCAATCACCTCGGCCTCCTTCTCGGTCACGCCTTGTATTCCCTTCTGAAGCGAAGTCAATCCACTGTTGGCATAGCCTTGGTTGAATCCGAGAGTTTCCATTATCTCGCGCAGACCGGCATCAATCTGCTTGACAGCCTCATCCTTCTTGACCTTAAAAGCTTCGAGGTCAGAATGGTTCACAACTCCGCTCTCGTCGAACATTGAATCGAAGTCCTCGAACAGACGTTCGATATAACGGTTTGCATAACGCAGAGCGGCCTGCTTCTTTATGAGGTTGTCGATAAACTCATCAAACTTGCCGTTGATGGCATCGAGGGTATTCTCGCCGTTCTTATAAGCATCCACCCAAGCACTGACGATATTTGCAGCCTCTGAAGCATAATTGGAGTTGCCGATGCCGCCGAACGCTTCAAGCATCTTGCTCTTGGCTGCATCGAGCTCATCCTCAAGCTCAATCAACTGCTGCTTATACTTGGTGATTGCGCTTTCATCCGGATTCTTACGCTCCTCTTCGGCTGCAAGCTGTGCTTCGATGGCCTCACGTCGCATCTGAATATTCTGCAACATCTGGTCCCCAGTGACCAAAGCTTCTTCAAGCAAAAGGACATTGTCCATCTCCTTTTCGAGACGGCTATAGGCCCAAGCGAGATTATCGATGGCTATCTGCTGTTTCTCGATGATGTCAATCTTGCCTTGGTCAACGAAGTCGTTATAGTCACGCCATATACCGGCTATCGCTTTACCGGCGTTTATCCATGACTGAATATCCGAACCTTCAGAAGCAATAAGCTTAACTACGCTCTGAGCGAGGTTGGCAACATCTTCTGCGGTCTGGCCGATGATACGTGCATAAGCCTCAGCCGAATCATTGGCTGTACCCCAAGTCTCCATTGACAGAAGAGCGAACTCTTCCATGAGGCTGTTAACCTCCTTCATCCATTCGATAGTCTGAACGAGGGTGTTACCCATGTTCTGCATCGCACGCTGTCCTTTGCTCAGTCTGCGAGTATAGATGTCAATCTCGTCATTAGTGTCTTTGAGGGCATCTGCGTGCGTTTCAGTCTCCTTACGCCATTTCTCCCACCAGAAGTAAGCATTCTTGGCCTCGTCAGCCATTCCCTTTTCAGAGAAGTTCTGATATTTCTCCCACCACTTAGCGGCAAGGTCTGCGGCTTCATTGCGTCTTTCTGTGAGGTATGCGGCACGGCGCATCGCATCCTCAAGAGACTGTTCCCATGTCTTTTTGTTCGAGAGATAATTGACAGATTCCTTCAAGTCATCATTCAGATAACGCAGAGGATGACGGTTGTGCATAACCTCATCTATCTTGTCAATCTGCTTGGCTATCTCCTTTATGCTCTGAGTGTCGAGGTCGTTGAGTGAGGTACGCATCTCCTCAAGCTGCTCACGCATAACGGTAAGGCTCCGGATAGACGCTTTATCAAGGTCCTCGAACAACTGTATGTAAAGGTCGCTATCCTTGAACTCCTTCCATGCTTGGTTGTCAAGCTCTTTTCTCGCATTCTCCTTTACCTTCTCACGCATGAGGTACTTCTCGTGGTCTGAGACGTTTTCCATCTTATCGATGGCACGCAGTTCAAGAAGTTCCTTCTTCTTTATGTTGATACGCTCCTCGGTGGCCTCGGTCAACATACCGAGATACTTCTTGAGACGTTCCTTGTCAGCCTTATCCTCCATGTCGGCAATCTTCTCAAGAGTATTCTTATACAGCTTTTCTCCCTCTTCGCCGACGAACCTTCCTTCTCTCATCCATTGCTGTACGAGATTGTTCATCTGAGCCATAGTAGAAGCGGTAACGCCGAATAGCTGTTGTCCCAGTTCTGCCGGAATATCAAGCTTATCCAACTCAAGAGACATCTCGTAACCATCGAACATATCGTTAATGTCGCGCTCCAACTGCTCACGGTCATCTTCAGCTATTTTGACTCCAATCTGAACTGAGGTATCACCTTTGGCCTTGTCAAGTTCACGGACGGCATTCTTGCCTATACGCTTGGCTGTCGTATCGAGTTTGCCAAGCTGTTTCAAAACGCCCTCAAGAGTGGTGAAATCAAAGTTTTTGATATTCCATCCCAACTGAGAAAAAAGGTCGTTAAATTCCGCAAGATAACTATCTTCGACATTCTTCTTGGCAGTAGTATCACTGAAATTCTTACGAAGTTCCATGTATTTGCGATACATATCCTGCAAAAGCTGAATACGCTGCTTGAGCAATGAAAGCTGCTGAGATTGTTTGCTGTCATCGAAATAACCAAATGCCTCACGGAAAGCTCTGACGCTCGCAGCTTGGCTTTCATATTTCTGAGCGAGTTGTTCATTAGTCAAATCCTTATCGAGCCTTTCCTTTGCCTCACGAGCTCGGATTGCAGCCTCAGTCAACTCTTTATAACGGTTCCCAAGTTCCTTGAAGTAATTGTCAGTATCGGTAGATTCATTGATTTTGGGGAATATTGAAGTATCATTCAGTTGGTTCCTCTTAATATAATCAGCCATCTGTTGCTGCAAGAAAGACAATCCAAGGTTAGAAGTCTTTTCCCATTTACCGAAAGCAAAGATGGACAGAAGATACTCTTCGGCTTTCTTGCGCATAGCCGGAGTGATATTGGACTCATCAAACTGCTTATTGAAAAAGTCTATGATAAGGTCTTTCGACTCAGCCTTCTCTTTCAAGTCATCCACATTCAAGAATTTGCCATACAAATCAGCAATATAATTCTCTTGCGCGGTATCAAATAAGGCTTGCTTCAGATTCTCAACAGCAACATCTTCTATCTCTTCAAAATCTTGCCTTGCGACGTTATAATCAACAAGCGACGGAACATTGAGACGGATATATTTCTGTTTGCTGACACTCAACTCATTCCATCTCGCCCACAAATCGTTTATTTTTTGCAGCTTTGTCTTGCCATCATTGGCGAGGAAAGCATCGGTTATGGCTTTATCTATATCCGTATAAGGAGTGAGATTAACTTGCTGAATAATCTCCACCAAATGCTCCCATTCGCCGAGAACAGCCTTTGTCTCGGTCATATAGTTTGTGGAAGCTTCATCGTAAGCCTCCGACAATTTCTTTGTACCAAAGATGGCTCCCCAGAACGTGTTAGCTCCGAGAAGAGGATTCAACTTTCCTTCAAGGCGCAAGCGAGCCTCCAACTCTGCATTGTAATCCCTTGCGGCTTGGATTAGGGCCTGCTCATCATTCAGCCTTCCCCTTATACTGTTAGCATAAGAAGCGTCTGCTTCAGCAAGCTCGCCTAACAGTTTCTTCTGTTTTTCTCTAATGTCGGCAAGTTTCCTTTGCGTCTCTTCATCATCCTTATGTTCTGCGGTCAAAGCCTTCTGCTCTTTTGCCAAGGCTGCAAGTTCCGGCGTATATTGCTTTATAGCTTCTTTTGACCGAGCCATCTTCTTTGCTGATTCCTCAAATTCTTCGTTGTAACGCTTCATTTCGAGGCGATTCTGCGCGATTTTACTAATCAACAGAGAGACGGCAAGGATAGCCAAAGCGATAGGACCTCCGCTTGCGGCAAAGGCTTTCAGTCCTTTCGCGGTTTTTGCGAGAGTTGCATTGAAGCCACCTTCGGCTATAGTAGCCTTAATGACACTCTTCTCAAAGAGACCATTCCTTTGTGCTGCAATGTAGGCATTTGCTGCATAAGCCAAGAAAACGACTGCACCAATCTTCAATGCTCTGGCCAGAGTCTCCCAGTTTTCAACGATAGAACGGATTAAAGCTACACTATTCTTCAGAACGCCCTCATTTCCCTTACCCATTTCGTTGAACATGATGTCAATGGAGTCTCGCAAGTTGGAGATTTGGCCCTTGAGCGTTTCGGCTTGTATCTCCTGCATATTATAGAAGATACCACCCTCTTCAGTGATGCGTTTGAACACCTCTGCCACATCCTCGAAAGCAACCATTCGTTTTGATACACGCTCAAATATCTCACCGGTGGAGATGGCACGGCCTTCAAGCTCAGAGAAATACTGAGCGAGCTCGCCAAGGATATTGATACCGGCTTCCGAGAACTGACGCAATTCTTGGCCTCTGAGGTAGTTTGCGGCCTTCACCTGACCATAAGCAAGAATGAGTCGCTGCATATCGACACCGAGACCGGATGATACGTCTGCGAGCATCTTTGTGGTGTCATACAGTTTCTCTTCCTCAACTCGGTAAGCAGCCAACTGCTTGGTGTAAGTCACCAATTCCTTTACACGGTATGGAGACCTAACAGCCAACTGAGTGATGCGGTCAAAGAGAGCATCTGCTTGGTCCTTATTTTGAAGTATGGCTTGCAATGCTCGGTTCTGAAGCTCGAACTCGGCACGCACGTTTATCATCTGCTTAACGTAGCCGGATATTGCAGCTACACTAAAGACGGCAGCCATCTTGTTTCCAAGCGGACCCAACATCTTGAATAAGCCATTGTGGGCTTTTTCCAATCGGTTTGCAGCACTGGTGGCATTATCTATATTGACCTTGTGCTGAAGGATTCTCTTGTTGAGCTCGGCAACCTTCTTATCATAATTCTTATCGGATTTACTGAGGTTGTCGCGAGCTATAGTAAGATTCTGTATAGCTTGACGCTCTTTGTTGATGCTGTCCGCTCTTTTCGAAAAAGACAAGGCTCCGGAATAGGAAGTATTCCTTTCCTTCTCGGCTTGAGCAATAATACGAGCGGTTTCCTTAGCCTCTTTCTCTCGCTCCTTGGCCTCTTTTTGAGCAATACGCTCACGCTTCTGAGCTTCACGCTCGGCCACTTCTGAAGCCTTCTTGTCGGCCTTTTCTCTCTCAGCTAATATAGTCTCTTCCGACTTGACAGCTTGCTTCTCACGCTGCTTGAGCAATTCCAGTCTGCGCTTGAGGAAATTCTCGTTCTCAGCACCCTCCTGACCGGAGCCGAGATTCAGCTTCGGGTCACTGAGAAGGGCACGTATCTCCTTGATTTCCTCCTTAGTCTTGCCGAGGTTCATGGTCTCAAGACCGGCCTTCGGGTCGAAGTTCGTCTCTTGCTTCAGTTTGGCAAAGCGGTCCACAAGCTCACCTACGTCATCAGAGGTTTTCTTGGTGGTGTCTCCGGTTTTCTTGATGGCTTCCTCAAGTTTCTTGAAGATAAGGTCTGCGGTCTTGAGTTCCACAAACTCCGTCTTGGCTTGTTTCAATGAGTCACGGAACGGATTGACTCCGTTCTTTATCATGTCATTGAAAGCCTTTATGACCTTATCACGAGTCTGCTCGGCTGTAATGCCAAGATTCTCGATATTCTTGTCAGCGTTCTCGATACGCTTCAACTCTTCTTTAGTGATAACCAACTTAAAACCTTCGCCTGCCATAATTCAGTAAGTTTTATTCGTTATGTTCAAATACCGGTAATCCCAAGTCGTTTCTTATCTGTCCGTCTCCTCCGAAAAGGTCGCGGCTTTTCATCATCTCTGCCTCCTCCTCACTAAGATATATCGTATGTGTATGGTCACTCAACGCAAGCTTAATCTGCGGTATGGACCAGTGCCACATGTAATCTTCTCTCGTCACTGAAGGATATGCCTTCAGAAAATCCATCATCTGACCCCATTCCGTACGAGCGATGATGTATTTTGTTCGTCCATCGTCTTTTTCCTTGCCAATGCCATGTCCCGGAATATCTGGACCGCATTGGTACTCGCAAAAAAAAAGCTGACATCGAGAAGGTTGAGAACGTCATAGATGAGCGTAGTCCATTCCGACTGATTGCTTTCCCATAACAGCTTCTCGTAAACGATGTCATACTCATTCTTTATGCGCTCCTTATCATTGAGGAGTGCCAAAGTAACTATGCGCACCAAGGAAGGAATATTTGCGGCCATGCCTTCAAGCACGTCTCCGAAAGTGGCCTTCTCCTTGTTATGAATCTTGCAAGCCTCCTCAGCTATCTTCCACTGTACTGCCGGACGCAGAGCCTTAATCTCCCATTCCGTACCGGCGAGCTTCGCAAGACTCGGACTGTCGTTCATTATCTGTGCGAGTCTGTCCATCGATTCGTCAGAGACCGGAGGCAGTATCTTCTCCTCCAACTCCCTACGTCTGCCGTCGGACAACTCGACCGTCTGAACGTTGTTTAATTTGTAACCCATCTCTCTTCTCTTCTATTTGTTTTTCCTTTTTTAAACCAAAAGGAGGGCAGAGAAACTGCCTCCACCCTCCTTCTTTGATAGACCTCTCGCTATTACTGAATAGTGAAGGACTGAGTAGCACCAACGTACTCGTGACCGTCCTGCTCCACATACGCGAAGAATGTGTAGTTTCCGGCAGCGAGAGTGGTAACATCCTTTGTGAAGTCTGTACCACTGGTGGGTGCTGCATCCAGAGCAACGGTTGTAACCGCACCACTACCCTTTCTGTACTTGAAGCCGTACTTACCGGCATCGAGAGAACCGGAGAATACTACGTTACCCTTGAGGGTTGCGGTTGTAGAAGCTACAACAGCAGCCTTAGTAACGACTACCGGAGCGGCAGGGCTACCTACAGAATAGTCAACGTCAGAAGGAACAAAGCAGAAGGATGTCTCCACTGTCTTGGTTGTTCCGTTCTTGGTTCCGGCGATGGTAGCAGCATAAGCTGTACCGGCGAGATTACCCTCACCTGAACCGGTCTTGAGGGTTGCGATGACAGCCTTTGAGTTCATCTTCACCTTCGGCAGTACGACTTCGGGAATACCCTCACCGAATGTCAGTATGATAGCCATGTGGAGGTCCTTGTAAGAGGTCGGCATTGAAACAATACCGGTAGTCTCTTCCTCGTTCCATCCGAAGATGTGCTTCATAACTGCATTCTGGAAGTCGATGCAGGTGGCGGCAAACTGAACCTTACCGAGAACCACGTTCTCGAACAGAGGCTCATCCTTGAACTCACTGTCCTTGCTGTTGACGGTGTTGTCATCCGGAGTGATGGAGACGGTATCGCCAACGATGTTCACGAGGTCGTACACATCAGAACCGATGGTGTCCTCGTTGATGTAAGGGATGCAGTACATGTGCTTCGCGTTTGAGAACACGATGCGGCCTGAATCCAATACTTGTGCATTGCTGTGATTCATAATTATGAATGTATTAAGTTATACAATAGTTATATTCACTTTCACTATGTTGACATGCCACTTGCAGCGATTGTCCATGTCGGTCCAGAGAGTGTCGCGACTGAGACGGTATGTGCCGCCGCCGGTGGATTTTATCGCAGTGTTGAGCGCGGTTTCCATCGCACTCATTACCTTGACATTCTTTGTACCGTCAACGCGAGGCTTGGCGTAGAGGTTGATGAGAACATATCCGTTACCGAGAGCATCATTATCACGTATCGAAGCACAGTCGAAAACAACGAAATCGGTCCAGTCTTTATCAATCGCGGATGGAATGTCATCCGGAAAGACCTGATTCGAAACCGTTCCTCTCAAGAGGGAATCCAAAAAGGTTTCAATTTTCGATATGTTAATGTTATTCGGCTCCATAGCCTTCTCTCTTTGCTTTTATGTAAACATCATCTCTTACCCTCACTACTCTCGTCTTGACTCCCCTTATTCCGAGGTCCTTCTTCAATCTGTCAAGCTCATCCTTCGCCAAGGCCACCACTCTGTATTTGTGCTTTATATTCGGAGCCTCATCCGGATTCTCCAAGAAAGAGGCGTAGAACATTGCTGCGACTACTACGAGCTCAACGTGGTCATTGCGTGTCCGCTTGGCATAATTGTCAAAGTACTCGTCTATTGCTTGACGGCCAGTCTGGCTTCTACCTATACCGGTATCTTTCTTCGGTGCGATGGAATACTCGCCGTAAGCATAACGCCTACATCCGGGCTGTTCCACCCCTCCTACGAATACAGACGAGCCGTAGCTGTCGTGAAGGTTGTAGAAGCGGTTCTGAAAGGTGTGAGCATCGTACGCGGCTCTTGCAATCCTCTCACCCTCGTCAGCAAGATACTGACAGAGGGAATCGAGGAAATCTTTGCCAACCGGTGTCTCATTGCTCTCAAGCATCTACTACTTGTATATACGCTGTGCAGCCTTCCAACTGAGAGGGGAAAACTCCCATGACCTTTCCACTGACGTTAACGCCATTGAAATCAGCATTGAACTCATCTCCTCTCTGTATCGTGACACTTTCTGACTTGGGGACCGGAAAGAAAACCGCGTAATCGGCAGTGGCGAAGATGCCGGTCCTCATGTGTGATGATTCCATGATGTCACAAGCGGTTGTGAGTATCACGGTAGGCTCGTCATCCCTCTCATCGAGAGGTTTTGAGGTGTCTGCCACCAAACGAGAGAATGTACCGGTATATGGGTACTCCTTCGGTTCGTTTCGGTCGATATAAGCCATAATCAGATGTCAAGGAACTGCACCGTTCCACCTTCACCCAACTGCTCAAGCATCGGGTCTTCGTACGTACGGTATATGTTCATCAAATAGTTATAGATTCTGTCCTTGTTGTACAGAGTCTGAGAGCCGACTGAACGGCTGTAATTGCCATGCTTGCTCTGATAGCTCGCCCAGATGTCCGGAGACAGATAGGCTGCAAGAAGCAAGTCGGCGGTACAGAGGTCCTTTGTCCGGCGGTCAATATTCTCTATAGTTTGTTCCTCCCCGGCTATACCTCTGTCCAAGGCGACGCGGTCAAGCACCGCCTTGTCAAAGGTAAACTGGGTCAGACCGGACAGATAATCTATAACGATTTGAGATGCCATATATTAGTCTGCGGTAGTTGTGTCAACAATTACGTGATACGGGAACTCGGTCAGAGTAGGAACAGCCGACATGATAAGGTCGGTGTGCCACTCCTTGAGGTTGCCGTTGTTCAGAGTTGTAGCGATAACCCATGCCATACCCTGCATGATGGAGGCGAAATTCTTCTGAACGATGTTTGAGCCATACTTCTCGTGAAGCTTAATCTCAAGCTGGTCGGTGTACTGAATTTCACCGGCATAACCGGCAGGACGGAGCACTGCGATATTCTGCTCCCAACCGTTGACCATGATGTCGCTCTCCTGAGTCAGATTGCGCTCCTTCTCCTTTACCAACTCGATAGGTGAGATGGTATCGTTCTTGGCGAGGAAGGCAAGGACTGTGTTATCGTCATATACGAAGTTGGCGGTGATGGGGTCGTTGTTAATCTTCACGCTGTCAACAATCCACTGACGAACCTGCGCATTGGTCTTGAAATAGCTGCGGAACATCTGAACGGGAATCTGCCACTTCATAGCTCCCTCGTAACCGGTAGCGGCACGGAAGTCATCCTCAATCTTAGCCATCTGGTCGATGAGCTTGCAGTTTGCGGTATCGGTCCATACGACAGCACCGGCCTTCTTGAAGTTAGCTTCAGGAATTGGAACCTTGTGCAGAGGCAGATGAGCACCACGACCGGCATTGTAGAAGATGCTGCCCTTGGTCATCAACTGCGCACCCATGAAGGTCAGAGTTGCGTTAGCAGAGTCGTAACGCTCCTGCAACTTCTGAGTCCACTGAAGAAGAATGTCCCTATCGTTGCCGAACTCCTCGAACATCTGTTCCTTGTGATAACGCTCGGTGGCCTTCTCAACGATACCCGGAGCAATGAAGTCCGGAATAGTTGCGCTGTAGAAGCCCAGTCCCTCGTTATCGAGAGGCATAGAATCGCCCAGAGGAGCGCGGAGGTCCATCATAGGAGCAACCTCCAGTTTACGTGCCTTAACTGTGAAGGTGGCTGTACCGTCATCGGCAGTCGGAGTAATCTGGTCTGCCTTACGGAACTGAGAAGTCCACCATCCGTGATTCACCTCCAATAAAGCACCTTTATCAAGGTAGGTCTGGAGGAAACGAACGTCAGCGTCTGAGAACAGACGTGCGTATCTGTTGGAGTTAAAATCAAACTTTCCCATAGTACTTATTCCTTTTAGTTAAATTTTACTCAGAAGGAACAACAAGGCTGTTTTCACCGAGGGTTACGGTGCGAGTATCAGTGTTGATGCTTGCATCCGTGATACCATAACCGGCGAGGGTTGTGGCCTTCTCAGCGAACTTAGCGTCTGCGGCACTCTTGGTGTAGAAGTTGGTCAGAGCAACGCTGTCATCACCGTTGGTGGCAAGAGCGTTCATTACGAACCAACCGGTAACACGGCTTCCGTTCAGCTTCTTCACGCAGTCAGGGAGAGGTGACATCTTTGACAGATAGCAAACACCCTCGATGATAGGTGAGAACAGATACTTGGCCTTCTCAAAGTCGGAATCTCCGCTCTGTGATGTTGCAGCAGGGTCGAAGATGCAGTCGAGGTCCCAAGGCAGAAGCATATTGGGGTTGGTCACGAGCATAGCCTTGCCGTTACCGGCCTCAACAGCCTCGACGAGAATAGCACCCTTGGACATTGCGCCGAGGGCAGCAGAGATAGTCAGCTCCCAAACCGGAACATTGGCGGTTGTGCCAACGGTGGTTGTGGTGGCATTGACTGCGGTCACTGTGACGGCCTTGCCGGTTCCGGACAGAGTGTCGGGAGCAACCATAAGAACGTCACCAACAAAAGGTATGTGGCGATAACCGTCACGAAGGATGTAAACGGTTGTGGCGGCTGCAAGCACGTCTGCCGCTACCTCATAGGTCTTGAGAATGTAGCCAGTGCCGTCCATGCGGTACTCGACCAAATCTCCGGCGAAGAACTTTGCATTACCCTTGAAGGGGTTCATCAGACGGCAACCGAAGGTGGGAGAAACGAGCTCGTTCTTACCACCGCCCTGCAACTTGACGAACACCTGACGATGTCCACCAATCTCGCCTGACTGCTGCAACAGTACTCGACCGTTGAAGATACCTTTTCTGAAATTCTGAATATCAGACATAGCAGTTTGTTTTAGTGTTGTTAATAGTGTTGAAAAACTCGCTTATACGGCTACGAAGAGGTTATTGACCTTCTGTCAGACCCAGTTCTTGCTTCCTTGCGTCGCGAATATCGGCGAACTCGTCATCACCTTCGTGATTCTTGCTCGGCGTTTTCGGAGTCTTGGGCGTGTACGTGGAGTGAGTCTTGTTGTAGAGCTCTTGCAAGCTTGTGGCCTTAGCATCTACATCAGTATTCTCATCCAGTGAAATCTCGTTAAGGACGGCCTCACCCCATTCCTTCTTGATTCCCTTCTCGACAAGTTTGTCCATGAGGTCTTTCTTCTTCTGAGAAATAGCCGCAGTTTTTGCAGCGTTAGCCTCTTTCTCTTCAAGAGCCTTGATGCGGTCAAGCGCATTTTTGAGCTCTTCACTTTCGGTCTTGGGAGCCGGAGGTGTGGGAGGTGTTGGTTCCGGATGCTTCTGCTTCCAATCTTCCACGAAGGCCGACTGGTCGTGTTCTGCGTTTCCGTTCATCGTCTCGAAAGTGGGTTTCACCTTCTCGATGAAGTCATCCAACTCGGTTTCATCACTCGCAATCAACGGCATTAGGGTGTCTAACTGCTTGTTGATTGACTGCTCTGACATGCGTAAGGGTTTCTTACCGCCGTTAGTCAGAAAGGCTTTGAGGTTTTCAAATGCCTGCTCTTTCGTAAACTTCATATACAAAAAATTTTAAGAACGTTTGCCGCAAAAATATATTGACTTAAATATAGTCCTAATAAATCCATTATAAATGTATTTCACTGTGAAGTACATTTTTTCTCTATATATAATTATTAAGTAATTAACGTCTCTATTTTTGCGCAAAAGCTTCCGCAGAAATGGCAACCGCAAAACGTATAATCAGAGCACAAGCCGGATTCCAAGAGAAATTCGTGAGGTCCAACGTGGACTTTGCTGTTGGCGGCGGCTGTCTCGGAGGTGGCAAGACCTTTGCGGCTGTATTGAGTATTGCAGAAGCTACGGATGACAGAAATTTCAGAGGATTGTTCTTGCGTAATAACCTTGGTGACACAAAGGCTGCCGGTGGTATCATTGATACTTTCAAGGATATTTACGGAGAAGGTTGTACCGTCGTTGAGAGCGGCGAGCCTCATGTCGATTTCCCTTCCGGCGCAAAAATAGATGTAACACACGTATCTGAGCAAGCAAGAGACAAAATCCTTCAGCGTTTTAAGGGCCGTCAGTACGACTTCATTTACTTCGATGAAGGAACCGGATTCACTTGGGAATGCTTCTCTGCCATATACACCCGAAATCGTGGTCGAGCTAAATGGACCGGTAAGGTTCGTATGACCACAAACCCAGACCGCAATCACTGGTTGCGCAAATGGCTCGATTGGTATATCGGTCCGGATGGTTTTATCATACCGGAAAGAGACGGAGTAGTAAGATACTTCTTCATTAACGGAGAAAGGGTAGATGATGTTATATGGGGAGATTCCAAAGAAGAGGTTTACTATAAGGCTCGTGTAGCAATAGATAGAATATTATATCGCCTCAACGGAGATAGTGGTACTGCTACATACAAAGACGTTGTTAAATCCTTCTGCTTCTATCTCGGTCGTATGAGCGAGAATAAGGCCATGCTTCAGAACAATGACGGATATGTCGGTTCTGTCGCTGTCATGGGAGGACGCAACGCGCAGCAGTTGCTCGAAGGTAACTGGAACGTATCTCCGGAGGATGAGCTTGACGCTCCTATCACAATGGACCTTGCAGATGCCGTATTCCTCGCAGACCCCCAAGTGAATGGTGACAAATGGATAACTTGTGACCTTGCTGATACCGGAACCGATAACTATATCGCTATGTTCTGGAACGGATTCAATCTTGAGGATATTGACATACTGACACAATCGACTCCGAGGATGAACGCAGAGCATCTTGCTACGTTCGCCGCAGCGCATGGTGTTCCGGATTCGCATATCATATATGATGCCGTGCGAGGACGCTATATCAACGACTATATTCCGGATGCCATACCCTTCATCTCGGGCCATGCGACAGTAGGTTTATATGCCCGAACCGCGAACAAGCTCAAAGATGAATGCTATATGCGCCTCGTGAATGCAATCAAGAGACGCAATTTTTCTATAAGCGAGGATGTGGCCAACAGACTCTATGAGCATCAGAACTTCAAGACTCCTATCACCATAAGACAAGAGTTCAGTGAAGAATGTCTCGTGGTCCGTTTCCGAGACATGCCATCCGGACGTAAGGCCCTCTTCTCAAAAAAGGAGATGAACGCGATGCTTGGTCGCAACCGTTCGATGGACCTCTTGGACCCTTGCGCAATGCGCATGTATCCAGTTCTCAAATATCCGTACGGTGAGGAACTTGACTGCACCGTGAATGAGGATGAGGCCGCTTACGCTTACGGCGATGGTAGCAACAGTATATATGACGAAACTCTTTGGCAATGATAAAAGACGAACAGATAGTAAATCTCATCAGTGATTGCAGAGGTAGCGGTCACGAAGTCGGACTGAGGGATATTTCCTTCACTCTGCTTTCTATGATGTATGATAATACTGAGCTTGCATACAAATCTGTATTCGGCTCATCAGATGGTTTTGAGGCATACCTCAAAGACAGCAAGGTCGCTTTCCTCAAGTCTTACATTAAGGAAAATGTGGTTAACGCTATACTTTTCGGTGGTAAGGACGAACAAGGAAACACCATTTCGGATTTGTCATTTGAGGAGAATAAAACCGAGATGATAAAACTTATCAAGGAAACTCAAGACCAACTGAGAGACAATAAGATTGAAGCTAAGGATGCACTGAAGATTCAAGCTGACCTCCGCATCAAGCTAAACGACAAGTTCAAGGTCGCTGCTGACGTGAGAGACAGCGTTGTTGTGGTGGAACAGAAATACAACTCTATATGCGAGTACTGCGGTCACGAGATTGCCGTACTGACAGAGGAAGAATTGATGAAGAAATATAATCTTGTTCATAAGCAATAATTATGGGAGAGACTACAAGCACAAGACAGCAGATTGTGGATTCTCTGATACACAATCCGGATAATCTGCTTCTCAAAAAGCCTTTTACGAGAGGCGCGGAAATCAAAAAGTTGACATCTGACGGTCAGAAGTATGTCGAGGTGGGCGAGATGGTTACGGCTCATACCCCTCAGATTAAACGTAGGATAATACAGCAAGAGGAGTTTGCGATGGAGCTCGACCCTGCTTGTCACAAGATTCTCTTCGATGAGAACGTTCCTTCTATCACTATGAAGCTGAAGGACGGCTCCTTCATGGATATACAGTATAACCGTCAGGCTATACCTTTCCAGAAGAAGATAGCTCAGAAGCAGACCTTGCACCTTGCCGCTCTGCCTCTTCAGCATACTCTTGAGGGTACAAACCCCTCAGAACAAGAACAGAAGGATTATATTCTCTTCAAGGAGTATTGGAAGAGACGTAACCAAGAGGGTATGAAATACAAGATGGTATATGCTCAGAAAACGCAGGGCGATGCCGGACTTCTGTATTACTTCGACCTCGATGGTTGTATTAAGTCGCGTCTGCTTACCTTCGATGACGGCTATGTCCTCTGTCCCCATAATGATGATAACGGAGACCGCGTTCTTGAAAGCGTCTATTATTCAGTTGACGGTGTTGAGTACATAGACAGCTATGACAATAAATATATGTACCGTTGCGTCAGAGACGGCGAAAAGCTCGATAAGGACGGTAATACCACATGGGTGTTCGAGAATCCGGTAGAACATGGTTTCAAAGAGATTCCTCTCATCTCCAAGCGCGGTACAGTAGCATGGAACGAGGTTCAGAGCGACATCGAGAGCTATGAGGTTCTGTACAACATCTTCAACGTCATTCAGAAGCGTTGGGGATGGGGAATCCTTTATGTTCGCGGCCATTTCAAGGATGATGCAAAGAAGATAGCCGGTTCAATCGTGCTCAATGACACCTCACTCGATGACAAGGGAGATGCCAAGTTCCTCACACCTCCGTCTCCGGAAGGAACGATGGACACTCTCAAAAATATCAAACGTTCGATACAAGAGGGCTCCAGTACGACTTTCATCATGCCGGATGATATTCGTCTGTCCGGAGATATTAGCGGCATAGCTATCATGCTCACTCTCTCGATGGATATAGAGTGCGCCACAAGCGGAGCTATCGAATGGCAGAACGTGTTTGACAAGATGACTCGTCTGTTCAAATACGGCCTTTCAAAAGAGCTCGTACAGAAGAATATTGACAGCACCGCTATATCTCGTTTCGAGAAGATGCAGATAAACGCTTCTCAGCCGGTATGGAAGCCGATGAGCGCAACCGAGTACAATAACATGCTCATAGCTCTGAAGCAAGCCGGATTACTTTCTCAGGAGTCCGGTATAGAACTCAACACAGAGTCTAAGCCGAATGAGAAGGCCCGTGTAGCTCACGAGACCGAGATTGCCGAAGAGAAGGCAAGACAGAAAGGAACAGCAGTTGAACAGCCTAAGGGCAACCAAGCCAAGGCATAAAACAATTCTTAGACGTTATGGATAGAATCCTTACGTTAAAAACCGTAGTAAACGGTCAAGAGGTCAACTTCCCCATCGGCGCATCCGATGATGAAGCCAAGATATTCGAGTTCACTTTTGACAGCACACGAATGGGTGCGGCTCCGGAAATCAAAGCGGAGTTTATGTGGCCCTCGTGTCTCGATAATGATTGGACCGATGACGTATTCGTCAACTTCTGTGGCGAGAAGTATTCCCTTTACCGCAGACCCACATCCGAGAAAGACAATAACGATGTACGTTGGAAGCATAGCATAACCTTCCGCAATGACCGCGTCATTCTGTCCGGTATATACACCTATGATGCTGTAGCCGGAGATAACAGCCCTGCATCCGGCAACACAAAGATTTATTTCGCCGGTAATCTGAATGGTTACGTAGCCAAGCTTAATGCCTCTCTCACCATATCTGGCCTTCAGAATCGTTTTATCGTCATGGTTGATGATGGTATCACTTCCGAGGATAAAAGCATTTCTTTCGAGGACAAGTATTTTACCGAGGCACTGACCGAAGGAGTGGAAGCTTTCGGTGTACCTTATTATATGTGCGCAGGCACGGGAGCCAATATCAATAAGATTGAGATACACTTCGGCCATTACAAAATCGGTTCAATTATAGGAACGGCTCAGAGCCCCTTGACTTATCGTACAGCCGGTCTGACGATGACCAAGAGGGAGCATTCCGGTAATGATGTCATCAACCGTGCCACCGGTTACGGAAGCGGCGATAACCTTCCTTGGTATTATCCTAACGCAAGTGCATCCGGCAACCATACTCTCGGTGGAGACCTTTATGTAGCAGGACGTACAGCCGTCAATTATGATGCGCTTTCTGAAGCCCTTCCGGACTTTGCTCATTCCAACGAGACCCTTCGTTGGTATCGTGGCTATCCTTACAAGTGTAAACCGGCTTTCAGCGAGGTCTTTTACAGAGGTTCGTTCTATAAGAGAGGAGAGGCACAACAGAATATATTCTATGAGCATCTGATTGGAGCCAGTGCTTCTTATGCGAACAATAATGGTTCTATCGTCAATAAGGACTTCAGAGCTCGTGACATAGATTATTGCATCATAAATTCCGGCTCGTCGGTTCTATGGGGAGGTACTGTTAACGCTTCCGGTGTGGCCACCTTCTCATTGGAGGCCAAGAACTATTGCTCCATCTTCGTGAACAGTCATGCTCTTGATACTGACGGAGGCTATGCAACACAAGATTACTGGGGTTATGTACGCTTTGCCAACGTAGCCTTCCAAGCTACAGCGAATATGACCTTTGGAGGTCTCTTCCTCAATGCAAAAGACTATCTTATCTCCGATGGAAACAGTTGGTATGTTCTCGCATATCAGGATGTGGTATGGCAAAATGAAGGCTTAGGTTGGTATAAGCCGACTTATTATCAGCTTCTCGATACCGCCTATCACGATATGTATGAGACTACCGGTTTCTTCTTCTACCTCGAAGCCGGACAGACCATCAACATGGAGCCGTCATTGCTCTGTAAGATAAATACTCAGACCATCAGTCCGGATGCCAATGTTGGTTATTCACGTGTTGTGGCCATACCCGATATAGCCGGTAATGAGGCCGCAATCTTGGCAGGAGGTGCAAGTTATCTTACCAACCGAGGTTATAACGATGCTCCCGGATTTGACTCGGATTTGTTTTATAAGGCCAATAACAGCAAACTCATAAAGTCCCTCACAGATTTGTCCGGTGCAGCCGCCGGTACTGAGATGACTCCGGTAAGCGGTAGGTACTCATTTACGGCTCCTTCGACCGGTCTCTATCTCTTTGAGTTCAGAAGAAGATACGACATATCTTCTGCGATGAACACCTATCCGGCTTCATTCGCACTCAATCTGAACCGTGACATATACTTTGATGTCGATGAGCCTCATTATCGCAGAGATGGTGAAAGCAACGACTTCTTCTATGAGAGTCACGGATGGGTAACTGTCAGTCCGACCGTAACGAAGTTTGACGGAGCTACACTGACCATCAGTGCTACTTCATGGGAGGATTGGATGACTCCGCAGCCGAACCTCATGCCAAGCATCTATCGTAACAGTAGGGCTCTGCGTCGTTTCTACGATGCGAAGAATTATCCTTTCACTCCTCCTACTGGTTATGTCTTAGATACGGAGGCCGGAGAATATATTGACTCTCAAGACGGCAAGGTACACAATGAGCTCTACGAAGATGGTAGCGGCGTGCCCTATCTCTTCGGATTCCTTTATGACAAGGACCATCCGAACAAGACCGTAGAGCATATCAGTCGCTATGACGAGATAAAGGCTTCAATCAAGGGTATGACGAGCGATGCTTATAATCCTCCCATACCTATTGACAAGTTCCTTGCCATCTTATATGATGAGAAGGACAGCAACCGCTTCAAGGATGCCTCAGAAGGTAACAGCACAGAGATGGAGCATCCGTATTTCTACGTCAAGCTGCCTAAGATGCCGTTCAATCTCTTTGACAGCATAGGTACGGATGCGGCAACAGTCTCGATGACCTCCGGATTATGTGCAAGCTGTAAGTTCCAGATTGCCGTTCAAGAGAACACCAATAAGAACGACCTTCAGGTTGATGAAAACGGAGATTTGATATTCGAGAACGGTGTAGCCAAGCATGGCACTCCTCAGAACAGACAGAACAATACCATTGATTACGAATGTTGGATTTGTCTGAAGAAGGATATAGAGACCTATGGCTCCTCCAATCCTATGCCTTATGCTCCTCGTGATACTGAGCATGAGACAGATGCGATGCGTCCATCTACCAACGACACCTTCGTATATACCGGTATTTGGATGCCGTTCGAGTATATACTGCAAGCTGAAAAACGGCTGTCAAAGCAGATAGTATCAGACATCTATGATAACAACTTCCATAAGTTCAACATAGGTGTTGATTTCTCACGTATCTATCTGCGCGAGAACGAGAATAATGTACTCGCTAAACTCTGCGACAGCGCGAAGATTTGGGTTCAGCATAGCAGTGATGAGGCCGCAGTAGAGCTTTATGTCTCTACTTTCAGATATTCGATGACCAAGGATGCTCTGCCGGAGATTACCGTAGAGCTTGCGGAATCACTCATTCCCAACCAGTCATCCATACAGATTCTTGAGAACCGTGTCACACAGAACGTGCTGAACATGACGGAGGATAACGACAAGCCTATTACTCAAGCTCAGTTGTCATCTTCTCCGGAGGAGCCGGTTGCTCTCATCACAAGCAAGGCAAAATCCGCTTTGCAGCGTGCAGAGATTCAGCAGAACCTCGGTATCAATCCGAAAGGTAGCCATCTCAAGCCTATCTATATCGACGAGAACCGTAATTTCCAAGTCATAGACGGCCTCGAAGTCTCAGAGGACATCCATACCGAGAAGATGGTCAAGGCAGACCAAGGTATGCAGTTCGGAGAAAAGTTCGAGAGCGGTCTGTTCGGTAGCGGCGGCAAGGTCGATGGTAACGGCCATGCCGAGATGCGTTCGATGAAGCTGTGGGAATGGCTTGAAGTACCGGAGTTCCGTTACAATCGCGTCAGCATCTATACCGGTATTCGTTGGGACACTTTCGGAGGTGGTATCATTGAGACCATCACACCGGACACCACCGGACTTGAGACCGGAACCGGTAAGCTGAAGCTCGAAGCCGGAGAAGTAGGTGCAATCGCAGTGGGAGACCTCTGCATGGGTATATGGCACGACACCTTCGGTAACGAAAGTGTTACCTCAGATGACCATAAGGGAAACTTTACATTCGCCGGATTCCGTACCGTTTATTTTCAGATTACTGCGGTATCGGGTTCCAATAATGAGAATTTTTCTTACATACTGCGTTCTGCCGTTCAAGGTGGTAATGGTGTGCATCCGTTTGCCGGAATGCACTTCGCCGGAAGAGGTAATATCAGCAACACGGCAAGACAAGCTTTCCTTTATACCACAACGGAGTATTCGCTCGCTCTTGCTCAAGTCAGCACATGGGAGTTCGGTTCACTCAATATCATTCAGATACAAGGTAAGCTCGACGGATTTGCCATGTACGCTCGCAACAAGCAAGGGCAGATTTATCTCAAGCAATTCTCCGGCTATGGCCAAGTATTCGGAAACGCTTATATATTCGGTTCCCTTGACCAGTTCGAGCGTGTGGGCTATCGTGCCACCGTTGACCAGTCGAAAGGTGGCTCCCTCGCTCCGGGCGAGAGTGAGTTGGTGACTGTGACCGTATGGAACGGCTATGGTGAGAATGTAACTGACCAATTCACGCATTACTCCGTCACACGTGACACCGGAGACCAAGCGTCAGATGCAGCATGGAACGCTTTGCACACCTCAGTGAGCAATCCCTTCTCCATCAGCTTCAATGACCTCGGTATAGATGGCATTCACAAGCTCTTGGCGGTATTCAATGTATTGGCTTCAGATACAGAGAACGGCCTCGATGCCGATATTGCACAAGTTGATTATTTTTCATAACGAGATATGAACGAGAACAGATTTATTTCACAGCGCACTCACACGAGGGTCAAGTTTCAACCCCTCACTACTTCATGTGAGTTGTCATGTCTGACTCCGGCTTCTCCGGCAGCACAGACGGTAGATACAACCAGTGGCTCACCATCCTACGAGCCTAACCGTGCCTTGACACCTACGGCCATCTATCCGTTCGTGAGAGCGATGGACCCCGATAATGTGTTCCATCACGGACCGGCCAATCAGTATCTGGCTACGATTCAGTGGTATGTAAACAACGTGCCTATCGAAGAAGTATGGACCGTTGATACGGATTACACCATCGACACTTCCGACAGCGATGTTCGCGGCACATTGTATGTCAAGAAGAATCTCGCAGCCGGAAACGATGTGGTGTTGACGTTCAGAGGCACATACCTCGACTGGCGTACCGGCATAGTCTATAACGCAGAAAGCAGCAATGAGATTGCTTTGACCACTACTGAAAAGACGGATGACCATTATGGTTGTTCAGTGGATAAGGCCCTCATTACCTATGACCCTCTGTATGATGACTTGCTGAGATACGATTATATGGTTGGTCGTGACATTCCGGTTTCCGGCACAAGGGATTCCCACAAGGATGGTCACAGCTTCGAACAGACTGTCAAGGTACTTCTCACTACCGGTTTGACGGAGATTACCACTCTGCCGCAAGACATAACGATGCGTGTCGTTAATCTCGGAAGCAACACTCCTCTCGTTCCCAACTCGGCTGCTTCTCCGGAACTTATGCAGGCCAGTTATCCGAATATCAAATTCGATATGCGAATGATTGACAAGAAGGACTATGAAGTGCAGTTTGTCAAGGATAATGTCATCATAGCAAGAGAGAGCATCGGCCTCTGCACCAAAGTCACTATGCCACATGACGGCAAGGGACTTCGCGCTGCTGATATAGCAGTATCTCAAGAGGTGTACGAGAACGCTGTGCTGCTTAACCTCAAAGACCGCACGGTTGATTATCCGGAGCTCTATTACCTTATCGTATGGTACACGCAGGCCAAGGTCAATCAGAGCGGTTCATGGGTTCCGGCTGAGGCTAAGATGTGGCAGAGAGGTGAACATCTCGCAGTGGCAGTCAGAGACCTTGGTATAGGACTCACCAAGAATGACTCCTATTTCGACTATTGGTTTGAGGTGGACCCCCACAAGACTTGTGAGCTTATCCTCGATGACAGCAATCAGCCGATTATGGATGATGACGGTACTTTTTTAATAGGTTAACGATATGAAATACGCTATTATTGATGTTAGCAAAGGGGAACGTCTCGGATTTGAACCCCATCTGCATCGTCTCTGTTCCAATGGTACAAAGATGGTCATAAACGAGAGTGAACTGTTGCAAGTAAACGAAGATGTTGATGTCGCTGCAAGTATGCTCGGTACAACGGCTCTTACTGAACTTGAGATTACGAACAAACTTAATAGAATGATGAAATGAGTACAACTGGTGCGGCTTTCTCCGTCCGCTTTGTCAGAAACGGAGACCAGATTGTCGTTACACGCGACGTAGTTAATTCAGCCGGTCAGGGTTGTGCCTTGTTCCAAGTGGTAGATAAGACTTCCGGAACACCGATTCCCGACTGGACAGTTGCAGCCAATCAGCCCATCATCAGACTTGGCGTAAGGTCGAGTGCCGGTTATCCGGCAGAGATTACGGGCGTGGTATGGAGATACAACGGAACCACACTTCTGTTCCCCACTCTCACGCACACGTTCCAGACCTCTACCAACAATGACAGCTTCCAAGCGCGTATCAACACTATCGACGGCAAGGACTATTACGAGCTCAAGATTGTCAAGAACCTCGCTTCGGCCTCTTCCATTGCCAACAAGCAGATTGACTATACTGTATCATACACAAGCAATCAGATGAGTGATAGCTGTTCCGGCAGCGTGGATGTCATCATACAAGCCGGAGGTAGCAACTCTCACGCCATGCAGATTACCGCAGACCGCGTTGAGATAGATGCCACACATTCGTCTGCAACACTCTCTATCGTCGCTTACTATGGAGCCGATGCCATCACCATCGGACAGAACGGCTACACCGTCAAGTGGTACAATAACGGAACGGAGATTTCTGGCCAGACCGGTGCGACACTCGTAGTTACTCGCTCGATGGTGGAAGGTGGAAACCTCTTCTCGGCCACTCTGTTCAAGGATAACAACGCAGTCGCTTATGACAGCATCCGTATCAACGACATAGCCGATGAGTATCAGATAACCTTTGCTCCCAAGACCGGAACCGGTTATGAGGGCAATACCGGTTATCTCGGCCCGAATCAGAACGCTTACTGGGGTGTGACTCTGCTGCATAACAATCAGCAATACGCTTCAGCCGTAACCTTCGCATGGGAGGTATTCAATGCTCTCGGTGTAAGCAAGGGAACCGGCTCCGGTGCTACTATTACCGTCACTCCGGCTATGGCTGTCGTAGGAGAAGGAGAAGGTGCTTACTATGCTGACGTTGATGTGGTTGTGACAGCAACATTTGCATAATTATAAATATACTTATTGTTTAACTATAAAAAATCTGTTATGGGTAAATTAGTAGACCAGCCAACAGTACACACGATGGCCGATTCCGATTACGTTCTCGGTGTATTCGGCAATGCAGGCGGTAAGATGACTATCGAGGAGTTCCGCAGACATCTTAACGACAATGATGAAGAGGTACTGAATGACCTCGCGTTTTACATTGACATCAACGTGGCATCCGGAGACGGCTCCACACGTGTCAACGTAGGTGGTAACATGCACATGCGTGCCTTATGGGAGAATGCCGGTGTATCTGTCCTCATGGATGCCAACGGCAACTATTGCGAACTGAACCGTAACGACAACCGTTACACCGACGAGGGTACTTATATCCTTAATGGTGACGGTACTCTCATCTCCGCTTTTGCCGGTGCGGATATGATGAAGATTCGTCCGCAGAGCTACGGAAGGATTCAGACCAAGACAGTCGGTGCTACCACCGTACTGCGTCAGTGGCTGTCTCTCTCACCTCTGCCCGGCGGTTATATCATTCCGCAGATGGTGGTAGGTAAGTTCAAGTGCAATATCGTAGATAGCAAGCTGCGTTCTATTCCGGGCGTGGTTCCAAGCGGCAGTCAGACCATCAGCGCGTTCTGGGGTTATGCTCAGGCTCGTTCGAAGAGTCACGGCCTTGCTAACCTCAACTTCCGCAACTATCTGCTGTATCACATGATGAGCAAGTATGCTTATCGTGACTCGCAGAACGCCAAGGCTGCCGGAGACAACTCACCTATTTGGGGCGTAGGACTTGACGGCTCAGAGAACACGACAAGTTCAGCCGATGACGGATTCACCCGTCAGAAGAACATCAAGACCGGTGCTACACTGCGTCTTGGTGAGAACGACGGTAACTTTGCCGTTACCGATTCTGCCGGTGGTACTTGTCACTCCGTGAATGTCGTAGGATTCGAGAATCCTTGGGGACAGTATTGGGAAATGGTTCAAGGTTTATGCTCCGTAGGCACGGATGTATATTGTTGGGACCACAACTTCATGCCTCCTGCTTCTCCGGCTCCTACCGCAGATACCTTTGCCAGTGTAGAGCATGTCATGCTGACTCGTGCTACAACGGCAAACGTCACAAAGATGAATATAATAGCCTCCGAGAACGGACAAGGCTCTTATATGATTCCTGACGGCTCGATAAGCGGTATAAGCTACGGAGACTACTATTCCTATGATGCTAATGGTCAGCTCTGGCTGTTCGGCGGCACCTCGAACCGCGGCTCGAATTGCGGTCTCGCGTGCGCGGACTCGAACAACGGCTGGTCGAGCTCGCACGCGGCCCTCTCGGCTCGCCTTGCTTATTATGGGGACGTGAGAAAAGTGACCGAAGCAAGATTGAGAGAACTTCTTTCGTAATGGGATTCGCGCCCTCTAAGGGCGCGGATTTACCAAAACTTTCAAGAGAACAATTAAACAATTATTAACAATTTCTTCCAAACCTTCCGGTTTAAAGAAGTGAACTTCTCAAAAATCCATTCTCAAATGGTAGGCATAACGGTGGTTAAGCTCTGGCTGTTCGGCGGCAACTCGAACAACGGCTCGAATTGCGGTCTCGCGTACGCGAACTCGAACAACGTCTGGTCGAACTCGAACGCGAACATCTCGGCTCGCCTAACTATTGTAGGCAAGAAATCTACTATAAGGGTGTCAGTACTGCGTCATGGGAACGCACCCGACCACTGCGAGCCTCGGCAGCGTGTGCGTATGTATAGCACGTGTAGTCGGAACAACATCGAACTTGCGCGGATAGGGTCAGCCCTGCCGCCAGTGGTGTTAGTAAGCCCGAAAGGGATTTGAAAGCTTCACGCAGAATTGATAGCAAGAAGAGATGAAAAGAGTAGGTCACATATACGAGAAGATGGCTGACTGGGACACGATAAAGGAAGCCGAAAAGATTTCCACCAAGCGCAAGATGCTCAACTGTGGCGTAAAGCGTCACATCGAGCATAGGATTCGCAACCTCGTGTACATACAGCAGAAGATTCTCGACGGCACGATGCGTACGAGTGAATACACTCACGAGCAACGTGTAAGTGGTCAAGACAAGATGCGTGATATTGCGAAGCTGAAGTTCCATCCTTCGCATATTCAGCATCAGCTATTGACTATGGTGGCCAATGAGCGGATAGATAAGAGTCTTATACGACACACATACGCGAGTCGTAAGGGTTACGGTCAGATAGCATGTGCCTTGCATATCAAGGACGTGCTTCGCAAGTATCGCGGTCAGGTGCGTTGGTACGCGCAAGGTGACATCTGCAAGTATTATGACAGCATACCGCACGATGACCTCCGTAACAATCTCGAACATCTATTCAAAGATGAGAAGTTCGTAAATGCTTTCATGGAGCCGTTTGAGGTCTTTTCCGAGGACGGCAGAAGCATTCCTCTCGGCATACGTCCGAGCCAGACCGCCGGAAACGCGGAGCTCTCACCTTTCGACCATCACATGCTTGAGAAGGTGAAGGCTATTGATTATACGCGCTATCTTGACGATTTCTTCTTCACCGGAGCCACCAAGGGCGAAGTGAAGCGTAAGATGAAGCAAGCTGAGAAATTTCTCAATGAGCACGGCTTTACGCTTCATGTGCCTAAGATACACCGCGTATCTGAAGGAGTGGATATGATGGGTTATGTCTTTTACGGCGAGAAGGATGACATGTGGTGGCGCAGAAAGAACAAGAGGCGTTGGCTGAAGCGTCGTTCCAAGGTCACTAATCCCAAGCGTCTGAGAGAGCTCGATGATGCTGCATGGGGAGCCTTGAAATGGGGTAACAGAAGCTGCAAGAAGTTGTGGGAGACGAAAACCGGTAGGGTTCAGAAGAAAGAACAGAGGAGAAGGGATATGGCTATAAAACTCTCTAATTCCAAGATGGTACGCACGGAACGTGTTGACAAGAACGGTGTGCCGTATCTTGACGAGCCACTGGTAAGCATGAGTATGATACTTGACAACCTCATTGAATGCGATAAGTGGGTTAAGAACTTCCAGACCTCGCAAGGGACCGGACGTTACGCTCTGCGCATCAAGTATCTCGACAAGTGGTATAAGCTCATCGTCAATGCCATCGACATCAAAAATCTCATATCTGACTTCGAGAAGGCCGGTGTTACTCGTTTCCGTACGAAGTTCATAGATAAGGGAGGAAAACGCTATTCCTTTGATGAGGAATGCACTGAGATTATAGAAGTTCACGGCAGAGTTGTTGCAGAAAAAGACGGAATTTGTATCTTTGCAGATGACGGCTCTGAAGTCGTGTTCGATAACCAAGAAAAGTGAAACAATAAATAATCATTTACATTATGGAAACTGGAGTATTACAGAGAAAGTGGGCTGAGGTTCAGCCTTTGGTTTACGACAAGGAGACACGTTATGTCTGCATGGACATTCAGCCCGAGCAGAGGACCGACGAGGAGGGCCATGTCGTTAACGGTTATTCATTCTTCCAAGTGGAGATTGATTCTCTTATGGACTACGGTCATATCAAGAGTCAGCTTATCGAGGCTGCCTTCGCACAGAAGGATGAGTTCGGTCTGTTGATGAATGCCGTTGACGGTGTAGTGGAAGCCGCCAAGAACGCAAATTCATGGTCTGCCTTCAAGGAAGGTCTCAACGTGGCCGATGTGACCAAGTTCCTCGGATTCTGCGAATATAGGGCTATGTGCGCCACTGCTGCACATGCCGTATTAGACAGCTTTAACAGAGAATAAACTATGAAGATTTCCGGTACGCTGCCCGTGCGCTGGGCGGCTCAAGACGGTGCGCCCGGAGTGGGAGTTTCCATCCGCAGCACACTCATACAATATGCGCAGTCCAATTCCGGCTCCGTTACACCAACGACCGGATGGAGCACTTCCATTCCGCAGAACATAACCCAAGGTAACTATCTGTGGACATGGACGAGAGTTGAATATTCGGACAACACTGTCACGAACTCCTATTCCGTATCTCGTATGGGTATTGACGGCAAGGGTATCAAATCCTCTACCGTCACGTACAGCAAGCAGAGCAGCAGTACCGTTGACCCCACAACCATCACAGACTGGGGACCTTATCCTACCAATCTGCAAGATGGTGACTGGCTTTATTCCAAGACTCATATCGTTTACTCCGGCACGCCGGAGACCACATCGGATTCTTATTCGGTGTCTCGTATCGGCGTGGGTGCATATTACACCGGTATGGAGGAGTATTATGCTTCCGGAGCAAGCGATTCGAGTGAGCCGACCGGATATATCACTCCGGGGACATATCCCAATGGCACACTTCCCACTCCCACATGGACGCAGACACGTCCTAACCTCACTCCTTCTTCTCCCTATCTGTGGAATCAGGAGATAAGCCATGACTCTCAAGGCAACAGTTATGTCATGCCTCCGGTCTGCATCGGTAACTTTGCCAACGGCCTTACCGGTATAGCTGAGGATTATGCCATAAGTCAGTACAGTGACAAGGAAGGCGGTTGGCCTTCCGGTTCCGGCGAGCATGACTATCCGGCTGATATATCCTCATGGACCCCTTATCAGTCACAAGCTACGCCTTCAAATGCGAAGCCCTATCAGTGGAACAGAACGACCATGTCGTTCAATAAAGGCTCCGACCAACACATCTACCACATCAGTGCCGTCAAAGGTGCAGATGGTCAAGATGCCATACGTCTCGACCTCGACAATGAGATGGACACTATGGTGTATAACGAGAGCGGCACGCTTATTAGCGGCAGCATAGAGTCTCAAGCAAGGCTTTATCGCGGCGGTACTCTCATCACCTCCGGAGTGACATTCGCAATCTCTGAGCGGAGCGGTAACACCTCTTCGCAATCATCTATAACCAATGCCGGAAAGGTAACAGTCACCGGTATAAACTCAAGCGGTTTTGTGAAGGTCAGAGCCGAATACGGTGGCGTTTATTTCTATGCTACATTGGCACTCAAGAAGATAATCGGCGAAAACAAGTACGAGCTCGTCGTTTCTCCGGACTCAGTGGCAGTCAATACCACCACTGGTGAGGCTTCAGCAGATACTATCGAAGCTCAGATATATAAGACCTATCAGAACTCATCCGGTGGCATCACACGTGAGCATCTTACCGGAACCACCGTTGACGGTCACACTATCAAAGTAGATGGTGTCGCAAAGACCTATTCCGGTGGTAAGGTCTCGTTTAGTGTAGATACTTCTCGTGACAGCCACACCATTGAATTGTACAAAGGCTCTGTTCTCGTGGATTATGAGACCGTTCCCATCAATAAGAGTGCCAACGGCCAGTCCATTACCGGACCGGCAGGAAAGAACGCAAAATCGGTTTATAAAGTATCATTTGATGACCTGTCATCAGAGAATCCTTCAAGTTGGGACACTCAGATGCCTAATCTCGATGAGCTTTTGATAAAGCATTCCGGAGATTGGGTTCCTATTGCAGACGGATGGCATAGGGCTCCATATATATCGCACAACGGATGGACTGAGCAAAGAATACAGTTTACTACGACAAGAGCTAACCAAAAGATACTTATTCAGTTACAATGTGTATCGGAGTCCTCTTATGACGAAATAGCAGTTGGAAATCTTGATGCCGCAGCACCTCACTCAAGAGGGACCTCTTTTTTTGCAAAAACATCAGGTGGTAGCATTTCTTCTCCAGCAAAGCTCAATGTCGGAATGAATATAGAAACGCCCGGAGCACATTCAATCGGAATCTCTTTCTACAAAGACTCTTCCTTCACCGCCGATAATGAATATGCCATGTTCCGTGTTGGCGTGCCTCCAATTTGGAAGGCAGATGTTGTAGGTTGGAACGGAGATACACCGGTATGGGGTACTCCGGTAAAGTTTGTGCAAGAATCATACAGCATCCGCGTCGATGAGCCGCATCCAAACATACTGCGGCAGACTGAGTTCGTCAACAGCTATCAGATGAACAAATGGTTGACCAAGAACGGAGATATTATTTTAGAAGGTTATTCCGGTCACAATTCATTCTATGGCGTTAATAGCGACACAGAGCACGATAAGGAAATATTGCTTCAGAGGGTTTACGAATCCGGCTCTATAAACATCCTTCAGCCGGATAAGTGGTACACCCTATCATTCTTCAGCAAGGGTGTCGGCACATTGTGTACCTACTTCTATCCTTCTGCTTCCGGTCACATGAACACCGCAGCCGGTATGTACAGAGACGGCATTTTTACGGCTGTTGCGGCTACGGATTGCGTAGCTACCTTCGAGTTGCACGGAGGATGGGAATATCATACCGTCACTTTCAAGACCGCTTCTGCTTTCTCTGGTGATGTCAATTTACTCTTCAGACTTCTTGCAGGAAGCAACTGTAACGTAAATATAGCTTGTCCTAAGCTTGAACAAAGCTCGATGGCTACAGAATATAGCATCTCGGAGCCGGATGTGGCTGCATCGGTGGTAGGCGAGAGTGGATTCCTGAACGAATGCGGTGTTTACGACCATTCAAAATCCTACAAATGGGATGAGAAGGAAAGAGACTACGTTTACCATATACCGAACAACAATACTCAGTATAAGGTTTACTTCGTCAAGAACAAAGGAGATGCGATACCGGCAGACGTATATCCCACCTCTGATAACGGTTCCGGAGGTTATACCGTCAATGCACGTTGGGAGGAGGGTAACGAACTGGCCAACCTTATTGCAAACAGTACAGTCATTACAAACGCTTTGATTGGTGGCTTCAAGGCTTCCAATAGCATCTTCAAGTCGGACAACGAGCGTGTGGTACTCGACGGAGCCAATAATATCATCAAAGTTCTCAATGCGGCTCTCACAGCCAATATTGCGGCTATGGGCGATGTTAACTATCCTTTCTACGCCGGTGGAGCAAGTGGCGCAGCCGCAGTCTGGAGCGTTGACAAGGATGGTAAGATGCGTTCAGCTTCTGCCGAAATATCCGGAGATACGTTGATGACAGACGCACTGATTAAGAGAGCTCGTAATCCCTTCGTGCAAATAGAAAGTTCGTTCTCGGCTCTCGATGATGACACCATGTATAATAATGACCTCGCAAATCATTTGTGGGTCACATTAGGATGGGATGTAAAGCAAGCCGGAAGAAGGATAGTGGTAGTGGGTTCTGCCTATTTCCAAGCTCCGGCAAATTCTAATCAGCATTATTATGTTGACGGAAAGGTTGTGCAATCGTTCCAGACGAGTTTTGAAATGACTGAACTGATTGGTTTCGGAACCGCGACTCAATTCTTAGGATGGATTGTTACCAATCGCGTGTACTTTATGACAAATCGAAATATGGGTAGGAAAGTAGATATTGTAGCCTATGGTATAGTACAAGGAACGGATTCCAGAGTTGATTTTGTCACCAAAAAGATATGCTATAGCGGCAATGGAGACATATATGTTGAACGCGCAGATGTCGGTATCTATTTCCTGCATGTTCCAAGAGCTTGGTTTGCATCTGCTAATTATGTTCACTGCATGGTTTGCGGTAGAGGAAGTGCCCAAGGTGCTGAATCGGCAGTCTTTGCAAATGTTTGGAATGTCTCTGAAGAAACATATAATAACGCACAATATTACAAGATTCAGATATTCACCGCAGATGACGCTTCAAGAAATGACGGAGGCTTCTATTTCGAACTCAAGAATCTTGCTGCATGGGATGATTAAAAAATCTTCAAAACATTTTGCTGAATATAAAATAAGGTTTATATTTGCGAAGTTATTCAGATAATATGAAGAGAGAAGAATTACAGAAGCGTTATGACGAGCAGTTGGCTAAGGTCAACGGCCTCGTAGGAGATAATAATGAGTTGAAAGAGGCGATAGATAACCTATCGTCTCTTCGTGCTCAGTTAGCGGTGGTTCCTATGGCCTTCTATCTCGAAGAGAAGGAAGTTCTCAAGAAGGTGGACCTCGGAGCCGTAGAGTTTGGCATCAGCGAACGTTGCGCATACTTCCGCACTAAGGGAGGGTATCGTATCTTCGTCAAGCCCGGAGTTGGTCTTTATGACCTCATCGCTCAGTTCATAGAGAGCCATGAGACAAAGGATGACATGACTGCTGAGGAGAAGGAGAATCTTCAACTCAACACCAATGCCTTCAAGTTCTTGGCTACCGCTCCGCTCGTCGCTGCCACTGACCTTCCTCTTATGTATAACATCGCTGCTGAGGTTATGGAGTTCATACAGAAGCAGACCGATGAAGCTCTCGGCAATACCGAGACTCCGGAGGAGGACGGCAAGCGTAACGTTCAGTTTGAGGATGCCGTCAACGCAATGGAACAGATTGCGGACGGCGTAAAGGATAAGGACAATGCCGAAGAAAACAATCAAGGTGAAGGTGAAAGTTAAGCCTTCGCTCAAGACATCTTCACGAAGGCCACAACCTCTTGCGATGAAACCAAGTCCATCGAGGGATAATAAAAGACTATACTGATATGAGAGAGATTCTTTTGAGGCTTCTCAAGTTCGTACCGGCTATCGGTGCGTTGTGCTGTGCCTTAAATTCGACTCTCTCATACTTTTATATAGACTTGGCATGGGTCGGATTCGTTCAGCACGGATTATTCCTTATGGTATGGATTCTACTGGCCATATACTTCAAATTCTGCATCTTCTACATGATACTTGTGATATACATTATCGTATGTCAGATTCTCAATACAATCGATTATATTTGGGGCATACCAATATCGGATAGAGGGCTATTCGTTCTCAACGTAGGACTAATCGGCATAACAGCCATTGCAGCTACAATCGCTCATGTCAGACATATTAAGAGAACTAAGAACAATCTTGGCTAACTGGGTCACAAGCATTGATGCCGGTAACACCAAAGTGACAGAGGAAGAAGAGCGTGCCCTCCTTTCTTCTCTGAAAGAAATCGCTTCTCCATATATCAGCACATACACAGCTATCCGTATGACCGGACTGAAGAAAAGCGAGTTCTACGAACTCATCCGGCAAGGAAAACTACCAAAAGGAGAGCATATTCAAGGTTTCAAGGAAATACACTTCAACAAAGCAAAACTCATAGACGCAATCCGCGAACTCAAGTCCGAAGAGAAGTGACTTTAGCTCAATGACTTACGGCGCATATCGGAATCGTTAGTTTTCCCTTATGCGCCGTTCTATTTTTGTGCTCGTAGTACTACACGAGTTAATCAACAAAATTACGAACACAAAAAAACTAAAGTTATGGCTATTGACGCTAATGATTTAATGATGCTCAAGTCGCTCGATGGTGGCATGAGTTCTTACGAGCAGGTCAAGGTCGCTAACATGCAGTCAAGAAGGCCCAGTGGCGTAGGTGTCGCCGGATTGGTCCTCGGCACAGTAGGTGCTGCCGCAGCTATCGGTGCTTGGATTTTCGGTCCCACCTATGCTAAGGCTCAAGCTGAACGCGCACGCGACGTTGCCAACGCCCGTTACGATGCCAATCAGAATCAGCTTGGCTTGCTCACTCAGCTTCTGACAGCAGAGCGTGCCGAGCGCATCGCCGGTGATATAAACCTCACCAACACCGTGACCGATTCAGTTTCCGGTTCACAGCAGGGAACTCTGACCGCACAGCAGGCCGCAGAACTGAGCTCGATTCAGTCTGTTCAGCAGAATCTGTTCAATCAGGCTGTTATGGGTAATCTTTCTGAGAATCCTCAGAAGGTTATGCTGTACAGTGCACCTCAGCCTTGCGGTTGCCCCAACAGTTGCGGTTGCAACGGCTAAACCAACGAAAGGGTTGCGGTTAACTCCGCACCCTTTTAATCTCTGAGATTATGTTCAACGACAAGAAGAAACGGTTAGCGATGCTCGACCAAGTGCAGCCTACGAGTAAGTCATCCTTAAAGTTTCAATGCCTCAAGATTGCGGAAGGCAATATCAAAGAGGCAGCAGAGCTTTATGAGTATCTGACGGCAGACCTTGATTTGCCGGACTTCGACCCAGTGAAGCCCACGTTCCTTCAGTCCACCAAGACTGCCGCAGACGGAATCTTGGGATGGATAAGAGACAACAAAGATTCACTGATAGAAGGATATGAGTTCTTGAAAGGGTTTATTCCCAAGAAAACACCTAACAATCCATTACCTCCAATAAGCTGATATGGAACTGAAGGTATTTCCAATAACCCTCAAACTCTATGCTCACGATGAGCAAGAAGTTGAGGTCTTGAGATTCGTTTTCACGGAGTTCGTCAAACACCATGCAGAGCAAGGTAGGGCTGTTAGCGCAGAGAAACTTACCAAGGCTCTTCAGAACTGGGAAAAGAACCCCTTAGTCAGAAACCGCATAATAAGTTATTTCGATGGCAAACAATGAGAATAATAACTGTCCGCATATATGCAGTCAGTGCAGTATGATGCAGCAAGTGTATTGCGCCGCTCAGATGTCATTAACCACGATGGACTTGGTGAAAGCCTTATCCGACAGATTTGATGCGTTTGTAGCGGAAATAAAGGGCAATACGGAGCAACCTACCGTTCCTCCGGTAGCGCAAGAAGGGAAGGCGGCGCAGAAAGTAGGCCCCCAAGACAAACAAAATAAAGAATAACTATGAGTTGTAATTGTAATAAGAACGGACGGACAGAGCTTATATATCTGACCACCGTCCCCGGCGGTACAGCCGCCAACGCGAACTATCAGATTCAGCTTGACCATTTCACATGCGGAAACCGCAAGCTGTGCATCAATGAGGCATATCCGGTAACGGCAGAGCTCAAGGCTACTCCTATCGGACTTCCGGTAAATACCGATAACGGCACATTCTGCCAAGAGGTGCTGATAACCGGTACTTGCACGTACATGCCTTATGTGTGCGGATGCAACTGCAATATATGTCCTCGCACCGAGAATATCTATTGCAGCATCTGTGTGCCGTGCTCCTCAGCAGCAGTTCCTACACTGACCATCGGAAAGGCTGTAGCCGCTCCGACCAAAGTGCAGCCTTGCTGCGACATTACCAATGCGATTGCGATAACCACATCCCTCAACGTAACGACCGGAGCATAAGATGGATATAGCCGCCGTTTTCAGTTTGATGTTCGCCTTCACAGCAGCGAATCACCTCGGTCTGATAGCCAAGGTGGAGGAAATTGCAGGCCGGAGCCTTCCGGTCCTCAACTGTCCGCGATGTGCATCCTTTTGGGGCTCCTTTGTCTTTCTGCTTGTCACAAGACAGAATATCATCGGAGCGGCGGCTATGTCTTTCCTTGTCGCGTATCTCGCGATATGGCTCGAACTGGTGATGTGTATTGTTGATTTCTATTACGCGAAGGTATATGAGAAATTTGTATCAGGTTCCGCGACCGACACGACTGCCTCAGATGCCGACAATGGTGGTTCCGACAGTCGGTTGTCCAACGTGCGGAAAAAGTAACAACGCGCCCCGGCGCACAAACAGCAAGAGAAAATGAACACACAAGAAATGCAAGAGAAGTACAAGGAGTTGTACGCAAAGATGGCCTCATCGCAGAAGCCGGAGTATATGAAGCTCTTCGGCAAGGTGATGACCGAGATGATGCACTCTGCCATACAGAAGAATCCTTCTGAAGCGCAGCAGTGGATTGAAGAGCTCGGTGCTATCGAGTGGAAGAATTATCTCACTCCGAAGGAAGCCGAGACCATTGTAACCGAGATGATTCCGGATGCTCCTTGGTCTCGTGACACATGGAACAAGGCTATGGACAGCTACGGCCTTCTCAAAGAGGAGATGCCGTACTACAATTCATGTGCCTTGTGGGTAATGATGAATGCCGAGTATGTGAAACACGGCAAGACGCTTGAGAAAATGCTCGGTATGGCTCTCGATGACATGCCGACCGATGAATTGCTCAAGAACATCCAAATGCTCGCACTGGATAGCCTCAAAAGCGACGGCGTGAGCATACGGCACATGTACGGCGTTTAATGGATTACAAGCGGCTATACGTACTTCTGAAGCTCTCTGAATCTCTGTCCGATGAGGAACGTGCTTTCCTCGCCGGACGGAGCGGAGAAGCTGACAAGAGGGAGATAATGGCCAAACTTGACAAAATAGACCGTCAAGGTTCGTTTGGAAGGGATTTCCTGAGCAATGTATTGGGAAACGCCTCATTTGATTTCGGATTTTTACTATTACAGAAACTATTCAGAAGATTACGGTAATGGATTGGTTGGATTGTCTTACGGATTATATGTTCTCTCTGGCCGTTCATTACGGTCTCGTATGAACAACAAAGGCTACCTTCGCAGGCGGCCTTTATTGCGTCTAATTACTAACCAATTTGCTTATGAGAATTTCATTGCCTTACCCTAAAGCGTCGTGTGCGAATGCGTATGTATAAGAAACAGATGATAAGTATCGAATCTATCACTCCTATCCACATCAGCGTTCTCTGCCATTTTTTGAGTTCGTTGACGTATTGAGTAGGTCCCGGAACAGCATAAGGTATAGAATCTCTCTTGGCGTGGGAGAAACTGTCAATCTTCGCTTCGAGGATTTTCTCGTATTTCCGGTCTCGTTCCCAGTGCCAGTGCTCAATGGTGACTGTGTCACCGTCTTTCCGAAAGGAAGAGGAATCCCTCACTGCCTTCTCCACGTACACGATGCTGTCTCTATGCTCGACAGTCTTTATGGTGTCGTGGATGTAATGTGTCTCCGGAGGGGGAGGTGTCGGTTGATGAGTGGTCTTGCATGAGGACATGGCACAGAATATTATTGTGAGTATCACAGCCCACAACAATATGATTGCAAGCAACCTTCTGTCATCGTCCTTCTTCTCACTCATGGTTCCAATATGCTTATATCTATAGCTTCACCGGACAAGGCTGCATTAAGCAGCATACCCATCAACTCAAAATAGCGGTTGGTGGAGTTGGTGAGCTTGCCCTTCTCGGTGTTATCGCCGACTAAGATGCAGCCATCGGTATCGGCGGCGGTATTACCCACGTGAATGAGCACTCCAGAGAAGTTCGGAACGTTTCTCAGCCTTGGCACGAGCCCACCGTAAGGCTTGGCCCATGCACGGTCTTGATACTTCGGACTCTTGACGTTCATAAGGACACGATAAGTGCCCTTCGGTATAGCTGTCTGTCCGTATATTTTATCGGTACGGACTGCATCTTCCAACGTATTACAAAGACGAGTACCATTGACATACAATACGCCAATGGTATATTTTTCCTTGCGCCATTTGCGCTCGACTACGAGTTTCATCAGTTTATATTGTTTTCGTCGGGCATAATGGGGTATTTCATAAGTTCCCCATCAACAGTAGCATCCACGAGAGTGGAATCATAAGCCTCAAGCATGTGCTGTGCGAATAGCGACATCTCATTCCTCAGCCGACCGCGATTCAGACGGCTATCTACCTCGTCAATCCAAATCTTGAATTTGACTTCAACTTGTTTCAGTGCCATTATGATTGTCCTTTTGTTTTTCCTTTCCTTTTACTTCGATGGTCATATTGCCATGCTGAATCTTCGCTGTACCGGCAGCTTCGATGATGGGGCGAATCTGTCCGAGAGCGGCAAAGCCGAAAAGAATACCGCCACACGTGACAACACTTCCGTCAATCACGCCTTTAGGCGGTACAAAGAAGCCGCCGACAAATAATCCGATAGCGGCTATCAGACAAACCCAGAAGATGAGAGGATGTTTCATAACCTTTTGCGCTAAATGTTACGTTTCTACCGCAAAAGTAAACAATAAAATCCGACTTTATACAATATATTGTATAACCGGACATTGAAAAGCGAGATATATGGACCGAGAGATATTTCTCGTGCAAGAAAAATCTACTTCACTACCCATAAAACAAAATGCGCCATCTTTCACAGACAGCGCATTCTTGAGAGTGTAGTAAACTAAATTATCACCTGCCGGGGTGAGTGATTGCAACTATATTTGTACTACAAAGATAATCATTCCTTCTTTTCGACGTACCATTTCTCGCCGTTAATCCACGAGAAGATGAAATCGAGAATCTTCTTGACAATATCCTTACCGTAGGTCCACTGTCCGGCAATGGCTACCATGATACCCTCGATGAGAATCCATAACCAGTCGGGCTGTGTGATAGGAGGCAAATAGCCGATGAGCCATGCACCGAAGGCCACTGCGATGGAAACCACCCATGAGATGATGGTGTTGATGGTCTTGTTGTCAGTCTGAATGAGTCTCTTGATAAACTCCGTTACCGATGCTGCAACGCCTACTAAGGCGATAATCAGCGTTAAGAAATACTGTGTCATAATTAGTTGTTATTTAGGGGGTTCACTTGCAAGTTGCATTTTGATGGCATATTCAGCCATGATAGCCTTCTGTTCCTTGGCCGAGAGGTTCTTAACCTCCTCGATGCTCTTTCCGGAAATCTTGGCGATATACTCGTGCTTCTCATCCGTCTGTTTCTGCGTGAACTTCGGAAGGAACTGTGAATCCACGTAGATGTAGGGATAGATAGCCACAATGCTGCGCAGCCCGTCGAAACGGAAGTCCTTTACCGCATGATAGTTGCCGGAGCCATCCATACGCAGTATAGCGTAGCTCTGCAAGCCGCTTGAGCGGTTAGTCAGGCCAATGGCCTTTATCCAGTGGTCCTTCTTGTTCCATTCTGCCGGAAGCTCATGCAGATGCGCATAGTTCAGTGCCTCCAACAGAGTTCTCTCTTTTTCTGTCTGTGCCATATATCAACTGTTTGTGTGGGCTCTTGACTCGCCCCAGATATTCTTGAACTTAAATGTAACCTCAGTATAAGGCTCGGAGCCAACAAAGACTTCGCTTGAGGGTTTCACCGGTTCAGTCAGAACGAGGCAGACCTCTCTGAGTCGTATCGAATCGTAATAGAGAATCTTCTTGTTCTGAATGAACGTGCAGAAGTTCTCGTATGCGGTCTGGCGGTTGGCTACCGTGCCGGTAAAGAAGAGAGTGAGGCTAATATCCGTAGATTCCCTCTTGACAGTGGAATCCATATAGACCCTATCGCCGTTTTCTTCGGGATAAGACTCCATATAGACGTTCTTGCGCTTGCCCTTATCATTGAGGCCGGTACATTTGCTGTACTTCAATCCAGTGAAGTAGCTCTCAAGGTCTGTGTAGGAGTTGTTGGAACCCTCCTCCTTCATGTAGATGTGATAAGCTTCGCTCATTTTTTCTTTCTATTGTAATAGTTATTTTTCCTTACGACAGCGTTATGAATAACCTTCTTGTTGGCCGAGAGATGGAACTTGTTGGAGTAGAGAGTGTAGAAATCCACCTCGTGATGCTCCACGTCGCGCTCATACTTCAGACCGCTCATGTTGGTTCTTATGTTTCCCATGAACGGAGAATGATAATGCTCGCCTCTCACTACCGCATCGAAGAAGTCCTTACTGAATATCTGCTTTAGGAGATGTGTCTGGTGATTCCGCTCGTCAATCTTCTTTACCGGTATGGCCACCATCGGCACATTCACGTTGCCGCTCATCGTCTCATGCAGATTGTTGTCATCGAGAGGGATGCAGACTGCACGTTTCTTTACTCCGTAGCGGTCCTCGTAAGTCACCACCTCGGAGTTTCGGAAATTGGTCAGCACCAATACCAACGTCAGTGTCTTATCCTCTTCTGCCATTCTTCAGAGTAACGTTTTTCTCGTACTTGCTGTCAAAAATAATCTCCGCTTCACCATACCGGAACACCTTGACCGTTGAGTGCTCGCCCATCGAGAGACGTATCGTACTGCCGGAATCCACGAAAAGGGTAACGCAGTCGTAATCCCTCACAGCGACCTCGCAGTCGCACTGCATGAAAAGAGTGATGTTCGTATCGATATGAACGCCATCCTTACGAAACAGATAGAAAGACGAGGTGTATTTACCTCGTCTAACATATCTGCCGTTCGAGTAGGGACCAAACTCCTTCTCTATGAGCGCGTAATCCGGCTGTTCATCAAAAGTGGACATGGAGGCAAGGAAATCCACACCGTTGACATCCAATCCAATCTCAAGCAAGCTTGTCTTGGTCTGGGCTGCGAACACCTTCTGTGCATAGTTGTCGCACATCAGACTGCGGTTCCGCACCCTATGCAGATAATCCGTTATCCTCATATCGTTGCAAATATAGAAAGAAATTCACAAACAATAGCCTATCCTTCACATTTTTACGCTGTTTGTGCTTCCGGTTCGTCCTGACTACGCAAAAAAAGCACAATCTTATGCTTCAGCCCATCCACACACGCATGGATGATTCTCTCTTTGTTGAGGTCGATAGTCTGCTTGTCACAGTTATGGACCTCGCAAGCCATTCGATGAGAAAGATTCTCGATGCCTCTTATTATCGGATTCACGTCATTGTTTCCGGCAGGAGTCTTAAACATGGAGCCCCATACTATCTGAGCGCATTGCGCGAGTATATTGCAACTTATGGAGTCTCCGATGAGAAGCCTCTTCTCAAAATCAACATCAGTGGGTATGCAGCTTACAACGTGAGATTTGAGGATAGACACATCATTGCGGATATACTCCTCAAACTCATCCATAAGGTCCGTCATCTCCTCGCATTCCTCCGGTTTGAGATTACGGAAGAGAGACTTGGAGAATATGCTATTCTGCTTGGCCCACCGGTCACGTACGGTCTTGATATAACCCTTCATCTCGAAGCCTTTGATGTTCATGTCGAATATCTGATACTGACAATCCCAGAGGAGATATGGAAGGAAGAGGTCTGTACAAAGACGGCCTCTGATAATCTTGAGGTCTTGAGCCTCAAGAAAACGTTGCATAAGCGGAAGGTGTGACATATCAGAACGGTATTTCTTCTTTCTTTGGACTCTGTGCTACCGGCTGAGGTTCGCCCTCATTCTCCTTCTTGCTACCCTTAGAATCGGAGCTCTTCTTTGTCGGCTGAGTCTGAACACTACTGGCCTGCACGTACCAATACTCCTTCTTCACTCCGTCTTTCTCGTACTTGGTGGACCGCATCTTGCCATCCACAAGAACGGTAACACCCTTAGTGAGCATCTTCGCTTGAGTAGTGTTCTTGGCCCACATCTGAACATTGAACCACTGCGAGTCATCCACCCATTCCTCACCTTTTTTGGTGCTGCCGGTCACGCAGAGAGTGAATTTGACAAGCACCTTATCGTCATAATCCTTGGTCTCCGCATCGCGGCCCAAGACTCCCACTAATGTAATGTGATTATAATTCATTTTTTATAATTATTGATAAGTTCCATAATATACTTTGCTTTCTCGTTGCCGGTCTGGAACCAGTCCTCGATGACCTTGATACCGTGCATGGCCGTTACATGGCTCTTGCCGGTTGCTCGACCTATACGGCTCCATCCCCAACCCTTCACTTTGTAAAGATACCAAATAGCACCATACCGGTAGCATGGAAGAGGATAGGTTCGCCTCGTTTTCAGTTCCTCAAGGTCCACCTTGGCATCCTCTGCTATATATTCGAGAAGGTTGTTATAAACCTTCCTATCTTCTTCAACGTTCTGGCACATCGCTGTTCATTATTATCTGTTCAAACTTATTAAAATGGCTCCCAAGGAATCCGGCAAGATAGGCAAGAGCCTCCTTGTCATAGACTCCGCAATATTCGGCAATCCAATCCTCGACATGACGCTTTTCGTGGTCTCTGCATACGATGAACCTCTTTTTCGACTCCATCGGATAGAACACACAGACAAAAACGTGACGGTTCTTGTGAGAGAGGGTTATGGCTCCGTCAAAACAGCCTTCGCGTATATTATCCGCAACCTCATCGATGTTGGCTTGCGCACAGCGTTGCTGTTTCATAAGCCTTACCACTGTCGGCCAGTCCTCATGGTTCTCGGCGTAAAGCAGTATGGCCTTAAAGTCATAAATCGGTATGTAGAAATCATATCTTTTCATGTCGCTTTCTTGTCTTTAAGGAATATCAGCTTGGCCCTATAACTTCTCGCGAACTCCTTGAAGTCATAACGCTTGAGGTCAAGAGAGACCAAATCGGTCTTATGTCTCATACCGGCAAAGAAAAACTCACCGTCTGCGTCATAAGCATAAACGAAGGCATCTATTCCGGCGGCCATACACTCGTCGATGGATATGTCGCGATTGGATTCTACCTTCAGAATATGTTTGACAATCTGATAGGCGCACGCCATAACCTGAGTATGAAAATCTCGGTAGTTTTGCTCGGCGGCTTCTATCAGACCTCTCAGAGCTTCTGCTGCCGGACCTTCTACAGTAAACTGCATTGACATCTCTCTGCCAATCAAATCTTGAAGAGGAGTGTCAATGCGGTTGGGTTTCAGTTCGATAGACCTCGCATCTCCGATATGGACCTTTCGGCCAGTCTCTTGGTCGATGAGGAAAATCTCCTTGGGCTTTCCTCCGGCGAGAATGTTAAACAAATCTTTGTCCGGCATATCATTCGTTTTTTATCACTTGGAAGGGCATCTGAAAGTCCTTGAGAGCTTCAATGAAATCCTCCCACTTGTCATATACTTTGTTTCTGATTCTCCAGTGACGGTAGCTTCTTCCGAAATCTCCGTTTTTCTTGACCTTGGTATGGTCACAGAATCCGAGGCTACCATCCTTGCTGCTATAGGTTATGGTATGCTCAACAGAGCCGGACATGCTACTCACGAACTTAAACTCCACTTTCTTCAGTTCCTCTTCAGTCATACATAAGAAGGCTCAAAGTTAGTACTTGCAACTGAGTGCTCTCTCGGTCGGAGCTCACATACCGCAGAGCAATAAACGCAATGCTCCGGATTCACCTCTCTATCGTTAAATAGGCATTTGCTCATCTTATATCAACGAAATCAATCATCAGCCAATCGTGTGTGGTTCCCTTCTCGATATTCCTTTTGTTATGGAGCCTTGCATAAAGCCAAGGCCAAAGGTCATCGATGCGCCTCAGCCACTTGGGACCATTCGAAAAGAGGCTCGTCGTACTGGAGTACTTATGCTCAATATCCGGCATGGGATTGCCGAAGTCATAGACCGGATGTTTGCAATCCCAATCGGAGCGGTCATTGCCGCCAAAGAACTTGAGGTCATAATAGTCTCCGATTTCCTCGCAGAATCTCCGGAACTGGTCTTTGTCCTCATCTGAAGGATTGCTTTTCTCCAACACGACACGCACATATACCGGAGTATTATACATGGCAGACCAATCGTCCAACGCATCGAGAAGGTCGTATATCCGTCCCTTGAACTCCATGAGGCCATGACAGATTGTAGCTCTCTCGTCCTTCACACGAACGCGGAGGTCATAGAGTCTGATACCCATGTGAAACTGTTCGTATATGCCGAGTCTCTGACATCTCGCCATCCATACGAATGGCTTCATCCACCATCGGCGTGCCGGAAGGTAACTGAATGAATTATGACTTGCTATCTTCATTTTTCTCTTTCAATTTAGTTTTGAACGTGTTGGCAATAGTTTCAACATTTGCCGGAGTCTCACCATACGAAAGAAGGACCTCCTTCAGCACCTTGACAGCTTGATTCCGCGTTTTTGTTATCAGAGCTTGGTCATAATGACGCAAGGCCCCACTCGGCATATCTTCTGTGATATGACGTTTCTTGACGAGGCCATTCTGCCATTTCAAACCATTGTCACGCAGTGCTTTTGTATAGCCGTTCATAAATGAAAAACATATCTCGCAGAAAAGCATAGATAGTCGTTCGTAGCCACACTCCACCTTCCATCCGTTCATCTCGCATACATACCTCGCATAAACGTCTGAGACTTCTTTCAAGTCCATGATTTCATTGATAGAAACCAATCTCTTGTCTAAGGCTTTCTTCAGCCAACAAAATTTTAGGAATTTCAATATGTTCATAACTAATTATTTAAGTTTTTATTAACCACCTAAACCTTTCTGTCTTACTTAACGCATAAAGCCTTGAGGTCATTGTAAAGGGACGACAACACTTGTGCCATAGCAATACGGGAATCTGCCCGAAGGACTCCTTCTGCGTTTAGTAAGCATTTCATCTGTTCATCACTCGGCTTCCACTGAGGCTGAACACGTTTTTTGATAGACTCAAGCCAATCCATCAAATCCTTAATATCTTTTACTGAAAAGACAGAAGATTTACGTATATTTGCATCAGCGCAAATCGCCATGAGCCTATTGAAACTAATCTCATCATTGTTGTTCCAATCGGACTTTGGCTGAGGCTGAACTCTACCCTTGAGCGATTTAAGCCAATCCTTCTCCTCATTATTGTTTTCGCACCACTCGCTCTCACAATTTTCAAGGGCAGTCATTATCCGATTGACAATACCTTCGTCCTTCTCTGACCACTCGATAGGCTTCTTTTCAACCTTCTTCACTTCTTTCCTTTCCGCATCCCACTCATAACCTTCTTCTTTCATTTTTTGGAGCAGAAGTTCTTGCTGTGCCTTTGTTGCCGGGAATATAGGGTCTAAAACACCTCTCCGCCATATAGCACCAAGTCCACCACATACCAACTCATTATCTTCGATACGGAAGGTGATAGATGCACAAAGTGTCTTACCCGTTTCTACTACATTCTCCCAACCTCTCACAATATGAATAGCTTCTACACCACGTCCTTTGGGGTTATATAGTATATCACCATCCTTTGCATCTTGGATAGTCCACAAACGGTAATCATCCTCTTCTCCAAATTTTATAAAAGAACCAAGATTAGTTAAATAGTAATATGGTTTGTTTATTTGTGTGATATAAAATGTTTCACCTACCAACTTCCTATGTACCAACCAATCACCAACCTTGAACTTCGGTTCATCCTTGCAAGTTTCTTTAGCATTAGCAAGATTTTTCTCACCTTGCTTTTCAAGCCAAGATAACCACCTTTTGCAATCGTCACTTTTGTAAGGATGTGATTTATTATTGGCTCCGGCACGGAATAATTCTATCAATTCTTTCCTCGTCCGCTCATCTTCGCTCTCTTTCAACTCAGGAATACGATACTCAAGGTCATCTATTACATCCTCGCAAGAACAATTATCTGGAGGATAATTTCTCCAGCAATCTAAGAATTTTCTCAACTTTTCAAGAATCTCTATGTAAGCAATCTTGTAGTCCATATCTCTATCAATAGTTATTCTTTTACAAACTCTTCAAAGCCGTCATATTTCTTAACCCACTTATGTTCGGCCAAGTCATACTCACCAAACCATATAGTAGTGTGAGTGCAAGGAATATCAAAGTATTTGTTCACAAATTCCTTCCATTTTTCCTCTGCCTCTTTTCTGTTGTCTATCTGGACATCTGCATCATCATCCACATGAAGATTGGTGTAAAACATATCTGTCATCTGGTCTGCTATATCATCAAGAGATGGTGCAAAATCAGATGGGATATGTCTCTCAATAGTTCCAACAAAGAGAATGTGTTTATCGGCATCCTCAAAGGGCGCATCACCGTTGTCCCACAGACACTGCGCATTCATTAGCAGTTCATCAATCGTGTCAAACTCTTCAGTTTCACAACGAGTTTCACACAATCCAAATCCAAATTTCACTTTTGTTTCCATTGTTATTACTATTTTTTTGTTGTTCAGTTCTTACAATATCGCCACAATACATTGTCACCAATGCTTGAATACATTCCACTCTTATCAAGTTCCTTGTTGCTATACCAGAAATACCTTCCTATGCGATACATCTTCCTTGGTCTGCACCCTGCAATACGAACCCACACAAGAGTATTTTCCTTGGGAAGTTCATCAGTTGACTTAATATATTGTGCCATAATCTCAATCTGTTAGTGTATCAAAGAATATACTAAATAATCGCTTGCCTACTTAATACTTGGTCTATGTAGGTTTTAGCATACTGAATAATGTCAGTTTTCCAACCCATATCACGCATTTTTATAAGTTTGTTGTCCTTATAGAAATAATACCTTAAACCCTTATGCAGTTTAGAGGTACTTATCACATCAAATCCTTTGTAGGAGAAGGTCTGCAAGTGCTGACTATCATAACCATTCTCTTTAAGGTAAGATAATTTTTCCTCATAAGAGTATTTAGCATTTCTTTCAAACTCTGTCATAGTTGTTAGTGTATCATAAAATATACTAATTAAATAACACCTTTCTTTTGCAAATATTCCACACATTTGAGTTGGGAGGCAATAGATGCTCCTTTCTCGTCATCGTCATAGCAATAAGTGGCTTCACACAGGTCGTTCCAAGAGGCATCACCCTTAATGTAATCATTCATCTTCTCGGTAATGTCTTTGTAAAAATCATCCCTTTCTTCTTTGCTATCAAAATCATCAAGGGATAAATCCAAATTAAAAAGATAAATCTCTCGGTAAATGTGGCAAGCCTCTCTTGTGGTCAATTCTCTCTTAACCACAAGACCACGCATATAAGGGTTATTCTTTGATTGGCGAATTACCCTAATAGGATTAAGTGTAATCCTTTTGATAATGTCTTTTTCTTCCATATCTCTATCTGTTTCTATATTCGTGAATAAACTAATTATTTCTTCAACTTATCAATAGCGGATGATATAATCAACCAACTATCATTGTATGCCTCTTGCTTATAGTTTAAAGCCGTTCTCTCCATCTCAAACTTATGCTCTTTCATATAAGCCATCTGTCTGAAACACTCGTGTTCCTTTGATTGAATTTCCTTTAAGGCCGAATCAAGAATGGATAGTTCCTTTTTTGTCATATCTCACTCCTTAATGATTATTACCTTAACCTTATCGCCAATTTTGAACTTGTGAAAGTTTTTCCTCTCACATGGAATATGAGTTATGTTAGACGGAGTAAGAGCATTATATCCTTCTACTCTTACATTGATATGGTCTATAACCTTACCACATACCATTCCTTCCACTGCATCCTTCATCATCTGCTTTCTGCAATCATTGAAGCCTTCTTGATAGTTCTTGGCTTTAGCCTTTGCAACCTCAAGTCTATCGCGCTGTTTCTGCCAATCGACAAAGTGGTACACTATGCTATTAAGAGTCTCCTCGTCGAGACATTCTTCATCACGATTGAATGGAACCTTATAGCGGATTATCTCTCTTTCCAAGTCCTTGTTTGCCGGTTCCTCCGCAAGCTCCCAGTGGTCTTGAACATCGATACCAACATAACCATCTTTGAAGATATAATTGCCATCTTCTATTGCGATTATTTTTCCTTGGTCCCATGTATCTTTAATATCCTCCGGCCATTTGTGTTTGATATAATCGCCTACTCTAAACTTTGGCTCCGGAGGAAGAGATTTCGCAAGCTCTTCAATCTCTTGCAGCACCCTATATCGCACCGACAAGATTCCGCACTTCTCGTAATCCTCAGCCTTCAGTTTCTGTAACTGAGAAATAAATTGTTCTATTGCACTCATAAATATGTTTTACTTGCAAAGCATTTTACATAACTCTTCTTTTGAAGAAGCCAATTCTTCAGGAGTGAAATATCCACTAATAGCACAGTAGAATGTATCATCCTTCTTAACTTTATCGATGCGGTAGAACTCCTTTGTCTCATATTCATGTTTGTCAAAGAAATTCTTTACCTTTTGGATAACAGATTGGATGTAAGAGCCATGAATATACACTTTTTCTTCGAATTTCAATTCGATACCAGTAACAACGCCCTTACTTATTTCATTCTCATACATGAAATAAACAACATCTTCAACATTGAATTTGGTCTTGTAATTCTTTATCTCCATAAACATGCGTAATTAAAAAAAGCAATGGGGATGGCTCTTCCAATCGATGTTTTCCCGGCCCTATCGGACTCCGTTCTTCGTCACACCAATTTCCATCCTTTCGACCGATGGTTCTACTCGCTCCATTGCTTATGATTTATAATTCTATTTCTTTCTCAATACCCCAGAACCTCAGCATGTGCTGCAATTCATGGACATGACATATACAAACCTTTGCGTCAAAGCTTGAGCATTCAAGGTTCGAATAACTAACGGACCAAATACTATCGGTTATCTCGTATATAACGACATCGTAATAGTCATCGGCCAGTACAAAAGACCTCTTGTCATCAGCCGGAAGAAAACCATTCTTCAAAAGAATATTCTTTTCAAGCGGAATGGGTTCCACTTCTGAATATTCTTCTCCATCCTCAAGCATAATGTCGCTCGAACAAATGCCGTAGCAAGCATCTGTCACTTGGGCTATCCGGAAAATCTGCCCCAAATCGTTATAAACGTAGTCTCCTACTGTGAAATTATTGGCTTTCATAATATGATTTCTTTATTGATATGACATAATCTTAGCGCGTGCTGCAACTCGTGAACATATCTTATTTCGATATTATCACCAAGAACCCACAAGCCGCCAAATCCGTATTCATCTGGCCATTTAACCATTGTAATAGCAAACTGACAGCCGCTTAACGATGCGATATTTCTGTGCTTATATTCAAACCCATTCTTTTTAAGAATATCATCCGTCAAAGGAATCGGGTCGAGGTATGCAGCCCATATACCGCCATTATGATACTCATCCGTAATATCTACGCAATGGGTGCAGCCTTTTAGGTTATGATTCACAAGCGAGTCTTGGGAGTCTATCATAACCACTCTTACGATGGTTCCATTCTTGATGCAGACATCTTTATTGACTCGGACTAAATCACCTATCTGAAGTTCCTCTGTTTTCATAATTCACTGTGCTTTAATTGTTGTTCTTGAACCACGATAATTGAAAATCTGCTGAGGAAAACCCTCGCGTTTAAGGATGCTTACCAACAGTTGCATGTCTGCATAACTGGTGTTCTCAAATTTCTCGGGAGGAGCTACCGGATAAATCTTTTTGCCATCCCAATAAAGCAATCCCCATTTGTCGGGCAATTCTTCTTTCTTGATAACACCTTCCGGACAGAGATACCATCTGTAAGAACCGGCTTGCAAACCTCGATTCATAGCATCATCAGAGCGAGCCCACTTCTTGCTGTCTGCCTTAAAATCAGCATGAGAGGTCTTGACTTCTATCACACTGGTCTCGTTCCATGCGCCAAGGCCCCATACGTCAGTCAACTCGGAGCTCCAAGTCACCAATTCAACGGCCACCCATAAATGTTTCTTGCAAGGACTGGCGCAATGCCTCATAACATAACAAGGTTTTTTCGTGCACTTGTTATAGTTCCACTTCTGCCTTCTCAGCCATTTTGCACCTTCAAGACAGAGTTGATAATGCAGACTATCCGTTTTACTCATGGTCCTTCTTGCTTTTGAGTTCCTGCATGATTTCAAGTATCTGACGCAGATAGGTCTCGATGTATAATAGCCGGTCATCCAAGTTGCTGACCAACAAAAGCAGACAAACTGCGACTACGACAATAAAGACGTTCATCACTTAGCTTTTTGAGAGTACAACTTTCTTATGGCCTCATGGTGATTCTTCGGAGGCCGGATGCCGAGCTTTCTCAGCTTACGATGCACGAGGTTTACCACATCCGACGGAGTCATAACATCGTCTCCCACTTCCTCGCCCCAGTCGCACATGGCATCGTAGCATTCGTTGTGCAGATGCTTGACATTATTGGAGACGGAAAGAACATTATGTTTCTCGCCGACCTTGATAGTATCTCCGCAGATGTAGCAGTTGCACACCTTCTGAGCGACCATCTCACATTCCATCACCTCACACATAATCAGTATTTCTTGCCGCCGTGCTTATACGGACGCAGTTTATTATAACGCATCTTCCAGATGATGTGCTGTTCGAGGTCAATATCCAAGGACTCAGCCCACTTCACGACATACCAAATGGATTCGGAAACGGATTCCTGCGTATGGCTCAGTATGTACTTGCAGAATACCCAAGCGTTCTCGGCAAAGTTGTCATCGTGAGGGAAATGGTCCATATAACCGAAGTTGAGCTCCCTCTCTTCAAACTGCACTCCGGAATAATCCAAGAGGCGTATGATAATATCCGCGAACTCCTCGCCGACGGTCCCCTTTATGTTGTCAAGGTAGAACTTCTTGAAAGCAATATCATCCTCGACCTTACCATCGTAGTAATCCCTCGACGTGAGCTTGTAATTACGGTTCTTGCGGTCAGCCTCGACAGCCTCTGCTACCTCCGTCATCACGAGACACATATACACGCCTATAGGCTGCTGAGTCTCGTGCCATCCGTGCTCGGTAGCGGTCTTGACTATCTCCGCTTGCCACTCTTCAAGTTTTGCTCTTGTTATCATTTGAAAAATATTTACAGTGTATAATACATGGGAACGAATCCGTTCTCATCCGGTTTGTGACCGTAATATTTGAAACCCAGACGCAAGTACCAATCAAAGACAAAGGAATCCTTGTCTGCCATCAGATAGGCATACTTGGCTTGCTCCTTCTTGGCGAGGCTCATAGCCCTCTGCATAAGCTGAGAGCCCAGATGCTTATGCCGGTGGATATGATGGACAGAGAGACCGCTTATGTAAGCCTGCTCCGGCTCATCATTGGTGATACTCATGGATATGGTTCCGAAGGCATCCTCGGTTATGATGTCGAAGCTGCGGCCCCATTTCCACTGATTACAATGAACTACGTATTCCATATCAAATTGTTCTGATTATTACCATTGAACCATCACTGAAATGTACGGCTACCAACCTTCCGTCAAGAGGGTTCTCGCAGCACACATACTGGCCTATTATCTCACGCTTCTTCTTTTCCATCTGAAGTAGATTTTCCGGTCAACATATTATAGCAGTCCTCACTCAGTTCTGAAAGAGATGTGAGAATCAGCTTTATGTCTTTACCAAAGGTCTCACGCAGCTTGTTCGACACTATAATATCCTCTTTCAGAACATTCAAGTCTATATGGTCGTATTTACCCTCACCTTTCGGTAAACCAAGAGTGACTTCGTTAAGGCTTTCACCAAAAGCGTAAGTGATGCCGTCCGGGCTCATCACCCTATAAGTCATCAGTAGATAGAAGGTTTTCATTGCGGTAACGGTAATTTAAGTTGTTTGATGAGCTCGTCGGCCAGTTCGATACCCTCCTCAACGATAGCCTTGTGCCAATCGGTCTCCTTTGGGTTACGAGGATGGTATCTGTGAGCATGAGCGAGCATACCCACCACAAAATCCTTTGCAGCATTGCAACGGAAGGCTACTATGTCAAATGAATCACTCGGTACGTATATCAGCTTGCCGGTCCCCACATCCTTCAAATGCTCCGTTTCAAAATGACACTGTTTGGTAGCGTCAGTGGAACGGAAAGGACAATTCAAAGTTACACAATCTCTGCAAATCATAGGTTCTCGATTTTGATTTTAACCTTTCCCGGCTGTATCTTCAGCAGAGCATTGCCGAGAACTTCCTTCTTAACTCTCAGTATGCGGTTGTAGATGTCCGAGGGGTCGGAGAAGTCCATGATGACCTCTCCTTCCACCTCTGCGACAACCTTGGACGGCGTTTCGTTTGAATCCTCGAAGAGATTGCCCTGCTTGGGAGCCTTTCCGGACTCTTCCTTGATGCGCTGTATCTCGGAATCGAGCCTTCTCTCAAGGGCCTGACTCTGACGGAGCACATTACGGTCGCGAGTACGGAAATACTCCTTCTGCGTCGTGCGGACCTTCTCTACGAGTTCAAGAAATGCACTATCCATATCACTCACGATTGAAGGGTCCTACATAATCGGCCCAGATGTCGATGAACTTCTCGCCGAAATACTTCGCGGTTTCCGCATCCTTGACTGCAAGGCGAGCCGAGATGCCCGCGTACGAGCTCGACCAGACGTAGTCCGAGTACGCGTACGCGAGACCGCAATTCGAGCCGCTGTCCGAGCTGCCGCCGAACAGCCAGAGCTTTGCCTTCTGCTCCTCATCCATCTCGCCAATCTCCTTCTGTGTATAGAGGAGGAAGTAGGGATAGTAGCGACGCTCATCGGTGGTGAACTGAGGTTCCCAACCTTCATTGAGTGCAGCAGCGATGATGCGGAGCTTGAGATAAGCCAAGACATCCTTGATGTCCTCGCATCCTTCTATCTTCAGCCACTGCTTGATGAGAGGATGGTCCTCCGGCAGTGAATGATAGGCATCCGAGAAGGTTCTGATACGCTCGGTCACTGGACGGTTGTCCTTCTGCTCGATGTCAACCAGTGTCAATACTCCGTTCACCCACTTGGCTTCCTTGCCCTCCGGAACGGTGACTTCAATCTTTCTCTCTTCTTTTCCCATAGTTATGTATATTTATGCGTTAAACTCCATCCTCGAAAGCCGGTTTCTTGGGCTCCGGCTCGTGCTCGTGAGCCTTAATCTGCTCACCGAGGTTTTTGATTGTCTCTTGCTGCTGCGCTATCGTATCATGCAGAACATTGATGTGCTCATACGCGCTGTTAACGACATGGTCCATATCAGTGTTCAGCATCAGCACGACCGGCTTGGAGCCTTTGGTGCCATTTATCGCGAAATACATCAGACCGGTGAGGTAGTTCTCATAGGCATCGATAGTACGCTGCATCTTGCAGATGGTATCGACATCCTTCTTGCAGAGACGTGACTTATTTCGCTTCTTGGCCATCGTTATTGTCTTTGTTAGCCTCAGCATTGGCGTTATCACCCTTGTTGTCATCGTCATCCTCGTCATCGTCCTCCATCATCTTACGGACAGCAACGAGACTGGCCACAGTGGTATGCAGCATCTCCTTCAGATTACGGTTCTCGTAAAGGTTACGCATGGAATCCTTCCAAATCTTGTACCACACGACCCAACATGCAATCCAGATTGCGCAGTTGATGGCATTAAGCCAATCCTTGCAGTACAGACGGATGCCAAGCATCATACTCAGTCCTATCAGAAGGACCAGAACAATAATCTCTAACCAAAGACCGTCTTTGCGGCCTTTTCTCTCTTTCTCACTCATTGTTTTGTTGTTTTTTTATAGTTATAAATGAGTTCTTTATCATCATAGACATTGCCGATGACCTCGTACTCATTATGGCATGGCACAGTGGCGTGACCATCTTGAGATTGAAAGTCTTTCACAAAAGAGAAGTTATACTCCCCATATTTATCAGTAACATGCAATACAAACTTGGCCTCCTCGTTGCTATATCTTACAACACCTAAATCGGTCATCCGATATGTAGTCTCAGTCTTGCGTACGATGTCACCTTCGTAAATCTCTCTGCCGTTCTTGTCTCTGAGGCCGGTAAACTGTCCGATGGTGTCTTTCTCAACAAAAGCTCTTTGCCCGGCAAAAGGAAAACTTGTGACCTCAGTATGTATGTGAGGCTTGTCACAAAGAACATGGAGGTCTCCATAAACCCATTTCCATGTATTGAGGTCCTTGGCTCTGAATTTAATAGGTCTCATGTCTTAATCTCTTCAGTTTGTAATAAAATGACATTATTTCTTTCATCAGATATTGATGATAAGCAAGAGAGATGCGTCCTTCACTTTCCAGTTTATTGATATAAATCTGAGACTGGATAGTCGGCTTTTGTATGTTATACCCCCATAGACTTTTCATTTCCGAACTTTCTTTTGAAATCCATTAAATCATGGAAAGCATCACGATACTTTTTCACAGCCTTATAAGCCTGCATCTTTCTGATTCGGCGCATAGGCCATTTCGCACAGATGAAAAGCAGATGCTTCTCTTGATAGTCTGACCATGCGATGAAATATCTCCGGCCAAGGCTGCGGACAATGATACCGTGCAATCTTCTGACATGCTCTTCTATCACTTTTGTCGTAAAGCAGGACTGAGATGCCATCTTATTCAAGGAATCCATCAACCGGTTGGCGGTCTCTTGGGATAAGGGGCTTATTCCGCTTGGTGTATAATACGGCTCATCCATTGTCCTTCGATTCTTCAAGTTTCTGAATGCTGCGCTGTATCTTCTTCTGCGCGTTCTTGAGGTTGAGGGCTTGGATGTACACGCATCCCGGCTCGCGCTTCACCCTCGTGATGTAATGCTCCTTGCCCTTGGTGTCGATGACCACCTTACGCTCCACGTCCGCTACCTTCCATTCCTCGGTCTGTACGTTATACGAGAACAAGGTATGGCCCGGAGTGCGTCTGATACGACCGTCGAAACGGAACTCGTTGGGGACCCTGCGCTCCTCCTGCTGACGTTCCACCTCATGCTTCCCTTCCGGAAGGTCATTTACTATCTTCATTGCAGTAGTTCTTTATGACCTCCAGTACCTCGGACGGACGGAAGTCTTGTTTGAAACAGAGCTCGCCGACGAACTGTCCGAACTCGAATATTATCCTATCTCTGAATCTCTCGTTCATAAATAAGCGGATTTTAGGGTTATTTCACCTCCGTGAGAGGTCTCTTGAAATGGTAATGCCATGCGATATGAAGGGAAAGTACCGTCACGAGCTCCCATCCGTCGGCCCCATATTTGTCGATGGCCTTGGAATCCAAGAAGGTGGCACTCTTCACGACCATATACTCCCATTTCTGAGAGGTGAAGCTGCACTTGACGTACAAGTCATCCTCACGCTCATGGAAGATGCACTCCTTGCATGATATGCTGCCTACGAAAGCATCCCTACCGTGAGGGCACTTACGTGCGAGGCGCATGGAGTCAGCCGGTCTGTATTTCATCTTCAGCAGTTCCATAGTCAGCACTGTGCTGCGGCCTCCGGTCTGGCCAGTATATAGGTCGTATAGCTCTCAAGCCTCTGCTTGGTGAGCTCATAGGGCTGCTGCTTCATCACCTCGGCGCAGGCGGCCATCATAGCGGTCAATACCATCTCCTGCATCTTCGGCTCGAAAGCCTGAAGTGCGGATAGGAAGGCATCGGCCAACGGCTTGCCTGAATAGCGTGTGTCCATAGTGACCGCGAACATGCCGGTCTGCACGTTGCGTCTTATACCGAAGATGAGCTCCATGTCCTTCAGCATCTCTGCAAGACGCTCCTCGGTCATCGGCTCACCGTTTCCCATTCTACCACCACCGGCTCCTCCGGCAGCACTCTCTTCAACATTCTTAGCCATAAGCAATCTCGGTCTTTTTCCGTTGTCGAGGCAAAGATAACACATCCCAATCCAAAAATCCAAACATTTATGAAACTTTTTTCACAACCAAGACCATTTATAGGGAAGGGAAATATATAGACACGTAGTGTTTATATATATTCCTTCCTTATAACTTTTTTTCAATCACACCCTCAAAACGCCATCTTCCGGCATCATAAGTCTCATACAACCCATGAAGCCAAATACCGGCAGCAGACTTTTGTATTATAAGAAATATCCCCATAGTATATGGGATATTTCGTTAATACAGCCCTCTCACGCACATATATACGCACGCATATAACGCACATCCACCGGTCCAAAACGAGGCCCTACAAGACACTTTCTCGCCTCCGGACCTATCATCCATCACCTCATGCACAGAAATGCCGCCAAATCCAAGAAAAACGGCCAAAATCGAGGTTTTTTATCTCATAATACAATCATCCTATCATCATCATATTCCAAAATATCCCAAATTTGCCACTTTTCCGGCCCTCCAGAGCATTTTCTCTACCTCTCCCGTATATTCTCCCATCCATACCCCCTTAAAGTCGCTCTCAGAGCCTTATTCCTTACCCTAAGAGGTCTATTTTTTCCGGAAAACAAAAAATTTTTTGGAAAAATTATTTTTTGGGGCTGACTTTTTTCGTCTTGGCTGCTATAACTGGGGGACGGGCTTTGC
>Ga0265301_10000418_pt1 | contig 62949 bp, 52 predicted proteins | sample AusTroGonzalo_MG_2_FD_193488 | JGI IMG/M metagenome (GOLD analysis project Ga0265301, IMG submission 193488) | Bovine rumen microbial communities from tropical cattle in Woodstock, Queensland, Australia - Gonzalo_04 | ecosystem: Host-associated > Mammals > Digestive system > Stomach > Rumen ... | reverse complement strand
GGCTCCTCAAGTAGGACTTGAACCTACGACCCCCTGATTAACAGTCAGGTGCTCTGACCAACTGAGCTATTGAGGAAAGTTGTTTCCCTTTTGGGACTGCAAATGTAGGACAATTTCGCGGGAGTGCAAAATTTTTCTGCATATTTTTTATCGCGGGCAAAAAATATTATGAAGTTCAGAAAATATTACTACCTTTGCAGTCCCTAAACGGATGCCCGGATGGCGGAATCGGTAGACGCGCTAGTTTCAGGGACTAGTAAACGCAAGTTTGTGCAGGTTCGAGTCCTGTTCCGGGCACTAAACAAAAAACCAGCTTGAAAGAGCTGGTTTTTTTGTTTGGCACCACTTGATCCTAGAAGACCCGCTCGTCGCCGACGTAGACGGCGGTGTCGCCGCCGACGTGGTAGTAGGCGTCGTGCGAGAGGTAGATGGTTTTCAGGTTGCGGCAGGAGGCGCAATAGACTTCTTCCAGCAGGGGGTTGTGGGTCAGGTCGAGGGTGGTGATCTCGTCGCTGGCGATGCCGACCACGCGGAGGGCGGGGTTGTGGCTCAGATCGATGTCTTCCAGGACAAAGCAGCACCTGAACTCTTCCAGAGCGGGATTGCCCGAGAGGTCAATGTGGGCGATGGCATCGCCGCATTGCAGATAGCGCAATTGTGTACAGCCCTTCACGTTGAGATCGGTCAGCGGCTTGCTGTCCGCGCAGGCCAGCGAGTCGAGGGCGGGGCAGCCGCTGAAATCCAACTCGCTGAAGCTGTTTGACGTGCATTCGACATAGCGGAGCGAGGTGCAGCCCTGCACGTTGAGCGTTTCCATCCGGTTGCCGGCGCAATAGAACCAGTCCAGCTCCGGGCAGCCGCTCAGGTCGAGGTGGGCGATCTTGTTGAAGAAAATGTTGAGCTGCTGCAGGTGCGGGGTGCCGCTCAGGTCCAACTCGGTCAGGCTGTTGGTGTTCACGTCGATCTCGCGCAGCGAGGTGCAGCCACGGACATCCAGCTTTTCCAGCTTCCATCCTTCTGCACAATGTACCCGTTCCAGCGAAGGGCAGTCATTCACCAGCAGCCGCTTGATGAAGGAATCATGCCCGTCCACCTCGCGGAGATACGGCAGCCCGCTCAGGTCCACTTCCTCGTTGGCCACGTTATTCCAGGAGACTGTTTCCAGCAGGCGGTTGTGGCTCACGTCGAGATGCAGGCTGTCGCTGAAACCGACGTCCAGGATGCGCAGGTTCGGATTGTTGCTCAAGTCGAGCTTCGACACCTGGGACGTGACGAGCACCTCCAGCTCCGGACAGCCGGTCACGTCAATGGTATCGGCCGAGCCGGCAAAGGTGCGAAGCTGATGGAGATTGCGCAGGTCCAGTTTCCGGATGCCATAGCAACCCTCTCCGCAGGTGATGATCGTCACATTGCGGAAATACTCTATGTTTTCCATCTGGATGCCGTAGGAATCACTGACGTCTATCAACTCCGTCACGAGCAGGGCTTCGGCCAGCGAGATGACACCGTCATGATTAACGTCGAAGTTGCGCTGCAGGTAGCGTAGGAAGCCCTTGCCATGGTTCGTGAACGTCAATTCGTAGACCGGCTGGGAGACGATCAGCTCCAGACGCTGGCCGCCGCCGGAGATATAGACCTTCCCTTCCCGGCCGGCCAACTCCTCGTTTCGGTCGATTTCGAACGAGACCATCGTCCGCTCCATGGCCTTGGTGGTCAGCGGCCGGATCCATGCAGCGCAAGACGGGTCGACCTCCACGGAGGAGATCGGGATATTGTGGGCCACCTCCACCTGCAGCGTGTCGCCCCCGGCCTTGACGCTCACCCGTTGCTGCGGCACCTGGATGGCATCTTTCTGCGCCTGGGACACACTCACGCGCTGCTGGGCGTCGCCGCAGGTCAACAGGACCGAACCGCTGCGCGGGCCATATTCCGGCTCATTCCATTTCACCGTCACGGAAACCACGGCATCGCCCGCTACGCCGCTCGAGGGCGAGACCTGGATCCACGCGGCATCTGCGGACGCCGTCCACTCGCGGGAGGCATGGAATGCAACCTCTTGCGTGGAGTGAGAATCGTCGAACTGCAGCGAGCTGCCCGAACGCAGCTCTATCACCGCGGCCGGCTCACAAGCCGCCAGCAGCAACGCCAACAGGCAGAGGAAGAGAATCTGTCTCATAAGCGCAAGTCTCTTTAGCGCAAAACCGCCGCATCGAGGCGGGTCTTCACGCTGTCGCGCAGGATCTTGGCATGGATGCGCAGCTTCTTGTCGGGGACGGTGCGCTCGCCCTTGATTATCTCAGAGATGAGGCCGTCGGGACCGTAGTAATACCGCTCCTCGTTCTTGGTGCCATCCACCCCGTCGCTCTGGATGTAGACGAAGAGCAGCCGGCCCGACTTGGCGTCGTAGAGATATTCCTCGTAGAAGTTATGGACGGCAATGTTGTACTTGCGCGTGATAAAATAGGGATTGTAGTGCACCGACCATTCCTCCCCGTCCACGGACAGCTCATAGTAGCAGCAGAACGTCTCGTTGGTCGTTCCGGCGGCCGGTACCATATACTGGGCCGTCTCAATCAGTTCATTGCGGGGCACACCGTCGTGGTGGCTGTCTTCAATGGCCTGATGCGCAGCGGCGTATGCCTGCCGGATCTCGGCAACCGTAGAAGGGATGCCGTCCGGTTCACCGGACCAGGTCAGCAGGCTGAAAAGCACAAAAAAGAGTCGTATCATGGTTCAATTCGGATTAACGCGGTTTGTGTCTTGCAAAAATCGGGTCATTCCCAGCAGTCCAGGTCGAGTTCCAGCATGGAATCCCGCTTGAACACCGGATTCTTGCCTGCTTTCTTCTGGGCGCGGTAGTCGTCGAGCAACCGGAAGGCATATTTGCCCAGGCGCGCGATGGCGTAAAGGTTGCAGGCCGTGAGCAGCGCCATGCAGAGGTCGCCCAGGCTCCAGACCAGGTCGAGACTGGCCCAGGCGCCGAAGATCACCATCACGCCGCCCGAGAACAGCCGATACACGGTCATCACCCATTTCTTCTTGGTCAGAAAATGGATGTTCGCCGCACCGTAAAAGTAATTGCCGATAATGCTGGAATAGGCGAACAGCAGGATGGCCAGCGCGATGAAGAGGGTGCCGAAGCGCCCCACTTCCGCCTCCAGGGCCGCCTGGGTCAGCGCGATACCGTTCAGTCCGCTCTCATTCAGTCCGCTGAAGAGGATGATGAAAGCCGTGCAGCTGCATACCACGAGCGTGTCGGTGAACACGCCCAGGGCCTGGATGAGACCCTGCTTCACGGGATGACTGGTACTGGCCGTGGCCGCCACGTTCGGCGCCGAGCCCTCGCCTGCCTCATTTGAGAAGAGGCCGCGCTTGATACCGTTCATGAGTGTGGCCGCGATGCCGCCGCCTGCAATCTGGCTGATGCCGAAGGCATCCTTGAAGATAAGGGTGAATACCTGCGGAATGAGGTCGATATGCCGGAAAATGACATACAGCGCCAGGAACAGGTAGCCGACAGCCATGATGGGCACGAGGACGCTGCTCACACGGGCAATGCGGCGGATGCCGCCGAAAACGACAATCAGAGAAATGAGGGCCAGCAAGACGCCCATCAGTTTCGGATCCAACCCGAAGGCTACGTTGAGCGCGCTGCAGATGGTATTGCTCTGGATGGAGTTGTACGAGAAGCCGAAAGTGACGGTGATCAGGATGGCGAACAACGCCGCCAGCCATGGCTGCCTGAGGCCTTTCAGGATATAGTAGGCAGGGCCGCCGATGAAGGAGTGCCTGCCGCGCTGCTTGAACAGTTGTGCGAGCGTCGATTCCACAAAAGCCGAGGCCGAGCCGAGCAATGCGATGAGCCACATCCAGAACACGGAACCCGGACCGCCGATGGCGATGGCCGTGGCCACACCCGCCAGGTTGCCCGTCCCCACCCGAGTCGCGACCGACACGGCAAAGGCCTGGAACGAGGAGATGTGCTTCTTGCCGTCGTGCCTGTCGGTCGATTCGCCGAGCAGGCGGAACATCTCCCCGAGCATCCGGAACTGCACGCCCCGCGAGCGGATGGTGAAATACAAGGCACACCCGACGAGCACGGCAATCAGGATGTAAGTCCAGATAAAATCGTTCGTCGCGGCCACCACCCGGTTGAGCCAGCCGTCCGCAGAAAAAATGTCGTTCATACTTGCTCGCGGGGTTTTTCGCCCGCGCTAATTATTCGGCGGCGCGGTCGAGAATCATCTGCGCCGACTCCAGGTCGTAGTCGTTGACCATCAGCTGAACACCGTGGCGGCCCATCGGGATGCCCGGATAGGGGGTGTTGGCGTTCATGATGACGGCTTCGATGCCTTCGCTTTCGAGACGGCCCTTGGCGATCTGGGCTTCGTACTCGTGGTAGTACTCCTGAACTACTTTCAACATGATGCGGCGGGTTTTAGATTAAATTTGATCCTGTTCGCGGCTTTCCTGGCGGACACGGTAGTTGATGGCGCTCAGGATGCGCATCAGGTCTTTGCGGTAACCTTCCACGATGACAGGATTGTCGGCGGTGAGGAAAGTCACCTGATCTTCATACATACGGGATAAGCGGGCGTAGGCGCCTTCCTTGATGTAGGTCACGCAGCCTTCTTCCCGTTTGGCAAGGACATAGCCCTGCGATTTCATGATCTCGTCGACCAGGTCGGCATAATTTGTGAACGGGCCGTTGAGGTACAGTTCTTTCTTTTGGAAGCTCAGGAAAGGATAGATGGCCGCCACGATCACGAAGAAGATGGCGATCTTGGGGAGTGAGCCCTCCTTGAAAAGGTCCACGAAGCTCAGCCCCGCTGCCTTCTGGCTGGAGAAAAGATAGATGATGCCGACCATCACGAAAAAGATGATGGTGAAGTATACCAAGTATTTCAGTGCACGGATCAAATAGCGCATGTCGGACGTAAGATTGGTTATCTTCACAAAAATATATATTTTTGCACAAATTAATGGTAAAAAAGTAAAGCGATGGAAGAACTCGATGAAGAGATGATCCAGTTCGAGAAGGATCATCCGAGTAAAAAAAGTGGAACAAGCGGCAGCAATGGCGGAGCGATGCGCACCCTGGCCATCGTCCTGGCTGTCGTAGCCGCAGCTTTGCTGGCCGTCCTGCTGACCATGATGGTCAAGAAGAACGCGCTGGTGAAGGACCTCAACATCGACAAGCAGAACCTGACGAATGAACTGATCGCCCTTCAAGGAGATTACGACGCCATCCGGACCAACAACGCCGCCCTCAACGACTCCCTCGCGGTGGAAAAAGAGAAAGTGGGACAACTGATCGAGCGCCTGCAGAAAACCGAAGCGACCAACCGCGCCAAGATCCGCCAGTACGAGCAGGAACTCGGCACCTTACGCTCCATCATGAAGGGCTATATCAAGCAGATCGACTCGCTCAACACCCTCAATATCTCGTTGCGCAACGAGGCCACGGAGGCCCGTCGCGAGGCGCAGGAAAGCAAGCGCCAGTACGAAGACCTGCGCACCACTACCGATGAACTCTCGAAGAAGGCATCGGCCGGCGCCGTGGTCAAGGGACGCGGCTTCAACCTGGTGGCCATCAACGAGTCGAACAAGGTGACCGACCGCAGCAGCCGCGCCCGCAAGCTCCGCGCCTGCCTCAGCCTGATCGAAAACAGCATCGCGGAGCGGGGCTACCGCACCGTCTACATCCGCGTGAAGGACACCGACGACATCCTGATGACCGACGACAGCAACAAGGTGTTCGTCTGCAACGGCGAGCAGATGATCTACTCGGCCTCACGTGAGGTGGACTACCAGGGCGAGGAAGTGGAGATCTGCATCTACTTCGCTGCGACCCAGGGCTTCGAGAAAGGCAAGTATACGGTCGACGTCTATACCGACGAGACCTATCTGGGCTCTGCTGAGATGATCCTGAAATAACCCGATGGCGGGCCTCTACGTCCATTACCCCTTCTGCGCCGCGAAATGCATCTACTGCGATTTCTACGCGCGGGTACGGCGGGACTGGAAACCCTACGTGGAGGCGCTTCGGAAGGAAATCGGCCAGCGGGCCGAAGAATGGCATGGCGTCCCCCCGACGACACTTTATTTCGGCGGGGGGACGCCTTCCTTGTTGCCGCCCGCGCTGCTGGCAGACGTTGCAGCGGCCTGTCGCAACGCTTTCGGGGTGGACCGCTTCGCGGAATTTACCCTGGAAGTCAATCCCGACGACGTGTCGCCGGAGCGCGCGGCGGCGTGGCATGCGTTGGGCGTGAACCGTGTGAGCATGGGCGTGCAGTCGTTCTGCGACGCGCACCTGCGCTGGATGAAGCGCCGTCACACCGCTGCACAGGCCGTGGCGGCCTTCGCAACGCTGCGCGAGGCGGGCTTCCGCAACTTGTCCCTCGACCTGATTTTCGGCTTCACGGGACTCACGGATTCCGAATGGCAGCAATCCATCGGGCAGACGCTCGCGCTGCGCCCGGAACATATCTCCTGCTACCAGATGATGGGGCGCTGGGCTGATTTCGACGAGGAACAGAGCCGCCGCCAATACGCATTGCTGCAGGAGCGACTTCTCTCGGCAGGCTACCTCCAATACGAAATCTCAAACTATGCCCTCCCGGGCTTTGCCTCGCGCCACAACGGCGCCTACTGGACGCGGGAGCCCTATCTGGGCTTCGGGGCGGGCGCCCATTCTTTCGACGGCGACCGCTGCCGCAGCTGGAATACCCCGGATATCGATGCGTACATCGCTTCCCGCCCCGGCGGATCGGAAACGCTTTCCGACCGCGAGGTCCTGGAAGAGAAACTGATGCTGGGTCTCCGCACTACGGCTGGGCTGCCGCTCTCCGCCCTCACGCCGGAAGAGCGTGCACAGTTGGCACAAAAAGAACCGGTCCTGGAGCGGTTGTCCAAGACCGGTAAATTGAAGGTTTCTTCGGATTCCCTGCGGATTCCGGCCGGCGAGCTCTTCGTCTCGGACGGCATCATCCGCGAAATCTTTCCCGACTGATCAGCAGCAGCCGTTGGCCTTGCAGTAGGCGTATACGGCCACGAGCACGAAGCCCAGCATCAGCAGGGTCACATAGATGCAGGTAATCCATTTCCAGCGTTTGAACCAGATCTGGTTGTTCCAGCCCAGGGTTTGCATGGCGCTCCAGAAACCGTGCGTCAGGTGGAACCACAGGGCGACGAACCACAGCAGGTACATGCAAAGAATCCACGGGCGGCCGAAAGTCAGGCTCATCAGGATGTACGGATCACCTTCGGGACCGCCGATCCAGTTCTGCAGCTGCATCTTGGCCCAGAAGTCCGTCAGGTGGAGGGCGATGCCCAGCAGGACGATCACACCCAGGACAAACATGTTGCGGGCGGACCAGGAGTCGGTCTTGGCCTTGTTCGAGACAGCGTAGCGCTGTTCGCCGCGAGCTTTGAGGTTGCCGACCGTCAGGATGACGGCATACAGGATGTGGAGCACGAAGAAGGCGGCCAGAATGGGGACCACGACGTTGACCCAGCCCATGGAGAGGATCTCGCAGATGGTGCCGTAGACGACGGAGTCGGGATCGAACACATAGGTCAGGTTCATCACCATGTGGAAGGTGAGGAAGAGGATGAGGCAGATGCCGGTGACGCTCATGATCAGCTTCTTGCCGATGGATGACTGGAATATGTTAGCCATAGTTTTCTGATAAAAATGTTCGCTTAATTATGCAAAGATAATCCAAAACTTGATAAAAACGTAATAATTCCCTATTTTTGTTTCATGGTTTACAAAAGAATTCTCCTCAAATTGAGCGGTGAGGCGATCGGCGGCCCGGATGGCGTCGGCCTCGATGAAAACGTAATGGCTGCATACGCCCGGCAGATCGCTGCCGTGGTGGCGAAAGGGGCGCAGGTCGCCATCGTCATCGGCGGTGGCAACATCTTCCGAGGCCTGAGCGGCACCCAGCGCGGTTTCGACCGCGTCCGTGGCGACCAGATGGGCATGCTGGCCACGGTCATCAACAGCATCGGCCTGTCGCTGTCGCTGCGCAACGCGGGCCTGAAGGCCGAGGTATTCACCTCTACCCCCATGCGCCCGATGGCCAAATATTATATGCGCGACGAAGTCGACGAATACCTGAACGCAGGCGGCGTCGCCCTAATCGCCGGCGGCACCGGCAATCCCTTCTTCACCACCGACTCTGCGGCGGCCCTGCGCGCCTGCGAGCTGCGCTGCGACGCCCTGCTCAAGGGCACGAAGGTGGACGGAGTCTACGATGCCGACCCGGTGAAGCATCCCGAGGCCAAGCGCTACGACAAACTGACCTTCGACAAGGCCATCGCCGACAACCTCCGTGTGATGGACCAGACCGCCTTTACCCTCTGCAAGGAGAACGACATGCCGATCATCGTGTTCAACATGAACGACGAGGGCATGCTTGGCAAGGTTGTTGAAGGAGGCGGCACCTGCACTGTACTGAGCAACAAATAAAAAAGACAACGATATGACCGACAAAGCACAAGCTGTGATCGACGCCGTCAAGGAAAAGATGCAGAGCGCCGTCACCTATCTCGACGAAGACCTGAAGACCTACCGGGCCGGCAAGGCCAACCCGGCTGTCTTCAACACCGTCATGGTGAACTACTACGGCACCATGACCCCCATCCCGCAAGTGGCCAGCATCAGCACGCCCGATGCCAAGACCATGCTCATCCAGCCGTGGGACCGCAACCTCATCCACCCCGTGGAGAAGGCCATCATGGACGCCAACCTCGGCTTCACCCCGCAGAACAACGGCGAGGTGATCCGCATCAACATCCCCGCCCTCACCGAGGAACGCCGCAAGGAGCTGGTGAAGAAGGCCCGCACGGCCGGCGAGAACGCCAAGGTCGGCGTGCGCAACGCCCGCCGCGACGCTATCGAATCGCTCAAGAAACTCCAGAAGGAAGGTCTCCCCGAAGACACCGAGAAGGACTTTGAGGACGAGGTCCAGAAACTCACCGACAACTTCTCCAAGAAGATCGACGAAATCCTCTCCGCCAAGGAGAAGGAAGTGATGACGGTGTAGACACCGCCCCCAGCTTTACCAGCGTTCGTAGTGGATGCGTTCCGGCTTCCACTTGTCTTTGGGCTGGTTGTCGTTGGCAGGCAAGCCGACGGCGACGGCGCAGTACGGCATCAGGTTATCGGGAAGGCCGAGTTCGCGTTTGACGGACGTGTAGCAGTCTGCGAAGGGATAAAGTGCCGTCCAGACGGCGCCCAGGCCGAGCGATTCGGCAGCCAAAAGAAAGTTCTCAGTGCACGCGCCCATGTCATCGCGCCACATCCGGTTGGGTTTCGTCACGGGCACGCCGTTCGGATCGTTTTTCGGAACGCGTGTGACCGTCGTATCGGCACAAAGAACGACGATGGCGGCCGACGAGTTGTAAATACGCATGTTGGTGTTGCCCTCAAACATCTTCTCATAACGCGACTTGTCGGTCAGCACGACAAAGTGCCATGGCTGGATGTTCGAGCCGGTCGGCGCGGCCATCGCCGCCTTGAGCATGGCCTCCATGTACGCCGCCGGAATTGCCTCCTCCGTGAACGCCCGCACACTCTTGCGGCTCATGATCGTCCGGATCGTCTCGTTATCCACTCCCGACGTCATTTGGGCCGTCTCCTGTTTTCCGCACCCCGCCAGCACCACAGCGACCGACACCACAGCAATCAGCAAGGTCTGCCCGACCGCGCAAAATAAAAGGTTCTTTTTCATGGGGTTATCAATTATTCTCTGAAGCAAAAATACAAAAAATGAACAATCCGTTGGCTACACGTTTATAAACGTTTAACACGTTTTTTTCTCTTGGATTCCGAAATATTCTGTCGTATCTTGCGGAAAAGTCCAGCGCCACGGTGGCATTGGAGAAAAGAAGCGTATGAATATGGCACAGGATGTATTCGATGCCGCGTACTTCGCGGACCGGCCGGTCGGCCATTCCTTCCTGGAGAAGGAAAACCTATGCAAAGATTTGTTCAACAAGGCTATGCGCTACTTTGGCGCATTCTATCACTTGCACACGCCGGAGGACCATCCGGTGATTTTCAAGGACGATACTTTCTATCGGGCCGCCATGACACTTATAGCGTTGTGTGCCCATGATTGTCCGAACGTCAAGATCATCACTTTCGAGTTGATGAGCAACCATGTACACCTCGTGCTTTGTGGAGATGAAAAAGCCTGCCTCCATTTCTTCGCGCTGTTCAAGGAACGGCTGAGGAAGTATTTCATCAGCCGGAAGACGGTCATCGACCTGTCTGGTTTCGTGCCGAAGACCGTAGACATCGAAACGTTGGAGTCGCTACGGAACCAGATTGCCTACACCAACCGAAACAACTTCGTTGTCAACCCATCTTATACACCGTTCTCCTATCCATACGGCGCCTGCAACTGCTATTTCCTGCCGGTCAACCAGCACCGGGCGGACACACATTTCGGCCAGTTGACCTTTCGAGAAAAGCGAGCGCTGCTCCATACTCACCAAATGGATTACCCGGCGGATTACGCCATCATCGACGGATACATCTCTCCCGCATCCTGCTGCTCCATCGCTTTTGGGGAACACATCTATCGGGACGCCCGCCATTATTTCTCCAAGATTTCGCGCGCGATTGAAAGCTACAAGGAAATCGCCGAAGTGCTGGGAGAATCCATCTTCTACACCGACGATGAACTCAGCGCCGTCCTTTACAAGAAGTGCAAGGACGACTATGACGGCCAACTTGCCACGCTATTGCCACAACAGGACAAACTGGAACTCGCCCGTTTTCTACATTATAATTACAACGCTAACAACGACAAGATCGCCCGTCTATTGAAACTGGCCCCTTCGCTGGTAAACGAACTGTACCCGCTGCGCAAGAAATGAGCGCCGAAACATTTTACGCGGGCGCAAAACCACGCTGATTTGCTCCCGCAGAGCCGATTTTCGCTGCTGCGGGAGCAAATTCGCTTGATTTTGCTCCCGCATCCTGCCAAATCCAGTCTTACATCATCCGCTTCATCAACTTGAAGCGCTTGTAGGGCATATAGCGGAAGGGGAGATCGAACCAGGTGGGGGTCGCAACGACGGCGCGGCGGTGGGTGAAGGCCTCGAAGCTTTCCAGGCCGTGATAGTGGCCCATGCCGGAATTGCCGACGCCGCCGAACGGTATGTTCGGGTTGACGATGTGCATGATGGTGTCGTTGATGCAGCAGCCGCCCGACGAGGTGCGGCCCACGATTGACCAGCCTTCCTCTTTTGCCCCGAAGTAATAAAGCGCCAGCGGCTTCTCTCGCGCGGTGACATACTCAACCACCTGATCTTCGAAGCTGCGCTGCGGGTCGTCCAACGTGACGATGGGGAGCACGGGGCCGAAGATTTCCGTAGTCAGCACTTCCGCATCCGGCTGCACGTCGTCGAGCAGGGTCGGCTCAATGAAGCGTTCCTTCGTGTTCACGTGCCCGCCGTAGCGGACTTTTCCTTGCTGGAGGTAGCCCGACACGCGCTCGAACGCCGCATCGGAAACCATTCGTACATAGTGTTTCTGCTTGCGGATTTCTTCACCATGAAGTTTCTGGACCGCTTCGCCGAACGCTGCGACGAAGGCCTCCTTCACGTCAGGGTGCAGGAGCAGGTAGTCCGGTGCAATGCAGGTCTGTCCCGCGTTGAGGGTCTTGCCCCAGGCGATACGCTTGGCGGCCAGCTTGATGTTGGCGTCACGCCCGATGATGCAAGGGCTCTTCCCGCCAAGCTCCAGCACGAGCGGCGTCAGGTTGGGTGCGGCGGCAGCGGCCACGACGCGGGCCAGGGCCGGGCTGCCAGTGAAGAAGATCAGGTCGAACCGTTTCGCAAACAACAGCTGGTTGACTTTGCGGTTGCCCTGTACGATGGCGATGTATTCCTCCGGAAAGGCGCTGCGGATCATCCGGTCGATGGCCAGCGACACGTTTGGCACGTAGGGCGAAGGCTTCAGCACGGCGGTGCAGCCGGCCGAAATGGCACCCACCAGCGGGTTGAGCAGCAGTTGTACGGGATAGTTCCACGGCGAGACGATGAGCACCGTCCCGAGCGGTTCCTTCACCACATAGCTCTTCGAGCCGAACAGTGTGACGGGCGTGCCTTTGCGTTCCCGCCGGGCCCACTTGTCCACGTGCTTGAGGTGTGAGCGGATCTCCGCCTTGACCAGCGAGATCTCCGTGAGGTAGGCCTCTTCGTAGGATTTATGCAGGTCCTCCCACAGTGCGTCGGTGATTTCCTTCTCGTGCGCTTCGAGGGCCCCGAGCAGGGTCTTCAGCTGCTGTTTGCGGAACGCCACGGGCAGCGTGGCCTCGCTCTGGAAAAATCGTTTCTGCGCGGCGAAGATCTCGTCGATCCGCTTGGCCGAAGTATTGTTGATTTTCATGGCAGTGTCGATGAAGGCTTCGACTACAAAGATACATTTCTTTGCGCTGAAATGCCAACCCTTGCGGGTGCAAAATCAACGAATTTGCACCCGCAAGAATTGCCAGTCATTGTTTTTTTGTCGAAAGGCTTGCATTTTTGCCGAGCAGTTATTATCTTTATCCTTTCATAAGGTGTTAATAGTGAGCGTATTTACCGCATATTCCTGTTATTTCGACGATACCTTCCGCATGCTTAGGGGGGGTATAAGCGCCTTATAATCAGTTATTTACTTGATTTATTCGCGGTCTCTTAAGGGTAGCCGCGCGGTTCGTCGTGTACATCAACCAATCACATAGATATGAAAAGACCAGACAAAGCAAAGTATGAGACCCCGACCTCGTTCGTCGTGGCCGTAAAGTACGGAGGGGTTCTGTGCCAAAGCGGCTTGACCAACCCCGCCGATTATCCCAAGCAGCCTGATCCATTTAACTTTTAGCAAGGAGGAAAAACCATGAAGAAGATTTTAGGATTCGTTGCGATGGTCCTTGCGATAGCAGCCTGCAACACGATGGAGATCGACCATCCGTCGATTGAGAACAACGGAATGATTACCATTACCGCCCAGTTGGCGCCGAAGACTGCGCTCACGAAAACTATAAGCGATCAGACCACCTATATCAAGGCTGACTGGGCTGAGAACGAGCATCTCGCCATCCTCTATGAAGTGAGCGGAACAAAGTATACCGCCGACGCGAAGATTACAGCCGTGGATGGCAGCGGTACAGCTACCATCTCTTTCAGCGTAGAGTCCGGTACGCCTAACAACACCGCCTGCACGATAGTTTATCCCCTCGATGCAGCGAAAGACGACCATTCCGGTGTTAAAACTGCGGGCGTCTTGTTGGCATCTCAGGACGGTACCCTCAATGCCAATCTGGATGTACGCGTGGGCGCGGGTACCATTCAAACGGCTACGCCCAGCCTGACTGTTACCACACAGCCTGTACCCCAGTTCGCCATCTTCAAGTTCACCACCAAGAATGAAACTGGTTCGGCTACCATCAGTGTGAAGCCGTTGGCTGTTTCTATCGGCACGCTGGACTATATTGTCACGCCTTCGACAGCCACGAGCGAACTATATGTTGCCTTGCCGGCTGTTTCAAGTGAGAACGTTCGTTTCTCTGCTATATGCAGCAGCGACAGCAAGATGTACACTTGCTCCAAAAGTGTGACCTTTACGGCAGGCAATTATTATCAGTCTACCTTGAAAATGACTCAGTCAACCAAGACATTCCTTATCGTTTCAAAGGGAACGACAGACTTAAGTGGAGGCAAACTCTTTTTCTATGTACCGGGTGAAACCTATCAGGATGCTGTTGATAACAATTCTGAGAATAAGTTTGGTGCGCTTAGATGGGGAACCGCGACATGGTATGGTGGTGCCTCTGTATGGTTTAAGGAAGTATCAGATGTTGCGAGAGACATGTCCATAGATGGCGACCGAGACTTTTATGGGGGGACTTATAAACTCAATTCAGTGGTGGAACCCAACCACACTTACGCTTTTGTCCCTCCAGTATAATCTTTGCCTAAAGGGATAAAGCACATCCGGACAATCACAACCTCACCCGCCACCCACCAAGGAGGGCGGGTATTTTTTTGTGGCTGGCGTTGAGGGGCCGTTTCGGAGATTTTTGTATTTTTGCTCCGAAACAAACGATAATCCCATGAAAAAGATTCTTTTATTTTGCGTGGCCATAATGACCGCTGGGGTCGTGTTGGCAATCTCCGGGTGCGGGAAGCAGGAGGGGGCCAAGCCGACGACAGTCGGCGTCGACAACGAGACGATCAGGACGATTATGAGTCGCAAGAGTGTACGGGCGTTTACGGAGGAGGCAATTCCGGCGGAATACATGGAGGCGATGCTCAAGGCGGCGATGGCCGCGCCGACTGGCTCGAACATCCAGCCGTGGCACTTCGTCGTGCTGACCGACAAGTCGAAGTTTGAGCGGGTGTTTGAGAACAACTTCAACATGCGCATCTTCAACACGGCAGCAGCCGTGGTGGTGTTTTGCGCGGATACGACCGTGACGCGTCCGCCGCGAAACAATCCGGACGGCGCGCCGGTCACCCGGCCGAACGGAACGTGGCGCGACGATCTGGGCGCCTGCACCGAGAATTTCCTGCTGGCAGCCGAATCGCTCGGCTTGGGCGCCGTCTGGACGGCCGCCTATCCGTACAGCGAGCGTTACGCCTCGATGAAGCGAGAACTCGGCCTCCCCGATCCTGTCCTTCCGTACTGTGCCGTAGCCGTCGGATGGCCCGCCAACGACGAGCAGCCGAAGGATAAGTGGAAGCCGGAACGCATCCACTACGAGCGCTGGTAAAGCCGCCCCCGGGAGCAAGAACAAACGAATTTGCTCCCGCGAAGGCAAAAATCGGCTGCGCGGGAGCAAATCAGCGGGTTTTTGCGCCCGCAACCTATTATAAGGAGAGTTGTCGTGCGACGGCCGAAAGATCGTCGTAGAAGGGTTGGCCGAAGGCGGCGATGAGGGGGGCGCGCAAGAATTGGTAGACGGGGACGTTTTCGCGGGCGCCTTTTTCGAAGGCACATTTGCAGATGTCCCAGCGGTGGAGGTTGAGGGCGGTCAGGCCGTTGCGCAGCACCGAGACCCGGATGGGATAGAGGCGGCAGGAGATGGGCTTGACGAAGGCGCAGCGGCCAGCGCAGTGGGCGCGCTCGATGGCGCAGAAGCAGCCCGCCTCTTCAAAACAGGTATAAGCACATTCTTCGCGACCGTGGAGCAGCGGGGTAACCAGGTCGCCGTCAGCATCCACTTCGAAGAAGCCCGTTTCCGCAATCTTTTCGCGACCGGCGGAGCTCATCCAACCCTCGTATTCCGGGTAATGCCGCTCCAACTGAGCGCACTCCTCCTCGCTCACGGGAGCCCCGCTGTCGCCGATGATGCAGCAGGCGCCGCGGCACACGGCATAGTCGCAGCAAAAACGCTCCGTAAGCACTTCAGACGAGACCAGAATGTCCCCGACCTGGATGATGGAAGGCACGTTCATCGCAAAAAGTTTTGCAAATTTAAGCAATAGTTGATAATTTTGGCAGCCTTTATGCATAGGCACTACGACTGTAACGCAAAACAAAAACACATAAACGATGAAAAAGATTTTCGTAACCCTCATGGTCGCCCTCTGTTCGTTGGGCATCGCAGCAGCCCAGGATCTGGAGAAAGCAACTGAAATCTACAACAACGCCGCTGCCGCCATCGACAACAACAAAGCCGAGGCTATCACCCTTTTCGAGCAGGCCCTGGACATGGCCGGAAAGCTCGGTGACGAAGGAGCCGAAATCGCCAACCAGTGCAAGAGCATCATCCCCAAACTTTATATTTCCGTCGGCAAGGAACTTGTGAACGAGAAGAACATGGACGGCGCCGTCGAAAATTTCAAGAAAGCCATCGAGAAAGGTGAAGCCTTCGGCGACACCGAGGTGGCCGAAGAAGCCAAGGCGCTGATTCCGCAGATCCTGATGGCCGACGCCAACCAGGCCCTCAATGCGAAAGACTATGCCGCCGCCGCTGAAGGCTACCAGAAGGTCATCGACGCCGATCCGACCAACGGACAGGCACACCTCCGCAAGGGCCAGGCCCTCGCCGCCCTCGGCAAGGCCGATGACGCCATCAAGTCGTTCGAACTCGCTTCGGAGAACGGCCAGGAAGAAGCCGCTGCAAAGCAGCTCTCCAACCTCTACGTGAAGAAAGCTGTCGCCTGCCAGAAAGCCAAGGATATGAAAGGCGCCCTCGAGAACGCCCAGAAGTCGACCCAGTATGTCGACAACGCCAACGCCGAGAAGATTATCGGCATCAGCGCCCTCTCGCTCAAGCAGTACAAAGTGTCCGCCGACGGGTTCGAGGCCTATCTCTCGATGAACCCCAACGCCAAGGACAAAGCCGATATCACCTATCAGCTCGGTACCGCGCTCGTGGGTGCCGGCGACAACGCCAAGGCCTGCGGCTACTTCAAGCAGATCGCACAGGATGCCAAATGGGGTGAGGCGGCACGCTACCAGATCACCACGCTGAAGTGCAACTAATTCCATTGGAACTCCTCGCTCCGGCGAGAAATGCGGATATCGGCATCGCAGCCATCGACTGTGGTGCCGATGCCGTTTATATTGCCGGCCCCGCCTTCGGCGCACGGGCTGCGGCGGGCAACGACGTGGCGGACATCGCCCGTCTGTGCCGGCACGCCCACCTGTACGGAGCCAAAGTCCACGCCACGGTCAACACGCTGCTGCAGGACGCGGAGTTCCCACAAGCGGAACGCCTGATGCAGGAGCTGTATGAGGCGGGCGTAGATGTATTTATCATCCAGGACCTCCGCCTGCTCGAAGGACCCTTGCCGCCCGTGGAACTGCACGCTTCCACCCAGACCGCCATCCGCACGCCGCAGCGGGCCCGGGAACTTGCAGCACTGGGCTTCTCGCGCCTGGTACTCGAGCGCCAGCTGTCGCTGGAGGAGATCCACGCCATCCGGGATGCTGTTCCCGCTTCCTGCGAGCTGGAATCCTTCATCCACGGCGCCCTCTGCGTGGGCTTCAGCGGGCAATGCTACCTGAGCCAGTACCTGACGGGCCGCAGTGCCAATCGCGGCGTGTGTGCCCAGGCATGCCGGTCACGCTACGACCTGGTGGACGCCGACGGACGGGTGCTGGCTCGCGACCGGACGCTGCTCTCGCCCAAGGACCTGCGCTTCGACACGCACTTGCCCGGCCTGGCGGAAGCAGGCATCACTTCATTCAAGATCGAAGGGCGGCTCAAGAACGCCTCCTACGTTAAGAACGTGGTGCGGCACTACCGCAGCGTGATCGACGCATTCCTGTCCGGGCATCCATCGTACGGGCGCGCATCTGCCGGACGGCTGGAGGGCGGCTTCACGCCGGATCCCGACAAGACATTCGGGCGCGGATGGACGGGCGCATTCCTCGACGGACGGGCCGCAGGCTTGATGAGCGAAGACGCCGCCAAGGCGCTGGGCGAACCGGTCGGAACGATCGCTGCCGTCCTGGGCCGCGAAGTGACACTCACCGGCGGCAAGCCGCTGGCCAACGGCGACGGGCTGTCGTTCGTAGGCCGCAGCGATGCGGTAATGGGCGGGCGCGTGGAAGTGGCGCAAGGCGACCGCATCACGCTGCGTGAAACGACTGGCCTCACGCCCGGCATGCGGGTCTATCGCAATTACGACATCCGATTCGAGCGGGAACTCGAAAAAAACATGCCCCGGCGGGTGCTCGACGTAGCCGTCGACTGGTCGTCGCGGGAAAGCCGGACCGTCGTGACGGCTACGTCACAGGACATATCCGTGGAAAAACGTTTCAACGACGACGCGCCTGTGGCCGAGAAACCGGAAGCAGCCCTGGAAAGTTTGCGGCGCCAGATTGGCAAGAGCACCGGGCCGTTCGCTTTCGCCCTCAACACGTTCGAAGCCGACACCGTTCGGTTCTACCCCGCCTCCTTCCTGAATGGCATCCGTCGGGAACTGGCCGAGGCGCTGGAGACGGCGCTGGAAGAGCGCCCGCGGCGGGCAGTTCCGCACTCGCCGCAGCCGGACGCAGGGCGCCTCAACCAGTCGACGCTGGGCATCCCTGGCGAGCTGCTGCGCACCCGGTATTGCATCCGGCGAGAACTGGGGAGATGCCCGGGCGGGCCGCTTTGGTTGGTCAACCAAAACCACCGGCTCCGCCTGCAGTTCGACTGCAAGCGGTGCGAGATGGTTATCTTTCCGGAATAAACAGAAGGGCTATTCGCCCGGGATTATGACGGTCAGGGAGGTCTGAAGGGCGTCGCTCATCTTGAGGGCGCGGTTGCCGGACTTGCCTTTCAGCTTGAAGGTAACCAGCGCTTCCCGGATGCCTTCCGTAGCGGTTGTGACGGGTGAAAGGGTCACGTCGAGACTTCCCTTGGCGTCTGCTGCGACGCTCTGCTTCACTTCGCGGATGACAGAACGGCCATAGCTGTCGACCAACGCCACGGTCATCTCGCCGTCGAGCGGCAGGGTGTTGTCGATGGTGCCGGTCAGCCTCACGCCTTTCTTTTCCTTGAGCGCCGTTCCGACCTGGGAGTTCTGGATGGGCAGCGTCCGCTCGATCACCGTTTCGAAATCACCGTTCAGGACCACCGGGCTTTCCAGCACGGGGCCGAACTTGGTGGTCGTTTCCTGGCCGAGCACGATCGTGCCCGTCACTTCCTGGTTACTGACGGCGCCGATCTGCATCACGAATTCTTCGGGGGTCTGGGCAAACAGCGGCGACAGGTCGGAACCGTCGGGCTTGCAGGTCTTGCGGGCCGTCTTCCCTTCATCGGCCACGGGCAGATCGAAGAGGATGTCCTTCACCTCCGCATACGTGCGGCGGGACTTGCGCGCGGCGGCGTCCACCTTGCCGCGGAACGGATAGTTGAGGTCGGTCTCCACGTCGAAGTTGAGCGAAGGATCGGAGAGGACCACGCCGGCCCCCGTCTCGAGATCGGAGAGCTTGAACGTATGGGAGACGCCCTTCTCGGTGCAGTCGAAACGGCCCGTGACGCTTGCGCACGCAAGGTCGAGCAGGACAACTTCCACGTTCAGCTTCATGGCGTCGGGCGCTGCGTTCAGCTTGCTGCGCGTGGTCTTGAGGCCTTCGAATGCCACCTCGCCGCTCAAGCCGATGCGGGCATCCATGTACAACTTATGCTCTTTCGCGTTGAATTTGTCGGGGTCCAGCACCACACCGTCGATGCGGAAGATCTTGGTGGCCTTGTAGCCGTTCTCCTTGGTCAGCGGCGCGTCGAAATGCAGGATGTCGTTCTCCGTCTCGGGCGTGTGGAAGAAATGGCTCATGTCGACGGAGAAAGCCGGCGTGATGGTGCCTTCCGTGAAGAAGGGGTCAGTGAAGGAGAGCGTCACCTTGAAGCTCGATTCCGGCGTGAGCGAGATGGCTTCGAGGGCAAGTGCTTCCGCGGGCAGGTTGTTGAACGCGATAGTCATACCCTTGGAGCGGTTGCCCAGATTGATAGTGGAGGGCATCACCGTCATCAGGTCGATTTCCGAGGAATGTCCCGATACGGTGGGTTTGTTGCCCAGCTGGAAATCGTAGTCGATCGGATAGTTGACATAGCGGCGGAAAGGCTTCGCGCCGTCGAAATCGCCCAGCAGGCGGAATGAGAGGGTCACCGGATCGCCCGCATAACGGACGTGGGCCGTCCCGTCGCCGGCCTGCGTAAACGGAACCGACTCGCCGACCAGCACGGCCGGGGTGATGGCGTCGGTCCTACCGAGTGAAACGTTTACGTCCGGCTCGGGGACCGGTTCGGGCTCGGGCGGGCAGGCGGTAGCCATCAGCATGATCGCCACCATCGCAAAGGCATATACAAACTTCTTCATGGTTGCAAATTTTGGCGAAGATACGAAAAAATATGTATCTTTGAAAGATTATGCGCTTCTCTGATATAATTGGCAACGATCCGCTCAAGGAACAGCTCCTGCGCATGGTCCTTGCAGGACGGCTGGGACATGCCCTTCTCTTCACCGAAGAGAACGGTGGCGGCGCCTTTGCGTTCGCCCTTGCGCTGGCGCAGTACGTGAACTGCCGGGAGCCGCAGGAGAACGATTCGTGCGGCGTGTGCGGCTCTTGCCACAAGTACCAGAAGCTGATTCATCCCGACCTCCACTTCGTATTCCCGGTCAGTGCCGCCGCAGCCCTGTCCGAGAGCGAAAAGAAGGCCCCCGTGTCGGATTATTTCCTGGCCCCGTTCAAGGAGCTGGCGCTCGCCAATCCGTATTTCACCGAACAGGAGCTCTACGACGCCATCGGCATCGAGAACAAAAGTGGCCTGATCAGCGTGAACGAAGCCCGGCGCATATTCGAAAAACTGTCGCTGCGGGCTGCCGAAGGGACCTGGAAGACCATGATCATCTATCTTCCGGAAAAGATGAACCTCGACGCGGCCAACAAACTCCTCAAACTGCTGGAGGAACCCCCGCAGGGAACGCTGTTCCTGCTGGTCTCGCACCAACCCGAGCGGTTGCTGCCCACCATCCGTTCCCGCTGCCAACCGGTAGCCCTCAAGCCGCTCAGCCGCGAAGAGCGGCAACGCGCCGCAGGCGGCCGGAGCGAGGACAACGCGGAATTCCGCGAGATCGCCCGCTCGCTGCTCGAAGCCGGGCTGGACAAGCGCCTGGCGGACACCTTCCCCCAGTGGGAGATGCTCGCCGACCTCGGCCGCGAGAAGCAGCGCGAATGGTGCCTGTACATGGAACGCTACATCCGTAAAATATATCTGGTTGCCCACGGGCTCGACCCCCTGGCCGACCTCTCCGGACAGGACGAGGCCGCCATCCGGGACCTGGCCCGCCGCATCAAGCCGACTTTCTACGAGAAGGCCTTCGCGGCGCTGGAGTCCGCACTGGCCGCCGTGGGAAGCAACGTAAACCCCAAACTCACCTTCTGCGACCTGAGCAACCGCCTGCTATTAGCCTTATAGACAACATGGAAGATACGACCCTCAAAGAAAAAGGAACCAAACAATACGACTGCTCGCGCGGCTGCGACGTGGAGCGCACACCGATGGGCGAACTGAAGGTCAGCTACAACACCCGCTGCTGCAAGCTCAGCAGCTACGACTGGATGGAGGGCATCCACCAGAATCGCTACAGCGACCTCTTCGAAGTACGCTTCAAGAATACCCGCAAGATATTCTTCCGCAACACCTCCGGCCAGATCATCAAGAAAGGCGACCTGGTGGTGGTAGAGGCGCAGAACGGGCACGACCTGGGCATCGTGACGCTCGACGGGCCGGTGGTCCTCGAGCAGCTGGCCCGGCGGAGGATCGACCCCGATACCTACGAGTTCCGCCGCATTTACCGCAAGGCGAAGATCCTCGACATCGAACGCTGGCAGGAGGCCATTTCCCGCGAGCAGAAGACCATGATCCGGTCGCGGCAGCTGGCCGCACGGCTGGGACTCGACATGAAGATCGGCGACGTGGAATTCCAGGGCGACGGCTCCAAGGCCATCTTCTACTACATCGCCGACGAGCGCGTGGACTTCCGCCAGCTCATCAAGGATTTCGCCGAGGAATTCCATATCCGCGTGGAGATGAAGCAGATCGGCGCCCGCCAGGAAGCGGGCCTGATCGGCGGCCTGGGCGTCTGCGGACGGGCACTCTGCTGCTCGAACTACATGTCCGACTTCCAGTCGATTACCACGCAGGCCGCCCGTTGCCAGGACCTCTCGCTCAACCCGCAGAAACTGGCCGGACAGTGCAGCAAGCTCAAATGCTGCATCAACTACGAGGCTTCCACCTATGTCGACGCCCAGAAGCAGCTGCCCGACGTCCGCGGACCCATCGAGCTGGAGGACGGCCCCGCCTGGCTCATGAAGACCGACATCCTGCGCGGCATCCTGTATTTCTCCTACGACCAGAGCAGCCTGGCCAACCTCCATCCCCTTACCGCCGCCCAGGTACGGGATATCCTCGCCGAAAACCGCAAGGGCAACAAGCCCGCCTCGCTGCAGGAAAACGGCCCGGGCGAGCGGCAGACCGAATTCATCAGCGCCGTGGGCGACGACAGCATCACCCGCTTCGACGAGCAGAAGAAACGCAAAGGCGGACGCAAGCGGGGCGGCGGCAACCGCCAGCGCCGCGGCAACAACAACAAACATGGGGAGCGGGAGAAGAAATAGGTGGCTTCCGGTCCTCTGCCTGGCAGTGCTCCTGACAGCCGCTGCCTGCAGCCAGCCCGTCGGCACCAGCGTGTTTCTCTCCGCGGCACAAGCCCAGACCGAAGGAGGCACGTACACCTTCACCGCCGATTTTGACGACTCAACCCTCAACTACGCCACATCACTGGCCGCACGCCTGGTCACCAGCCGCACCGACGGCAAGCAGATCGAGCTCGACATCCGCATCACCCCGCCCGACGGGGAGCCCTCCTTTGAGCGTGTATCCTTCCCCCTCGAAGCACAACCCGGCGTCCGGTACGCCCTGGGCAGTGGCTCCCTCGTCGATTATGCCTGGACCTGGCGCCACTTCGACATGCGGACGCTTCCCCGCGGGCAGTGGCAATTCGCCGTCCGGCCGACCGACCCGGCACTGGCGGAGGCCTTGCGCGGCATCGGGTTTTCTTACGAAAAACAGAACTGACATGGGAAAAGGCAAACTGATCAAATTCCGCGAAAACGAAACCTTCGCCTGCCTGGTGCAGCCCACCACGGAAGAGGTGCTCGGACGGGACCACCCGCTGAAAGGACACTGGCGGGAAGCCATGTTCCACAACGACCACCCCATCGTGCTGGAACTCGGCTGCGGCAAGGGCGAGTACACCGTCGCGCTGGCCGAGCGATTCCCCGAAAAGAACTACGTCGGCATCGACATCAAGGGCGCGCGGCTCTGGAAGGGCGCCAAATATGCCACGCAACACGAACTCGGCAACGTGGCCTTCATCCGCACGCGGGTGGAGTTCATCAACTCGCTGTTCACACCGGGCGAGGTCGACGAGATCTGGATCACCTTTGCCGACCCGCAGGAGCGGAAGGCCCGCAAACGCCTCACCCACCCCCGCTTCCTGGAACGCTACCGGGCGCTGCTGGCCCCGGGCGGGGTCATCCACCTGAAGACCGACAGCCGCCTGCTCCACCATTTCACGCTGGAGACGGTCCGGCAGAACGGACTGCCCCTGATCGAGGCCTGCGAGGACATCTACGGCACCGGACGGGCCGACGACCTGCTCTCCATCCAGACGTTCTACGAGAAGAACTTCCGGGCGCAGGGCATTCCCATCACCTACCTGGCCTTCCGGTTGGACCACGACGGACCGCTGGTCGAACCCGAGTGGAACCAGGAACCTTACGAACAGACCTACAAGACCCTTACACGGTCCTGACGGCCATCAGTCCGGCTAATTTTTCGAGATAGGTTTTCGCCTCGGAAGGCGGAAGAGGCGCGATGGCCTCGACGGCGCAGTCGATCTCTTCCTGGAGCCTTTTGCGGGCCAGGGTGAGCGCGTCGTACTGGCGGACCAGGGAGAAAACGTCCTGGACCAACGTATCGTCGGGTTTCTTCATCCGGCGGCGGATGTCGCGCACCACCGACGCGGGTGCGACGTCGAACAGGCAGAGCAGCGGAAGCGTGATCTTCTGCTCCATGATGTCCTGGCCGGTCGGCTTGCCGATGGAAAGCTCCGGCGAATAATCGAGGATGTCGTCCATCATCTGGAACGACTGGCCGATGTGGTAGGCGTATTTGCGGCAGATTTCGAATTCCTCCGGCGTCGCTTCCACGGAATAGGCGGCGCTCAGGACCGAGGCCTCGAAGAGCGAGGTGGTCTTGCAATAGATAATCCGCCGGTAATCTTCCTCCTTGGTGTCAGCTTTCTGCGCACGCTCCAGCTGGATCATCTCGCCGATGGCCAGGTCGGACAGGCACTTGGAATAGACGTGGAGGACCCGCTTGTCGGGATGGTCGATAATTTCCCGGACGGCGGCGGCGAGCCAGTAGTCGCCCACCAGCACGGCTGTCGTGGGAGAATAGAGCGCCATCAGCGACGGGGCGCCGCGGCGCACCTTGGCATTGTCGACCACGTCGTCATGGACGAGCGTGGCACAATGCAACAGTTCGGAAGCAACGGCGCAGCGCTGCACGTTTTCACTGCAAAAGCCCCGAAGGGCTTTTGCAGTCAATAACGTGAAGGTCGGACGGAGTTTCTTGCCGCCATGCGCGAGGATGTAGCCGTTGACTTTGCCGAGCAAAGTGGTCTCGGTGGCGATACTCGCTTCGAAGAGGCGCTGGAATTCGCTCCAGTCCTTCCCCAGAAACCGTTGTGCTTCCTTGTACAAGGGTTTAGAATCTTAAGCCGATGCAGATCTCGAACGTGCGAAGGTGGCCCGAGATGTTGTCGAAGTGGCTCATGGCCTGCTGGGCGCTGGTGATGTCGGCGAAAGTACCGAAGTTCCAGTTGAACTTGCCGGCAATCTGCAGTTTCCAGACGTTGATGCCCAAACCGGCACCGACGCCCCATTCAAAACGCTTGAGTGCTTTGACTTCCGCTTCGGAGAGGTTCTTTCCACCCGGTTTGAAACGGTAGCCCAAGAACGGACCGCCGAAAACGAAGGGACGGCAGATCAGCAAGTCGGGACCCCACTGGACATTGAGGGGAAGCTCCAGGCCGGACAGGCGAAGGTCGGCACCGTCGGAGAATTTCAGGCCGGAGACCTTGTAGAGGAGCTCAGGCTGGAAGGAGAAACCGTGCGAGGCTTCCGTCTGATAGCCGATACCGGCGTGCCAGCCGCTGCGGCCGGCCTTCAGGTCCTTCACTTTCACGCTGGAGTCGCTCGAGTAGTTGTAGCCCGCCTTGACGATGAAGCCCTGGGCGTTGGCCAGTGCGCAAACGCAGAGGAGGCTGACGAACAGCAATGCGATTTTTTTCATAGGTAATGGTTTTAGAGAATTGATTCAATGTGTTTTTCGATCTCCGCCTGCGGGACGGCGCCCACCATGCGGTCGACCAGTTCGCCGTTCTTGAAGAAGAGCAGCGTAGGGATGTTGCGGATGCCGAATTTCATCGGGATGTCGGTGCTGTCGTCGACGTTGCACTTGACGACGGTCAACTTGCCCTCATACTTCTCCGCGAGCTTGTCGACCACGGGAGAGAGCATACGGCAGGGGCCGCACCAGGTGGCCCAGAAGTCCACGAGAACGGGGAGCGTGCCCTGCTCGACAACTTCGGCGAAATTGGAATCGGTCAATGCTTGTGCCATATCTTTTGACGTTTTTTCTTGATTTGAAGGATAAAGGTACATATTTTTTTGGAATATCAGACACTCTGTTCGATATTCCACACGAAGGCGCGCACGCCCACGCTCTTGTTGCGGGCATCGAGCTTGCGCACCGTCAGCAGCAGTTCGTCCACCTTCTCGTCGGGAATCACCGTGATCACGGCCGAGTTCATTTCCGGCCAGGTGTGGGTGCCCCGGCGCGGCTCACCGTCGACGGAACCGCAGCCCTGCACCTGCTCAAAGAAGGTGAAACCCCTGATGCCCAGCACCTCCAGCATATACTCCACGCGGGTGGTGAAGGCCTGGTTGAATACGATCATTACACTTTTCATCGCGTTGCCTCCTGGTCTGGATTCAAATTCATGAAAATAAACTCTTTGCGCCGTTTCTCCTCTTTGTTGCGCTCACCGCTGCGGGACATCAGGCCATAGACCACCGGCACGATGATCAGCGTGATGAAGGTCGACACCAGCAGACCGCCGATCACCACGATGCCCAGCGGACGCCACATCTCGGAACCTTCACCGTGGCTCAAGGCCATCGGGAGCATACCGAGCAGGGTCGTGAAGGCCGTCATGAGCACCGGACGCAGACGCGAGGCGCCCGACAGGGCGATGGCGTCGTTCAGATGGTATCCGCGGTCACGCATCAGGTTGATGTAGTCCACCAGGACGATACCATTCTTCACCACGATACCGATGAGCATCACGATGCCGAGCGCGCCGATCATATCGAGGGTCGTTCCCGTGACCCAGAGCGCCAGCACCACGCCCGAAAGGGCGAACGGGATGGCCAGCATGATCACCGCGGGCTTGCCGAGGCTCTCGAACTGCGAGGCCATCACGATATAGACGAGCAGGATGATCAGCAGGCCCAGCGTCAGGATGTCGCTGAAGGACTTCTGCTGGTCTTCGTAGTCGCCGGCCAGCACCACCGAGACACCGGAGGGCGCCCTGTGCTCGTCGACCTGGACCTGGATATCCTTGGCCAACTCACCCAGCGAAGTCTTGTAAGGAAGGGCCGTCACACGGACGTAGCGCTGGCGGCTCTTGCGCTCGATGGTCTGCGGTGCCCAATACTCCTCGATCGAGGCGATCTCGCTCAGCTTGATGCGGTAGCCCGTCGCGGTCGGAATGGTGAGGTCGAGGATGTTGTTGATGGAGTTGCGGTCCTCTTCCTTGAGGCGGACCACGATGTTGTATTCATCGCCGTCCTCTTTCAGGAAACCCGCTGTGTAACCGGCCACGCGGTTGCGTACGTACTGCGAAACGGTGGCAGTGTTCAAGCCGTACATGGCGGCTTTCTCCTTGTCGACCACGAGCTTCAGCTCGGGACGGTCCTTGTCGCGGCTGATGCGCACGTTGCGCGCTCCCGGCACATTGTCGATGATGGCCTGGCGGATCTCCTGGGCATAGAGGCTCGTCTCGTCGAAGTCGTAGCCATAGATCTCCACGTCGACCGTGGAGGCCCCTCCACCGCCCATGCCGCCCGCAGCCATGCACTGGTACTCAATGATCTCAGGATAGCGGGACAGCTCCTGGCGGATGACCTCGGCGATCTCGTCGATGCTGCGGTTGCGTTCATATTTCTTGGTACAGACCACCGTCATGGATATCTTGTAGTTCGTGTTCGAGGAGAAGAGCGCGCTGATGGAACTCTCGTCGTTGGAACCGGCGGAAGTCGAGATGCGCTTGACCTCGGGTACCAATTCCACGATACGGCCTTCCAGCACACGGGCCAGCGCCGCCGTCTGCTCGATGCGCGTACCGGGCTGGACTTCCACGGTCACGCTGAGACGGCCGTTGTCGCTGGTCTGCATGAAGTCGGTACCGATCTTGCCGGCAATCAGCGGGAGCATCGTCAAACCGAAGAAAATCAGGGCGATCACGATGGTGACCAGTTTGTGGCGCAGGCACCAGTTGAGCAGTCTTGCATACGCCTTGTCCACCTTGTCGAGAATGCCTTCCACAATAAAACGGTCGTACCAGCTCTTCTTCTGCCCGTCATCGATCAGGTGTCCGTTCTCGTCGATTTCCACCTTATTGGCCTTCAGCAGCTTCGAGCAGAGCATCGGGATCAGCGAGATGGCTACCAGCGTCGAAGTGGAGACCACGATGGTCACGATCCAGCCCAACTCCTTGAAGAGGATGCCGGCCATGCCGGTGAGCATGGTCAGGGGGATGAACACCGCCGCGATGACGAGCGTCGTCGCGATGACGGAAGTCCACACCTCATTGGTCGCGTAGATGGCAGCCTCGTGCGGTGAACTGCCGCGGTCGATGTGCTTGGAGATGTTCTCCAGGACCACGATGGCGTCGTCCACCACCATACCGATGGCCACCGTCAGTGCGGACAGGGAGATGATGTTGAGCGAGCTGTCGACTACCAACAGGTAGATGAAGGCCACGATCAAAGCGATCGGGATGGTGATGCCGATGATCAGGGTCGCGCGCCACTTGCCCAGGAAGAAGAAGACCACCAGCACCACGAACAGGAGTGCGTAAAGGATGGATTCCTCCAACGAGCCGATGGCGTTCTCGATCTCTTCAGACGAGTCGTAGATCATCTTGATCTCAACGTCGGAAGGCAGGGTCTTCTCGATCTTGGCCAGCTCCTTGCGCACGTCCTTGCAGACCTGCACGGTATTGGAGCCCGATTTCTTGGCCACGATCAGGCGGACGGCGTCCTTGCTGTCCACCTTCTCGTCGAGCGAGAGATCCTTGATGGTATCACGCACGGCGGCCAGGTCGCGGACAAACACTTTCTGGCCCTGCGGCGTGGTGAACACCACGATGTCAGAGATCTCGGAACTCTGGCCGTACTCGCCGCGAACCTGCATCTGGTACTGCTCCTTGTTCATCTTCACCGTACCGCTCGATAGGTTCAGGTTATTCACGCTGACAGCGTTGGCTACCTGCTCGAGGGTCAGGCCGAAGCCGTCCAGCTTGGCCTGGTCGATGTCGATGTAGACATAGCGGTCGGGGGCGCCGGACACCGACACGGAGCCGATGCCCTGGATGCGGTTGAGCTGCGGCACCACCTCGTCGTTCATGATCTTCTCCAGGCCGGGATAGCTTTCACGGGCCATCACGGAATACTGGATGATCGGCATCAGGCTCGAATTGAGCTTGAACATCACCGGGTTGGAGCAACCGTCTGGCAGGTTGCTCTTCATCATGTCGATGTACGATCGAATGTCGTTGGCCGCCTCGTCCAGGTTGGCTCCCCATTCCATTTCCAGGGAAACCACCGACATGTTGTCGCGCGACGAGGAGGTCAGCTCCTTCAGGCCGTCGACCGACGTGAGGCTGTTCTCGATGAGTTTGGTCACGTTGGTTTCGATCTCGCTGGCGGAAGCGCCCGCGTAGGTGGTCATCACCGTGATGTACGGCGGTTCCATCTCCGGGAACTGGTCGATCGGCAGTCGCATGAGCGAGAATATGCCAATGACGATGACCGCCACAAAGATCAGCGCCGTGGTGACCGGTTTGTTGATCGCTGATTTGTAGATGCTCATCGTTTAGTTCTCCTTGGTTACGTTCAACTTGGCACCGTCGACCAGCTTGGCCTGGCCCACCGTCACGAGGTGGTCGCCTTCCTGCAGCTCGTCGCTGATGACTTCGACCTTGTCGTCGAAACGCTGGCCCAGCTTCACGAACACGCGCTTGGCCACGCCGCCCTCATCGATGAAGACATAACGGTCGTTCGAGCCGGTAAGCTTGAGCACGGCCTGGTAGGGCACCACAAGGGCGCGGTCCATGCCCACGACCATGCGGGTCTTGGCATACATACCCGGACGCAGCTTCAGGCTTTTGTTCGGAATCCGCAGCTTGGCGGGGAAAGTGTGCGAAGTCGGTTCGATGGCCGGATAGATGATATCGATCGTGGCAGGGAACACCTCACCGGGATAGATGTCTGTCTGGATGTTCACCGCCATGCCTTTCTTGATGTGCGGAAAATAATTTTCCGGGATGGGAATCAGCGCCTTCAGGAGATAGATCTGTGTCAGTTCCAGGATAGGCTGTCCGTTGTAAAGCTCCCCGTCCTCATAGTTCTTGGCCGTGATTACGCCGGAGAAGGGGGCACGAACGAACGTGTTCTTCTCCAGGAATTCGAGCGTCTCCTTGGTCTGCTCATAGCTCAACTTCGTCTGGTCGTAGGTCTGCTGCGACACAGCACCGCTCTCGCGGAGCGTTTCCATGCGCTGCAGCTCCACACCGAGATTGGCGTAGGTCAGTTTCGTGGTCCTGTATTGGTTCTGGTCCATCCGGACGAGCATCGCGCCGGCTGCCACTTCAGTGGCCACGTCGGTGTAGATGTGCTCGATGATGCCGGTGACGGACGGGGCGATCTTGACCGACTGCCAACTTTCCAGCGTGGTGGAGAACTCGAGTTCACGCGTGATGTCGGACATGGCGAGCGTGGTGGTTTCCACGAGCTCCACGCGCTCTTCCACCTTCTGCTCGGTTTGCTTGCCGTCGCACGCAGCGGCAAGGACGGCCAGGGCCGCCACTAAGAGGATACTGCTTCTTTTCATATGGTTCATTTTCTATTTATTCAGGAGTTGTTCGAGGGCCACCTGCGCGCTGACGATATCGAGCAGGGCCTGCACGTAGCTGCTCTGCGCGGTGAAGAGGCTCGTGCTGGAATTGGTCACGTCAAGGCTCGACGCCACGCCTTGCTCGTATTTCCGGGCGATGTTGTCGTACACACGCTGGGCCACCGCCACGTTCTGCTTCTGGAGCTCGTATTTATCGATGGCGCTGCGCAAGTCGTAGACCAGCTGACGGTGTTGGACCGTCAGGGACAGTTCGGTGTCCGCCAGCGTATTGAGCTGCTTCTTATAGTTCAGGCGGGCGTCCTTCATGGCGGCGGTCATCTTGCCGGAGGTGAAGATCGGGATGTTGAGCTGGGCGCCGATCATGTTCGGCGGGGTCATGTTCATCGTAGGCTCGTCGCTGAAATTGTGACGGCCGTTGTACTGGTGGTACACGCTGAACGTGGGGCCGTTCGACCAGCCGGTCAGGGCGATCTGCTTGCGGGACAGTTCGGTGTTTTGCTTGAGAAGCTGATAGTCGTAGTTGTTCTCGATGTCGAACTCTTCAGCCAGCAGGCGCGAGGTGGTTCCCAGGTTCAGCAGGTCGTCAAGGCTCTCCGTCAGGACGATCTTGGCATCGTCTTCCAGGCAGAGCAGGAGCCGAATCGAGTTGTAGATCATCTCGAGGGAATTGCGGGTGGTGGTGATGGTATTTGCCATCGAAGCCACCTGCACCAGCAGCTGGTCGGCAGCGGTCTGCTCGGCCACGCCCACGTCCACGGATTTCTGGGTCATCTCGTGGAGCTTCTTCAGGCTCTCGAGGTTCCCTTCAAGCAGGCTGATGGTCGCATCGGCCACCAGGGCTGAAACATAAAGGGTTTCCACCTGGTTGGCGATCTCCTTCTCCGATTTCTCCAGGGTGATGTCGGCCATCTTGTGCGAGATTTTGGCGATATTCAGCGAAACGATCTGCGCGCCGCTCAGCCCGATGCTGGTCGTGAGGTTGAAAGTGGCGTAGGGCGGCATCGAGATCTGCATCTGGCCGATATCCATCTTGTAACCCATCATGTTGGAATAGGAAGTGGCAGCGGTGACCTGGGGCAGCATGCCGGCAATGGTCTGCCATTTGCTGGCCTGTGTCTTCTGGATATCGATGGATGCGTTGGTGAGGGTCCGGTTGTGCTCGATGGCATACTGCTGCGCCTCGGCGAGCGAGAAAGAAATCTTATTGGGACTCTCCTGCGCCTGCAAGCCTGCCACCATGAGCAGAAGGAGCGTGAAAAGTCCTGATTTCCGTACAATATTTCTCATTTTATCAGTGAATTATCTCTAAATGGGAGCGCAAAAATACAACAAAAATCACGCCACCCAAAAAGAATGATTAACTTTGCAGCCCGAATGAAGAAAGAGTAACGTGTACGTAAAAGAAAAGCTTTCATTTTCGTATAAGGCGGTCAAGGCGTACTTCCGTTTGATGATCAACGGATTCTACTATCGCCATTACTATTGCGAGGGGGTGGAGAACATTCCGGAAGAGGGTACGCCCGTCATCATGGTGTCGAACCACCAGAACGCCATGAACGACGCGATGGGCGTCCTGCTGGGTGTCAACGACCGGAAGATGCGGTTCATCGTGCGGGCTGACGCCTTCGATATCCATCCCTGGTTCACGAAGTTCATTTTGTGGGCCGGCCTGCTGCCGGCTTACCGCCTGTTCTACCAGAGCGGAGAGGACCTGGGCAAGAACATGGAGACCTTCCGCCTGACGGAGAACGACCTGCGGAACGGGCACTCCATCCTGATCTATCCCGAAGCCGGGCACCAGTCCCGCCACTGGCTGGGATTCTATACCCAAGGCTATCTGCGCATCGCCTTCGAGACCGCAGAAAAGGAGAACTTCCAACGGGACATCCTCATCCTGCCCTCCTGCAACCACTACAACGAATTCCACGGGCTCCGCAACGATATGCTGATCCGCTTCGGAAAACCCATCTCACTGCAGCCCTACTACGAAGCCTACAAGAAGAAGCCCCGTACCACGCGCCTTCAAGTGAACGAGCTGGTCCGCCAGAAGATCCGGGAGCTGATGCTGGACGTCCAGGACCTGGAGCACTACGACGACATCGACTACCTTCGCAACAGCGCCTTCGGACAGGACTTCGCCCGCTCGATCGAGAAGAATCCGGACTATCTCCCCGACAAGCTGGATGCCGACCGGGAACTGGTGGCCCGCCTCGCCGCAAACGAGATTCCGTACGACGAAGTCAGAGGCCTGCGCACCGAGATGGAAAGCCTGGGGCTGGAGGACCGGCAGTTCGAGAAGAAGCCCACCCTGGCCACCGTCCTGGGCGAGTTCCTGCTGCTGCTCGTAACGCTGCCGCTGGCCGTGTTCGCCATCTGGCCCTCCGTCCTGTGCTGGGCGATTCCGAATCACTTCTCGCGCCGGATGCATGATGAGAACGACATGTTTCAGGGCACCTTCGTGCTGGCCATCAACGTGCTGCTTATTCTGCCCATCACCTTCCTGCTCACGGCCATCTTGGAATGGCCGCTGATCGGCCCCTGGGCACTGCTGCACGCATTCGCGCTGGCGCCCCTGTGCGTCTTCGAATGGTACTGGTGCAAGCTATGGCGGCGCATGCGGTCGGACATCCGCTTCCTGAAAGCCCGCAAGCGGACGCCGGAACTTCAGAAAATGCGGCGCAACCTTTTCGACGCGCTGAAAGTCATTGTCAATCGCCGGACGAACTAACGTTCCGGCTTTTTTATTATTTTTGTAGGAGAAACATTTATCCCTATGAAAAGAGTATTTGTGTATATGCTGGTTGCCGTCATGGCCGTCAGCTACGTCACTGCGGCATCTGCGCAGGACAAAGTCGTCAAGAAGATCATCGAGACTGGCACCACCGACAACCGCACGATGGTGCATGCCGACCACCTGGCCAACGTCATCGGTGGCCGCATCGTGGGTTCTGCGGCCCTGACCGAGGCGGAAGCCTGGGTGAAGGAGCAGTTCGAGTCGTGGGGCCTCGAGGTGCTGGTGCAGGAAGCCGGCACCATCAACGTGGGCTTCAACCGTGGCCCGTGGTCCGGCCGGATGCTGAGTGAGGATGGCATGATGCTGCATTTCGGCACGCCCTCCTACACGGCGGGCACCCATGGCAAGCAGGCGGGCCCCGTGCTGCTGGAACCCAAGACGCGCCGGGAGTTCGACCGCATGAAAGGCCTGCTCAAGGGTGCCTGGATCCTGGTCGACACCGAGTCGAACGGCATGGCCATCGACGCGACGGCCGCTGCCAACGAGGAGCGCGCCAAGGTCCTGGCCAAGAACGAAGAGATCGACCGCCAGAACAACGAGATCCGCCGCTGGAATTTCGAGCACCGCGACGAGCCCAAGGAATTGCTGGAATACGAGAAGGCCACGGTGCTCTTCTATCAAGAGCTGGTAGACGCCGGTGTGGCAGGCTTCATCCGCTCAGCCAAGGTGCCCCTCCAGGTGATGTACGACCGCCCGAACTGCTACAACCTCACGATGGAGACGCTGCCCAAGGCCTGTGACATCCTGCTCGACGAGGCGCAGTTCAAGATCATCAAGGAGAAGGTGCTGCGCAAGGACATCTTCCAGCTGGAATTCGACATCCGCAACCACTTCTACCGCGGCCCGGTGCCCTACCACAACGTGATCGGCATCCTGCGCGGCAGCAAATATCCGAAGGAATACGTACTGGCCGGCGGCCACCTCGACTCGTACGACTGCGGCACGGGCGCTGTGGACGATGGCAACGGCACTTCCGTGACCATGGAGGCTGCGCGCCTGCTGGCTACTTCCGGAGCCAAGCCCAAGCGCACCATCCTGTTCTGCATCTGGACGGCCGAGGAGTTCGGCCTGCTGGGTTCGAAGCACTTCGTGGAGAGCAAGACCGTGCCGCTGGAGAAGATTTCCAACTACATCAACCGCGACGGCGGCCCGCTCTGCGCTACGGGCGTCAACGTGCCGGAAGCCATGTACGACGATTATGTGAAGATCTGCGAGCCCTTGAATTCCATCAATCCTGCATTCCCGTTCACCGTCAACAAGCGGCAAGGCCCGCCGCAGGCACGCCCGACGCGCGCCGGCGGCAGCGACCATGCCTACTTCGCCATGAACGGCGTGCCGACCATCTCTTTCAGCGAGACCGACCCGCTGGGCTACAACTTCGAATACCGCGAGATCTGGCACACGGAGCGCGACATCTACAACAAGCTGATTCCGGAATACATGGAGCACTCGGCGGTCGTCACGGCCGTGGTCCTTTACGGCATCGCCAACCTCGACCACCTGCTTTCCCGTGATGGCCTTTACAAATAGCGTTATAAAACTTTAAACCAACATACTACCATGAGTGAAGAAACCCTGAAGGATCCCCGCGACCTCAACAGCGACGGCAAGGTCTCCCTTGAAGAAAAGATCAAATACGCCGCCGGCAAGGCGGGTGAAAAGCTCGGCGAAGTGGCCGAAGAGATGAAAGCCAACGCCAAGGACCTCTACGAAAAAGCCGCCCCGAAAGCCAAGGAAATCTATGGCGAGATGGTGGACAACGCCAACGACCTGGTCGGCAAGGCCAAGGAAAACGCCTCCGGCCTGATGGACAAAGCCCGCGAAGGGATGGACAAGGCCAAAGACAAAATCGACGGCCTCAAAGACAAACTGGACTGACGACAGTCTACGCACAAAAAAACCAGTTGGAAACCCAACTGGTTTTTTTGTGCCTCGGGCGGGATTAACCGAAGGTTGGGACTCTCGTCATGCTGTATGAGACGATGTAGGTGGTGCCGTCTTCTTTCTGGCGCAGGGCTGACCACTTCATCACGTCGTCTTCGATGCTGGTGATTTCCCACCATTCGCGGTGCTCCACTTCTCCTTCGCCGACGTTTTTCCAGCGGGTGCAGAGCAGAATGCCGTCAACGAAGTAATCGGCGAACTCATCTTCGCTCCGCTGCCACTCGTCGCCCACCTTCAGCCAAAACATGTGGGTACCGTTGGCCAGATACGCACAGCGAAATACATCCCCTTCATTATCTGCATCACTTTCCCACACACCAAGGATGGCCTGGCTGTAGTCCTCGGTGATTCTCTCCCAGCGCATGGCGTGTTCCTTATCCTCGTCGATCACGTCGCCGTCGAGCAAAGTGGTGTGTTTGAAGGTCAACTCCATTTCAGTGTCCGTGATGGAATAGATGGTCAACTCGTTGACAAGCATGATGTGCTCGTCGGGGGCGGCGATCGTGTTCACCTTGTTGCCGTCGATTTCCACCATGAATTCCAGATGGTCGCCCCATTTTCCTTCGGTCGGCGAATAATCGCTGCGAGAGGTGCTGTAGAGGGCCTCCGTCGTCGAAAGGAAGGTGATCACTGATTTATTGTTGGTCAACTCCGGCTTACCTTCGTAGTCGGCTGTCATCCACTTGCCGATAATCATCTCTTCAATCTCTTCCTGTGACGGAACTTTTACCGCTTTCATTTCGAAGGAGGCGGTGTAAGTTGTGCCGTCTTCCTTCTGGCGCAGGGCCGTCCATTTCATAACGCCGTCTTCGATGCTGGCGATCTCCCACCACTCGCGGTGCTCTACCATTTCTTCTTCACCCACGTTTTTCCAGCGGGTGCAGAGCAGCGTTCCGTCGATGAAGTAATCGCCATACTCGTTCACGTCGTCTACCCATGCGCCCGTTTCATCCTGGCGGTAGTAGATGAAGGTGCCGTCTGTCTTATACTCCCAGCGATGGAGTTCTCCGTCGGAATATTCGTCGTCCGCGCTGGTTACCTTGCCTTCCCACAAGCCGATGGCAGCCTCCTCATAATTGGCCTCGATTCTCTCAAACCGTTGCCTTTCCATCTTGTTTTCTCTTTCCCCATCCTCTCCTTCTGGTCCGTTCGGAGGTACGGGAAGCGTAAAGTCACAGACAAATTCAGCGTCCGTAATGTCCAGAATCAGATAGACGGAAGTCAGTGGGGAGTCGTTTTCCTGCAACTTATTGAGCGTCACAAGATTCCCCTGGATGGTCACGTCGAATTCCTCGTAGTCATCCCATCCGGGTTTAATCGATCCCTTGGGTTCCGGCCTCTCGCCAGGGACAAAATCTGGTCTTTCCTTCGGAGGTATCCTATCACCCTTGTCAGGCTTTTCGAAAGACCGGCTCATAAAGGCCTTTGTAGGCGAAACGAAGGTCAGGACCGTCTTCCGGTTGGTCAGGGCGGGCTGGCCATCAAGGTCTGCCACCATCCACTTGCCCATCAACTTTTCGGCCAGCTTACCCGGGGTCAGGCAGTCGGCCCAGGTGCTCATCAACGCCACCATCTCTTCGCTGGCCCGGTGGTAGACAAGGTCTTCCGGGTCGGTGAGCACACCTTTGTCCAGCTTCATTTTCCAATAATCACCAATCGTCTGATAGATGCCGATGTCACCGGACGACAGCAAAACATATTTGAATCTGCCTTCCGTCCCGCGAAGACTTTCCGAGCCGATCACCTGGTCTCCGTTCAGAACGAATAGTTCATAGTAGCCCGTATTGTCGGCAAAGAACGCATAGTGTTCGACCACGCGGTTGTAGGGAACCTCGCCAAAGAGGCCGTCTTCTTCATAGTCCGTCACCCACTCCCCGATGAGGTCCGTCGGCGTCTTGCGGGAGTAATCCTCTCCCGGAATGCACGCATTCATCGCTGCCAGGCAGCAGAGCACGGCCATGGCCATGCAACATCTTTTAAGTAAACTCATACGCTTGATTATTTTGATTGATGTTAATAGCTATCTATGGTCATCAGGGTAATCTTGGAGTAGAGTACCGGAATGGTTTCTTCTCCTACGGAGATGCTCTGACTGGTCTGGACGGGAGAATGTGAGATCAGGCTGTTGATAATGAGTGCCGTATTATAAGCCATATCATTCAGGTTCTTGTCAATGGTCATTGCCTGCTTGCCGTTCTTGATATTGTTCTGCGCCATCTTGGTATTGTCTTGACCTGTGATAATCGGCATATCGGTAATACCCGCCTCTGTCAGTGCCTCTATGGCTCCCTGGGCCAAATTGTCATTGGCCGCAAGTACCATATCCGGACGCTCACCCGCTTTATAGCTGCCCAGACGGTTATGCATGGCTTTCTTCCCGTCGGCAATATCCCAGCTGTCGGACTTTACCTGGCTATACTCTTTCTTGCCACTCTTGACGACCAGATTCCCGTTATCGATATATTTCTTGAGCAGGTCCATCGCTCCGTCAAAGTAATCCTTGGCGTTGATGTCGGTTTCAGGACCTTCCAGGAATTCGATGGTCATAGAAGCTGCTCCGGAGGAGTGGTAATGATTGAGAAGGAACATAGCCTGCATACGCCCTATCTCCTTTGTGTCGGTTGACGAGATATAAGCGATATGGGGATTGTCAAGGACAAACCGGTCGTGACAGACAACCTTGACATCGGGATTCTGCGCAAGCAGTCCGGACTCGTTGATTTTCTTATAGTCGATGGCTGTCAGCACGATATATTTGGCTCCATCTTTTATGGCCTCCCTGAGTTGTTCGACCTGTTGTACTGCACCCTCTGCCGTCTCCGGGGCAATATAAAACGTGGTATTGAAGCCGTACTTGCCCATCACCGTCTTAAGGTTTTGTTTATCTGTGGCCCAACGGTCAATGATGGATGAATCGGGAAGCAATACGGCCACTTTCTGGTCCTTGTCATTATTATATATAATCACACAGCCAGCCACCTGCAGGGCCAATGCGGTAAATACCAATACTTTACACAATAGATTCTTTTTCATATAGGATTGAATTGACATGACTTTAACATTTTAAAGTTACTAAAATTCCAACACCCTGACAACAACCCCAGCCTTTTTTCGCAGAATTCCCATACGCTATTGCAAGACAATCTCCATGCGGTTGCTCTCGTCGGCGTTGACGGCAGGAAAAGTGATGACGGTGCGTCCATTTTCCTGAGAGCATGAGCCGGCGGGATGACCGTTCAGGAGGATTGTACGGGGTGTGGCGTTCACGCCTTCCAGGACGACGTATAGCTCACGCCGGGTGTTGGCGCCAGGGTATGAGCCTTCACGGGGATGCATGGTGAGGGTGATCTTCTTGCCGCTGCGGTTCTTCTCGATCAGGGTAAATGCACAGGCGGATGCATAGTCTTTGGACGTTCCGTCATCTTCATAAAGTCTGAAGGAGGACTTCCCTGCCCCGGGGACCACCAGGATGCCCAGTACGTCAGAGGGTTCTTGAAGATTGGTGATGTCCTGTCCGGCCAACGGGAGGATGCTTCCCGCCTTCACGTACCAGGGATTCTCATCAATGGCATAGCGCAGCGTCTTGCGAACGCCGCCCTTCTGCATCGTATGGGTGGCCATGTCCCACCATTCGCTGCCTGCGGGGAACCAGATCTCACGGGGGGACTTTCCGTCATCTCCGAGAGGCTCAGCAATGGCGGTGGCCAGGATACGGTCGCCAAACAAGTATTCCTCGTTACAGGTATATGCCTCCGTACTCTCCGGATATGCATAATACAACGGCCGGCAGAGGCACACGCCGGTGTCGTACGCTTCACGGGCAAAGGTATAGATGTACGGCGACAAGGTATAGCGCAGGCGGATGGCATCCCGCATATACGGAAAATGTTCCGGAAAGGCCCATATCTTCCGCTCAAGGTTGGCGCTTTGTGTGGAATGGGTCTTGAAAATGGGCGTAAACACGCCGAACTGCAGCCAGCGGGTATACATTTCCGGATCCGTCAGGCGCTGGTGGTCCCGCTTCTGCATGTGGCCGCCGATGTCATGCCCCCAGTAGCCATATCCCACGTTGGAGGCGGTAGACGTAAAATAAGGCAGGAAATGAAGCACATCCCATTCATCGTAGGTATCCCCCGAGAAGCCCAGCTGGTAGCGATGGCTTCCCAGCCCGCCCCAGCGATGGTAGATCAGCGGGCGGTCAGCCCCATGCAGGTCCTTGTCCCGGAAGAAGGCATAGTTAATCCAGAAGGTGTTGCTGAGACCCTTGACGTAACGGGACTCGATCCACTGCTGCCAGTCGAGCCACCAGAAATCCACGCCCTGGCACTCCAGCGGACGGATGACGCTGTTGAAATAGGCATCGGCCCATGCTTTCTGGGACATCCGGTACGGCACGCTGGCCCGGTATCCGGCCTTGCCGACGGGCTTGTCATAGGCAGCATAGGTATAGCCGCCGTCCTGGAAGACATAATCGGTCGGACCGTCATAATCAGTTGTGCGGGAGAGATAATCCTCCACGAAGGCGGGATAACACTCCTCGTAGGGACGGATACCGGATGCAGGGTGCAGGTTGAGAGCTGTTTTGTAGCCCATGGCATGCAACTCCCCAAGAAAGCCTTCCGGATCGGGGAAGAGGTCGCGGTTCCATGTGTAGCCCGTCCAGCCACGACCCTGTTTGAAATCATCCGGGCCGAGGCGCTTTTCCATTTCCTTGTAGGTGTAGTGCCAGTCCATGTCCACGATCATCACGTCCATGGGTACGCCATGCTCTTTCATCTCCCTGCCGAGGGTAAGCATTTCATCGTCCGTAAAAATCCAGTAGCGGCTCCACCAATAGCCCAGCGTCCACTTGGGCGGCAGGGGAATACGGCCGGCCACCTTGACAAAATCGCCCAGCGCAGCGGTATAGTCGTGTCCGTAGGCAAAGAGATACCAGTCGAGGCGATCGCCTTCCGGACGGGACTGCACCCATCCGTCTGCGCCGAAAAGATGACGGGCCGATTCATCCACCAATGCCCAGCCATCCCTGGAAAGTATGCCGTTTTCCAGTTCCTTCTCCCTGTGGGACAATTGTCCGAATCCCAGGCAGCCATCCAGCGTACGGGTCGTACCTTTGAGATTCCCTGCCGGGGACATGCCGGGCTTCCATGTACCCATAACGTGTTTCACTGCCAGGTTCTCGGGCGCAAAACGTCCGCCCTTGTAAGTCAGGGTGAGTTTGTCGGTCTTGATGGTCAGGACACCGCCCTTCTCGTTAATTGTAAACTTCGGCACCGTCAGGTTCCGGTTCACGATGGCCAGCGAGGCCCTGTCTTCAAAAACCCCATCCTCCGCCCACTCCATCCGGATGAGCCGGTCCGTCAGCACCGTAAAGCGCGCATTTTCAAAACGGACGACAGCTTCCGGCGACGCTACAGGATTGTTCTCCTGCGCAAACAACGAACTGGAAAGCAAAATAAAACCGAAGGTCAAGGCCTTCTTTAGCAAATGATTCATAGCACGTTAACTTTGACACTGAACAAATATACGCAAAATGTGACCAATATCCTGGAAAATAGTATAACTTTGGAGAACAGATAACGATATGAACCGTATAACGACCGTCTCGCTAAGGATTCTGAAATGGATGGGAATCAGCATCCTTTCGCTCATTGTGCTCTTTTTCCTCGCCAGATGGATCGGGATGGGCGTAAACAGGCGTACACCCAGCGGTGGTATCAACAAGTCGATGTATGTCGATATCAACGGGTCAAAGCAGTGGATAAGCATCTACGGACAGGATAAGGATAATCCCGTCCTGCTCTATTTACACGGCGGTCCGGGAGCAGCCACAAGCCCTTATGATTACGCTTTTACACGGAAGTGGAGCGATGTCTATACTGTCGTTACCTGGGATCAGCGCGGATGCGGAAAGAGCTATGACAAGACTCATCCGGAAACCATTACAGCCGACATCATGATGCAGGATGGAAAGGAGATGACCGAGTTTCTGCGAGACTATTTGCAAGTCGAAAGGATTACGATTCTCGGGCATTCCTGGGGTTCATATTTCGGTGCCAACCTGGCGCTTGCCCACCCTGAATACTATGAGGCCTTCATCGGTGCAGGACAGTTCATCGATAGTGATGAGAATGAACGCAGGCTGTACGACGCCGCATTGACATGGTCGGAAAACGATCCGGAAGGTCGCGAGATGGTGGAAAAGTGGGGTGCGACCCTGGAAACGGAAGAGGAGGATGTATACTTGAGAAGCAAAATCATTGAACGATACGGCTATGGAATGATGAAGGACGGAACGGATTATTCTATTGTCGCCGCCGTGCTCTTCAATCCGTATTATTCGCTGAAGGAGATTTTTGATAATCTAAAACGTGAAGGATTAAGTGCGGAATACAAATCTTTTTTCCTCTCGGATGGATTTCTTGATATGTCTCTTCTAGGAAGGTACGACTACGAAGTACCCTATTATAACATCAACGGAGACATTGACTATCAGACCAATTACTCGCTTGCCTGCGAATACTTCGAACAAGTGTCCGCACCCAAGAAGCAAATGTTCGTGATGAAGGACGCCACGCACGGCCTCCTTGAATCGCGTTCAGCGGAGTTCTCCACCTATCTCCACCAGATTGCCGCAAGCGATCATCAGTATTTTCAGGAAAGCCAAATAAGATGAGAATGGGCATCATCGTCATCCTGGCCGTGGCCCTGCTCGGCGTGCTGTATGTGACGTGGCATCTTTGGCGCATTACGCCGGGTGGCTGGGTGGCCAAACTGGTGGTTGCGGGGCTGTTCCTTCTCTGGATGGCTGCTGCATTCGCCAGTATGCTGCTACGCGAAAAAGCATCGATTTCCACCATCACCGCACTCTACGAGCTGGGGCACCCCTGGATGATTGCGTTCCTATATCTACTGATTACTTTTATCCTGGCCGATATCGGGGTTCTTCTCCGACTCATTCCCAAAGACTGGCTCATCAGCAATGCCGTTACAATGGCCTGCATCCTGGGCGTGATTGCCGTTGTACTTACTGCTGGCGGCATCCATTACAAGCATAAATATCGTGAAGAATTGACCATCCGGACAGAAAAGCCGATCGACAGGCCCCTGACCATTGTCCTTGCCAGCGACCTGCATATCGGCTACAGCAACCGCAAGGCCGAACTGGCCCGATGGATTGACCTTATCAACGATGAAAAACCAGACCTTGTACTATTTGCTGGAGATATTGTGGATATCCAGCTCAGGCCCCTGGAGGAAGGAAACTATGCCGAAGAGTTCCACCGCTTGACCGCTCCAGCCTTCACAGTGCTTGGTAACCACGAATATATCGGAGGCGAGGCGGATGCCGAACGCTTCATGAATGATGCCGACATCGTCCTCCTGCGGGATTCCGTGGTTCAGTTTAAGGGAATTATCATAATCGGCCGGGACGACAGGAGCAATACCGGGCGTAAACCTCTGGCGGAACTGGCCAATTCTCTGCAAGGATTCACCATCCTGCTGGACCATCAACCCTACCATCTGGAAGAGGCCGAAAGCACAGGAATTGACTTCCAGTTCAGCGGACACACGCACCGCGGGCAGGTATGGCCCCTCAGTTGGCTGACGGATGCCATGTATGTAAAGTCCTGGGGACATCACCAGAGCGGCCACACACAGTATTATGTGAGTTCAGGCCTGGGTATCTGGGGGCCAAAAATCCGTATCGGCACCCGATCGGAGTATTTGGTGCTGCGCGTCGAGCCTCAATAAAGAAAGGCCGCGCCTTGTACGCTGTCTCCTTTCAAGTCCCGGAATTCACTTGAACAAATTCTTGGGTTTTCGTCGAAGAAATCGGCGCGTTGGTCGAAAAGACGGATCGTCGTACCTGCCGCAACATAATTTTGCAGCAGAAAAAAAACGAGAAGCCATGAAAACCAACGTGATGATTCTTTTGTCGGTCCTGCTGCTGGGCAGCCTGCCGACGTTTGCACAGACTACCATCGTTACCGGCCGGGTGCTGGATTCCCTGACCCGGGAGGGCGAGCCCGCCGCCGTGCTGCAATTTTTCCAGGCACAGGACCTGGAAAAGCCGGTGGCCTATACGACGGCCGACGAGGAGGGCTGCTTCTGGCAGCGACTGGATGGCAGCGGCCACTACGAGCTGCTGTTCAGCAGCATCGGACGCCTTCCGGCACGCCGGCAATTTATCATTCCCGGACAGCAGGATACGCTCGATCTGGGCGAGATTCTCATCCAGGACGACGTGGAAACGCTCTCGGCCGGTGTCGTTACGGCCCAGCGGACGCTGGTGAAGATGGAGGTCGATAAGATGACCTACGACGTGTCCGGCGACGTGGACGCCAAAACCGCCACCGTGCTTGATATGCTCCGCAAGGTGCCGATGGTCTCCGTGGACGGCCAGGACAACATCACCGTCAACGGCAGCAGCAGCTTCCAGGTGTACGTGGACGGCAAGCCCAACCAGATGCTGTCGCAGAACGCCTCCACCATCTTTAAAGTTATGCCGGCCAGCACGGTCAAAAACATCGAGGTCATTACGAATCCGGGGGTGAAATACGACGCGGAAGGCGTAGGTGGCGTGCTCAACATCACCACCAACCGCGAAGCGACGGGCGGCTCTTCCGTGGCCGACGGCTTCTACGGTACGGTGATGGCGACCGGCTCGAACCGGGGCGGTGGCGGCGGCGTGACGGCCGCCCTTCAGAAAGGGAAATTCGCGATGAGCCTGACTGCCAACGGCTCTTACAATGCGATGAACCACACCGAGACCGATCTGGTCCGCGCACAGGATAATGGTTTCACGAACACGACGCACACTTCCACGAATATGAAGATTCCCGTGGCGATGGTCAATGGCAGTGCCAGTTACGAGATCGACAGTCTGAACCTCGTGTCGGCCACGCTCGGCTATATGCACTACGGTATGGTGAACGGAAACGAATTCACCACCGCCATCCAGGCAGCCCCGGGTGCCGAAGCCTTCAGCTATTCCGGCACGTTGACCACCCGGAATACCCGCAACAGCATCTCCGTCAGTGCGGACTATCAGCATCTCTGGGCTGGTGTCCCGGGCCGCAGCCTGGTCCTCAGCTACCAGTACAACGGCGCGCCTGCCGTGAACAACAGTATGACCCTGCTTGACGCCGCATCCCTCCCTGGTTTTGACTTCACGGACCGCAAGAGCGTGGGTCGCACCGGTTCCGACGACCATACCGTCCAGCTCGACTTCACAACGCCGCTCGGCAGCAAGCACAGCCTCTCGACCGGCGCGAAATTCCTGCACCGGCACAATTCTTCCGACCAGACGGACTATCTGTGGAACGGTACATCCTTCGTGGAGAACCCGCTGGGCAGCCTCCAGTACGACTTTTACAACCGCATCGGCGCCGCATATGCAGAGCTTACCGGCAATTATGGCGCATTCAACCTGAAAGCGGGCGTCCGCTACGAATATACCTGGCAGAACTATAGATCCTCGAAAGAAAGCGGCTCTTTCAGCGTGAATTACGGCAACCTTGTGCCCAGCGCGAGCCTGCAGTGGACGCTGAGCCCTACGCAGAACATCGGACTGAGCTACAACCTGCGCATCAGCCGCCCCGGTATCTCTTACCTGAACCCTTATGTCGATACCTCCGACCCGACGGCCCGCAGCTACGGCAACCCCGACCTGGAGACGGAACGCGGCCATAACATCTCCCTGGTGTACAACTTCTTTTCGCCGAAGGTGATGGTCAGCGCCACCCTGCGCCACAGCCTCACCGGCAACGGCATCTCGGCCTACAGTTTCTATGGCGCCGACAACATCCTGAACACCACCTACGGGAATATCGTGAAAAGCAACAGCACCAGCCTGAACGCATACCTGATGGTGACCCCGACCAACAAGACGCGCATTATGCTCAACGGCGGCTTCGGCTACACGGACCTCCGCAGCGAGGAACTGGGCCAGCAGAATGCCGGTTGGAACTACAACATGCTGATGGGCGTGCAGCAGACGCTTCCCTGGGATCTTCGCCTGAGCGCCAATGTGATTGCTTCCGGCCGGCAGATCGACCTGCAGGGGTGGTCCAGCGGTATGTCCCTCGGTATGCTGGGTCTTACGAAGACCTTCCTCGACGACAGGCTGAGCCTTTCTGTCAGCGGGATGGTCCCGTTCGCCAAAGGGGCTAAGATGAATATGACGACCCACACCCGGGGTAATGGCTTCACTTCGGATATGACCACGCGGATTCCCTTGGCTTCCATCAATTTCCAGATCAGCTGGAGCTTCGGCAAACAGGGCAACTACACCACCAAGAAAGCGCGCCGCACCATTGAGAACGACACGCAACTCAACAGCACCACGACCGCCCAGAGCGTAGGCTCCGTCATCGGTCTGTAGAAAAGACCGAAAATTGTTTATCTTTGCAATATGCAGAAACGTAGCCACAACAGTCTGGTCATCGATATCATCCATCTCGCGGTATGGGTGGGAGTTCTCCTGGCTCCGGCCCTGGTTACTTGGACGATGCAGGGTTCCCCGGAGCCTGCGCTGAGCATCCTTGCTGCGACGGCCAAGGTCGTGGCGCCGATGGCAATCCTCTATTTCCTGAACTACTACTTCCTGGCACCGAAACTATTGTATGGCGGCCGGAAAGCCTGGTTCTTCATCATCAACTTCCTTTTGATCATTGGCTGGGACATCTGGCCTTTCATCACAAAGGGAATGTCGGAGGTGCCCGCCGAAGTGTCCGACCAGTTTGGCGACAATCTCTGGACCATAATTGTCGGAGGCCTTGTGGCTGTTTTCTTTTTCCAGTGCGTGGTCGTCCTTGCCGCAGTCGGTACTTGCTACGCTGTCCGTACCCGTGAAGCACTGATGCGGTCGGAAGAAGAACGCCGCAAGAGCGCCGAGGCCGAATTGACCTGGCTCAAGAATCAACTGAACCCACATTTCCTCTTCAATACACTCAATAACATCTCTTCGCTCACGCAGATCGATCCGGAGCAGGCCCAGGACCGCATCGGCCAACTCAGTGAGGCGCTCCGCTACGCACTCTACGAGAGCAATGCGGAGAAGGTTCCGCTGTCCGGCGAAGTGGCTTTCATGGAAAATTATATCGACCTGATGGCGCTGCGCTGCAACGAAAAGACGCAGGTGCAGCGCTCGTTCGTGCTGCCTGACCATGAGGTGATGATTGCACCGCTGCTCTTCATTTCGTTGATTGAGAATGCTTTCAAACACGGGGTCAGCGCCCGTGTTGAGACGGTGGTAAAGATCGATCTCCATCCGGAAGGTCAGGATCTGTGCTTTGTGTGCGAGAATTCATTGCTGGAAAAGACCGCGGAGGACCGCAGTGGTTCGGGCATTGGCCTGGCCAATCTCAAGCGTCGGCTGGAGCTTATCTATCCCGGGAACTATACCTATGAGCAGCAGGCTTCCGATGGTCTGTACCGGGCCGAAGTCCGCCTTAAAAACCAGTTGTAATGGAGTCGCTGCGCTGTGTCATCGTGGACGACGAGCCGCTGGCCGTCAAGATGCTGGAGAACTATGTGGAGCGCACGCCGTTTCTCACGCTGGCCGCTTCGTTCACCGATCCGGTGGAAGCGCTCTCCCAGCTGGCGCAATTGAAACCGCATATTCTGTTCCTGGACATCCAGATGCCTGATTTGGACGGGCTCTCCCTTTCCCGGATGGTACCGTCCGCAACGCGCATCATCTTTACCACTGCGTTTAAGCAATATGCCTTCGAGAGCTACGAGGTGTCGGCGCTCGATTTCCTGCTCAAGCCCATCCGCTACCAGAAGTTCCTGGAAGCAGTCGGCAAGGCGCAGCAATGGTTCGCGTTGACAGAAATCCAATCGGATGCTTCCCTATCCGCTCCAGTCCAGGCCGAACAGCGCTCCTTCTTCGTGAAGGTGGACGGTAAGATGCGGAAAGTCGACATGTCCGATATCTTGTATATAGAAGGCATGAAAGACTACGTGCTGCTGCACCTGGCATCTGAACCACAGCCATTCGTTACCCATAATACGATGAAATCCATGGAAGACCAGTTGTCGGCCGACAGTTTCATGCGGGTTCACCGTTCCTTCATCGTGGCCCTCGACAAGATAGACTCCGTGACCCGCGACGGCGACATCCTCATCGCCGGCCGCCTCATCCCCGTCACCGATACCTACCGCCCTGCCTTCGAGCATTTTATTCAGCAACATAGTCTGAAATAAGGATTGACAATTCTGTCGGTAAAAATTGCCGCGACAACACCCTCAGTAGGCTCACAGCGTCGTCGCGGAGCAAAATCAGCCCAATCCGGCTAAAATCCTTCCGCGAGAACAACGTGAGCATGTCCACAGTGTTGTCGCGGCAAATCTCAGATTCCGGGTCGCGCTTCTCTTGCCCGGAATGACGACAAGGCGTAGCCCGGCCGGAGGCCGAGGGGTCCGGGGATGTGCATTGGTGCTTACTGGGGCTCTGCCCCAATCCCTACCGCTACGATCGGCTATTACACAAGGCCCTCCCGCTCGATCTCCGCTAGCGCCTGATGGCGCTTTTAGGAACAGTTGACCAAGGGCACGAAAAAAGCAGACGCGCGCGTCTGCTTTTTTCTGTGCCTCGGGCGGGACTCATTATGCGTTGCCGAGTGTGGTTGAATTGTAGGCGAATACGGTTGGGACTATCGAATTGGAAATTCGCCCAACTCGCTGATTATCAATTGTATGAAAACAATATGGCGTGTCTTGGCAAATCATCTCAAAAATGCGCTTCAGCCACATCCGGCAACACCTCGCCAACAGTCAAACGCAATTCTGTCGGTAAAATTTCGAAAATTTTACCGACATTCTTTCCTCCTTGTAAAGCATTAATTATTTGTTTTTGTCCCAAATATTTGCAAAATTTGTGACAAAAATAAAAGGTTATGGGACACCATACGGACAGTGCTTATACTTCTATCAGGCAGATTATCAGCGATAAAGGGCAAGGTGAAATCTTTACCCTGAGCGACTTTGCGCAGTTCAGTCCCGATGCGGCCAGGAAGGTGATGTCGCGGCTTGTGGACGAGGGTTTTCTGGTGCGGCTGGGGGCTGGCATTTATCTGTATCCGAAGACCTCGCGGTTCGGGATCGTGTATCCTTCCACGGCGGAGTTGGTCCGAGCTGTTGCGCGCCGGGATGCGGCCAGGGTCATCCCTACCGGGTTTGCGGCGGCGAATATGCTGGGGCTTTCGGAGCAGGTCCCGATGAATGAGGTGTACATCACCGACGGTACGGCGCGTGTCCTGCACGTGGATGGGCGCGAGATTCGGCTGAAGCGGGGTGCCCCGCGTAATTTCGCGTTCCGGAGCGAGACGCTGCCGCTGATCGTAGCGGCGTTGCGAACCATTGGCGAGGATGAGCTCACGCAGGCGCAGCGCGGTCAGATTGAGGATATTCTGCGGAAGGAAGGGCGGCCAGATTTGTACAAGGCCGACCTGTATCTGGTCCCGGCCTGGATCAAACGGATTGTTTCACCTATGATTGAGAAGATTGAAAATGAATTGGCTTCAGCTAAGTGATGTAGATAGAGATGCTGCGGTGAACGTCGCGACGCGACAGCTTGGGTTCAATGCGAACGTGATTGAGAAGGATTGGTGGGTGGTGATGGCGCTCAGGGCGTTGTTTGATTCATCGATCAAGGATTTTGCTTCTTTCAAGGGCGGTACGAGCCTTTCGAAAGGATGGGGATTGATAGAGCGGTTTTCGGAGGATGCGGACATTGCGCTCGACAAATCGTTCTGGGGGCTTTCAGGCGATACGCGCACGCAGCGCGACCGTATCCGGAAGCTGGCCCGGAGTTATATTCGGGAGAAACTGACGCCGGAACTGGAGGGGATGCTGCGGGATATGGGTGCCACGGATTTCGAGATGCGGTTCGTGGAGGCGGACGATTCGGACAAAGATCCGACGGTCGTGCTGGTGCCCTATCGCAGTCTCTATGCGGCGAACCCGTATGTGCCGTCGCAGGTGAAAATCGAGATTAGCAGCCGGTCGCTGAAGGAGCCGCGGGAGCGGATTCGCATCCGGCCGTATCTGGCGGAGGTGCTGCCGGATGATTTCGGGGATTCCGAGACTGAGGTTACGGCTGTGGTGCCGTCTCGGACGTTCCTGGAAAAGATCTTCCTGCTGCACGAGGAACTGTGCAAGGATCATCCGCGTTCCAGGCGGATCACGCGGCATCTGTACGACATCGAACATCTGATGGATACGGACTTCGGGCGCGAGGCACTGGCCAATACGCAACTATGGGTTGACATCGTGAAGCACCGGGCAGTCTTCAACAATATCCGTGGTATCGACTACCGGACGCTCCACCCGGGCACGATTGATTTCATCCCGAAGGGTGAGATCCGCACCAGATGGGCGGAGGATTATGCCAGCATGCGGGAGAACTTCATCTGTGGCGACGCGCTGTCGTTTGACGAGCTCATCGCCAGGCTGGAGGTGCTGAAAGAACGTATTCGAAAGATTGATATTTTTGATACTTTCTTCGAGAAGTAGTCATTTACAGTTCTGTCGGTAAAAATTCGTTTTTTTTACCGACATTTCTTTCATTAGATTATATGCTTAAATGGCCGCAAAATAGCCGAGCTCAACGCGGCCGGCCGGCGGCCGAGGGGTCCGGGGATGTGCCCCGGTAAACACAGGTGCCGCAAGGCACAAGAAAGGCTGCGCAATCGCGCAGCCTTTCTTGTGCCTCGGGCGGGACTCGAACCCGCACGGCCGTTTCGGGCCAAGGGATTTTAAGTCCCTCGTGTCTACCATTCCACCACCAAGGCTGGGGATAAAAAGGGGAGGGGTGCGCCCCTCCCCTTTTCGGTTTCAGCGCTTCAAACGACTATTTGTTGCCGCCGAAGAACTTGTTGTTGAGGACCACCTTGCGGAGCTCGTTGGCGTTGGTCTCGGCGAGTTTCTTGTCGGAGACCTTCTCGAGGCACTTCTTGGCGTTCTCAGCATCACCCTTGGCCAGGTAGCAGGCAGCGAGGTTGTTGTAGACTTCCTCTGTGTCACCGGCCTTCTTGTAGAGCTCGATGGCCTTGTCGACGTTGCCGGCCTCGTATTCACGGGCAGCGGCCACGGCGGCGACGCGGGTGTCGTTCGGATAAATCTTCACGGCGTTCTCAACAGCAGCGGCCGGAGCACCGTCCTGGATCCAGAGCACATACTCTTCAGCGGAGACGTTGTTCGGATCGGCCTTGTAGAGCGCCTCGACATCTTCCTTGTTGTAGCCCTTGTTCTCGAAGGTCACGACGGCCTCGGCGAAACGGCTGCGCGGGTAGACGGCGTCGAAGATGGTCTTGTACGGCTTGCCGCCGGCGATCTTCTTGATGGCTGCTTCACGCTTGTCAAGGTCGCCGTTGGCGGCGATGGCATCCTGGATGGCGGAACGGTTTTCGGCCACGACCGGCTCGGTGGTGTTGTCCACGTAGTCGATGATGGCATCCCAGTACTCACCATTACCCTTCACGGTGTACACATCCTGCGGGAAGTTGTACTTGTCGGCGATGATGCCCTTGACGGTCTTCGCACGGTTGATGGAGAGGTTCTGGTTGTAAGGAACGGTTGCTTCAGGAGAAGCCCAGCCTTCGATGTCGATGGCGGTCACCTTGAAGTTACCACGGTCGAGGGTGCTGAGGAGCTCGAGGGCCTCGGCGTTCTCGAGGTAGTTGTCCACCTTCTTGGTCACGTTGACCGGGTAGAACAGCTTGGTGCGGAGGACGCGGGTGCCTTCCACCTTGGCGACGACCGGAATCGGGGCCAGCACAGGGTCGACCACGAGCGGTTCGGAAAGATACGGGATGTCGCAGATATATTCCTCGCCCGGATAGTTGTGGATGCAGTTCGGCTTGTAGGTGGCTTTCTGGGTCGTCACATAGAAGGCGGCGCCATCGTCCATCCAGCTCTCGTAAGGAACTTCCGTGCAGGTCTTCACGTGGAGAGCCTCACCTTCCTTCACTTTGAAGAAACGGACTCTATTGGGATCGCAAACACCGTAGCAAACTTTCTGGAGCCACTCCTCGTTGATGTTGCGGGACTCACCGTTGACCACGATCATTTCGATCAGTTTCTTGTTGCCATTTTCGTCGCGCACGAGCGGCGTGAGAACGAGGGAAGAGCATTCGTCCATCGCGTCGGCTGCCACATCGATGTCGTAGCAGGCGATGAGCGCCGTACCCTCGGCGTTGGGAGCAAGGTCGTTGATGGTGACGGTCACCTTGCCATTGCCAACCTTGTAAGAGTTGTCTACTGCAGAAGCAGAGAATGTTGCAACGAGCAGCAAAGCTACAGCTGCGAACAACGTACTCAATTTTTTCATACTTTTTGTTTTATTTAGTTAATTATTAATTATTTACGTTAATATTTGGCGTACACTTTCGTCCCAACCTAATTAGCAACCTCAAAGGTAAGCATCTTTTTTCGGAAAACAAACATTGAAACTCAACTTTTTATATTAAAACCTTATTTTTATATTTGTGGAAAATTGATTCCCCTATGCTACGAAAAATCCGATGGGTCGCAGCAGCCTTGTTCTTTGCGCTCATCACCCTGCTCTTCCTGGACTTCACAGGCGCTGTGCACCTGTGGTTCGACTGGATGGCCAAGATCCAGTTTCTTCCCGCCGTCCTGGCACTGAACGTCGGTGTCATCGTCGGCCTGGTCCTGCTCACCCTGCTCTTCGGCCGCGTCTACTGCTCGGTCATCTGCCCGCTCGGCGTCATGCAGGACATCATCTCCTGGCTGAGCGGCCGGCGCAAGGGCAAGAAGAACCGCTTTTCCTTCAAGAAAGAGAACAAATGGCTCCGTTACGGCGTGCTCATGGTCTTCATCGCGCTGATGGTAGCCGGGCTGAATGCGATTGCCCTGCTTGTAGCGCCCTACAGCGCCTACGGCCGCATCGCCACCGCCCTGTTCGCCCCCGTGTACGGCTGGTGCAACAACCTGCTGGCCGCCATCTCCGCCCACTACGGCAGCTACGCGTTCTATCCCACGGAAGTCTGGCTCAAGAGCCTGCCCGTGCTCATCGTGGCGATCGTCACCTTTGTCGTGGTGGCCATTCTGGCCTGGAAAGGCGGCCGCACCTGGTGCAACAACATCTGCCCCGTCGGCACCGTCTTGGGCCTGCTCTCCCGCTGGTCCCTCTTTCGCCCGACCATCGACACAAGCAAATGCATCAACTGCGGCCTCTGCGGCAAGCGCTGCAAAGGCTCGTGCATCGATACGAAAAACCACAAGATCGATTACAGCCGTTGTGTGGCGTGCTTCGACTGCCTGGACAATTGCAGCAGCGGAGCGATCAAATATCGGCTGGCTTGTAAGAAGAATGAGATTCCCGGTCAAGCCGGGAATGACGGAAAGGAAGCCGGGAAAGAAAGGGGCCAGAGCGACGCGAGCGGTCGCCGGGCCTTTATTACTGGCATGGCTCTCGTAGCGGGAGCGGCGACGGTGGAGGCGAAGAAGAAAAAGCTGGCGGCGGGACTGGCGGCGCTGGAGGACAAGCAGGTGCCGCCGCGCGAGGTGACGCCCGTACCGGCCGGTTCCATCTCCCGGAAACATTTCTACCAGCATTGCACCGCGTGCCAGCTCTGCGTGAGCGAATGCCCGAACGGCGTGCTGCGGCCCTCCGCCCGCCTGCAGACCCTCATGCAGCCCGAGATGAGCTTCGATAAGGGATTCTGCCGCATCGAATGCAACCGCTGCACGCAAGTGTGCCCCACGGGCGCCATCCGGAAAGTGGACAGCATCGCCGACAAGAGCGCCATTCAGATCGGACACGCCGTGGTCATCCCCGACAACTGCGTAGTCCTCCGCGACGACGTGAGCTGCGGCAACTGCGCCCGCCACTGCCCCACGGGCGCCATCACCATGGTCGCCAGCGAGACCAACGCCAAACGCCGCGTGCCCGCCGTCAACCCCGAACAATGCATCGGCTGCGGCGCCTGCGAATTCCACTGCCCGGCCCGCCCGGTCAGCGCCATTTATGTCGAAGGACACGAAGTCCATAAAGAAAGATAAGGAGGACCCGCCATGAAACGCAGAGATTTTATCAAGATATTCGGAGCGGGTACCGCCACCGCCACCGTTGCGGCCTGCACCCAAGGCACCCCGAAAGCGGCAGCCACACAGAAAGAACCCGGCACCATGACGTACCGCGAAGGGCCGAAGGGCGACAATGTGTCGCTGCTCGGCTACGGCTGCATGCGCTGGCCCACCACCACCGACGACGAAGGCAAGACCGTGATCGACCAGGAACAGGTCAACGACCTGGTGGACTACGCCATCGAACACGGCATCACCTATTTCGATACCGCCCCCGTATACGGGCAGGGAGAATCGGAGCGCGTGACCGGCATCGCACTCAGCCGCCATCCCCGCAGCAGCTATCTGATTGCCACCAAAATGTCGAACCAGCGAGGCGACTACTCGTTCGACTTCGGCGTCAAGATGTATCACAACTCGCTGAAAATGCTGCAGACCGACTACCTCGACTACTACCTCCTGCACTCGGTGGGCGGTTCGAGCGGTGACCTCAACAGCATGCAGGTGCTCGAGAAACGCTTCTTCGAGAACGGGTTGCTTGAGTTCCTGCTCAAGGAACGCGAGGCGGGCCGCATCCGCAACCTCGGCTTTTCGTTCCACGGAGACCAGCAGGTGTTCGACTATCTCCTGTCGGTGCACGACCAATACCATTGGGATTTCGTGCAGATCCAAATGAACTACGTGGATTGGCATCACGCCCACACCCTGTCCGCCCGCAACGTCAATGCCGAGTACCTGTACGGGGAGCTCGACAAGCGCGGCATCCCCGTGGTTATCATGGAACCCTTGCTTGGCGGGCGGCTGGCCAACCTGCCCCAGCACGCCGCCGACCAGCTGCTGGCCCGCACACCCGACGCCTCGCTCGCATCGTGGGCCTTCCGCTTCTGCGGTACCCATCCCCGCGTGCTGACCGCCCTCAGCGGCATGACCTACAAGGAACATCTGGTCGACAACCTGCGCACCTTCAGCCCGCTGGAGCCCCTGTCGGAAGACGATCTGCAGCTGCTGGAGAAGATTGCAGACGACTACGTGAAGTTCCCGCTCATCCCCTGCACCGACTGCAAATACTGCATGCCCTGCCCGTATGGCGTCGATATTCCCGGCGTGTTCGCGCACTACAACAAGTGCGTCAACGAAGGAACCATCGAGGATGACCGACAGAGTCCGGAATACCGCAAGGCGCGACGGGCGTATCTCGTGTCGCTGGAGCGGAATGTCGAAAAGCTGCGCCAGGCTGACCATTGCATCGGCTGTGCCCAGTGCGTGGATTCGTGCCCGCAGCGGATCGGCATCCCGGGGCAGATGCGGCGCATCGAGCGCTATACGGAGGAATTGCAACGCGACCAGTCGCCCCTGTAACATGGCAGCCATCGTTTTCGATTTCGACGGGACCCTGGGCAATTCGCTGCGCGGCATTCTGGAAACCGCGCACGAGGTACTGCGCCGCATGCACTGGCCGGCAGTCGACGACCAGGCCCTGATCGCCACCATCGGCCTGCCGCTGCGTGAGAATTTCACACGCGGCGCAGGCATGAACGATGCGGATGCCGACAGGGCGACACAGATGTACCGGGAAATCTTCGACACGGTGGGCGCGCCCGCCATCGAACTCTTCCCGGGAGTCCGGGAGACGCTGGCGGAACTGTCACGGCGCGGCATCCCGATGGCCATCGCTTCGTCGCGGGGTCAGCGCTCGCTGGAGATGCTGGTCCGCAAACTGGAAATCGACGGTTATATTCCGCCGGAGCGCTGCTTCGGCCTGGAAAAGGCCGCCCGCCCCAAGCCGGCGCCCGACCTGATGTACGTCATCCTCGGCAGCCTGGGCGCCAAGCCGGAAGAGACGCTCGTCGTCGGTGACACGACCTTCGACATCGAGATGGGCCGCAATGCCGGCTGCCACACCTGCGCCGTCTCCTACGGAAACCAAAGCGCCGACACACTGGCCGGCGCTTCTCCCGATTACATCGTGGACGATCTGCGGAAACTCCTCTGACGTTACTTAAGCCCGCGGGCACGGAGCAGGGCGTTCGGGTCGGGCTCGGCGCCGCGGAAGTTCTTGTAGAGCGTCATCGGCTCGTCGCTGCCGCCTTTTTCGAGGATGTTGTGGCGGAAGCTCATCGCGGTCTCGTGATCGAAGATGCCTTTCTGCTTGAAGAGCTCGAAGGCGTCCTTGTCGAGCACCTCAGCCCAGAGGTAGCTGTAGTAGCCGGCACTGTAGCCGCTGTTGAAGATGTGGTTGAAATAGGTGGTGCGGTAGCGCGGGATGATTTCCTCGATCAGGCCCATCTCCTTGCAGGCCTGTGCCTCGAAGGCCTCGATATCGACGCCTTCGACCGAGGCGAGCTCATGCCATTTCATGTCGAGGATCGATGCGGCGCAGAGTTCCGTGGTCATGAAGCCCTGGTTGAACGTGCGGGCCGCCAGTATCTTCTCGACCAACTCGTCGGGAATCACTTCGCCGGTCTGATAGTGCTTGGCATAGCCGGTGAGCACCTCTTTCTGGAAGGCCCAGTTCTCGTTGATCTGCGACGGCAGCTCCACGAAGTCGCGGGCGACGGAAGTGCCGCTCACGGTCGTGTAGTGACACTGGCTCAGCAGGCCGTGCAGCGCGTGGCCGAACTCGTGGAACATAGTCTCCACGTTGTCGATGCTCAGCAGCGACGGCTTGTCGGCAGTCGGCTTGTTGAAGTTGCCCACGTTGACGATGATCGGGCGGACCATCTGGCCGTCGATGGTCACGTACTGTTCGCGCATGTTGTTCATCCAGGCGCCGCCGCGCTTGCTCTCACGCGGGAAGTAGTCGGTCAGCAGCACGCCGATGAGCGAGCCGTCGGCGTCGGACACCTTGAAGGCTTCCACGTCGGGGTGGTATTTCGGGGCGTTCTCGATCTTCTCGAACTGCAGGCCGTAGAGCTTGGAAGCGGTGTTGAACACGCCCTCACGGACATTCTCCATCTGGAAATACGGCTTGACGAGTTCCTCGTCGAGGTCATATTTGGCCTTGCGGACCTTCTCGCTGTAGTAGAACCAGTCCCACGGCTGGATCTTGGCGCCTTTCTCCACCTTGCCGGCGGCGATGTCCTGGTCCATAATCTTCTGCATGTCGTAGACCTCTTCCTTGGCGCGGGCCACGGCGTATTTGAAAATATTGGCCAGGAAAGCGTCGACCGTCTCGGGCGTCTTGGCCATCTTGTCGCTGAGGATGTAGGCAGCGGGGTTTTCGTAGCCCATGAGCTTGGCTGCCTCTTCCTTGAGTTTCAGGATGTTGAGGATGATTTCCTTGGTGTCGTATTCATTGCCGTTGTTGCCTCGGGATGCGAAGGCGCGGAACATCTTCTCGCGTGCGGCGCGGTCCTCGAGCTGGGCCATCACGTCGCGGTATTCGGAGATGGCCACGTCGAACTGGTCCTTGAATGCGTTGTTCTCCTTGAGGAGGTAGTTGCCGAAGCGGTTGCTCAGGGCGGAGAGCTCGGTGTTGATCTCTTTCATACGGGCCTGGCCGGCTTCGTCGAGGGCGATGCCGTTGTCCGCAAAGGAGCGGTAGATCTTGTCGAGCACCATCTCCTGCTCGCGGGTAAGGCCGAGCGTCTCTTTCTGGTTGTTGAGGGCTTCGACTTTGGCGAAGAGTTCTTTGTTGAAGATCAGGTCGTTGCTGTGCTGGGCCACAAGGATGGTGGCTTCCTCGACGATCTTCTCGAGCGACGGGGTGTTGTCGGTTTCGGCGAGGTTGAACAGGACGCCACCCACCTTGGACAGGAGTTTGCCCGACTCGTCGTAAGCGGCGATCACGTTGTCGAAGGTCGGTGCTTCGGGATTGGCGATGATGGCGGCGATTTCTGCGTCGTGCTGCTTGATTCCCTCCTGGAGGGCGGGCAGATAGTCGGCCTCCTGGATCTGTTCGAAAGGCGGGATGCCGAACGGGGTGTTCCATTCGGCGAAGAACGGGTTGGTGCGTTTGCTGGTGCAGGCTGTCATGGCGATCAGGACCATTGCAATGGCAAGAAGTCTTTTCATGCGGTTATTAAATGTTTTTAAATGATTCAATCCGTTTTTAAACGTTTACAAACGTTTCAATATTTTGCAAAATTACGTAAATTTGTCAATTCATCTGTAAATTATACACATCATGACCCAAGATATCTCTGCATCCATCAAGTTCATCGGCGTCGACGACCTCGACCTCGACCTGTTCGAGAGCCAGTATGTCGTCCCCGAAGGCATGTCTTACAACTCCTACCTGATTCTCGACGAAAAGGTCGCCATCCTCGATACGGCTGACGGCCGCAAGGGTGACGCCTGGAAGGCCAACTTGGCCGAAGCGCTCTCCGGTCGCCAGCCCGAATATCTGGTGGTTCACCACATGGAGCCCGACCACTCCGCGCTCATCGCCGAGATGCTGGAGAAGTATCCTTCACTGACCCTCGTGGCTACGGCCGCCGCACTGAAGATGCTGCCCCAGTTCTTCGAGGGCATCGCGCTTGAAGGCCGCACGCTGGCCGTCAAGGAGGGCGACATCCTGTCGCTCGGCAGCCACACGCTGCGCTTCATGATGGCCCCGATGGTCCACTGGCCGGAGGTTATGGTCTCCTACGAGAGCACCGAAAAGATCCTTTTCTCGGCCGACGCCTTCGGCCGTTTCGGCGCCATGGAGAAGATCGCCTTCTGGGTGTCGGACGATGACGACTGGGCCTGCGAAGCCCGCCGCTACTACTTCAACATCTGCGGTAAGTACGGCGTCCAGGTACAGAACCTGCTCAAAAAAATCGCTGGCCTGGACATCGCCATGATCTGCCCGCTCCACGGTCCCATCCTCAACGAGAACCTCGCCTATCACGTCGGCCTGTACCAGACCTGGAGCAGCTACGGCGTGGAGACGGAGGGCGTTTTCGTGGCCTATGCCTCCATCCACGGCGGCACCGCCGCCGCGGCCGAGAAACTGGCCGACATCCTCCGTGAGAAGGGCTGCCCGAAAGTAGCCGTGGCTGACATCACCCGCGACGACCTGGCCGAATGCGTGGAAGACGCGTTCCGCTATGGCAAGATGGTGCTCGCCGCATCCTCCTACGATGGCGGCGTCTTCACTCCGATGCACGACTTCCTGTACCGCCTGCAGGCGAAGGGATACCAGCAGCGTACCGTCGGACTCCTCGAGAACGGCAGCTGGGCCCCGAGCGCCGGCCGCGTCATGAAGGAGATGCTCGGCGCCATGAAGGAAGTGACCGTCGTCGAGCCCATGGTGACCATCCGCAGCCGCATGCATGCGGAAGACCTCCCGAAACTCGAAGCCCTCGCCGACGCGATGCTGCAATAAGACATTCCATGATACGTCTGGAGAACGGAACACAGGTCGGCCCGTACCGGGTACAGCGATTCATCAAGGACGGCCTCTTCAACGGGAACTACGTAGCTCAGAACACGGAGGGAAAGCCCCTGTTCCTGAAGGTTTTCGATCCGGACGCCATCCCGCAGTCCCTTTGCGAAGGCGACACGGTCGCGGAAATCATCCTCAGCCGGCCGGTCTTCCATCCCCATGTCATTTCCTATCTGGAAGATGGGGTCGCGGACCTTGGCGGGAAGCGTTGCCCGTGGCTGGCCATGCAGTATTTTCAGGGACGCCTGCTGTCTGAGATTCTGCAGGAAGGCCGCCTCTTCACCGGCGCCGAAGCCCGCGCACTGATGATTCCCGTCCTGGAAGGGCTGGTGTATCTGCGCCAAAACTGCGGACTGAACCACAACGACCTGACACCCCGCAACATCCTGCTCGAAGACGGGCCGGACGGCGCCACTCCCAAGATTATCGATCTGGGCCACGCCCATGCCGACCTGGACGGTGAGCCGCCGTTCCCCGTCACGGACCGGAATCTGGTCTATATGGCCCCCGAAACCCTCGACGGCTGTTTCACGCCGGAAAGCGATGCTTTTTCCGTGGCCGCCATCCTCTTCTCGGCGCTGACAGGACGCACGCCGTGGAATCTATCGCTCAATGAGCGGGATACCTATGCAGAGCAGGTCGCCGAGGTCCTCGAGGCGCGCAGGCGCGAACTCATCTGGCCCGCAGCCCTGCACGCGGTGGATCCCGTGTTGCAGAATGTCATCTTGACGGGCCTCCGCCTCGACCCGACCCGCCGCCCCGATCCCGTCAAGATGCTGGAAACGCTCGCCGGCGCAGCGGCTGACGTGGCGCATCGCGTCGCCTCGTCAAGCAGTGGGAAAAAGACGCCTGCACAGGGACTGACCGCCACGACCGACGGCACGGAGCTGAAAAAGACACTGCAGCGCAACACCCGCAGCGGCGGTTTTGCCGACGTGGCGGGCATGGACGACCTCAAGAAGATGCTCACGGAGCGCGTCATCTGGGTGCTGCGCGACCGCGAAAAAGCCCGTAAATATCGGCTGCTGCCGCCTAACGGCATGCTGCTTTATGGCCCGCCGGGTTGCGGCAAGACCTATTTCGCCGAGAAATTCGCCGAAGAATCGCACTTCAACTATATGGTGGTCAATGGCTCGGATGTCGGCAGTACCTACATCCACGGCACGCAGGGCAAGATCGCGGCCCTCTTCCAGGAAGCCGCGGCCAAGGCACCCACCGTGCTGTGTTTCGACGAATTCGATTCGTTCGTGCCGGCCCGTGGCAGCGACGCCGCCCGGCATCGCCCGGAGGAAGTCAACGAGTTCCTCTCGCAGCTCAACAACTGCGCGCAGCGGGGCATCTTCGTCATCGGCACGACAAACCGCATGGACATGATCGATCCGGCTGTGTTGCGCAAGGGCCGTCTCGACCTGCACGTAGAGATTCCGGCCCCGGATGCGCAGACCCGGGAACTGATGTTCGCGCATCACCTCAAAGGCCGCCCGTTGGCCGATGATATCGACCTGCCGGCGCTGGCCGCCCTCTCCGACGGCTACGCCTCATCGGACATCGCCTTCATCGTCAACGACGCCGCGCTGGTGGCCGCTCTGGCCGATGAACCCATCGCCCAGCGCCACCTCGAGGACTCCATCCGCTGCAACCCGTCCTCTCTCGGTCCCCGCATTTCGCGCACGCCCATCGGGTATAAATAGCTGTAGATGATAGCTACGGCAGAATTTGGCTGACGGCGGAGAGGATGGGGTCGACGCTGATGGGGGCGCCGACGGCGCCCTGCATCCAGGCCTGGGGCGTCAGGCGACCCTGGCGGTAAATGCGCTGCAGCTCCGCGGCGAAAGCCGCGTCGCTGCCGCACTGCGCCAGATGTTCCTCCAACTGGTAATGGATGATGTGGCCGATCGGGTAGTTCGGCAGGTACATCGGATATACGAGCATGTGCGAATAGATGGCCAGCAGCGGCGAATCGTGCGTGCCGAGCACCGGCTCGTAGTACTGGTTCCAGACGTCGCGGGCGATGGCCAGCACCGCGTCGTGAAACTCAGCGATCGTGGCGGCGGGATGTGCGTACAGCCAGCGCCAGGTGTACATGTCCACCAGGCTCACCCCCATGATCTCATACATGCCCCAGAAGATGTCAAGCGTGGCGTTGGCGTCCATCTGCTGGCGGCCGTAGCCGAGCAGCTGCAGGTCGCGGACCTGGAAGAGGAAGGCCATCGCCTCGGTAGTAGCGTTGTTGGGGACACCGAACAGCGGATAGTAGTCGATGTGGTAGAGGTCCGTGACCTGCTCCACGTTGTGTCCGAACTCGTGAACGGCGATGTTGTAGCCCTTGTAGTCCATGCCTGTGGCGCCGATGCGCGTACGCAGGCGGGCGGGTTCGGTGCGGCCGAGACACTCCCAGGCATGGCCCGATCCGCGGGCGCCTTCCACGACGATGTGGTCGGAGAGGAACTGCGCCTCCTCGCCGGAGAAGCCCAGGTTGCGCAGCATCCGCGGCATGTCGGCGTGAAACGAGGCGGCATCCGGATAGCGGCGGCGTGTCTCAGCAGTCAGTCTGTCTTCGGGAATGGCGGAGCGGCTCTTGAAACCGTCGTACCAGATGTCGAAGGGCCGCAACTCGCGCCCCAGACGATCCCGGATCAGCGCGCCAACCTGACGCACCTGCTCAGATGAGACGAAGCGGATGAACAGATCCTCCACTTCCGCGTCGGACATCTCAATGCCGCCCTCAAAGTTGCGTGCGATGGCCGTCGGCAGCGACGGGCACCAGCGATCCAACTCCTGGAAGGCATGGAACTGATTGAGGATGTGGCTGTAGCGGACCGTTTCTTCAGCCGGCAGCGAAACCTCAACACCCTCTTTCCAAACACGATTGGAATACGGCGCCCAGTCGTACGAGGGGTTGTCGACCACCGCCGCTGGAATCTCCTGCGTGACGATGCGCTCCATCACCCGATAGATCATTTCCTGCTTTTCGCGCGCATGCGGCACATCGGCATAGTTCGACTTGAGTTCATCGCGCAGGTTCCAGTGCGAGAGCAGCGACATGTCCGCGGGAAACAGACGCTCCCCTTCCTCGGTCAGCAGGTGCCCCATCTGGATGTTGTAGGTGTCGCTATAGGCCTCGGCCGCGCTGCGGGCCAGGGTCACGCGCTGGCTCACTTCGGCCGGGACACGGTCGGTGAACACGTCGCCCAGGCGGGCGTAGGCCCATTCCAGCCGGCTCCACTGTGGACCGAGCGCATTCTTCTCGGCGAGCGTGAAATGCGGAAAGTTGAGAATCGTGATGAACGCCAGCTTGTTGGAGAACATGTCGTCGGAGAAGTGGGCGCCGGCATCGTAGCTGGCCAGCAGGTAGTCGATGTCGCCGGGCTCGCCTTCCGCCAGGATGGTGGGCCGGCCGAGCTCGATGGTGAGTTGGTTCTCCTGCGTGTTGAAGATTTCCAGGGCGCGGGAAATCTTGTCGAAGAGCGTGCGCCGGGCTTCGGGGGTCGGGGCCAGCCACTGGCGGACGAAGGCTTCGAAATCGGCCTGGCTGCCATCTTCGGCACGCCAAAGGGCGGCGCACTGGTCAACACCGCGTTGGAGATTCCCGGTCAAGCCGGGAATGACAGAAGCATCGCCGGAAAGGACAGAGGAGACGGGAATCGGCGTGACGGCCGGGGAAGATTTCTTTTCGGAGCCGCATCCGGCGACCAGGGCCGTCATGGCAATCATGCCCACAAAAGTGCCCAGAAGGCGCAGTCTCATAAGTTGATGGCTTTGGTGTCACCCGGCGCCACGTAAATCTTCTGTGTCAGGATGGTCTGGCCCTTCGCCCGTACCTTGACCGTATGGTTGCCGGGGCTGATGACGATCATATTGCGGGCTGTCTTCTTGAGATTCTTTGTTTTCAGGTAGTCCTCTTCCAGCACCGTGTTGACACGATAGGATTTGTTGTCGATGGTCACATCAATCTTTTGGACACGGTCGGCAAAGAATACCACGGCCGCATCGCTGTCCTTGCCGGCCACTGCTGATTTGGAGGTACCACAACCGGCCAGGAGAATGACGGCCAGAAGAAGGAATAAAATGCGTTTCATGATTCGTTATTGTTTTCTGTTGATACTCGTTTACAGCCAGCGGGCGAGCTCTTCGAGATGCTCGGGACGGGTGGCCCAGCTGGTGGCGAAGCGCACGGCCGTATGGTCGGCGTCGACGCGGTCCCACAGGTCGAAGGCCACGTGCTCAGCGAGGGCGGCCAGGCGCTTGTTTTCCAAAACCACAAACTGCTGGTTCGTGGGGGAATCGAGGAAGAAAGTGCAGCCCTTCTCACGTAACAGGGTCTTTAGCTGCATCGCCATGTCGATGGCATGGTGGCTGATGTCGAAGTACAGCTGGTCGGTGAAGAGCGTGTCGAACTGGATGCCCAGCAGGCGGCCCTTGGCCATCATGGCCCCGTGCTGCTTGGTGATGGTGTAGAAATGGGCCGGCGCGTTGCCGCGGGGGAACACCACCGCCTCGCCGCAGAAGCAGCCCACCTTGGTGCCGCCGATGTAGAACACGTCGCAAAGCTTCGCGAGTTCTGGCAGCGATACTTCGCACGCCGGGCTCGCAAGCCCGTAGCCCAACCGCGCCCCGTCGATGAACAGCGGCAGGCCGAAGTGCTGCGCAATGCCGTGGATGGACTCCAGTTCTGACCGCGTGTAGAGCGTGCCATATTCCGACGGGAAAGAGATATAGACCATCCCGGGGAAGACCATGTGCTCGTAGTTCGGGTCGGTGGTGGCAGCCTCCAGGCAGGCATGAAGCTCTGCAGGGCGGATTTTTCCCTCGTGTCCAGGGATGGTCAGGACCTTGTGGCCCGTGTACTCCACGGCACCGGCCTCATGGACGCCGATATGCCCGGTTTCAGCCGACATCACGCCCTCGTAGTCGCGCAGCATCGCCGCAATGACGGTGGAATTGGTCTGCGTGCCGCCTACCAGGAAGAATATCTCCGCATCAGGTGTGCCGCAAGCCGCGCGAAT
>Ga0265301_10000415_pt1 | contig 63276 bp, 48 predicted proteins | sample AusTroGonzalo_MG_2_FD_193488 | JGI IMG/M metagenome (GOLD analysis project Ga0265301, IMG submission 193488) | Bovine rumen microbial communities from tropical cattle in Woodstock, Queensland, Australia - Gonzalo_04 | ecosystem: Host-associated > Mammals > Digestive system > Stomach > Rumen ... | reverse complement strand
CACTCAGCGAAACAAGAATGCGATCAGATCAGATGCTGTATCCGTCTCCGGCGATACAATAATCTATATACTCAAACTCGTCCATAGCTCCGCTGTTATAATAATCTTCAACCTTTTGTTTGCCGTACATAATAGAATCCAGAACCAATTTGACAGGTTTCGGCGCATTGCTGTCTGTGAGTCGGTACTCTATCCCATTAACCCACGCTTTACTCAGCGAATAGCATTCCAGAAACGCGGAAAGTGCAACCTCTTCCAGCCCTTCGGGGAGTTCCAGATGCTCCAAGGCTTGACACCGCAGAAAAGAATAGTCGCCCAACTTGGTGATATTCCTTCCCAGTGTGACAGATTGCAGATTCCCGCATTCGTAGAAAACCTCGGATCCCAACTCCGTTATTCTGTCAGGAACAACTATGGATTTCAGCTGACAGTAAGAAAACGCACGGTTTCCGATTTTACATACACTATCAGGAATGGTTATTGTTTCTTCGTCACCATGATATTTTTTTAATATTCCGTTTTCTATCTCAAAGTCCATAATGACACCTCATTGATCACATCTGTTTGTGCATCAGTTCATAACTGATAAACGCGATTCGCCGACTGTCTGCTGCCCAGGAATTTACGTTCATTGATCCCTGACCGCCCAGAAAAGTGATTAGTTTTTCTTTGTGACTGCCGTCTGCATCCATTCTCCAGATTTCAACTGTCATGTTTGGAAGATGCTCATCCGGCTTCAGATCGCCCTTTCGGTAGGAAATGTATACCACCTTTTTTCCATCCGGAGAAATATGCGGGAACCAGTTGTTCCGTTCATTATCCGTCATCTGAGTACATTCGCTTCCATCCGTGCGGATCCGCCAGATCTGCATCAATCCCGAGCGGGTACTGTTGAACCAGATATATGCTCCGTCGGGAGAATATTCCGGGCCGTCATTAAAACCTTCGTTCGTGATCCGTTTCTCTTCTCCGCCCTCTGCCGGAATGGTATAGATATCCACTTCCCTTTTCCCGTTTATCTCACGAAAAGCACAATAGGACAATTCCTTTCCGTCCGGAGACCAGCCATGAAGGAAACTGGGGGTATTGGGGGTAATCAATTCAGGCTCCCCTCCGACTGCCGGCATTGTATAGATCCGTGATGTAAACCCTTCTCCCCCAAAGGACATATGGCTCACACCAATTCGTTTCTCATCAGGAGACAGCACATGGTCATTGTTACAGGTATCACATTCACCGCTGTCGATCATATGCGTCCCGTCACTCACCGGATCGTATTCCCAGATTCTCCCGTCAGCATTATACAGAAAAGTATCGCTGTTCTTTTTCCAGTTCGGCGCCTCGATGATATCGTCAAAGCGCCGAAGAGTTTTGATTTCTCCGGTTTCTGTATCCAGAATGTTGAGATAGCTGACAGTGGCGGAACGGCAGCCTTCGCAGCCATGAAGTTTCCGGATCACCGCTGTGATATCGGACAAAATATCCGATGATTGGTCCTGATCCAGGATTTGCGGTAAACCAAATGCTCTGGCAAACTGAAAAACTGGTTCAATCTGAAGATCTCCCTTTCCGATCATTGTTTCCGTTCCGGCAAGAAAATCTTTATAGTGAACAGACCGTACTCTTTCCCTGTTGCTCCATAGAAAAGATTCCGGATCAACCCCTGCTGCCAGCAGCCAGCCTGCATCAACCTGCAATCCGATATTGCCCAGACAAAGATCCGCAAGGTATTCATAAGCTGTTTTTCCGTCAATAATCGTTTGGGCATCCGTCAATTCATTGTGGAGCAGGAGCTCCGCACCGAACTCCTTCATCTTATTCGCCGCCGAAGCGTATTCAATCGCCGTCTGTTGCAGTTTTTCTTTTGAGAGACTTTGCGGTGATTTGACAACGAATTGATAAATCCCGTCATGAATTGCCAGTCCCCGGATCCGCGGAAGATCCGCCAGAAGATTCTGGGATGCCAGATGAACGGAACAGATACCGAGACCGTTCTTCTTCAGCAACGGCAGATAAAGGTCGTGAAATGAATCGACCGTCCAGAAAGCATGATCAAGCCCGGGAATCGGGAGCATTGTGATACAGGGCTCCACGAAAGCAACACCTGCGTTATGCAGTTCCCTGAATATTTCATCGGGTTGCCGACCCTTCAGGTTGTTCAGAACCCCAAATAATTGTACTCCGTAATTCATCTGCTGTTTCTCCTTTTCAGATCAGAGATCTTTCCGCGTCTCCTCTTGCTTCGGCTGTTCCTGAATAATATCCAGATTCCAGCGGTTTCATCACAAACTGCGATTTCGGTTCGTAGGTTTTTCCGGTTGTTGCTGCCCGATCCATACCAATAAGCACTTCCATGCAGTGTAAACCGTATTCCTTGCTGCATCGGTTGTCCTTTCTGTTTCCGCGCATTGCCCATGCCATCTCTGCAATACCAATACCTCGGTTTCCGTAACCGTCAAACCATTCCGGCTGCCCGATAACATTTTTCCCATTATAGCCGTGCGTAAAGGGGAAAGCAATCTCCTCCTGTCCCGGAAGCGCCAGCCTGACGGGGCTGCCGAAATGATTGGGATCGCCGACTTCCAGAATCCCTTTTGTTCCGTATATCGTAAAGCCGTGTTTCTCCTCGCCGATTGTGTTCCCGTCAAAAAGCACGCTTCCGACAGCTCCGTTCTGAAACAGCAATGCGGCAGCCACCACATTATTTCCCGGAATCTGCCAACTTTCACCTGGTTCGGATGCAAACAAATGTTCCGCCTTATGAACCGGTGCCGGCATTCCAACAGCCCTGACAGATTTCACAGGGCCGACCAAAGCAAGCAATGCACCAATATAATAAATTCCCACATCGTAAGGCAGAGAGCCGCCCTCATTTCGAAGGAAGCGGAATGTTTCAGAGTTCAGCGATTGGTTTCTGTTGATTTTCACCTGTACAGAGGTAATCTCTCCGATCAATCCTGAATCAATAATCTTTCTTGCTGTCTGGATCCCTGCGCCGAGAATCGTATCCGGTGCCACGCCCAGATACAAGCCTTTCTGATCGGTAATTCGGATTAGTTCTTCTGCATCTTCCAATGTGGTGGTAAACATTTTCTCAGTATATACATGCTTGCCGGCCAGCAGCATTTTTTTAATGATTTCATAATGTGAGGTCGGCGGAGTTAAAACGACTACAAGTTCAATATCATCCGCGTTAGCCACTTCATCTATGGTGAGAACCTTTTCAATACCGAACTTATCTGCCTGTTTCCTGGCTGCTTCCTCGCTGCGATTGCTTACTGCAACCAAATCAATAATATAGAACAAATCTTTCAGATTCCGGATGTAAATGCTGCTGATCATACCGCATCCGACAACAGCGGTCCGTACCTTTTGTACTTCTTTCATTTGTATGCTCTCCCCTTTTTCAATTTGCTTATATGCTTATTGTAAACAGGTTCGCGAAGAGCGTCAAGACATACGAAAAGGCCGCCCCGTAAGAACAGGGCGGCCCAAAACACTTTATTGAAGCGTTTTCAGAAATTACTTGGCCTGAGCGGCTTTCCACTCGTCATACTGTTTCTGCACTTCAGCGATGATCTCGTCCATGCCGGCATCGGTCAGGGCGGCCTTCAGCGCTTCAATGCCCAGTGCGGGATCATCAGGATCAACCTGACCGCACATCAGAGGATTGGCCATTTCGCTCACAACAGCGTCAACTGCCGCGATCTGATCAGCCACATTGTCCTTCACGAAACGGAAGCCCAGGGAAGCGGTGGCAACAGCGTCATCCGCATAGCTCTGCAGCAGCTCGTTCTTCTGAGGATCTTCGCTGGTCAGCACATACTGGAGCTTGGTGTTACCAACGGTCCAGGCACCGCCGTGCACGCCGTACCAGTTCTGGTCGGTCAGCTCAACCTGCTGATCATTTACCTTGGTGTAGTTCACGCCTTCTTTGCCGAACAGCATCAGGTTAACCAGCGTGGGATCGCTGTGCATGAGGTTCAGATACTTCATGGCAGCTTCGGGATTCTGGCAGGTTACCGGAATACCGAACATGGAGCCGCCCGCATGGGTGGTCACAACATACTTGGGCTGCATCGTGATTTCTTCGCACTCGAACTCAGCGGTAGCATTGGCGGCATACATTTCAGCGGCCTTGATGCCGTTGCCCTTCAGGGGCTCGCAGAAGGCGAGGAAGTCGCCGCGGCCGAAGGTGCCGTTGTAATCGAAGCTGGTCAGAGCAGCATCGGGGCTGATGTAGCCCTTCTGGGCCCAGTCATACATCAGGCGGATATGCGCTTCCTGTTCGGGGGTAGCGAAGATGCTGTAGATGGTCTCGTCAAAGGTACCGTCTTCCTGCTTCGCCATCTTCATCGCGATGGAGTTGGTTCCCATGCCGCACCAGTCGGGGCACCAGGGTTCATCAACCCAGCGGCCGGCCTGGCCGTCCATCAGATAGGGGTACTTGTCCGGATACTTTTCCTTATACTTGGCGAGCCAGGGCTCGAGATCAGCAGTCGTCTTGATGGAAGCATCATCAGCAGTCACGTCCCAGCCGATTTCCTTAGCCGCGGTCTTGTTGATAATGAAGCCTTCCGGCACGCACAGTTCCTTGTTCGTGGGGATACCGTACAGCACGCCGTTCACCTTGACGCCGTCGAGGAAAGTCTGGGGCAGGGTCTCTTTGATGCCCTGGCCATACTGCTCCAGCAGCTCATCCAGAGGCATGAGCAGACCGCCGGAAACTTCCACGCCGTAGCCTTCCCAGTCAGCGGTGAAGATCAGGTCCATCTTCTCGCCGGACTGCAGGGCGTTGATGGCCTTGTCGTTCCAGTCGCCCCAGCCGATGATGTGGTAGCTCACATTGGCGCCGATCAGCGGCTCGATGTACTCATTGACAGCCGCCTCAACTCCGGCACGGACAGCTTCGTTGTCGCCATTGCCGACCCAGTAAATGTCCAGGGTGTAGGGGGCGTCAGCCATCGCGGTGGGAAGCAGCGCGAGGACCATAGCCAGAGCCAGTAACAGGGATACCAGTTTACGCATAATAGGTTCCTCCTTTTTATTTTTTCAAGAGCCATATGGCTCGTGAAATCAGGTTTAGCCTTTGACCGCGCCGACGGTCAGACCCTTGACGAAGTACTTCTGGAAGAAGGGATAAGCCATGATGATCGGCCCGACAGTGACCACTGCCATTGCCATGCGGAAGGTTTCCGCCGGCAGGTTTGCCACGTTCACGCCGCCCATGCGCGACGCATTCTCCTTCAGGAAGCGCAGGTTGTTCATCGTCTGATAGATCGTATACTGCAGATTGAAGTACTGGGCGGAGTCGTTGATCAGCAGGCAGTTCCGGAAATCGTTCCAAATGCCGATCGCGCTGAACAGGCCCACCGTCGCAAAACCGGGAATCGCCAGCGGCGCCACAATCTGAATCAGTGTGCGCCATTCACCGGAACCGTCGATCCGGGCGGATTCAATAATCGCCTCCGGCACAGTGGACTGATAGAACGTCCGCATGATGATGACCCAATAAGCGGAGAAAGCCATCGGCAGAAACAGCGCCCATACCGTGTCCTTCAGGCCCAGCACGCTGCGGGTCATGTTATAGTAGCTCACCATACCGCCGCCAAAAAGCATCGTAAAGAAGCTGAAGAACGTGAAAAACTTCTTGAACCGGAAGTCGGGCCTGCTCAGCGCGTAACTGTACAGGCCAACGGTAATCACCGACAGCACCGTCCCCGCAAAGGTTGCGATCAACGTATTCTTATATGCGGTCAGAATAATGGATCCGTCTCTGAACAGATAAGTATAAGCGTTTGTGGAGAACTCCAGCGGCCACAGCCGGTAACCGTAGGTGGTCAGCGCGGACTCGCTCGTAATCGAGGAAATGATGATAATCCACAGCGGGAAGATGATCAGGATGCAAAAGATAATCAGCAGGATGTTGAAGAGCAGATTGGTACCGCGGGAAATCTGGTTCCGGGCCATGCTGTGCTTCGCCGCTTCCTTCTCGGCCTTCATCAGTCTTTTGGCCTCTTTACGGTCAACGGTCGTCATTGTTCATTCCCCCTTCCCATCAGAACAGCGCCATCTCGGGCTGATGCTTCTTCACGATCTTATTCGTGATCAGGATCAACACAAACCCGACAACGGACTGGAAGAATGCGCCGGCGCCGGCATAGCCGAAGGAGTTGCGCAGGTTGCCTTTCTTCAGCATGTCGTATACATACACGTCGATGGTCGTTGTCACCTGACGCAGGGTGCCCGAACCGTTCGGCAGAGAGTAGAACATATCGAAGTCGCCGTTGAAAATCCGGCCGACGGCCAGGATCTGCAGCATCACGATGGTGGGCATCAGCTGCGGCAGGGTAATGTAGCGGAACTGCTGCCACTTGCTGGCGCCGTCGATCGCCCCGGCTTCGTACAGCTGTTCGTCAAACCCGGTCAGTGTGGCCAGATAGATAATGGAACCCTGGCCGGTGTACTTCCAGATGTTTGCCAGCAGGAAGATCCAGGGCCAGTACTGTTTCTGGGAATAATACTTGATGGGATCGTGTCCCAGGGTCGCGCCGACCTGGTTGAAGAAACCGCTGAAGGAAATCATCGCGTACAAGGCATACATAACCACGATCCAGCTGATGAAGTATGGCATGAAAGCGATTGTGTGATAGACCTTCGCAGTCTTACGGTTCCGCATTTCATTAATAATAACTGCCAGTCCCACCTGCAGCACCACGCCGACAACCATAAACAGCAGGTTATATCCCACGGTATTGCGGATCAGCATGGGAGCATCTTTCAGCAGATAGGTAAAGTTATTGAGACCGTTCCAGGGAGACATAACCAGGCTGTTCAGGAAAACGTTCTTGAACAGACTCGTTTCCGTCGGCACAGTCATCTGATAGTTCTTGAACGCCAGAACAATACCCGGCATCGGCAGATAACTGAACATGAGCAGAAAGATCACACCGGGCAAAACCATCGTCAGATAGGCCGCTTGCCGTTTCCATCCTCCCTGGGACGCATGCTTGCCTCTCGGAGCGGGTTTCCTCGGATTCACTACGCTCATGTATATTTCTCCCCTCAATGTATTCAGAAAGCACTAAAATGAACATTGATAAGTATACTCTGTACAGGACAATTTATCAACCACAAGATGTAGAAATCGTAATAATTGCAACCATTTTCGCCATTTTTGAAAGGGTTCGGAAACGATAACAATCCTTATATTTCAATCGTTTGCATTTTTACGTTTTTTTTCCTTTTTTTTTCTTTTCCAGGGCTGTCTCTTAATTACGAAACGTTTCCGTTACTCCGTTATCGTTTCCATTTCGGTCCATTTCATTTCAATACCACAAGATATAGTAGTCAGTTATTCGGTCGGTTTTCCTCATTCTCCATGCGGCGGGACTCTTCCATTTCTTCTTCCCAGGTCAGGTGTCGATATTCGTCCGCCCTGGGATCTTTCTGAAACCAATCCAGGAAATCCTCCATCATGGCCACCGTCCACATCCGGTCAATCTGCGCAGTGGTATAGGTACCGCTCTTAAGCCGGTCGAATCCGAAAAAATCCCGCACATGATTCTTCTCCGCCCGGACCACTACCGTTTCTGCCAGGTGGGCAGGAATGAATATTACACCGCTGATTGTTCCTAAAACAACATCCCCGGGCATGCAAATTGCCTGACCGATCCGGCATGGCATATTGTATCCCGTCATCGAGCAATTGCCGATCCCGGTCGGATCCGTTCCCCTGTAGAAAATTTGAAAGTTCTCCATTTCTGCGATCTGCTGAAGATCTCTCACGCCGCCCCAGATTACTGCTCCTCCTGTTTTTGTCCGGGTTCGGATAGCTGTGGAAAGATTACCACCCACATAGGTACCCTCAAATATTTTGTCATATAAATCTACAACAACCACATCATCTTCGACCAGGTTATCAATAACCCATTGATTGAAAAAACCTTTATGGCCTTCTTCTTTCGTACCGATATCCATCAGAACCTGATCCAGATCGGGTCTCTTGGGAACCATGACCGCTGTAACTGCCCGTCCCACCAGGACTGAGCCCGGTGACGTGACTTTGAAGCTGCATTCCCAGTTGTTCCGGTAGCCGCGATCCCACAGCGGTGCCCATGCTTCTTCAAAAGTGATGTTCCGCATCCGGCGAAGAATATCCTGGCTGACCTTCGGCCTTCCGTCCGGCAGGCGTTCGCCTTTCCATTCCGGCGTCAGTCGAATGATGGTATCACGATCATTAAAGAACATCTTTTTCATACCTCCTCACTGATAATTTCCCGTGTTTCTTCCGGTCCTACAGTCTCTGCATTGCACATCGCCGGAAATAGATCATGTAAAAAAATGAGTTGTTCAGGATGCGCATAAGATTGGTTATTCCCAGCCCGGTCAGACTTCAGCGGAGTTCAATCTCTGCCGATACTTTTTCATCCTGGCATGAACCGCCTGCATAGATCAGGTATTTCCCCGGTTCCACAATCTTTTTCCCCTCTGTTTCCATATAAATTTCCAGATCGCAGGGATTTACAGTAAATTCTGCCTTCCTGCATTCACCGGGCTGGATATCATGGAGGCGTTCAAATCCGATAAGACGGCGGATTGGGTGCACGGTTCCGGATTTAGATATCCGTTTGATATACAGTTGCGGAACCTCATCACCGGCCATTCTGCCGGTATTTTTCACCGTCACCGAAATTGCCAGTTTGCTTCCTTCAGTATCGACCGAAAGATTGCTGTACTCAAACCTGGTATAGGAAAGGCCGTATCCGAACGGATACAGAACAGGTTTATCGAAATATCGGTAAGTCCTCGGATGGTTGATCAGGTCATAATCCTCCATGGGCGGCAGATCCTCGTCGCTCCGGTACCAGGTCATCGGGAGGCGCCCCGCCGGATTCGCCTCCCCGAAAATTGCGGCCGCCAGACCGTTGCCGAGATCCTGGGAACCGCTTGCGTTGGTCAGAATCGCCGGCACATGCTCCTGCATCCAGTTAATAGCGTAAGGATAGTTTGTGATCAGAACTACCGCTATTTTCGGGTTTACTTCATATACCGCCTCCAGCAGTTTTTCCTGAAGCGGGATCATTTCGATCGTGCTGCGGTCAATTTCTTCCTTTGCGTTCATCATCGGATTGCAGCCCAGCGCCACGATGACCTTCTCTGCCTTTTTCGCAAGCGCCTTCGCGCGCTCAATGCCGTCAGAGACAATTTCCACTGTCAGGGTTACGGCATCCTTTTCAGAGCCGGCCCAGGCTTCCGCTATATTCCCGCCTTCCTTGGTATTGCTCTCCGGCTTTCTCCGGATCAGCGGATCCGTCTTTAGTTTTCCGTCCTTTATGTACACATTCCGGTTACCGAAACAATAGAGTTTCACATCACATTCTTCGTCATTCCAGTATTCGGTAAGTTCAACGCAGTTTGCATTCCTCGCCTCCGGGATACGGACTGCATCCGCTGTGCCGATTGTAAAGTTTTCATAGATCATAAAGGTGAATGGCTCATCAGAAGAAAGACTGATTGTTCCGTCCGGCTCAGCCTTTACGTACTTCCGGTAGGCAGGCGCGTACAGGAAATTACTGCCGCATCCCCAGTTCATTTGTTCAAAAATGATTGCATCCTCCGCATTATCAACCAGCACCAGTTCCGCCGGTTCCGCTTTTACGAAATTTCGGGGCGTCTGTGCAGGATGGCTGCCGCCGATATATCTGTCCCCGACTCTGAACCGGAACAAGTTCAGTCCGCTTTCATAGGGCACCGGATGATGCATTTTCTTTTCAAGGCCCGCCTTCAGTGTTACCTTGTACATGGGTTTTCCGCCATACCAGTCCATAAACCAACTGTTCCCGATATGGCCGATCAGGGCGATATCATCGTCTTTCCCGAACGGCAGGAAACCGTCCTCATTTTTCAGCAGAATATTGGATTCTGTGCTCATCCGGAGGGAGGTTCGCTTCGCCTCGTCTGTTCCCACATCCGCCATATCCAGTTCCGCATACGGATCCTCCGGATCAAATGCGCCTTGTCGGATCAGTTCCGTAACCGTGCAGAAAATGGATTTGTCCATCTCCGCCTCCGTGATGAGACCGCGCTCATAAGCTTCCCGTGCTGCTTTCTCAACTTCGGCGGGGTTGTCCAGCATCGCGTCCACGCCTGCCTTGACGCTCTCTGCCAGGGTTTCCGCATGAGTCTCATAATAACGATGGAAGGTCACGGTCTGCAGAAAATCGCCGCCGTCAGTCATCGCATACCGGATTCCCCACTTGTCTTTCAGCAAATCCTGCACCTCATGGTTCAGCATTGCCGGCAAATGGTTAATCTCGTTATAGGAGGTCATCACCCCCTCTGCATGCCCTTCCTGTGCGCAGTAACGGAATGGCTCCAGCTCATAATCGTATTTAACTTTGTCACTGACGTCAAAACTGTCGTATGCACGCCGGTATTCCTGGTTGTTTGCATAAAAATGTTTCAGCACCGCACCTGTCCGGATCCTGTCGCCGCGTCCCCCCGGTACGATTGGCGTCCCATCATAATTGTGCTCATCCTGCATCCCGGAAATGTATTCAGAAGCCATCTTGCCGGTCAGGTAAGGATCCTCACCGTAGCCTTCCTCGTTACGTCCCCATCGGGGATCGCGGCACATATCGACAGTGGGGGCCAGGCGGCAATGTCCGCTTTTGCCCACGGCATTTTCAAACGCCCGTGCCTCCTTCCCTGTAATATCACCGGCCCTGCGAATCAGTTCCCGATCAAAGGTTGCCGCCATACCAATCGGTTGGGTAAGGGAAGTTGTCGGGGTCGGGGGATACGCTTCACCCTGTCCGGCTCTCGCCTGAACCCCGTGAGCGCCTTCACCTCCGCAAGTGGAAACGTCAATCCCCAGTCTTTCATTCCGGATCCGCAGGGAAAAACAGGAAAACTTCTCCTCGATCGTCATTTGTGAAACAAGCCATTTTGCCCTTTCCTCAACCGAAAGAGCAGGATTGAACAGAGGTGATTCCGGGTAAAACGCTTTTCTCTTCATATGCAGTATCTCCGTTTTTCTCTTTGATTATCGTTCTTCTTCTGCAAATCTCCCTCTGCTGCATTCCATGATACGCCTTTCCTATCTCAACATCTGCCCGCAGTCGATGCGGATACAGCTGCCAGTCAGCGACCCTCCTGCTTCAGAACAGAGATACCGAACAGTTTCCCCGACCTCTTCCGGAAGTACCAATCGGGTTTTGACCCGGAGATCCGGATTGAACACTTCCTTCGGACGAGTATTGCAGAAAGATGGCTTTCCCGTCTTGAACTCGATTTTGGCTCCGCCGAGACTGATGCAGCTCACAGGAATGTTATCTGGCATCAGTTCGATTGCAGCTTCCCGGGTCAGCATTTTGACGGCTCCTTTGGTCATAGCATATCCCGCATCAAAACAGGTTGGCCGTTTTCCGTGTACGCTGCCGATATTGACGATTCGCGGCAGCGGGCTTTTTCGGAGATACGGCAGCGTCTCCCGAATCATTCGCAGATACCCGCCGAAATTGATATCCCAGATGCGTCGGATCAGTTCAGAATCATACTGATCCGCAAAGCGGTTAAACTGCATAGCAGCATTGTTGACCAGAATATCCAACCGGCCGTATTGCTCAACAGCCGCCGAGACCATTGTTTTAACCTGTTCCGGATCAGACACATCCGCCTGGTAAACAAATGCTTCTCCGCCGGATTCCCGGATCTCAGCCAGTGTTTCCTCCGCCATCGCGCGGTTGGAATTGCAATTGATCACACAGCGGATTCCGGCCCTGCACAGTGTTTTAACGATACCTGCCCCGACACCCTTCCCGGCACCTGTGACCAGAGCAACCCGGTCCTCCGCCGGCTTTTTTGTATTGTCTGTCATAGACAGTTTCGGTGTTGGCGCAAACTTCATTGGTTTGGCCGGTTCATTTGTTCGTTCCCCGTAATACATCGTCATACCGCCGTCTGCCCGCAGATCGCTGCCGTTCAGCGGCGCGGCTGCCGGCGTTAACAGGAAAGCCAGCAACGGATTCAAATCCCCCGCTTCCGGCAGATGCCGTGTCGGATAGCGCAAATCCGTTCCATAGTAAAAATCCGTCAGGTCGCTTTTTAGATCCGGGTCATCCGCGGAAGGTCCTCGCTGCACAAAAAAGCTCAGTACACCTTCGGGCCCGTAATCCTGGCTGATCTCCCGGCTCAGCATCTGAACCGCCCCACAGCCGGCGCTGAAAAGTGTACCGTATCCCATCGGTTTTTCCGCATGAACACTGCTGAACCAGATCAGATTCCCGCGGCCTTTTTTTCGGAATAAATCTCCTGCAGCCTTTGTTATACACCAGGCAGCAACAGCTCCTTCATCCCTTGCCAGCGCAATAAGTGTCTCATTTGTCTTCTCCAACCGGCATTGAAAGGGTGGCGGCGCCGGATGAATCACTCCGGAAAGAGTCTCCCCGCAGGATGCAACAAATTCCCGTACGGCTTCATCGTCCCAGAGGCATAATTCCTCCGGAGAAGTCAGCACCTGCCATCCCTGTGCTGAAAGATATTCTCGCGCATTTTGCATTTCACGGGTCCGCAAGTCCGTGATCCATACGCTTTTCATCGTTGTTTTCTCCTCTGTCAGCATCAGCTCCAGGTACGGTCATGGGAATAAATGTTATCCCAGCGGCTTGTCTCAGCCCATAATTCCGGATAATCCGGATGCAAATGCTCCCTGATTACTTCATCATTATAATCTTCTATACCCAGGCCGGGTGCGTCAGGAACAGTAATAAAGCCATCCTTCACTAGCGGCTTCTCATTGCCCAGGGTAATATCATTCCACCACGGAACATCCACAGAGTGATTTTCAAGCACATAGAAATTTTCTGTCGCCGCAACCGAGTGCACGCATGCAAGCGCGGATACAGGTGTTTCAGCCATATGTACCGCCATTGCCACACCGTAACGCTGCGCCAGATCACCGATTCGTTTGTTCTCCATGATACCGCCGGAAGACAGAATATCCGGATGGATTACGGAAACACCTCGCGCTTGCAGCAGTGGTTCAAAGCCCTCCGCCAAAAAGATGTCTTCTCCTGTACAGATTGGCACAGTTGTACTCTGGCTCAGGCGAACATATTGATCAGTATACTGCCAGGGAATCATATCTTCTGCCCAGGCAATATTGTATTTTTCAATCCGGTTGCACAGGCGGATGCAGTCTTCTACGCACAGATGTCCAAAATGATCGATCGCCAGGGGTACTTCATATCCAATTACACTCCGAACATCCCGCACATATTCCTCCAGCACGTCCAGACCCTTTTCCGTTACATGGATACCGGTGAAGGGGTGCGGCACATTGAAGAAATCGTAAGCGCGGTTGTACATCATACGTTTCGCGCTGTCGATCGTATTTCCGCCGGCCCAGGACAGTCCCTCATACTGATTCATCTCTTCCATGAGGCCCAGTGGGGCGCATACTGTACCGGGAATACCCTTCAGGATCCCCAGGCCAAGATCCATCTTCAGAAAAGTGAAGCCTTTTTCCATCCGGTCTTTCAAGGCGTTGCCCATATCTACGCCGGTATGTTTTCCTTCCACATCTGTATCACAATAGCAGCGGATCCGATCCCGGTATTTCCCACCAAGCATCTGATATACAGGCACCCCATATGCCTTTCCGGCCAGATCCCACAGGGCGATCTCAATTCCGCAGACACCTCCCCCCTGACGAGCCGGCCCGCCGAACTGCTTCACTCTTCGGAATAGTTTCTCGACATTGCAGGGGTTTTCTCCCAGAATGCGGCTCTTCAGCATCTCAGCATAGACACGGTTTCCCCCGTCTCGGACCTCGCCGAGGCCAACGATACCCTGATTTGTATAGATTTTCATCAAGGTACAGTGCATCGGTGCTCCGACAATATCTGTAAAGCGGAGATCCGTGATTTTTAGTTCACTCGGATAGGAACAACGATTGACTTTGGATGAAATAAGTTCAGACATTCTCCCACCTCCTAATGTATTCTGCGCTGCAGGCAGACCGGTGCCTGCGCCTTTATAAACATACCGGTATCTTCCAGCCCTTCTTTATGAAGCCTGTAAGCCCGGACTTCACCATCATATTGGCTGGCAACCAGTACTGTGTTTCCGGTAATCATAAAGTCTCTCGGCCAGCGAACACAAGGCGAAAGGACTGGATTTTCAATTGTCCCGTCTGCTTCAACGGACATCACAGCAATACTGTTTAATCCTCTGTGCGAAACCAGAAGGTTGTTCCCATTCTCTGTAAATCGAATGGCGGCAGCAGTATTATCTCCGGAGTAACCCTTTGGAATCATAGGAATCTGCTGAATGAGATTAAATGTGCCGGATTCATCCTCCTTCCACACAAGCACAGTCGAGTCCAATTCTGTTACACAATAAAGCAGTTCCGGATGAGCCGGATGTATTGCCAGGTGCCGTGGTCCGCTGCCGGCAGGTGTTTTCAGTCTCCCGGATACCCTGAGCTCTCCCCAGTCATTTTCATAAATAACAATCTCATCCATTCCAAGATCACATACAAATAATCTGTTTTGTCTTGTAAAGGCGCAATGTGCATGAGCAGTTTCCTGCCGGTCTTTTCTCGGGCCGCTTCCCCAGTGAAGGCACTGATCCGTTCGTTCATTTGGAATTCCTGATTCATTCAACCTGAAACATGTAACACTGCCGCTTGAATAATTAGCTGCATATAGCCATTGTTTATCTTCTGAAAGAGAAAGATAGCAGGGATCCGCTCCATCTGTGGAAATCCATGTCAATAATTTGAGCGACCCCCGGTCAATTTCCCATGCACAGACAGCACCTTCTGTTTTTTCTTCTACTGAATAAAGCACAGGTAACTCCGGATGTTCCAGCACATAGCTTGGATTGGTAAAACCTGTATAGACGCCTTCCGTCTCAAAGCCTTTTTCGGGGTTAAAACAGCATCGAATAAGCCCTGCCTGTTCCGGGCTTGCATAACTGCTGATCCAGAAAGATTGTGAACCCATATATTTCTCTCCCGTTTGATTGTCTGCTCTCAATTAACAGTAAAATGCAAACGTTCTCATTTTCGCTGAAAGTATTATGACATTCGTCATATGTTGTTGTCAAGATAAATGTGTGCCATGAGGTATAAATCTCGAAGATTGATACACACCCCAACATCCTTTGCTTTTTCTTTCTCAAAATGTTACCATTCAGTTATCACATGATTATTCATTGCCTGCAGGGAGGAATCGTGCTATGACAGTAAAACAATCAAGCGTTTTGTTCGACCCGTCCACCGGAAAAGCCCGCCGGCTGGAAAAGCAGCTGATCCTTCAGAAGGAATCGGATCTGTCCACCATGATTGAATCCAATGTAATCGGGATTTATCCCGATTACACATTCCAGACAATGGAAGGTTGGGGCTGTGCGATGACAGAATCAGCCTGCTTCCTTCTTTCGAAACTTTCTGTCGAAGAACGAAAAAAAGCCCTGACCAGATGGTTCGGTCCGGAAGGTATGGATGCCCGCTTTATCCGGATCCATATTGATTCCTGTGATTATTCCCTGTCTGAATACCAGGCAGTGGAAGATCCTATCAGTGATCCGGAACTGGCTACTTTCACAATTGACCGTGATCGGAAATGGATTCTGCCGATCGTGAAAGAAGCTTTGGCTTTGGCAGGACACCCGATACAGGTGCTGCTTTCCCCGTGGTCCCCTCCGTGGCAATGGAAAACACCGCCTGAAATAAGTCACAACGATGCAGCTGTCTACGGCGGTCAATATGCTGAGGTCGATTTGAATAAACCGGGCAGATGCTTTGGCGGTCGGCTGAAAAAAGAGTATTATGGTTCCTGGGCAAAATACCTGGTCAAATATCTTCAGGCCTATCTTGCGGAAGGCATTCCGGTTACGATGCTGTCCATTCAGAACGAAGCATCTGCTGCCACCAGCTGGGATAGCTGCCTATGGAGCGGAGAAGACGAACGCCTTTTCCTGAAAGAATATCTGTATCCGGAAATGGAAAAAGCCGGGTTGGCTGGAAAGATTGAACTTTTTATCTGGGACCACAACAAGGAGAGGGCTATTGAGCATATTGACGAATTTATGGGAGATCCGGATGCCGCAGGAAAAATTTCCGGTTTTGCCTATCATTGGTATTCCGGTGATCATTTTGAGGCCCTGGATCTGCTCCATCGGCGGTATCCGGATCAGATCCTGATGCACTCGGAAAGCTGTGCGCTTCATATTCCCGGCAAAGTTTCTTCACTGCCCGATAAAAATGAAACCGAGCAATCGGAAAAAACCCCAAACGAATGTGATTATGACGATGCAATCGCTTATGCCCACGATATCATCGGCGACCTGAACAATGGTATGCATCGGTGGATCGACTGGAATATGATCGTAGACCGGACAGGAGGACCTCGTCATGTTTACGGCGGTTTCTCCGCGCCGTTGATTTTCGAAGAGAATGGCTCCTTCAGTGAAACTGTCAGCTATCTTTACCTGAATGAAATCGCTAAAGCGGTCCACGCAGGCGCTGTCCGCCTTGGTAAATCCGTATGGAATCGTGATGTGGAGGTTACCGCCTGCCGGAATCCGGACCAGTCCGTTTCCGTATTAATACTGAATCAGGCACAGAAAGACCTTACGGTAAACCTGCGCATCTCCGGTTTCATCCTGCAGAATGTCCTTTTGCCTGCACGCGCCTTATCTGTTATTCGTTTGGAATAGCTTCCTGCTTTCCGTTTGATGGAAACACCCTTCCCGGGCAAATCCGGAAAGGGTGTTTTATATCCTGTAAATAACTGTTATTGTTTGGCAACAAGCTTCCAGGGGTATTCCACTGTCAGGATCTCATCTGTGATGGAATAATAGCATAACGTATCTGCAAACACATCACCATAGTGTAGCAGGAAAGTACCTTCTGCGGTATCATTGATGAAATTTCCCGAGAATGCACTGTCCTCCAGGAAATATCCTGCCGGGGTAAAAACAAAATTGCTGCCGTCGTCCGTTCCTTCCCAGATGCCGATCAAACCGCCCTGTCCTTCTACCTCTTTACCGCGCTTATAGGAGGTTTGAGGGTAAATCAGCTTCTGATCTTCCGTCACTGCATATCGAAGGTTCATGGTGTTCCCGTCTGCATCTGTAAGCGCCAGAAAAGATCCCTGGTCTTCCCAGTGATAATCTTTTCCTTTATACCAGGCACTCCCGTCCGCTTCAATCCTCAGGACAGGTGTCTCTGGTTCATATTCAAAAGCCCATTCACCAATCAGGGGCATTTGTTCTTCGGCAAAAACAGCACTTGGAAGTACAATACTCATCAATAGCGCCAGAAAAATAGCCCTCACTCGTTTTGCATTTCTTTTCAAGTCAGTTCATCCTTTCTGCCAAAATACGGGAGTTCCGCCGGAACTCCCGTATGGATGGTGGAGAATAATTATCCCTTGACCGCACCGGCAATGAAGCTCTCCTGAATTTGTTTGCTCAGGAAAACATATACGATCAACGTCGGAATCGTAGCCAGTGCCAGCGCTGCGCCAATAGGACCCCATTCCGTCGTGTACTGGCCGCTCAGGCTCTGGACACCGACAGGCAATGTCTTGAAAGCGTCCTTGCTGATAAACACCGTAGCAAACATCAACTCATTCCAGCATTGCAGGAAAGTGTAGATACCTACCGTGGATACAGCAGGCAACATCAGCGGAAGAATCACCCGGCAGAAAATACCCCATACACCGCAGCCATCCAGGAAGGCTGCTTCATCCAGATCATAGGGAATATCTCCCATGAAACCTGTGCAGATCAGGATTGCCATACTCAATGAAAACGCTGAATATGGAATAATAAGCGCCCAATATGTGTTCAACAGGCCTACACGGGACAGCGTCGTATAAAGAGGAACGATGGCCGCGTGAATCGGGATTGTAAGACCCAGCATAAAGAATGCGTTCATCTTCTTGTGAAATTTCCATTTGAGCCTGGTAATCGCATAGGTGGCCATAATGGCTGCTCCGAGCGTAATCAGGATGGTTACGACCGTCACCAACAAGCTGTTGAAGAAGTAGCGCCCCATGTTTCCGACATTCAACGCTCGTTCGTAGTTACTCCACAGCCAGTGCTGCGGCAAACCCATCACGTTCTGGCCGAAAATCTCCTCATTGCTTTTCAGGGAGAAAGTGAACATCCAGTAGACCGGGAAAAGGCAGATGAGCGCCCATAAGATCAGGCCGATCTGCACCAACACATCCGTCCACTTAAAGCGATGCTGCTGCGCCACGGGGATGTCCGACTGATTAATCTTCGTTCGGGTCATCTTATTTCTCCTCCTTGAACGCAAAATTGATCAGCAATGCAAACACAAAGCAAAGCACGATTAACATCACCGCAATCGTGGAACCCATGCCGTACCGGTTCCGCAGGAACAGCAGATTGATCATCAGTGTGCTGGGTACTTCAGTCGCGTGGTTTGGTCCGCCGTTGGTCAACACGTAAATCATATCGAATGATTTCAATGAACCGGTTACCGCAAAAATGACACTGACCCGAAGGATCGGACGGATATAGGGAATGGTGATATACCGACTCACCTGGCCCGGCGTACAACCGTCCAGCATGGCTGCCTCATTCAGTTCCGGGGGCATACCCTTGATGCCTGCGTACATCAGCAGCATATGATAACCCACGTACTGCCAAAGGATCGGAACCAGACAGGCGCCCATGGCCACATTTTTATCCCCCAGCCATATTCGGGTCCAACTGTCCAGTCCCAGTGAACGCAACAGGGTATTAAGCACACCATATTCCGGGTTATAGATCTTGATCCATAATTGTCCGATAACAACTGAGGAAATCAGCACGGGCATGAAATAGATCGCAAGATACCACCGCTCACCCTTCACATGCTGGCTCAGTTTCAGAGCCAGCAGCAGAGCAAAGGGAAGCTGGATACATACTGACAGCAATGCCAACAACATAACGTTCTTCAGAGCCCGCATAATGTTGATGGATTTGCTGGTAAATAGCTCCACATAGTTCTGAAAACCGATGAACTCAGGGGTTCCCAATCCGTTCCATTCCGTCAGACTGTAGTAGCCTGACATAGCGATCGGGGCAATCAGGACTCCGAGAAACAGAATCAATGCGGGGAGCAGGAACAGAAAAATGTTCAGCTTATAGCTAAATGGTCTTCTCATCTTCTGTATTCCCTTTCAACGAAAAATCGAGGGAGACGGTCTCGTCCGAAGGCGAAACCGTCTTCCTCTTCGTAATCAGACTTTGTCGTATCCGATAATCGATTACTTGCTCAGTTCAGCAGCGAGGCCGGTGCAGAAACCTTCTGCATCAATTTCACCGGCGAATGCCAGACCGATGTAATCCAGATAGGTGTTGGCCGCGTCAGCACTCAGGAAGTTGTCTCCGAACAGCACCATACCTTCAGCCTTGCCCGCGATATCCACAACCTGGGCAACCAGATCGGAAACCTTAGCTTCGGGATCAGCAGTCCAGCAGGGCAGGTTCGCGCCAGACTTGTAGTCAGCATCGGACATGAACTTGGCCAGTTCGAAAGCCAGCTTCACAGCTTCTTCCTTGTGCTCGGTGGTGGCGGTTACAGCCAGGGTGTTGTTGGGTCCGCCGATCAGCTCGTACAGGGAAGCATTGTCGGGATTCAGCACCGGGAACAGGCCGGCCTTGAAGGAAGCAGCGTTCTCAGACTTGGAGATGTCGCCGCAGTTCCAGGAACCGTTCTGATAGAAGGCATACTTGCCGGCGATGAAATTGGTCTTGACTTCATCGTTGCCCAGCGCAGCAGCATTGGGATCAAAGTACTCGTTCTTTACATAATCCTGGAAAGCGGTAACGGCAGCCTTGATGCCTTCGTTGTCCCAGCTCTCGCGGCCTTCATAGACATCAATCAGCTTCTGGGTGCCGATGGATTTGATCATCAGAGGCTCAAGGTACTCAGACAGGCACCAGAGTTCTTTGCCGGAAACACCGAAGGGAACAATGCCCTTGGCCTTCAGGTCTTCGCAGCACTTGCTCATGTCTTCGATGGTCTCCGGAATGTGATCCCAGCCGGCTTCCTTCAGCAGATCCATGTTGGCGAACAGAACGACGCAGCTCATGGTGTAGGGCACGCCGTACAGTTTTCCGTCATAGGTCGCGTTAGCGCACATATTCTTGGCCAAGTCATCTTTGTAGGCATCATAGTACTCGTCCAGGCACAGTACGCGATCAGCATTCACGAAGTCGCCCAGGAAGCTCATGCCCCAGGTGAAGAACACATCAGGCAGATCGGTTCCGGCAGACATCGCAGCCTTGATCTTGGTCTTGTACTGCTCATTCTGGGTGGTTTCATGGTTGACCTTGACGCCGGGGTTCGCAGCTTCGAAAGCAGCGATGCCGTCGATGTAGGTCTGATAGCTGGCATCGCTCTCAACAGCGATGGACCACAGGGTCAGTTCCACATCCTCAGCGGAGGCAAAGGACATCATTCCCAGCAGCATCATGGCCGCCAGAACCAGGGCTAACAGTTTCTTCATGTTCGGGATCTCCTTTCAACTTATGTATATTTCCTCTGCGACCTTTCGCGGTCACTATAGCCATTATAGTCCCATGTACGTACTTATTCAAGTGCTTTTTGTAATTTTTCAGACAATTTTTGACCAGTCTTCTCATTTCGGAAACGTTACCAGCCTTGAAGCAATCGTTTTCCGGGTTTTTTGTCCGTATTGCTTTTTGTTTGTTTTTTGGCTCTTTTCCCCTCTTCAAACACCTTGGCGGCATGCTCAATTAAGTAAATACAGCCGGGGAAAACGCAATGATTATTTTACTGCCGGACAAAATGTGATAAACTGAGTTATGAAAAAAAAATTGGAAGGGATACCAAAATGAAAAGAACATTTATTCTGATCCTTGCCGCCATCCTGCTCTTTGGAGGTATTCAGACCGCAGCCGCGGAAAACATACCTTCTCTGAAAGAAATATACGCTGAAAAATTTGATTTCGGAGCAGCGGCGCCCCAGGCTGCTTTTATGAATACCGAAACCATGGATTTGATCAGGAAGCAGTTCAGCATTCTGACACCGGAAAATGAACTCAAGCCGAATTTTGTCATTGATTGGGCGGAAAGCAGAAGAATTGTAAAGGAATCCGGAGATGAAACCGCTGTCGCCGTTCATCTGGACAGCGCAGTCCCGTTGCTTGATTTTGCCAAAGAAAACGGCATTAAAGTCCATGGCCATGTATTGGTCTGGCATATCGAAACGCAGGATGAATTCTTCCACGAAGGGTATGACACTTCTGCTCCCCTCCTGGATCGGGTAAAAATGCTCGGCCGTCTGGAAAACTATATCCGGGAATTGATGGATCTGCTGAATACCCGGTATCCGGGCCTTGTCGTTTCCTGGGATGTCGTTAACGAAGCCATCGATGACGGCTCTCATACCTTGAGAAAATCCAGATGGTATGAAACTGTCGGCGAAGATTATGTGGAACGTGCTTTTGAACTGGCCAGGAAGTACGCTCCGGATGGAACCCTGTTGTATTATAATGACTATAATACAGCTTATCCGGGAAAACTGAAGGGAATCCTTCAATTGTTGGAAAAGCTGCAGGCCGAAGGAAATATTGACGGTTATGGTTTCCAGATGCATCATCGGGTATTGGAACCCGGTATGAGCATGCTTCGAAACGCCGTAAAAGCAGTTGCCGCCACCGGATTGAAACTGCGGGTCAGTGAATTGGATGTAGGTATAAAGAAAAACACGGAAGAGCAATTCAAAAAACAAGCAAAGAAATATGCCGATGTCATGAATCTGATGCTGGAATACGCTGACCAGACTGAAGCGGTACAAGTCTGGGGGCTAACTGATGGAATGAGTTATCGCAAGTATGAATACCCGCTGCTGTTCGATGCATCCTGTAATCCGAAACCGGCTTTCTGGGCCGTAGCTGATCCCAGTCAGGCGTTCGAATAATTCCCGATTACCTGGTCAGATCCTTCACCCATTTGTACTTTCGGAAACGATACATGACCCATGGAATTTTGCCCACTTCGTCCAGGCATGTGCAGCCATACACAACAAGCACCGGCCAATGAAACACAAACGCGCCGAGCAGGGCCAGCGGAATTGCAACTCCCCACATACAGACCGCCAGGGAATACATGTCAAACAGAGTGTCCCCTCCGCCGTCCAGAACGCCGTTGATCGTCACAGTATTTACGCAGCGGCCGATCATATAAACCGCCATGATGATCATCATTCCGGTTAAATACTGCCGTGCCTCATCCGTCAGAATAACCATCCGGACAACCAGCGGCGTCAATGCAAGAACCACAGCCATGGACGCAAATCCGATGATAAAGGATATGTTCTTCAGTTTGATCCCGTATGCCTTTCCTTTTTCCAGATTGCCGGCCCCAAGCTCATTGCCGACCATAATCCCGGCTGCACTTCCGACGCCGTTGCAGACACAGCAAATCAGGTCCCGGACCACCGCAGCCACCGCGTTGGCCGCCGCGGCGTCCGTACCCATATGACCCATAATCGCCGTATAGGATGTAAACCCTACGCCCCAGAAAAGTCCTCCGCCCAGCAGGGGAAAGCACTGCCGTCGGAAATCAGCCGCCAGCTGCTTCTTCTTTTCAAACAGTTTGCTCCAGACCGGACGCAGGAACGCCTCCCGGGATGAAATCCCGATGCACAGCGCCAGCTCGACTACTCTCGCCAGCGTCGTTGCCAATGCGGCCCCTCTGGCTTGCATGGCAGGTGCCCCGAGCAAGCCGAAAATAAACACTGCGTTCAGGATGATGTTAATCACGACCGCTGATGAAGAAATCCAGGCACTTGGCGTTACATGATCCGTTACCTTCATCGTGGTCAGATAGCATTGTGATATGCCCGTGATCAGATAGGACCAGCCGGCAATTCGCAGATAGGCGCTCCCGATTTCAATGATCGGCTCGTCATGGGAGAACAGACGCATCAGCAGCTCCGGGCAGAGTTCGCAGGCCAGAAAAAAGATCAGGGAGACCACGCCGCACCAGCGCAGCATCATATTGAACAGACTCCGGACCGTATCCCGGTCTCCCTTGCCCCAGTACTGGGCGCCGAGTATCGCGCCTGCGGCAGTGACCGCCATCAGAAACATGTTCTGGACAAACTGGATCTGCGTCGCCAGGGATACTGCCGCCATCTCATTCTGTGCCACCCGGCCCAGCATCAGTGCATCGCCCGCCGCCACCGCTGCGAGCATCAGGCTTTGGAGAGAAATCGGCAGCGCCAGTTTTTTCAGTTTTTGATAGAAAGCACCGTTGTCGATCTGCATTGATTTGATCCACCTTTAACGAATATCAAATACGCTGCGGACTGAAATCTTACCCGGATCACCGCGAACAATCCGAACTTTCCTGGTACCGGCGTTCATATCAAAGAAGTTATCCTCCAGAACGGTATCAGGATCGCACTGGATCTCCACACTGCGGGCATAGGCATGTGCAGTGACAACAATCTCATTTCCCTCCTGATGTGCTTCCAGCTTCGGGTTCGTAAAGCGGAAATGTTTCGGTGCGCAGAACAGCACCGTTCCGCTGCCCACCGTATCCCCTTGCTCATTCTCAAGGCTGTAGGCCACATAGGTTCCGTAAGTATCCTGATCAGAGAAATCCATTTCATCCAGCCAGACAGCAGACAATGCAGGTATGGTCACCGGGCAACATCCCTCTTGTAAAATCGCGGCATCCGGATTCCGCAGGCTCCAGCGTACCGTTCCCCGGAACTCCTTCCGTGTCTCGTTGGATACATTCAGCCGGGCGGATTTCTTCAGCGGGAAAGGTTCTGCATTCACATTGGTGTTCTGCGTCAGCGTTCCCTCCTCTGCGCAGGAGATCAGCACCGGCGCGAAAAAGCGTTTTTCATAATAATGCAGTGCTTTCCATCGACCGTAATAGTCGATGCTGGCCCAGCTGGTCACCGGCCAGCAATCGTTCAGCTGCCAGACCAATGCGCCCATGCAGCGCCCCCGGTTCCGGCGCCAGTGTTCCACACCGTACTGCATGGCCTGCGCCTGCAGCAGCTGGGACGCATATACGAACAAATCGAAAGAAGAAGGATAGAGATAAGTCTGGGACAGATATTCCGCAATTTTCCCGTTGGCGCTGGCGTTCCGCTGATGTTTCTCCATGATATAGGAGAATACATTCCTGTCTTCCGGTAACGTATAGCTTTCGATTGTCGCCATGCAGGGGAAGCTCTGGAATCCGAACTCGCTGGCATACCGGAACAGGTGATTACGATAATCCGTAAAAGGCTTCAGCCCATGCCAGACTTCCCAATAATGGCAGTCACCCCGGTTCTCATCCTGAGGCTCGTCAAAGCTTCCTCCGGAGGAAGGGCTTGAGGGCCAGTAGAAGGCTTGTGGGTCTTCCTCTTTCATGATCTTCGGCAGGATATACTCGTACAGCTTGATATAATCTGCCGTCAGCTTCTTGCTGTTCACCCATACACCCCATGCAGCAAAACTTTCCATTTCGTTGTTGCCGCACCAGATTGCGAGAGACGGGTGATGCCGCAGCCGCCGGATATTGTCCCTGAATTCTGCGCATACATTCTTCTCAAATTCCTCTGTCAGGTCATAAGCAGCACAGGCGAACATGAAATCCTGCCACACCAGCAGCCCAAGTTCGTCACAGATATCGTAGAAATAATCGTCGGGATAATATCCGCCGCCCCATACACGAACCGCATTCATATTCGCCGCCTTCGCATCCTCCAGCAGGCGGCGGGTTCGTTCCGGATTTACCCGCGGCAGCAGATTGTCCTCCGGAATGTAGTCTGCGCCCATGGCAAACACGTTCACCCCGTTGACGCAGTGACAAAAGCTCTCGCCCCACTGATCCTTTTCCCGGCGGACCGTCATGGTGCGCAGACCAATGCGTTTCTTCCAGGTGTCAAGGATATGGTCGCCGTCGGAAAGCGTAACCTCCACTGTATAAAGTGGTTGATCACCGTATCCCGCCGGCCACCAGCGTTGCGGGTGATCAATCGTCAGGCTGCAGTCTGCGCCTTCCGCCGTAAATGACTGCCCATCCGGCGCAGTCACAGTCACGGATATCCTGGTCTCTCCTTCTGTTACGTGTTCCGTTCGCGATAGAACGTTCAGCGTGACCCTGTCCTCTTGATGATCTTGCAGCACAGAAACATCCCGCAGCCGGGCGGTCTCTATGCCAATCAGTTCAATATCCCGCCAGATTCCTGCGTCAGGCAGCCGGGGACCCCAGTCCCAGCCAAACATGCAATGTGCTTTGCGCAGATATGGAAATCCAAGCATCGCATCCGTAGTGCCTTCCAGCGGCTGCCGCTCATAAGCTTCCCGGATAAATTTTGTCGGGGAAGCGAAGGTAATCCGGATGGAATTCTCTCCCTCATGTAACAGCTCCTTCACGTCAAACTCCCAAAGCCGGTGCATATTGTCCGCCCTGCCGGTCTCCCGGCCGTTCATCTCCACTGTGGCCAGGGTGTCCAGGCCGTGGCAGCGGAGCAGAACAGCGTCGCACTGCAGCAGCTCTGCCGAGGCTGAAAAAGAGCGGCTGTAGATAAAATCATATTCCATGATTTTGAGGGCTTCATTCTCGTTATCCCGATAAAACGGATCGGGAATCAGCCCTGCCGTCAGAAGGTCATGGTAAACTGATCCCGGAACGGATGCCGCTGTTTCCGGAAAAGCGCTCCCGGGGATACTGAGGGTCCATGTGCCGTTCAATGATTTCTGTTTCATAAGTACCTCCCTGTTTATGTAAGTGTCCCTGCCCGCCAGTCACTGTCCGGCGATGCGTCCCTGCTGTCTGCTGCTTTCTCTGCAGCTTTCATCCCTTTTGCATAATACCGCCGCCGGTATTCCGAGGGTGTCATTTTTGTGGCTTTTTTGAAACAGCTGATAAAGTAACTCTGACTGCTGAAAGCCAATATCTCGCTGATCTCCGTGGACGAATAATCCGAGTACCGCAGCATGTTCCGCGCCGTTTCAATCCTTCTCCGCAGCACATAATCCGAAAAAGCCTCTCCGGTCTCCTTGTGAAACAGTACGGAAAAATAACCCGCGCTCAGATTCACATGCTCTGCAACCTCATCAATCCGAACCGGCATATGCAGATTTGATTCAATATATTCTATCGCTTCCGCCACCGCGCGGGTATAGCTGTTTTCCTTTCTCACCATAGCCATTTTCGAAGTAAAGAACGAAAACATCTCCCGGTGGAGATCCATGACATCTTCTTCGGATTGGCACAGTTCCAGTTTCCGGATATACATATCGCTGGTATTATAGGCAGTTTCACCGTCCATCCCGCCCTCAATGGCAAAGCGGGTTGCTAATGTGATGTTTGCCACGAAAAGATACTGCGCATTTCTGAGCGGATCAGTGCTGAGGCCCACCGCCATGGTTTTCCGCATCATTCGCTGGCTTTCCTCTGTCGCGGCCGGATCACCGCTTTGCATCATCAGGTATTGCTTCAGTTCTTCCTCATATCCGTGATGCTGAAACTCGTTTTCCCGGTTGATATAGGCCAGGTAAGCCAGCTGTTTCTCCGGATTCTGGATTTTCTTCATCTTCATTCTGCTGCCTTGCAAACCGTGCCGTCCGAACAGATATACGCTTCCGGCCCTTCGATGTCATCTTCTCCGTGTTTTTCTACCGCCGCCATGGATGCCGGCAGATTATATGGTAATTCCCCTTCTGCTTTCCTTCTGCCGAAGAGAATATCAAGCAGCACGGGCAGACTGCAGCCGAAATGGATCAGGATCCCGTCCGCCAGAGGCTCCCATTCCGCCGGTACCGTCGGATTATGCATCTGCATACAGACAATCACCGGCTTGTCTCCCAGCCTTCGGCGGGTTTCCTCCAGGTTGTCCAGGTCTCCTTCGTTGATGCAGCAGTTTGTCTTTCCCCGGTAACTCCGGTTGGTAAAGTCCTCCCGGAAGTCGCCTCCGGCGATGCTGACCTCCCGCGCTTCCGTTGCCGTATAGGGGCGATACTGCAGCGTCAGCGGCAGATACCCGTTTCCGCCCCTTGCCCGATCCTCCGGATCATATGGATCTGACAGCGGGCTTTCCATGAAAACAATCGCTGCATCCGCCTTTTCTGGTGTTTCTGCGCGTGTAAACCAGGAACTGAAATCAAAACCTTGCAGCGGATCCGTGACTGTTTCCGGCAGCATGATCCGGAAGAATGCCTTGTGTGCGCGGATCTTTCTGTTCGGAACCCAGACCTTCATCCCTGCCTTCAGAAGCAGCTTTCCCTTTCTGAGCATGACCGCGCTGCGGGCCTGAGCTTCCAGACCTTCCTTCACGAATGCTGCATTACCGACAATCTGCTCGCTCTCTTCAGGATCCAGATAAGGATTCTCAAACAGCCCCAGCCGGAACATGCCCCTCAGCAGCCTCCTGGCGCTGAGTCTCATTCGTTCCTCCATAAAGTCAGCACCATACCGCTCCTCACCGATTTTCCAGGCTTCCAGGATCGGCTCCGCCCGGTTGTTGCCTCCGAACTGATCCACACCGTTCATGATAATCCGCAGGTGTCTCTCCGCCTCTGTCAGTTCATTTACCCCGTAGCAGCGGCTTCCAAAGCTGTCGATGTTCGGATCGGGATCTCCGGTGATTCCCCAGTCTGTGCAAACTACGCCGTCATAGGCATATTTCTCCCGCAGCAGCTCCTTCAGGATATACTCATTATAGCTGTTACCAACCTTTTCATGATCCTCCAGCCAGCTGACCGTATAGTATGGCATAACAGCGCCTGCTTTCCCGGTCGGCCCGTCCAGCCTGAACGCACCCTCCGTAAAAGGACGCAAATGCTCTTCGAATTTTCCCGTCGGATACACGGCAAAACATCCGAACGGAAAATGCGCATCCCGTCCGCCCTCCCCGGTGCCGCCGCCGGGCCAGTGCTTGACCATGGTGATGACGCTGTCCGAGCCCCATCCGTCCGGGCTTCCCTCTGTTGTCTGCATCCCGTCACAGTAGGCTTTGACCATCGGGATAACCTTCTCCGGATTGCTGCCCAGTGTATCCTCCAGCCGGAACCAGCGTGGCTCCGTACTCAGGTCAATCTGCGGTCCCAACGCTGTTGTGATTCCCAGCGCTCGGTATTCTTTCGCTGCTACTTGTGCAAATCGCCGTACCAGTTCCGGGTCTCCGGCGGCCGCCATTCCGATGCCTTCCGGCCATTTGCTCACGTCACTGCCCGCCGTCCGGAATTCCGCACCGGCTGCCGTAGCGCCGTGCCGTGGATCGGTTGAAATATTAACGGGAATCCCCCAGGGTTCCTCCTCGCACATCTTCTGGAGATGGTTGCTCCACTCCGCCGATATGCGGGCGCTCTTCACACGCATCTGAAGCACATGGCGGATGTGATCCTCCTTCAGGAATCGAATCTGCCCGTCGCTCAGGTCCGATGCATTGTGTTTTGCCGGATCAAAAGCTTCTCCCCCATATGTATCCCCGAAAGGACCCTCTCCTTCGAAAGGTACCATCTGATGGGAGGAATAAAGCATCAGACCGGCTATTTCTTCCCGGCTGAGCCTTGCAGCCAGGTCAGCTGCCCGGGTTTCCGCGTCAAGGCGCCAGTCTTCATATGGCAGCAGTTTGCCCGTTCCGGCCAAATCCTTGAAGGCATATCCGTCCTCTTCCAGAATGGGGACATTGCCCGCAATCCCAATGTTTTTGCCGCCTTCGTTACGGATCAGTGTTCCGTAAACTGTCTTTTCTCTGCTCCAGCTCATGTTTTTTCTCCTCCGATTTGTATGCTTATGGCAAAACAAGCCCATTCATGATACCAAACGAATTTGTTATTTTCATAATTATTTTGTTATTTTCTTTCTTCCGGATCTGTTATCATTTTTGTGTCAGGAAGGGAAAGACTGAGAATTCCTTTTCCTGACATAAGTGGGCACAAAAAGACGGGAGTTTTCCTCAGGATTCGGATAAACTGATCCTGCAACGGGAAGGCTCACATGAACCAAGGAGGTAACTGAAAATGATGATGAATCTGATGAGCAACAATATGGCAGCCATGATGGCAGAAGACGCGGGCGCGCCCGAACTTCGGAATCCTCTGAACAGCTGCATGCAGACAAAGGGCTTCTTCAGCCGGCTCTTCGGCCGGAAAAACAAAAATGCTTGATTCTTTTTAAATCGGGGCAGCGGAACATTCCGCTGCCCCGATTGCTTTTTTGTTGCCTATGCTTCGTTCATTTTTTTCAGCATTTCGAGCATCATCTCTTCAGGTACGGCACCGCCGCCGAAACTTAACGCTCCGCGAATCGGCATATAGCCCATCATAGCTTCACCCATATCATCCGAGATAGCTTCCTGGGCTGCTTCTGTCTGGTTCTCATCAGCCATGCTGAAGATCGCAAACGCTTTCTTCAGGAATTCACCCATGATGGCATTAGCCTTGGGATCTGCCATAACATCCATCACGATGCTGTCCAGATCGAAATGCCGCGGAAGTTCCGTCGTGGATTCAATCTTCACTGTCGCCCTCAGGGGCAGATTTGCCACGCTGTCGCCGACTTCAATGGCAAAATCGCCGGTTTCCACATACCAGTCATGGATCTGCGTGTTCCAATATGCAAAGGAACGCTTGCAAAGCGTAAATGTAACCTCTTTGCTTTCGCCGGGCTGCAGTTCCACCTTCCGGAAGCCTTTCAGCTCGCGCACGGGGCGCACGGCGTTCATATAGCCTTCCGTGTCACCTGCATACAGCTGGACAACCGCCTTGCCGGCTCGTTTGCCTGTATTTTTCACCGTGACTGTTGCCGTCAGTGTGTCCGTATCCTTGATGGATTCCGCGCTGAGCTTTAGATTCGAGTATTCAAACGTAGTATAGCTCAACCCGTAACCGAAGGGGAACAGCACATCCATCTTCTTCTTGTCATAATAACGGTAACCCACGAAGATGCCTTCCCGGTATTCGGTTCCGCGTGGCTCACCGCCGTAGAACAGATAGCTCGGGTTGTCTTCCAGCTTCATGGGGAAACTTTCCGGCAGATGGCCGGAAGGATTCACGTCGCCGAACAGAACCTTCACCTGTGCCAGCCCAACCGCCTGTCCGCCCAGATAAGCTTCCAGCACGGCCTTGACCTTGCCGATCCAGGGCATTTCGACGGGACTGCCGTTGTGCAGCACCACTACCGTGTTCGGGTTGGCTTCCGCCACCGCCTCAATCAGCCGATTCTGGCTTTCGGGCATCCGCATATGAGACCGGTCATAGCCTTCGCTCTCGTATGAGTCTGGCAGGCCCGCAAACACAACGGCGACCTTTGCTTTCTTCGCTGCTGCCACCGCCTCGGCAATCATATCAGCCGGTGCGTCATCTGCCTTCACGGAATAGCCCTGAGCATAAACCACCTTCAGCCCCTGCTCCTTCGCAGCTTCCACTGCGCCGGTGGTTCTGAAACAGTTGATGTGGCTGCTGCCGCCGCCCTGGAATCTCGGTTTCTCGGCAAACTCGCCGATGAAAGCGATTTCATCTTCCTTTGAAAGCGGCAGGAGATCATCCTCATTCTTCAGCAGCACCATGCATTCCGCCGCTACTTCAGCCGCCAGCAGATGCTGGGCCTCCATATCCCACGGAGTTTCCGGCTTTGCGTTTTCCACAAAACGGTAGACAATGTTCAGAATCCGCTCGCAGCACAGGTCGACTGCCTTCTCATCCAGCTTCCCTGCCCTGACCGCTTCCACGATCTTTCGGTCGTTGATCCCGCCGGAAGCAGGCATTTCCAGATCCAGGCCCGCGGCCACGCCGGCCACACGGTTGCTCACCGCGCCCCAGTCGCTCATTACATAGCCTTCGAAGCCCCATTCCTTCCGCAGTACATCTGTCAGCAGCCAGGGATTTTCGGAGGCATACACCCCGTTAATCCGGTTGTACGAGCACATCACGGTCCAGGGCTGGGCTTCTTTCACAGCCATTTCAAAAGCCGGGAAGTAGATTTCACGGATGGTCCGCTCGTCGCAGTCGGAGCTGCTGCTCATCCGGCGATGCTCCTGACTGTTCAGGGCGAAATGCTTGATGCTGGTACCGACATTCTTGCTTTGGATGCCCTTGATTAAAGCTGTTGCCATCACTCCGGTCAGATAAGGATCTTCGGAAAAGTATTCGAAATTGCGGCCGCACAGGGGACTGCGTTTGATGTTCACCGCAGGCCCGAGCAGCACGCTCAGTTTCTCATGCTGGCAAGCTTCGCCCAGGGCTTCGCCCATTTTTTCCAGAAGTTCGGGATCAAAGGAGGCCGCTGTCGCACTCGCAGCAGGGAAGCAGACCGCCTTGATACTGTCGTTGATACCGAGATGATCCCCTTCTTCATCCTGCTTACGCAGGCCGTGGGGACCGTCGCTGACCATCGTCCGGGGAATGCCGAGGCGTTCCACGGGCTTGGTATGCCAGAAGTCCTGGCCGGACAGAAGTCCGGCCTTTTCTTCCAGCGTCATCTGAGCAATCAGATTACGAATGTCCTTTATATCCATATGTCACCTCTGTTCATTTTGCGTCCTGCAGCAAGTCCACCGTACTCAGATCCCAGGGTTCATGGATCTTGGGTACGTCGGAAATCAGCCGCTTCGTATACGGGGCTTCCGGCTCAAGCATGACTTTGTCCGGCTTCCCGCTTTCCACAAACCTGCCATGTTCCATAATATACACAGAGTCTGAAATGTAGTAAGCCAGACCGATGTCATGGGTGATAAAGATAACCGTCATCCCCGTCTCATCCCGTAGCTTCAGCAGCATATCCAAGATGGTCGCCCGGGAGCAGGCGTCGATCATGGAGGTCGGTTCGTCTGCCAGCAGAATATTGGGTTTCAGCAGGAAGATGCGGGCGATCATCAGGCGCTGCATCTGCCCGCCGCTCAGTTCGAAGGGGTATTTGTTCGTCAGCTCCGCGAACTTCAGGTTTACAAAGCCGCAGGCTTCGGTCATCATCTCGATCTTCTTTTCCTTCGGCAGCGTTTTTCCGCCGCGCATGTTGATGCAGTCCAGCAGCACCGAGTCGATCTTGTGAAACACGTTGTAGCTGGAAAACGGATCCTGGAAAATCGCCTGGATACCCTTCCAGTATTCCCGCTTCTTCGCGCCGGTGGAAATATCCCGGGGCTTGCCCTGGAACATAATCTCGCCTTCCGTCGGGTCCAGCAGGCCCAGCAGCATCTTGGACAGGGTGGTCTTTCCGCTTCCGGATTCACCTACGATGGAGATCAGTTCCCCCTTGTGGAAGTCAAAATCCACGTGGTCCACCGCCACCGTGGTCACCTTGCCGGTGTGGAACACCCGGGTCACGCCCCGGCCGCTCAGGCACAGGGGTTCCTTGGAAAAGTCCTTGTCCCGGGTCCCGAAGGATACGCTTTCGCGGGTGTCTTCGGCCGTTCTGATCTCGTCAGTCTTCACTTGCGTACACCTCCTTCAGCTGTTCCACGGGCAGGCTGCACCGGTACGTCCGTCCGCCTCCGATATCCAGCAGCGGCGGGGTGATCACCTTGCAGCTCGGGTTCGCGTACCGGCACCGGTCCGCGAAGCGGCAGCCGGCCGGCGGGTGTTTCAGGTTCGGCGGGGTTCCGGGGATCGCGGTCAGTTTCACATCGCGGGTGCCTTCCTCCGGCACCAGGATGGAGCGCATCAGCCCGCGGCTGTAGGGGTGGATCGGATCGAACACCATCTCGTGGGCCGTCCCGCGTTCCACAATCTGCCCGGCGTACATGACCATGATGTCGTCCGTCACGTTGTACAGCAGCGGCAGCTCGTGGGTGATGAAAATCATGCTCTTGACCATGCCGGTATTCAGCATGTCCTTCATCATCTTGATAACCATCTTCTGGCTGGTCACGTCCAGCGCGGAGGAAGGCTCGTCAGCGATCAGCACCTTCGGGCTCAGGATCGTGGATATGGCGATGACCACGCGCTGCCGCATGCCGCCGGAAAGCTCCACGCTGTATTTGTCCAACGCGTCCACCGGCAGGCCCAGCTTCGCGAAGCGCTGCTCCGCCATCTCCCGGATTTCCTCTTTGGTCATCTTCAGCTCGTGGGCAAAAATCACGTCCTCGATGAACTTGCCGACCTTCCTCGTCGGGTTCATGGCGTTCATGGCCGCCTGGGGAATGTACGCGACTTCCGTGCCCAGCACGGTTTTCCGCACCACGTCCGGATCCATCCCGGAGATGTTCTTCCCGTCGATGATGATCTCGCCGCTGGTATAGTGCAGCGGAGCGAAATAGTAACCCATCAGGCTCAGCGCCAGGGTCGACTTGCCGCAGCCGGATTCGCCGGCGATGCCCAGGCTCTTGCCTTCCTCAATGTCCAGGGATACATGGTCCACAGAGTATACATCTTCCCCCTGGCGCGTGATGTATTTGGTGGTCAGCTCATGGACCTCAAGAATTTTCTTTGCCATTTTGCTTTTCCTCCTTTAATCACGCAGCGTCGGGTTGAACACCTGGTCCAGCCCGGTATTCATCAGGTTCAGGGAGAAGGATGTCAGCGCGATCACCAGAATCACCGGGAAATACGCCCACCAGGCATTGCTGGAGGTGTACGCGCCGAAAAGCTTCGCCCAGTTCATCATCAGGCCCAGAGTCGGCACGTCCGTCGTCTTCGGTCCCAGACCCAGCAGGCTCAGCTGCGCTTCCGCCAGGATTCCGGAGGAAACCTGCAGGATGAACGCCATCACCACATAGCTGGCGATGTAGGGCAGGATGTCCGTCGTCACGATCCGGAACAGGCTGTGCCCGCTCAGTTTGGACAGGTTCACGTGGTCGCGGTTCCGCAGGCTGATCACCTGGGACCGCACGGAACGGGCTGTCCACACCCAGCTCGTGACCCCGATAACGATGGCGCAGGTCGTCACGCCCCGCGCTTCCTGGCCCACTGAGTAATAAATCAGGATCAGCAGCACGAATCCGGGAATCACCGTGAAAATGTTGGCAATGAACATCAGGATGTCATCCACGATGCCGCCCAGGTATCCGGCCAGCAGGCCGACCAGCAGGCCCAGCAGCGTGGCGATGGTTCCGGCGATCAGGCCGATTATCAGCGAAACCCCGGTTGCCTTGACCAGTTCGGTCAGCGTGTCCCGGCCGAAGTTGTCCGTGCCCAGCGGCAGCGTCACCGAGTTGGCCACCTCGTTCACCTTCACGTAGTCGCTTCCTTCCACGGTCGTCACCGTGGCGTCATCGCCTTCCCCCCGGACCACGCTCATGGCTACGTCGTTGTTGCTGCCCTTGATCTTGTTGTCGATCCGGCGCAGCGCGTTCCGCTTCGCCTGGGTGGCGAAGCCCTCATACTTGTTTTTCTTCGCGTCCGCTTCGTCGTAGTTTGCGTTCCAGGCGGCCAGCAGGTCTTCCATCTTTTCGTTGCTGGTGTCCAGCCCGGATACGTCCACGCCCATCGCCTTCAGATAGTCGATCATCGTCTGGCGGTCCTCCGTCGGCAGGGTCGCCTCCAGGCGCTTCTCCGCCGCTTCCGGCAGTTCCACGCGGTAAGTCCCCGTGTTGTTCGCGTCATATACGGAAACGTATGTGCCCGGTTCCAGGAAGCCCTTGCCCAGCGAGACCAGCGGATCCCGTCTCACAAACCAGGGATAGATCAGCACCGTCAGCACCATCACCATGAAGATGATGAAGCCGACCAGGAACCGCGGAGAATGGAAAACGTTTCTCAGGGTATTTTTCATTGCTTTTCCACCTCCTTAATCGAACTGCGCGGCCTTGACCCGCGGGTCAATGAACGCGTAGATAATGTCAAGCAGGAATGATGCCAGCAGCACCATGATTGTGATAATCAGGGTCGTGGCGGAAATCACGGGATAGTCGGATGTCGTAATCGCGTTGTACATCGACATGCCCAGGCCGGGATAGCTGAAGATCGTCTCCGCCACCAGCGCGCCGCCGACCATGGCGCCGATGCTCATCGCCAGACCGGTCACCTGGGGCAGCATCGCGTTCCGGAACACGTACCGGACGATTTTCTTGTCCTTGATGCCCAGGAACCGGGCGTATTTGACGTAGTCAGCGTTCAGCTCGTAGATGGACATGCTCCGCATGCCCACCGCCTGCCCGCCGATGGAAATGATTACGATGGACCAGAACGGCAGCTGATAATGGGCGATCACGGAGGAGATGAAATTCCAGCTGAAGCTTGGAATCATACCCGTGGTGTACGCGCCGTTCACCGGCGCCCATTTCAGGTTCACCGCGAACACAACCAGCAATATGACCGCCGCACCGAAGGCCGGTATCGCGCTGAAAAACAGGCTCACCGGCATCAGGGCCTTGTCATAGAAACTGCGTTTGTAGGCCGCCAGCGCGCCCAGCAGGTTGCCCAACAGCCAGCCAACCAGAATAGCTGGTAATTGCAACGCAATTGTCCACCAGATACCGCCGCCGATGATATCAGCCACCGTGCGCGGATACTGGCTGTAACTGACACCGAAAGTGCCATTAAAAACGTTTTTAATGAAATCCCAGAACTGTCCGAAAAGATCTTTGTCCAGCCCGAACTGGTGTTTGTAGAATGCGATCTGCTCCTGAATCTGTTCCTGCGTAGCGTTCGGGCTGATGTTTTTTCCGACAATGGCGTTGACCGGATCCCCGGGCATCAGCCGCGGCAGGATGAAGTTTAGGATAACTGCGGCAATCAATGTGATGACAAACCAGAAAATCTTCTTTTTGAAGTATTTCCGCATGCCCTTGGTCATGGTGCTGTGTCCCCTTTCGACTGAAAAGCGGCCATGACCCGCCTCGGGCAGGATCATGGCCGCTGGTTAACGTTGGATTACTTTACGGGCTCAATATTGTACAAAGCAGCGATACCGTAACCATCTGTGCAGTCCATCGGCGGAATGTTGTTTCCGTCGTCCTTTTCGGGGAATCCGGTCCATACGGACTCGTTCACCGCGTGGAACACGTCAGGGCGATACATCAGGGAGAAGCTGGGAACTTCTTCCAGATAGATCTTGGTCGCTTCGGTGTACAGCTTCTTCAGTTCAGCTTCATCTGTGGTCAGCGGGATCGCGGCGATGATCTCGTCGGCACGATCATTCTTGTAGTGACCCCAGTTGCCGCTCCAGTTGTTCTCAACACCGATGAATTCGCTGCTCAGAAGGGCGCGCACGCGGGCCCAGGGAGCGGAGGGCGTTGCGCCGGGCGGGCTGTACATGAAGATGTCGTATTCATCCTGGGAACCCTTGGTGAACACCGTCTGGTAGATGGACCACTCAGGATAGTTGGTCGTGATATCCAGACCAATCGCCTGTCCGGCGGCAGCAACGATTTCCATCGCAGCCTGCCAGTCGGTCCAGCCATTCGGGCAGCAGGAGTTCAGCGTGATCTTTTCGCCGTTGTACTCGCGGTAGCCGTCTCCGTCGGTGTCAACGATGCCGGCTTCGTCCAGCAGCTTCTTCGCGCCTTCGACATCCTTGCCGACCCACTGCAGATCCTTCACCGCATCATGGTCGTACAGGGCTTGCTCACCGTCGGTGGGGTTCATCACGGAGCGCGGCACCTGGGCGAAGGTCGGGCTCTGGTTGGTCATGGCGTTCTCGATGATCTGGTCGTAGTCAACCGCCATGGCGATCGCCTTGCGGATTTCCGGAACCTGCAGCACCGGAACCTCCATGTTGAAGAAGGCGGTGGGCATCGTCGCGCAGACGCCGTAGGGAGCCTGATCCATGTAGGTCGCGATCGGGAGTCCTTCGTCTTCCCACAGCTTCTGGATGTTGGCCACGAAGTTCTGGTTGACGTCAATCTGGCCGTCCTTGAACATTACCAGGCCGGCGTCGTTGTCCGCGTAGATCGGATGTCCGACATACTTCGGTACGGGCAGCTTGCCCCACATGGAGGCATCCTGTCCCCAGTAGTTGTCGTTGCGGATGAACGCAACCATCTGGTCGTTGGCGAAGTAGGGGCCGTAGGGGCCGGAATAGGGCACGTCCGCGGCGGGATCAGCCAGCATCTTGGCGGCGTCGTCGCCGTTATCGGCAGCCAGCTTCTCCGCCCAGGCTTTCTGAACGATGTAGGTGCCGCTCACAAAGTCCTTGATCATCAGGGGATTGACGGGCTTTCCGTCTTCCGTCAGCTTGCTCTTGATCACGACTTTGCCGTCTTCCGCCGTGATGGACTCAATGTAGGGGGCGTTGCCGGTGTAAACGCTGTTCTGTGTTTTCTGGGCAACTTCCCACGTGGCAGCCACGTCATCCGCGGTCACGGGGGTGCCGTCAGACCACTTGGCAGCGGCTTTGATGGCAATGGTCGCTTCGGTCAGATCATCGTTCCATACGATGTCGCCGTCCGCGAGCAGGGGATACAGTTTGCCGTCCAGCATATTGTACATGTAGAGCGTCTCGAACATCACGGTACGGGAACCGCGGGCATTCGCCGCGTTCGCCATCGCGTTGTTCATGTTGGGGCTGATGGGGTTCCAGCCATTGATGGGGCCCCACTGCTGACCGCCGAAGTAGATCGTCTCTCCGCGGGGCAGATCCTGGGCCGCTTCAGCGCCGGCAATCGCTACCATGCTCAGCACGAGAGCGAGAGCCAGAACCAGGGACAAGAGTTTCTTCATACAGGTTTCCCTCCTTAAAAATATGTGTTTTGACCTGACGGTCAGAACGTACGCTTTGCTGCAGACAACCTTTGTCTGCCGGGAACTTGCCAATCCCTTACGGCGGACCCAAACATGTCATTTCCGTCCGGATTGTTCCCATTTTTGATCATCTCTTGCGATTTTATCAAGGATCCTGAAACTTGTCAACTCGTATTTTTTTGTATCAAATATACACAACATCTGCCCGTTTTGCTTATTTTTTGTCCATCTTCTTGGTCTGTTGAGATCCGTTTAGTCAATTCTCAGGATCAGCGTCAGAATATTTTCTGCTGCCTTTTCCATCTCTTCCCGGGTCAGGGCGCCTTTCGCCATGGCTTCCTGCAGCCTGTCCGGGAAACCCGTCGCCATCTTCATGTCATTTCCGGCGGCGGTTTCCTTGTAATGTTCGCCCAGCGTCCACCAGTCTGTGGTCACCATCCCGTCAAAGCCCCATTCCTCCCGGAGAATCCCGGTCAGCAAATCCTTGTTTTCGCTTGCCCGGTAACCGTTGATAATGTTGTAACTGGACATGATGGACCAGGGGCAAGCTTCCTTGACAATGATCTCGAACTGTTTCAGATAGATCTCACGGATTGCCCGCTCTGACGCCCGGCTGTCGCTGTGCCGCCGGTCAGTTTCCTTGTTGTTCAGGGCAAAATGCTTCGGCGTCGCCGCGATGCGGTTGCTCTGCACACCCCGGACCAAACTTGCCGCCTGCTTTCCGGCCAGCAGGGGATCCTCTGAATAATACTCAAAGTTCCTGCCGCACAGGGGATTCCGGTGTATATTCACGCCCGGCGCCAGCCAGACCATGATATTGTTTTCCTTTGCTTCCAGCGCAGCCGCCGCACCGACCTCATATGTGATCTGCGGATCCCAGGTGCATCCCAGCAGGGTAGCGCAGGGGAATGCTGTGGTAGTTACGCCCAGTTCGGGGCTGAACCGGATGCCAGCCGGGCCGTCTGCCGTCATAATATTCGGAATTCCGTAGACCGGGTTGTTCCCGTAGCCGAATGTGTTGGCCAGGCCCATATTGGGCTGCCCGCCCAGCAGACTGGCCAGATCGTCGACGGGCAATGCAGCGATAAATTCCTTCAGGCCGATTTTGCCCTCCGCCACATCCTGCAGCTTCATCGCCGTCGAGTGACCGAAGTCCTTGATCCGCGGTACATGGCGTACTTCCGGGGTTGCGTGCATGGCTGCGTTCTCCATCGGTGTCAGAACATTCGCAGTCGGATCGTTGCACAACACAGTGGGAAGTTTCTCATATGTTCCGTCTGACAGAAGCCGCTTTTCCAGAGCGGTGGGAACCATCCTGGCCGTCAGCTGCTCCGTAATCCGGTCCTCCGCCAGCATCCAGGTTTCCGCTGCCGTAACAGTATCCCGCACGCTGGTTCCGATATGAAAGCGGTATTCACCCGCTTCCAGCACCCAGGCGGATTTGGCCGCCTTGCCCAGATCATCGTAACTGGCCATCTGTGAATAGGGAAAACGGATCATGACCCGTTCCGTTTCTCCGGGAGCCAGAAGACGCGTCTTCCGATACCCGGCCAGTTCCCGTTTCGGTTTGCTCAGCCTGCCTTCAGGCGCCGAATAGTAAACCTGCACCACTTCCCTGCCGGGGAAATTCCCTTCATTGGTTACCAGCGCACTGATCTCCGCTTCTTCCTCGCCGAAAACAGCCTTCTGCTCCGTCAGCGAGAACCGGGTATAGCTCAGTCCGAAACCAAATGGATATACAACCTTCTCCTCGGCGCCCGGAATCGTCTCGAAATACCGGTAACCAACGAAGATATCTTCCGTGTAGTTCACATATTCATCGCTTTCATAGAAATCCGCACAACCCGGATAATCATCCAGATCAGCGGCCCATGTATCCGTCAGTTTACCGCAGGGTGACGCCAGTCCCGTCAGCAGTTCCGCCTCGGCGCAGCCGCCCTCCATGCCGCCCTGACAGGCCAGCAGTACCCCCTGGATATGCGGATTGTCCCGGAAGCAGGCGGTCTCCATGATACCGCCGGTGTTCAACACCACAATGGTCTTCGCGAAGGTCTCACTGACGGTTTTCAGCATGCTTCGCTCGGCGTCGGAAAGGTAGAAATCTCCACGTTCAAACAGCACGTCGCTCATACTCACCACGTCGTCGGTCACCGGTTCCTTCCGGGTAATCTTCGCCTTCGAAGATTTCCTGTCCCATCCTTCCCCGGAAAACCGGCTGAAGGAAACGATTGCCGTATCGGTAAAAGCCCGGGCTTCGCGCAGCAATGCTTCCGGTACCGGCGGCTCCGCCATCATCCCCGGAAGCCAGTGCGCCGCGTACTGCGAAGCAACATATTCCTGATAATACTGTACCGTTCCCTGAAAGATTGCCTCCGTTCCGAGGATCTCCGTCAATCCGTCATAAAGATTCCGAACATAGGGAACCGTCACGTCCCCGCTGCCTCCTCCGCCCTTCACATAGTCGATCGTTGCCTTACCGAACAGCGCCACCTTATTCCCTCTGGGCAGCGGAAGAACATTTCCGGTGTTTTTCAGCAGGACCATGCCCTCCCGGGCAGCTCTGCGGGAAAGTGCGATATGTTCCTTCCCGGCCGTAACCCGTCGACCGTCCTCGCCAAGGGGCAGTCCGGGCATAAAGCGTGCGCGGATCCATCTCTCCATATTCATGAACCTCCTGTGCTTATTTCTGTTGTTTGCCATTTGAGGAAAATGCAAACGTTCTCATTCCTATGCGTATTATGACATTTCTGCCTGCACATTGTCAACGGTCCTTTTCTCCGTGGTTTCCTTTGTATTCATGATCTGATTGTTCGCTCGCAGCATCAATCTGCCTCTTCATTTCTCTGACTACTTCCCGGATGCTCTTGTTGTCTGTATCAATCACAATATCTCCCGGGCAGGGCGGAAGATGCAGCCAGTAATAAATCGTTTCGCCTTTATCGCCCCGCTTCTCGTGCCGCTTTTCCAGCGTCTCCTCAGAACAGGTGAGCGTAAAGGCGATGGTTTCATAATCTCTGGCCGTAATCCCCTTCAGTATCCCTTCCCGGATCTGCGTGTCCGTCAGCACGACGGAGGTGAAAAATACATATTCAAAATCCGAATCCAAATAATTTGAAAGAACAAAGGACATGCTTTTGTCTCCGTTGCGGAGACGGCTGTCCGTGACCGAAAAGGGATGCACGCACCAGCACCAGTCCCCGTCCAGATACGCGCTGTTGTCATAGCTTTCAAAAAGCCGTGTGCCCACAGCTGTCTTGCCAACGCAGGGAGATCCACTGATGAAGATCAGCTTCTTTTTCATCGCCCAGCTTTCTCCTTTGCTGTAAATCTGAACAGCGGATCGCCGTTCTCTTCCGTGCCATACTGCACCATGCCGCCCTTTTCCATAACCCGGGCGGAAGCGATATTCTCTTTTGCACAACCGCCGTGTACGCTCGAAAGCGCATAATCCTCCACAGCAAGCCGCAGCAATTCCTTCACGCATTGGGTTCCATATCCCCGATTTTGGTATGCTTCATCCAGCAGGATGAAGATTTCAGGTTCCGAATGATTCCTCGTGCCGTCCAGTCCGCACCAGCCCATGATCGTTCCGGGACACTCCTTCCTGCACACCGCGAGACAAAGATGACAGATACTGCCCTTCCCATTCCTTTCGTAATTCCCACGCATAAAGGCAATAGCTTCCCGCGCCTCTGCATCAGAAAGCGGATGATGATCAGCAGGCCAAGTCCTGGCGGCCTCTGCCACATCATCCTCTGTAACAAAACGGAGAAACAGCTGTTCCGTTTCAAAGCCCGGCTGTTTCAGATATGCTGCAAGGACGGTATCGATATGATTGACACTTGTGGGGAGATGCATCATATGATGCGATGTCATCGGCGTTAGGATCATGCCGCCTACAGTTAATCTGCCCCAGAAGACCAGCAGCCACACGGAACGGAAATCTGTCGTCACGCCTCCTTCTTCCAAAATCCGCATAACCCACTCTTCCGGAACCATGGATTTGATCTGTTCCAACGTCAGTGCCGATAAAATACGTCGGGTATTCTTCCCTACAGCAATCATATACTTCCGAAGTTCTTCCGTATTTATGTTTTTGCCCCATTCGATCACTTCTTCCATCTCCAGTGCATTGCCTGTATCAGTTATGGAAGAACCAATCTTTCTTTGCCATTCATCATTAAATATCTGCTTTCCGTTTTCCATCAGTATGTTACTGACAAGATCTTCAATTCTGTAAGTATGCCAGAATTGCCAGCAAATAGGGACTATTTTGGTTCCAGCATAATGAAGGTCAGTATCCCATGTCTCTCTGGGAACCAACTCATTCTGTTTTCCCTGCATCATATAATCCAGCACGAAATCCGCAACTGTTTTCTCCGTTCTTCCGGATATCTCCGCCGGATGAACCATCGCATGCAAATCCAGGGCAAGTTCCCGCATTGACTCAAGATCATTTCCCTCAAGTGCTTTCTTCAATTCTTCAAACTTGTTGTTGATCTCGGAAAAAACAGTTTCTTTATTCTGCATACTTATATCCTCCATGGAAAACAAAATTCAAAGTCATTTGGAAAGCCCGAGCAGGTTTTTCGGTTCCAATGATAGCATATCCTCAGGGATTTTTCAGATAAATTTTTGCCGCTGGCATTCATCAAAAGAGGGGTAATTCTTTTGTTCGTCTTTCCTTTCTGGCCCTCTTACGATATAATACCACTATTGAAACTGACAGGGAGGAAATCCAATGAGTGAGAACACCCTGCTGCCCGAAGAGGAGCCGGTCCTCACCGGCCAGCCCCTGGCTGCCCGTATGCGGCCCTCTTCGCTGGACGAGATTGCCGGGCAGCAGCATCTGCTCGGTCCGGGCAAAGTCCTGCGCCGGCTGATCTCCTCCGACAGCATCTCTTCCATGATCTTCTGGGGTCCGCCGGGGGTTGGGAAAACCACCCTCGCCCGGGTCATCGCCCTGCAGACCAAAGCAACGTTTATCGACTTTTCCGCCGTCACCAGCGGCATCAAGGAAATCCGCCAGGTGATGATGAAAGCCGAGGAGAACCGTGTCTATGGAATGCGGACCATCGTTTTCGTCGATGAAATTCACCGCTTCAACAAGGCCCAGCAGGATGCCTTCCTGCCCTTTGTGGAAAAAGGCAGCATCGTGCTCATCGGCGCCACGACCGAAAACCCGTCCTTCGAGGTAAACAGTGCGCTTTTGTCCCGTTGCAAGGTGTTTGTGCTGCAGGCCCTCAGCCGGGAAGATATCCTGACCCTGCTGCGCCGTGCCCTGACGGACGAGCGCGGCTTCGGCAGGGACAAAGTCACCATTACCGAAAAGGCCCTCGGCGCCATTGCGGATTTCAGCAACGGCGACGCCCGCAGCGCCCTCAGCTCCCTGGAAATGGTCGTCCTTAACGGCGAGGTCGGGGAAGATGGGATCACCGTCACGGATGAGATCGTCGCCCAGTGCCTTAGTCGTAAAAGCCTTATGTACGATAAGGACGGGGACGAACATTACAACCTGATCTCCGCCCTGCACAAATCCATGCGTAATTCCGACCCTGACGCTGCGGTTTACTGGATGATGCGAATGCTCGAAGGCGGCGAGGATCCCCTGTACATCGCCCGGCGCGTGCTGCGATTCGCCGCGGAAGACGTAGGTCTCGCCGATCCCCGGGCCATGGAGGTCGGCGTGGCCGCTTACCAGGCCTGCCACTTTATCGGCGTACCGGAGTGCAACGTACATCTGGCGGAAGCCGTCGTCTATATGTCCCTGGCTTCCAAATCCAATGCCATGGAAATGGCCACGATCGAAGCAAGGGAAGCCATTGAAAAAGAACCGGATGCTCCGGTCCCGCTGATCATCCGCAACGCACCGACCCGCCTGATGAAGGATTTGTCCTACGGAAAGGGCTACAAATATGCCCATGATTATGAAGAAAAGATCACTGCCATGCAGTGCCTGCCCGACGCGTTGAAAGACCGGCAGTTCTATCATCCTACCGATCAGGGACAGGAAGCCCGCTATAAGGAGCGCCTGGAACAGATCCGTGCCTGGAAGGAAGATCAACGGAAAAAGGAATCTCAGAACAAATGAATAAAATCAAACATTCCCGCCTGCTTCAAACCGTTTTTCTCTTACTCCTGTGCCTCGCCCTGGTCCTGCCCTCCGCCCTGGCCGCTAAAACCCCTGACCGGGCAGAAATCCGGGTATCGCTGCGGCGTCTCAACCTGACGGACGCCGTCTGGATGACACTGGAAGGCCGCTACCTGGCCCGCTGCGCGGACGGAACAGAGCTTCTGCTCCCGGCCGACACGAACGTCACTGTCTTCCTGCGCAACGGAAAGTTCGTCCTTTTTTCCGGCGGCGTCTCCCTGTCCGCCGGGAAAAAACTGACCTTCCTGCGGCAGCAGGAAGGCGATACCGTACCCGGCATCCGTTTCAATCTCCAGCAGGGCTTCTACCCGGGAGACCTGTCCCTGTCTGTAAAAGACGGTGCGATCCAGGCAGTGCTGTCCCTGCCGCTGGAAACCTATCTGCAGGGCGTCGTGCCCTATGAAATGAGCGATTCCTTTCCGCTGGAAGCCCTGAAAGCCCAGGCCGTCTGCGCCCGGACTTATGCGCTGAGCAAGATGAATCCCGATGCGGACTATGACGTTGTGGACACTACCAACGACCAGGTCTTCAAGGGCATGAATCCCGAGTATCAAAACACCGCCCTCGCCGTCACCGGTACCGAAGGGCTGGTCCTGACATACAAAAACAAACTCATCACCGCGTGGTACAGCGCTTCCAACGGCGGCCAGACGGAACTGCCGCAGCATGTCTGGGGCGGCGATGATATTCCCGGCTGCTTTGAAATGACGGATGATCCCTGGGACGCTGAAAACCCGAACAGCCTTGTCCGGAAAGCAACCCTGAAAAAAGACGGTTCGAATCTTTTCCCGGCGTTCCTCCGCCTGCTGCGCGAAGCGCTGAAGGCCGAGCCGGAAATGGAGGATTTTGATCTGGAAGACGGTTCTCCTTTCCGGGTGGACGCAATCAGAAGCATGCAGCTGACCACACCCCGGTACAAAAAGCCCAGCCGCCTGATGACCCGGCTGGAGATCTCCTTCTCCTGCTCCGCAGCGCTGAAACCCGGACATGCCCATCCGCAGGAAGACAGCGATGAGCTGGATATCCGGGATCTGATGGGCGAGGAGCCGGCGCCATCCCCCGCCCCGACACCGGAGCCGGCAGAGGGCGAGCCTGTACTGATCCCAGCTGGCAGCTTTGACGTCACGTTGGAACTGTTCCCGGGCGTCCTGAACGCCCTCGCACTAAGCATCTCCGGTACAAATAATGAGATTGTTACTCTCACGGAAGACGACAGCGCCTTCACCCTCACCTCCGCCCGCTACGGCCATGGTGTCGGCCTGAGCCAGCGCGGCGCCGAATACCAGGCAAAAAAGGATAACCGCAGCTTTGAGGAAATCCTCTCCTTCTACTATCCCGATGCAAAGCTGAAGCAGTACAGCGGAGAATCTGCCCCCCTGCCCACGCCGGATCCCGCCCTGGCTGTCACACCCGGCCCGGTACCGACCGCGACGCCCCGACCGACTCTGATGCCTGTAACAGAAGAGCTGCCCGAAGGCGCCTGGCTCGCGGAAGTTGAGAACATCGACGATGACAGCAGCCTGAACCTGCGTGCCGAGCCTTCCCCTGCCGCGGAAATCCTGATGCGCCTCTTCCGCCACCAGAAACTGATTGTCTTGGAAAACGCCGAAGTTGACGGCTGGGCCAAAGTCAAAACCGACGCCGTCGAAGGCTATGTGATGCTCAGTTTCCTCCAGCCTGTCAATTGACAAAATGAGCGCTTCCCGCGTCCGGGGAGCGCTTTACTTTTCATTTTGGCAAACCGAAGAGATGAAATTCCCTTAGAACAGCCCTGTAATTTTCCCGTTCTCGTCCACGTCGATCCGCTCGGCAGCAGGCGACTTTGGCAATCCCGGCATCGTCATAATTTCACCGGTCAGTGCGACCACGAAGCCGGCGCCCGCGGAGACCTTCAGGTTCCGCACCGTCACGGTAAACCCTTCCGGCGCGCCCAGCAGGGCAGGATTGTCCGAAAAAGAATATTGCGTCTTGGCCACACACACCGGCATTTTGTCAAAACCCAGCGCGGTCAGGCGCTCCGCCTGCTTCTTCGCCGCGGGCGTCAGGGCAATCCCGGAGCCACCGTAAATCTTCTTTGTGACGGCTTCCAGCTTCTCCTCGATGGAAGCGTCCAGTTCGTAAGAGAAGGTGAAGTTGCCCTTTTCTTCCTCACACAGGCGTACAACCTCGCGGGCCAGGTCCTCGCCGCCCTTGCCGCCTTCGGCCCAGACCGTGGAGAGGATCGTGTTGACGCCCAGCTCCCGGCACTTGCGGACAATGAAATCAATCTCCGCGTCCGTATCCGTCGGGAACCGGTTGATCGCCACCACGCAGGGCAACTGATACACGTTCCTGATGTTGTTCACATGGCGCAACAGGTTCGGGATGCCCTTCTCCAGCGCTGCCAGATCTTCGTTCGCCAGCTGCTTCTTATCCAGACCGCCGTGCATCTTCAGGGCGCGTACCGTACCGACCACCACCACCGCGTCTGGGGTCAGGCCGGCCATGCGGCACTTGATATCCAGAAACTTTTCCGCCCCCAGATCCGCGCCGAAGCCGGCTTCGGTCACCGTATAGTCACCCATGCGCATGGCCATGCGGGTTGCCATCACGGAGTTGCAGCCATGGGCGATGTTCGCGAAGGGGCCGCCGTGCACGAAGGCCGGCGTTCCTTCCAGGGTCTGTACCAGGTTGGGCTTCAGGGCGTCCCGCAGCAGGGCTGCCATGGCGCCGGTTGCCTTCAGGTCACCGGCAGTCACGGGCTGATCATCATAGGTATAGGCCACAATAATCCGGCTCAGGCGCTCCTTCAGGTCCGCCATGGAGGAAGCCAGGCAGAACACCGCCATGATCTCGCTGGCCACGGTGATGTCGAACCCGTCCTCCCGGGGCGTGCCGTTCATCCGTCCGCCCAGGCCGTCCACCACGAACCGCAGCTGCCGGTCGTTCATGTCCACGCAACGCTTCCAGGTGATCTTTTTCACGTCGATTCCCAGGGCGTTCCCCTGCTGAATATGATTGTCCAGCATCGCCGCCAGCAGGTTATTCGCCGCGCCGATGGCATGGAAGTCTCCGGTGAAATGGAGATTGATATCTTCCATGGGCACCACCTGGGAATATCCACCGCCGGCCGCACCGCCCTTGATACCGAAAACCGGGCCGAGGCTCGGCTCCCGCAGGGCCACGGTCACGTCCTTGCCGATGCGGGCCAGGCCGTCCGCCAGGCCGATGGTCGTAGTGGTCTTGCCTTCTCCGGCGGGAGTCGGGGTGATCGCCGTCACCAGGACCAGCTTGCCGGGCTTCCGGTCCGTTTCCTCAAGCAGAGCCGGATCGATCTTGGCCTTGTATCGGCCGTACTGCTCCACGTATTTTTCATCCACGTGGGCCTTTTTCGCAATCTCCATGATCGGCTTCATTTCACACTGCTGGGCGATCTCGATATCTGACAAATAAGCCATGACGGTTCTCCTTTCACTTATCTCCACTCTTCACTCTCAACTCTCCACGCTCATCTGAAGTACTCCACCGCGGAGCGGAACATCCCGATGTCGTAATTCCCGGGCACGTTCTTATACAGATCTTTCCCGGTCCGCTCGCTGTGTCCCATCTTGCCGAAGACCCGGCCGTCCGGACTTGTAATCCCTTCAATGGCATAAAGGCTGCCGTTGGGATTGAACCGCAGATCCATGGAAGACTGATCCTCCAGATCCACATACTGGGTAGCGATCTGTCCCTTCGCCGCCAGTTCCCGGATCAGGCACTCCTCCGCCAGGAAGCGGCCTTCGCCGTGGCTGATCGGTACGCTGTACACCTCGCCGACCCGTGTTCCCCGCAGCCAGGGACTCAGGTTGCTCGCAATCCGTGTACGGACGATGCGGCTCTGATGCCGGCCGATGGTGTTGAAGGTCAGCGTCGGGCAGTGTTCATCCGTCTCAATGATTTTTCCGTAGGGTACCAGTCCCAGCTTGATCAGCGCCTGGAAACCGTTACAGATGCCGCACATCAGGCCGTCCCGCTTTTCCAGCAGCTCCTTGACAGCGTCGCTGATTCCCATGTTCCGGAAAAACGCAGTAATGAACTTTGCGCTGCCGTCCGGTTCGTCACCGCCGGAGAAACCGCCGGGAATAAAGATCATCTGGCTCTTCCGGACCTCGTCGGCAAACGCTTCTGCGCTGCGCGAGATCTCTTCTGCCGTCCGGTTCCGCACCACGAAGATCTTTGTCTCCGCGCCGGCATCCTCCATGGCCCGGGCGCTGTCGATCTCGCAGTTGGTTCCCGGGAAGGCCGGGATCAGCACCCGGGGCTTTGCCGTGCGGACCGCCGGCGCCGGCCAGCTCTTTGTCTCATAATGGAAAGCTTCCGTCTGATCCTTTGCCCGGACCGCCGGCCAGCAGGCATCCGCCTCCGCCCGGTCTTCCGGCGTCCATTCGGGATTCAGCGTCGGGTAGACTTTTTCCAGCTTGTTCCGTCCCAGCTCCCGCAGCTCTTTCAATGTTACGCTGCTATCGCGCCAGGTGAACACCGGCTCATCCAGCACGATACCCAGTTCACTGCAGGTAAACTGTCCTTTTCCTGAATCAGCTCTCCACTCTCCACTCTCCACTCTCCACTCTGCAACAAAACTCCCGTACCTGCACTCCGCCAGCTCTGCCAGTTCCCGATCCTTTTCAAAGGCAAAGCCCATTCCGTTGCCCAGGGCCATCTTCATCACGGAAGCCAGGCTGCCGCCGGTCTCAACCGTCCGGCAGGAGACGATCTTTCCCTCCCGGATCCATTCGGCAATCCGGTCATACAGTGCCAGCAGCGATGCCGTTACCGGCAATCCCCGCTCATCCCGCTCCGGCTCCAGGAGCATCACGGGGTGTCCCGCCGCTTTGAACTCGGAGGAAATGATGTCCCCGGTCTTCGCCGTTGTCACCGCAAAGGAAACCAGCGTGGGCGGTACATCCAGTTTCTCGAAAGACCCGGACATGGAGTCCTTGCCGCCGATGGCCGCGATTCCCAGATCCATCTGGGCGTCAAAGGCGCCGAGCAGGGCCGCCAGCGGCTTGCCCCAGCGTTTTCCGTCACCTCCGGGCTTCTCAAAGTACTCCTGGAACGTCAGATACACATCCTCGAAGGATGCGCCGGAGGCAATCAGTTTGCTCACCGAATCCACCACGGCCAGATACGCGCCGTGATAGGGGCTGAAGGAAGTCAGTTCCGGATCATACCCCCAGGCCATCAGGGAGCAGTCGTCCGTATGGCCTTTCTCCAGGCTGATCTTCTGAACCATCGCCTGCACGGGCGTCAGCTGATGTTTCCCGCCGAAGGGCATCAGCACGGATCCCGCGCCGATCGTGGAATCAAACCGCTCCGAAAGGCCCCTGCGGGAGCAGACTGCCAGATCCTCCGCGGTCTTTTCCATCTGTGCGGCAAAGTCCACAGGCTTTTCCATGTTCATTTCCGTCGCGGGTTTCGACGCCGCGGGGGTGATCACGGTATGCTTCGGAGCGCCGTTGGAGTTCAGGAAATCACGGCTGATGTCCACGATGGTCTTCCCGTTCCAGCGCATGGTCAGACGGGGGTCCGCCTTGACTTTTGCCACCGGGCAGGCCTGCAGGTTCTCTTCCGCCGCGAGGGCCAGGAAGGTTTCCGCGTCTTCCGCGGCCACCACTACGGCCATCCGTTCCTGGCTTTCGGAAATCGCCAGTTCGGTTCCGTCCAGGCCGTCATATTTCTTCGGTACCGCGTTCAGGTCGATATCCAGGCCGTCCGCCAGTTCGCCGATGGCGACGCTGACGCCGCCGGCGCCGAAGTCGTTGCACCGCTTGATCAGCTTTGTCGCCTTCGGGTTGCGGAACAGGCGCTGCAGTTTCCGCTCCTCGGGCGCGTTGCCCTTCTGCACTTCCGCGCCGCAGGTTTCCACGCTGTGCGCATTATGCGCCTTGGAGGAGCCGGTCGCGCCGCCGATGCCGTCCCGGCCGGTGGACCCGCCCAGCAGGATCACGATATCCCCGGGCGCCGGGCATTCCCGGCGGACGTTTTCCGCCGGCGCCGCCGCAATCACCGCGCCGATCTCCATCCGCTTGGCCGCGTAGCCGGGGTGATAAATCTCATCCACAATGCCCGTCGCCAGGCCGATCTGGTTGCCGTAGGAGGCATAGCCTGCCGCGGCGGTCGTCACCAGTTTGCGCTGGGGCAGTTTACCGGGAATCGTTTCGCTCACGGGCCGGGTCGGATCCGCCGCGCCGGTCACGCGCATCGCGCCGTAGACGTAGGCCCGTCCGCTCAGGGGATCCCGGATCGCGCCGCCGATGCAGGTTGCTGCACCGCCGAAGGGCTCAATTTCAGTCGGATGGTTATGGGTCTCGTTCTTGAACAGCAGCAGCCAGGGCTCTTTCACCCCGTCCCGCTCCACGTCCATCTTTACCGTGCAGGCATTGATCTCTTCACTCTCGTCCAGTTTGTTCAGTTTTCCGTTTTTCCGCAGGTATTTTGCCGCCACCGTTGCCAGGTCCATCAGGCATACGGGCTTGTTCTCCCGGCCCAGCGCTTTCCGGGTGTCCAGATAGCGCTTCCAGGATTTCTCCAGCACCGCGTCTTCAAAGCGCACGCTGTCGATCTCCGTCAGGAAGGTAGTATGGCGGCAATGGTCGCTCCAGTAGGTATCCAGCATCCGGATCTCCGTGATCGTGGGCTCCCGGCCTTCCTCCCGGAACCAGCTCTGGCAGAAAGCAATATCGTCCGCATCCATCGCCAGACCGTAATCCGTCACGAACTTTTCCAGTCCCGCCCGGTCCAGTTTGGTAAAACCATCCAGTGTCGCGACCTCCGTCGGCACGGCATACTCGGTCCGCAGAGTTTCCGGCTTCTCCAGCGAGGCTTCCCTGGCTTCCACCGGGTTGATGACGTATTTCCTGATCTCCAGGATCTCCGCGTCCGTCAGCGTTCCGTAAAGGATATAAACCTTTGCGCTGCGGATCAGCGGCCGCTCACCCTGCGAGATGAACTGCACGCACTGCGCCGCGGAATCCGCCCGCTGGTCAAACTGCCCCGGCAGGTACTCCACCGCAAACACGGCCGCCGCACCTTCCGTGCTCAGTTCCGCCGAAGTGTCGTCCAGCTGCGGTTCGGAGAAAACTTCCCGCACCGCCAGATCAAACAGATCCTCCGGCATGTCCTCCGCGTCATAGCGGTTCAGCAGCCGGACCTTCTCCAGTCCCTGAATGCCCAGGAATGTCCGGGCGTCCTTCCGCAGTTCCCGGGCCTCGTTGTCCAGCCCCGGTTTTTTCTCCACAAAGATCCTGTAAACCATCTTGTTCCCTCTTTCGTGTCATTCCGAAGTGTCACCTTATTGACATCCTTTGATTGCTCTTTGACCGATATCTTTTCTCATATACCGGTTTCCGAAGGTTACCGTTTCCGCCATGGCGTAGGCCTCCTTCACGGCCCCGGGCAGGGTATCGGCCACCGCCGTCACGCCCAGCACCCGCCCGCCGGAGGTCACCAGCTTCCCGTCCTTCAGCGCCGCGCCGGCCACGAACACATGATCCTTCACTTCGTCCGGGATCGTGATCTCATAGCCCTTCTCATAGCTCAGCGGATAGCCCTTTGAAGCAAGCACCACGCAGCAGGCATGCGCATCCCGGAATTTCACTTCGCATTCCGCAAGCTTTCCTTCTGTCACCGCCTGCATCACGGTCAGCAGATCGCTCTCCAGCAGGGGCAGCACCACCTGGGTCTCCGGATCGCCGAAGCGGCAGTTGTATTCGATCACCTTCGGCCCGTCCTTCGTGATCATCAGGCCAAAATAGAGGCAGCCGCGGAATTCCCGTCCTTCCGCCTTCATCGCCCGGATCGTCGGCAGGAAGATCGTTTCCATGCAGCGTTCCGCCACTTCCTCCGTGTAGAAGGGATTCGGCGCCACCGTACCCATGCCGCCTGTATTGGGACCCGTATCCCCGTCCCCGGCCCGTTTGTGGTCCATGCTGGAGACCATCGGTTTCACGGTCGTTCCGTCCGTAAAGGACAGGACGGAGACTTCCGGCCCTTCGAGGTATTCCTCGATGACGATCCGGTCGCCGCTTTTCCCGAACTTCTTGTCCTCCATGATCTCCCGGACCGCACCGCAGGCTTCCTCCCGGGTCATCGCCACGGTCACGCCCTTGCCCAGGGCCAGACCGTCCGCCTTCACCACCGTGGGAATCGGCGCCGTCTCCAGATAAGCCAGCGCGTCAGCAGGATCGGTGAATACCTCATAGGCTGCGGTCGGAATGCCGTATTTCTTCATCAGGTCCTTCGAGAAGACTTTGCTGCCTTCAATGATGGCTGCGTTCTTCCGGGGGCCGAAACAGGGAATCCCCTCCGCCTCCAGCAGGTCCACGCAGCCCAGCACCAGCGGATCATCCGGCGCGACCACGGCATAGTCGATCTTCGTCCCGCGGGTAAAGTTCACAATACCCTCCAGGTCTGTCGCTTTGACGTTTACGCACTCCGCATCCTGTGCGATGCCGCCGTTTCCCGGCAGGGCGTAGATCTTCTCCACCCCCGGATTTTCCTTCAGTTTTTTGATGATGGTATGCTCACGGCCTCCGCCGCCAATCACCAGAATATTCATAATGAATCTTCTTTCCTTTGTTTTTCTCAACTCGATATAATTGTAACCGAAGGGGTGTGGGGGCGATCGGAAAGCCCCCACATTCCTTAATGATGGAACAGCCTCATATGCGTAAACGCCATCGTCATCCCATACTTGTCGCAGCACTCGATGACCGCGTCATCCCGGATGGATCCGCCGGGCTCGGCGATATACTTCACGCCGCTCTTATACGCCCGCTCAATATTGTCGCTGAAGGGGAAGAAAGCGTCGGATCCCAGCGCCACACCCTGCCGGGTGTCCAGGAAGGCGCGCTTCTCCCCCTCGGTCAGAGGAGCCGGCTGCGCGGTAAAATACTTCTGCCAGTTGCCTTCGGCGCACACGTCTTCCTCGTTCTGGTTGATGTAGCCGTCGATGACGTTATCCCGTTCTGGCCGGCCGAGATCCGCGCGGAATGGCAGGTTCAGCACCTTCTCATGCTGCCGCAGGAACCAGGTATCCGCCTTGGAACCCGCCAGGCGCGTGCAGTGAATCCGGCTCTGCTGGCCGGCGCCCACACCGATCGCCTGTCCGTCCACCGCATAGCACACGGAGTTGGATTGGGTATATTTCAGCGTAATCAGGGCAACGATCAGGTCCCGCACCGCACTTTCCGGCAGGTCCTTGTTCTTTGTCACAATGTCCTGCAGCAGTTCCCGGTTGATCTCGAAGTTGTTCCGGCCCTGCTCGAAGGTGATACCGAACACCTGCTTGCGCTCCTGCACCTCGGGCACGTAGTCCGGATCGATCTCCACGATATTGTAATTGCCTTTACGCTTGCTCTTCAGGATCTCCAGCGCTTCCGGTTCATATCCGGGAGCGATGACGCCGTCGGACACTTCCCGCTTCAGCATCTTCGCGGTGGTTACGTCGCATACTTCGCTCATGGCCACCCAGTCGCCGAAGGAGCACATCCGGTCGGTGCCGCGGGCCCGGGCATAGGCGCAGGCCAGCGGAGAATCATCCAGCCCTTCGATGTCGTCCACAAAGCACGCCTTCTTCAGGTCTTCACTCAGCGGAATACCGACAGCGGCGGAGGTGGGGCTCACATGCTTGAAGCTGGTCACCGCGGGCAGGCCCAGGGCCGCCTTCAGTTCCTTCACCAGCTGCCAGCTGTTGAAAGCATCCAGGAAATTGATATAGCCCGGACGGCCGGACAGAATTTTGATCGGCAGTTCGCTGCCGTCCTTCATGTAGATCTTCGCGGGTTTCTGGTTGGGATTACATCCGTACTTCAGTTCAAACTCTTTCATCGTGATCTCCTTCTCACCTGTAAAAAACTTTTTTCGCCGAAGGGGTTTAAGGGGGCGATCGGAAAGCCCCCTTATTTATCTGTGCTTGTTGACCATCCGGTCTTCGGTGTCCCCTGTCTTCAGATCAATGTACCGTACATACAGGCTGATCTTGTTCTGCTCGTTCAGCGCGTTCCAGATCCGTTCCGTCATCTCGCCGATATCGTCACAGACCGCGATCCGCTCCGGTTCGCCCTGGAAGGTCGGAATCGGAGTCCCGTCGCATACATAGGTGTGAATAAAATGGCCCAGGCCATTCTTCGGCTCATAGCTGTAAGTAAAGCGGTTGCAGGAGCTGCCTTCCGCGTCGGCGCTCTTCAGGATGCTCATCTGATAGGTAAAGTCGTCCTCCCCGAACGTCAGCATGCCGCTGATACGGGGGGTAAAGTTCGGGCCGTCCGGCTCAAACTCACGGCCTGCCAGCGCTTCGGAGAAGCTCTTGCCGGCCTGCAGGCCTTCCACAATGGTGTCCGTCTGGTTACCGTTGGTTACCACCAGATGATTCTCAAAGGAACGGACTGCCGAATAGATGATCAGGGAAGGATCCTGTACCTTTGCAGCGTCATAGGGTTCGGTAAAGACTTCGCCGTTCTTCTCGACAAAGATCCGGTTCCGGCTGTTCTCGCTGCGGCCCATGATGAAGTAGGCTGTCATCGCACTGGTACCGTCCGGCGTCTTGCCGATCACGATGCCGCGGCCGGGATAGGTGTTGTCCTTCAGCAGTTCCTCAGGTGTAAAGATTTTGTAGATATCCATTTTTGCCCCTCCTTGTGTTTTTTATCTCCGCTCTTTACTCTTAACGCTCCGCTCTGGAAACAATTTCCCTGGAAATTGTTTCAACGCTCTTTGGCAGAATAACCCATTCTGCCTGTTCCATCACCCTGCGCTGCAGGATCTCCGGCGTGTCTCCGGGCAGAATATCCACCGCCTTCTGGGCAATAATCTCCCCGCCGTCCGGGATCTCATTCACGAAGTGAACCGTCGCGCCGGTCACCTTCACGCCCCGGCCCAGCGCCGCCTCGTGCACTTTCAGCCCGTAGTATCCTGCGCCGCAGAAGCTGGGAATCAGGCTGGGATGCACGTTGATAATCCGCCGGGAATACCGGGTTGTAAAGCTTGGTGTCAGGATACTCAGGAACCCGGCCAGCACGATCAGGTCCGTCCGGTTTTCTTCCAGCGCGGCGATCAGTTTCTCCTCAAAAAGCACCTGTCCGCCGCAGGCTTTCTTGTTGATTTCCATGGAAGGAATCCCGGCTTTTTCCGCGCGTTCCAACGCGTAGGCGCCGGCGCGGTCGCTGATCACCAGCGTCACCTCGCCGTCGGGGATCTCCCCCCGTCCGGCAGCGTCCAGAATCGCCTGCAGGTTGGTCCCCCCGCCGGACACCAGCACGGCAATCCGCGCTTTCCTGCTCAACATAATCAATCTTCACTCTCCACTCTTAACTCTTCACTCTTCATTTCATACGATCCTGATCTTCTCTTCGCTTTCAGCAATCTCGCCGATCAGATACGCCTCCACGCCCTGATCCTTCAGGATCCGGATCGCTTTCTCCGCTTCTGCCGCGGGAACCACAACGCTCATGCCCACGCCCATGTTATAGGTGTTGAACATATCCCGTTCGGAAATCCCACCCTTTTCCGCAATCAGCCTGAAGATCGGCAGCACCCGGATCTTTTCTTTTTCGATCCGCGCGCCGAGTCCGTCCGGAATGCTCCGCGGAATATTCTCATAGAAACCGCCGCCGGTGATATGGCTGATGCCCTTTACCTGTACTTCCTTCATCAGGGCCAGCACCGGCTTTACATAGATCCTCGTCGGCTCCAGCAGTGCCTCCCCGAGGCTGCGGCCACCCAATTCTGCCACCGGTGCTTTCAGGTCCGCATGTTCAATGTCGAACACTCGGCGCACCAGGGAGAACCCGTTGGAATGTACGCCAGAAGACGGCAGCGCGATCACAACGTCTCCGGCCTGCATCGTCCTGTTGTCAATGATCTTCGCCTTGTCCACAATCCCGGTGGAATAGCCGGCCAGGTCATACTCATCCTCCGGCATCAGGCCGGGATGCTCGGCGGTCTCCCCGCCGATCAGTGCGCAGCCGGCCTGCAAACAGCCTTCACACACGCCCTTGACGATCTGCTCAATGCGTTCCGGCACGTTCTTTCCGCAGGCAATATAGTCCAGAAAAAACAGGGGCTTCGCACCGCAGCAGATGATATCGTTCACGCACATCGCTACGCAGTCGATCCCCACTGTATCATGCTTATCCATCAGGAAAGCGATTTTCAGCTTGGTTCCGACGCCGTCCGTGCCGGAAACCAGTACGGGATTTTCCATCCCGCCCAGATCAGGCTCGAACAGACCGCCGAAGCCGCCCACATCCTCGCAGACGCCGGTCACGGCTGTCTTCCGGATATGCTTTTTCATCAGTTCAACAGACCTGTAGCCGGCGGTGATATCCACGCCCGCGGCGGCATAAGCTTCAGACCTTGAATTCGTATTCATGCCGTTCTCCTTTCAGTTCCTCTTCTCTCCACTCTCCACTCTTAACTCTCCACTCTGACTACCTATTCCTCTTTCCCGTTCCAGCAGTAAGTGCACAGTTCGCAGGGATCAATGCCGATGGCCTTGATGACGCCTTCCAGCGTCTGGAACTCCAGGGAAGCGAAATGGAACTTGTCGCAGATAACCTGCCGGAGTTTCTTTCCCCGCTCCGTCGTCCCGTCGGCATACTCGTCGATGTACCTGAAGCCCTCTTCTCCTTCCAGTTCCAGGATCACCCGCCGGGCGATCAGCTCCAGATCGCTGTTGGATCGGGAGAAGTTCAGGTACTTGCAGGCATACATGATCGGCGGACAGGCGCTGCGCATATGCACGGATTTTGCGCCGCTTTCGTACAGGAACTCCACGGTCTCCCGCAGCTGCGTTCCCCGGACGATTGAGTCGTCCACAAAGAGCAGGTTCTTATCCTTGATCAGCGCGTTCACCGGAATCTGCTTCATCTTGGCGATCTTGTCCCGGTCCGTCTGGTTCGCCGGCATAAAGCTCCGGCTCCAGGTCGGTGTATACTTGATGAAGGCCCGGGCAAAGGGTTTTCCGCTGCGGTTCGCATACCCGATTGCGTGAGGCGTCCCGGAATCCGGCACCCCGCCGATGTAGTCGATGGGATCATCCCGCCCGTTCGCCGCGTCGTTCTCCGCCAGGATCGCGCCGTTGCGATAACGCATCTCTTCCACGTTCACGCCTTCGTAGGTCGATGTCGGATAGCCGTAATAGCTCCACAGGAAGGAACAGATTTTCTTTTTCTTTCCCGGCGCTGCCAGCTGGGTCATTTTCTCCGGACTCAGTTCCACGATTTCTCCCGGTCCAAGCTCGCAGACATCCTCGAAGCCTGTTTTGTGATAGGCAAACGCCTCAAAGGCAACGGCATAGCCGTCCTCCCGCTTTCCCACCGCCACCGGCAGCCGGCCCGTCCGATCCCGTGCGGCAATCAGGGTGCCCTTGTCCGTAAGGATTAGAATGGAAGCTGTCCCCTCGATGGATTTCTGGGCAAAACGGATTCCTTCGGCAAAATTGCTTTTTTGGTTAATCAGTGCGCTGAGCAGCTCCGTCTGGTTGATCCTTCCGCCGGTCATGGAATCGAAATGACCGCCGCTGAAGCTCAGGTACTGCTCGATCAGTTCTTCCGAATTGTTGATCACGCCGGTCATGCAGATTGCATACGTTCCCAGGTTGGAACGGATCAGCAGCGGCTGCGGATCCGAATCCGAAATACAGCCGATCGCGGATGTGCCGCGCATCTCTTCGAAAATATGCTCGAATTTGGTCCGGAATGGAGCATTGCAGATATTATGAATCTTACGCTGCAAGCCGATCTCCTCATCCCAGGCCGCCATGCCGGCCCGCCGTGTTCCCAGATGGCTGTGATAATCCACGCCGAAGAATACGTCCAGCATACAGTCCTGTTTGGAAGTGATCCCGAAAAATCCACCCATGGTTTTTTTCTCCCATCTGTAATTCTGAATTCTTACAGCCGTTCGGCTATACTCATGTCTTTCGTCAGCACGGCCTCGGCGTCCGCTTTCCGTTTCGCGTCCAGCTTTGCCGCCAGTTCCCGGTCCTCCACGGCCAGAATCTGCGCCGCCAGCAAGGCAGCGTTCGCCCCGCCGTTCACGGCCACGGTTGCCACCGGAATGCCGGAAGGCATCTGTACCGTGGAGAGCAGGGCATCCAGGCCTTCCATGCAGGGACCTTTGCAGGGAATCCCGATCACCGGTAATGTCGTGTTTGCCGCGATAGCGCCTGCCAGATGGGCCGCCATGCCCGCCGCGGCAATCAGCACACCAAAACCATTTTCTCTTGCCTGAACGGCAAAAGCCCGGGCTTCCTCCGGCGTGCGGTGTGCGGAATACACGTGCGCCTCAAACGGTATGCCCAGGGCCTTCAATACATCCGTTGCTTTTTGGATCACGGGCAGGTCGCTGTCGCTGCCCATGACGATCCCGACTTTTCTCACGGTCTGTCCCCCTGTTTCAAAACATTTCAACCCTTGAGATTTGCCTTTTTAAGGCCTTATTACTATACCCAAAAACACGAACATTGTCAATTGAAAACACGTATTATTCGTAGAAATGTAATATAAAACCCGAACGTTCAAAAATATTTGTTCGGGTTATTTTCGTCTTTTGCACTTTTCGGGTGTTCCTTGATCACCTTTTTCCATACCCCTGCGAAAACAGGCTCACATGTCAGATATTCGACGCTTTTGTCTCGCACCAGGCGCAGCGGTATTCCTTCTTTGTCCGGTCCGTCAGGCAGAAAATCTGGTCCAGTTCCTGCTCGCAGGAAGTGATACAGCGTGGATTCTTGCAGAAGAGTACATTAACAAGCTTCTCCGGCATCTCAATCCGTTTCTTCTCTTTCAGCTCTCCGTCCCTGATAATGTTTACCGTTGCGCCGGGATCCACATAGCCGATAATATCCAGATCCACGTCGATCGCTGCATCAACCTTGATAATATCCTTCCGTCCCATTTTTCCGGAGACCACATTGGTAATCATGGCTACCGGCGCCTCAAGATTCTCCAGTCCCAGCAGACGGTACAGTTTCATTCCGCAGCCGGCGGCAATATGGTCTATCACAATCCCGTCCCGGATGGAATCTACATTCATGCCTGCGTTCCCCCTTTCAGTCCCAGCAGCATCAGGATCAGCGCCATGCGCATATACTTGCCGTTCAGCACCTGCTTGAAATAGCAGGCTCGCGGATCGTTATCCACCGCCACGCTAATCTCGTTCACCCTCGGCAGCGGATGCATGACGCTCAGGTCTGCCCGGGCCTTCTTCATCTTCTCTGGTGTCAGGATATAGCTGTCCCGCAGCCGCAGATAATCTTCCTCGTTGAAGAAGCGCTCCCGCTGTACCCTTGTCATGTACAGAATGTCCAGATCGCCGATCACCTGCTCCAGGTCTTCGGTCTGGGTATAGGGAATCCCCTTCTTTTTCAGCGCGTCACTCTTTACATAGCTGGGCACTTTCAGCTCTTCCGGGCTGATCAGCACAAACTTCAGTCCGTCATACCGGCTCAGGGCGTTCAGCAGGGAATGGACCGTGCGGCCGAACTTCAGGTCACCGCACAGGCCCACGGTCAGGTTTCCCAGCCTTCCTTTTTCCCGGCGGATTGTCAGCAGATCCGCCAGCGTCTGGGTCGGATGGCAGTGGCCGCCATCACCGGCGTTGATCACAGGCACGGACGCGTTCCGTGCCGCAACCGATGCCGCGCCTTCCTTCGGATGGCGCATGGCGATAATATCCGCGTAGCAGGAGACTGTCTTGGCAGTATCCGCGACGCTCTCGCCCTTTGCCGCGGAACTGCTGTTCGCCCCGGTCACGCTCAGCACATTGCCGCCCAACTCATACATGGCCGCCTCAAAGCTCAGGCGTGTCCTTGTGCTGGGCTCAAAAAACAGTGTCGCCAGTTTTTTCCGGCGGCAGGCATCCGCATAGTCGTCTGGATGTGCGATAATATCCTCCGCCGTATCCATCAGCCGGTCCAGTTCTTCCATGGTCAGATCCGGAATATCGATCACACTTCGCGCCATCGTTATATCCTCCAGCTTTCATCTGCCGGATCGTTCCGGAAACGGATCAGCCGGGAGATATCCTCAGGCCGGATATAGCCTTCCTTCGCCGCTTCTTCCGCGATCACGTCAAAATTTGTCAGCGACACGTTCTTCACGTTTGCCGCCGCCAGGCGCTCAATCCCTTTCTTCATGCCGTAGGTGAAGATGCTTACGATACCAAGCACCTCTGCACCGGCCTGCCGCAGCACGTCCACCACTTCCAGCACGCTGCCGCCGGTGGAAATCAGATCCTCCACTACAACCACTTTCTGACCCGGTTCGAGTCTGCCCTCGATCTGATTCTGCCGCCCGTGGTCCTTCGCGCCGGAGCGGACATATCCCATGGGAAGACCCATCAGATGGGCCGTAATCGCTGCATGGGCAATGCCGGCGGTTGAGGTGCCCATCAGCACTTCCACGTCCGGATATTCCTCTCCAATCAACTGCGCCAGGCCTTTCTCCACGTCCGTGCGCACTTCCGGCGCCGTCAGTGTCAGCCGGTTATCGCAGTATACCGGGCTCTTGATTCCGCTCGCCCAGGTAAAGGGTTCCTCCGGGCGGAAAAACACCGCCTTGATTTTCAGCAGGTCCTGTGCAATTTTCCGGTTCAGTTCTTCTCTCGTCATGATTCTTCACCCCACAAATTCATTGATGCACCGTTCATATGCCGCCACCGGATCCACCGCTGCGGTAATCGGCCGGCCGACCACGATATAGTCGCTGCCGACCTTCTTTGCCTCTGCCGGAGTCATAACCCGTTTCTGATCCCCCACATCACCGTCCGCGAACCGGACACCCGGCGTCACCGTCAGGAAATCCGCTCCGCAGACCTCATGCACCTTCCCGGCCTCCAGCGGAGAGCAGACCACTCCGTCCAGCCCGGCCTTCCGGGCATTCAGCGCGTAGTGCATAACCACCTCGTCTATAGGCTTTTCGATCAGCAGGTCTTTCTCCAGCGTCTCCTGATCCGTGCTGGTCAGCTGCGTCACGGCGATCAACAGCGGCCGCGTTCCATCCGGCCGGGTCAGACCTTCAATCGCCGCTTCCATCATCCGGATGGTCCCCGCCGCGTGCAGATTGCAGATATCCACGTCCAGATCCCGCAAAACCGTCATGGCCTTTTTCACCGTGTTTGGAATATCATGCAGCTTCAGGTCCAGGAAAATCCTGTGCCCCCGGGCTTTGATCTGCCGGACAATATCCGGGCCCGCGCCGTAAAACAGTTCCATCCCGATCTTCACAAACGGCTTCTGTCCCTGAAACCTGTCCAGAAATGTCAGCGTCTGCTCCGCGTTCGGAAAGTCACAGGCAATGATAACATCTTTCCCCATTTCAGCAGTCTCCTTTCAATTCACCCAGTGATTGAATCCTATACTGATCCATAGCCGCCGGCAGATCCTCAATGATTTTTTTGCTTGCATATGGGTCTGCCAGGTTCGCCGCGCCGACTTCGACAGCCGTTGCCCCGGCCATCATCATCTCCAGCGCGTCCTCCGCGCTCGCAATCCCGCCCATGCCGATCACCGGAATCTTCACCGCCCGGCACACCTGCCAGACCATCCGCAGCGCTATCGGGAACACCGCCGGTCCACTCACGCCGCCCATGACGTTTTTGATCACCGGCTTCCGCGTCTTCAGATTAATCCGCATCCCCTGCAGCGTGTTGATCAGCGAGATCCCGTCCGCTCCCGCGTCTTCACAGGCTTTTGCGATCTCTGTAATATCTGTCACGTTCGGACTCAGCTTCATGATCACCGGTTTTGTCGCCACCCGCTTGACCGCCCGGGTAACCTCCGCCGCGGCCTTCGGATCCGTTCCGAAGCTCATTCCGCCGCCGTGGACATTCGGGCAGGAGACGTTAACCTCCAGCCATCCGACCTGCTCTTCTGCGTCCAGCTTTTCACAGCTATAGGCGTAATCCTCCACGCTGAAGCCGCTGACATTCGCCATCACCTTCTTATGGAAGACCTCTTTCAGCTTCGGAAGTTCCTCACTGATGACCTTCTCCACCCCGGGGTTCTGGAGCCCGACGGCGTTGATCATTCCCGCCGGGCATTCCGCAATCCGCGGCGTGGGATTCCCGAAACGGGGCTCCCTTGTCGTTCCCTTGAAGGAGAAAGTACCCAGACAGTTGATATCATACCACTGCGCAAACTCATATCCGAAACCAAAGGTACCGCTGGCAGGAATCACCGGATTGTCCAGTTCGATGCCGCACAGGTTCACTGTCAGTCGTCCCACAGGATCTCCTCCTTTTCGAGCACCGGACCTTCCCGGCAGATTCGCTTATACCCTGTGATCGTTTTGCAGCTGCAGCCCATGCACGCGCCGAATCCGCAACCCATCCGTTCCTCAAAGGAAAACTGTCCGGATGTACAGGTGGCTTTATACACCGCCCGCAGCATCGGTTCCGGTCCGCAGGTATAGAAATAGCTGTAGTCTTCCGGCAGCGCATCCGTCACAAAACCCTTCACGCCGTAACTTCCGTCAACGGTGGTCACCGTTGTTTTACAATCCATCTCCTGAAAAGCGCCTTCCCCGAACACTTCCGCCTTTGTGTTAAAACCCAGCACCGCCTGCACTTCTTTCCCGGCATCCCGCAGCATTCTGGCCAGTTTGATCAGCGGAGGCACACCCACGCCGCCGCCCAGCAGCAGCGGATGATCTCCCGCTTTCGACAGATCATATCCGTTGCCCAGCCCGGTCAGCACATCCAGGTATTCGCGTTTTCTGATTCGACTGAGCTGCTCTGTTCCTTTGCCAACGACTTTGTAAATGATAACCACATTGCCCGGATCAGATTCACATACCGAGATCGGCCGCCGTAAATACAGACCGTTAATCCGGATATTGATAAACTGTCCGGGTTTCTGCTCTTCCAGTTCAGGATCTTCCAGAACCATCTTATAAACATTTTCCGCAATCCGGATGTTCTCTGTCACCCTCAATATCTGCTGCTTCATTAAGCCCCCTATGCGTCAATCGTTGAAATCGTCAGTGTTGTTTCCTCCAGCACATCCAGCAGCACCCGCACCGTATCCAGGCTGGTAAAGATCGTCGCGTTGTTCTCCGTCGCACACCGGCGGATCTTCAGCCCGTCGCTCTCGCTCTCCGGCTCGCCGATCTCCCGGGTGTTGATGATATAAGCCACATGTCCCTGCCGGATGCTCTCCAGAATCTCGTTGGATCCCTGGCTGATTTTCAGCATCGCGTGTGTCCGGATGCCGTGTTCCTTCAGAAACCGGGCCGTTCCCCGTGTCGCTTCGATATTGAAACCCAGGTTGTAGAAGCGACGGATCAGGTCCAGCGCCTCATTTTTGTCCCGGTCGGCAATCGTGGCCAGTACCGTTCCGTAGTTCTGCAACCGGGTCCCGCCGGCCTGCAGTGCCTTGTACAGTGCGCGGTTCAGTTTGTCGTCATAACCGATCGCCTCACCCGTGGATTTCATCTCCGGGCTCAGATAGGCGTCAAGCCCCTTGATCTTGT
>Ga0265301_10000405_pt1 | contig 63959 bp, 71 predicted proteins | sample AusTroGonzalo_MG_2_FD_193488 | JGI IMG/M metagenome (GOLD analysis project Ga0265301, IMG submission 193488) | Bovine rumen microbial communities from tropical cattle in Woodstock, Queensland, Australia - Gonzalo_04 | ecosystem: Host-associated > Mammals > Digestive system > Stomach > Rumen ... | reverse complement strand
GAGGACGGCACCGTACACGGCGAGTTTCTCCACGGTCTGCCGCATCAATTCCGACAAGGTGAATTTCTTTTTCTTCACACTGACTGCGATTCCGCAGAAGAAGTCGATGACGGATGCAACCACCACGATGTAGACAACGAGCTTCCCGCCCGTCAGTGCGTCCGCTATGAATAAGCCGAGACCCGCGAAAAAACCACCGGGACTCTGCACGATGTCCATCTGTTTAATCCAGACGTTTTGCAAAATGCGCAGCATGTTCTTTTATTGTTTTTGAAAGTTATTCTATTCTTCAATCTCTTTCATGTATTCGTATCCCATAGTTCTATCTTTTTTATGGTTAGACGTATACTCCGCTAAGGATAAAGAATCTCTCCGGTGTTGTACTTGATGCAGCACGTCTCCACCCTACGCCCCATCTTATCCCAGTTGCTTCCTATGCGGAGGAGCACTATGAATTTGTGATAGGCGTCTACTGCCATAACGTTGAAACAGTCGAATGTTTTCCAATCCGAAAAGTCTACATTTATGCGGGAATTTGTCTCCCACACTGATGTCGCCGTGCTACCATAGGCTCCCGCCCGGTTGACACATATATTAATCTGGCTTCCTTGCTCCTCGGAGGTCTTGGAGATTGCATCATAGTGTGAGTGCCCGGTAATCCAGCATACAAGCTCTCCGCCGGCGTCGATGAAATTCTTAACAATCGGGATATATGGATCGTTGCAGACGGATGTATCAGGATTTTCTACGGCAGCACTTGGGCAGGTAAACGGAGACCTTAGGAGAGATTCGCATTTGATGCGAAAATGAGATGCCATAATGACGGAAAGTCCCTGCGTAATTGCATCTGCGAGTACCGTCTCGCACCAGGACTGCTGTATTTCCTTGTAATCCGTGTCTGTATTGAAGGTATCAAGCACGATAAGGCGGATCTTGCTATCCGAATAATCCTTGTAATAGAAACAGTATCCGTTGTTTTCTGCTCCTTCCGGCTGGATAACGTTCCAGTTTTCAATCCAAGGGGCAAAATAGCGATCATACGACTGCTTTCCCTGGTAGGTATGCCAATCCGTTGCGCTACCGTTCCTAGACGCAGTGTCGTGGTTTCCAATCACACAGAGGATGTCCTTACACGGGTTGTCAGGGTCGGACTCATCGCCGAATGCGGATTCATCCGCGAAGTTATTTGTCACGAGGTCTCCTGTCTGGATGGTATCGTCGATGTACTCCTTGAAGAATGTCCGGAATTCATTGATTCGGACCTGGTTTTCCTTCCTCCCGTGGATGTCAGAATAATGAAGTAGGATGAGCGGCTTGTAGTTCACGTCGTTCTCTGCGCGTGTGGTGGATTTCATCTGGAACAACAGGCGGCGTGTCTTCTTGTAATCATTGTCTATGACGATATCCGGCATAGAACCATAATCAACCGATACTGCAATATATGACGGCCAATAGTTGTAGCCACTCGACGAGGCACCGGCATAAACATAAATGAATTTTGCTCCGGCGGGAGCGATAAAAGTACCCCCTTCGGTGATAACAAGTCCGGTTCCGGGGACAAATGGCGGAATTCCGTTAGAGGAGGGGCTGTCTTCCTCCGTAAACCAGGCGATTCTCGCGTTGTTTGCCCCTTTTATTATCCGGACCATCTGTCCCTCGCGCACGGGGATTAAAACGTGCTTGTAAGAAGACGTCGAGCCATACAATCCATTTTCGTAACTTATTCCATAATCCAGTTTAGTAAGCTGGCTCAAAGTATAACGCCAGGACTCTTTAAATTCGGCATCGTTCTCAACCATTTTGTCCGCATCGTAAGCGTCCACAACAAGGGAAGGGTCGGTCGCCTTGTCGGAGCGGAACAAATAATAACCGTCGATATCTGGCTTGAGGACAATCGTGTTTTTCTTGTTTATCGTAGCCGAATTCACAGTAATGGACACCGACGTAACCAAAGCGCCGAGCCTGGGCAGTTCGGTCAAAAACCAGAGATTTTGGGTGGCGGCATTTGAGGTCCAATTCACAACGTATGTGTGTCCACCCTTTACCTTGATCAAAGCGTTCCTCGTTCTTGCGTATGCAGCATATATCAATGCCCCAGAAGATGCGGAAAACCTTCCAGCGCTCATCTTTCTAAACGTTTGCAAGGCTCCATTTGGGGTAGACCTTTCAATGGACGCAGGCGCAACCGTAGTTTCATTTTCCACTGTGTTGTAAAGGAAGGCATTTGCGTTGGATGGAGCGCGAAGGATATATGTCTTTCCTTCATCGAGTTTGAAGGTGCTAATGGCTCCAACCGTAGATCCGGAATTAGGACAGTAGATGCTTGAAACAAAGGCAGCGCGGCCGCCACCACCAACGACCTTCAACATGTCTCCGGGTAATACTTCGATAAGCGCGTGATTACCGGCGGACTGATAATCGCCACTTGAATTGATTGACAAGTCTTGCTCTGGGACGATGGTTAGGTTGATTGTTTCCGTAACATAACTTCCTCCGCCAAACACGGCGTCCGCGACAAGATTAACAGAAGCGATGTCGGAAGACTTTGAGTTATGTAGTGTACCGTTTTCATCAAAGGCCGGTGATACGACCTCGATGGAGGAAGGGCTATAAGGATAATCCGATGCTGCGCCACGGTATACCAGGAAGTAGGCGGCGTCGTCAGGTGCGAAAAACAGCCCGGTCGTCCCGGCGGAGACGGTCTCTACGACACACCCGGAGCAGAGGGGGATCGCGCCACCGGATGTCGGAGACGCATTCGACTTGACGAAGCAGAAGCGGGTCAGATTTGTCTCTGAAGCGCTAACCCGAACGATCTGCCCCGGTTTGACGGCGACAATGCTATGCTTGTATGTGTTACTCGATCCATAGACTCCTTCAGTAGTGATATTGTAGTTTCTCACTCCCAAGGACGACACGTCCTTCTGCTCGGTCTTGGTGAACGTCCCGTCAAGAAGGTCTGTCCGGATAGCGTTTCTCGCGACTCTGTCGCCCAGTTGCTCGATTTCGCTGTCGTAGCTCTTTCCGACCTGCAGGATGCTGGCGCTCCAGGCGCTTCCGTTGTACTTGAACATGGCCATCTGGCCGTCTGCGAGCACCGTCCCTCCGAAATTCGTGTATGTGCCGGGGGTGCTGGCCAGGTAGGCATCGCCGGCGGACGGCGAGGACGGAGTCGTGGAGGGCGTAGCGTCGCCGAGAATCTTATACCCTCGGTTGGTGTAATCCTGGAAGACAGACGCCTTGACGTATTCCGTCAGGTCTACGCTCTCCCCGTCATATTCGTTCCCCGTGTCGGTCCAGGTGCCCGCCGTATTGCAGACATAGAGCTCCGCGGGGAGCTCGTTTCCGACGAGGGCGTACCAGCCCTTCTCAGGCGTCGGAAGCGCGGCCAGGAGAGCCTCCTCGCTCGCGTACATGCCCATGTGCGGCTGCTTGACGTGCCTGGCATTGAGCGTGCCGAGGACGGTCATGTCGCCGGTCACCTCCTGATCTCCTTCCACGAGGTGGTTCCTGGTCCCGGTCGTCTGGGTGACGGTCGCGCCGTTCTCCCAGATGCGGTCATATTTGTTCCAGCGGTATTTTGTTCCGGTCGCCTGCGAAGCGCCAATATAGGCATAGTCTCCTTCCTGCCCTCCTTCCGGATGTGCGGCCCAGAGAGCTTTTACGGTAGCGAATACGCCGAGGTTTCTAATATCACTCATTGCATGAGAACATTACTGGTGTTCAACAAGGCGGCGGCTCCATTGGCATCTCCGATGGTCGTGGCGACAAGGTGCGCCGCATAGTAAACGATTGCCCGTTCCAGCTTGGGACAAAGGTCGATGTATCCCTCCTCTATCTTCGGAATGGGCAGGTAGGTGGCCCGCCTGACGAAAACGTCAGGACCCTGGGTGCAGGAGAAGAACTCCAGCACGGCACCTGCGGGTTGGACGGAGATGGCGACGACCGGCTTCTGCGGGTTGCCCCTCACTCCGGGGAAGCGTGAGGACTGCGCCAGGTAGAGGGGGTCGTCCTCCGTGATGGCGGCTGTGCAGGGTTTGCTCCAGTCGCTCATCTGGAAACTCACGAGACGCATGAAGTCCTCCGGAAGAAGGATGCGGCCGCTGCCGTAGCCGACTTCGCTGTCCCAGGAGATACTCTCTCTCAGATTCTTCCCTCCCTCAAGGAGGTGCCGGGGCGCTCCGCTCTCCACTATCCTCGCGGCATCGGGTATTTTGCTCTCGATAATCTCTTCGAGGGACAGGGTGTCGATGTCGCTGGAGATGATGAGCTGGTCACTCGTCATGTTCTGGTCGAGTGCCACGCGGATCTCGGACTTCAATGCGTCAACCGAGTATAACATGGTCGTGGGGTATTAGTTGTCGATGCCGTCGAAGACGACGTTATTCATCGCAGCATACCTCTTGATGGCCTCCTTGCTGCGGAGCTGGGTGCGGCCGATCTCGAAGTTGCGGGCCAGGTACTCCTTAGCGTCGCTGAGGTTGGTAAACGGAATCACCTTAACGGGGTTGTCCTTTGCGGGGGCCGCGGCCTTGACGTTCTCAGAATCCGCTTTCGCGGACACGGGCTGCGGAGTTGCGGCCTTCCGTTCCGGCGCGGTGTTGGATGCCCCTTCCAGGAAGAACTTCTTCCCGAATCCGGGATGACGCTCGATGGCGTTCTGGACCCGTTCGTCATCAGTGATGTAAACGCTGCCGTTCCCGGTCCTGGGGGAGAAGGAGATGCGCTTGGAACCGCCGCCGGGAAGACTGACGGAGAAGGCAACCTGCATGAAGGACTTGTAATTCTTTGTCATGGTCTTGTTCTCTTAACAAAAGGAGACGGGCAGTTTTGCCCGCCTCCTACGGTTTGGTTCTTGTATCACAGAGATTAAGCGCCGCTGCCGGAGCCAGAGCCAGAGCCGGAGCCGGAGCCGGAGGCGCTCGAAGGAGCGGCGGCCAGCTTCATGCGGGCATGGGCCTTCGCATAGCGGAGGTACAGGCAGGCGACTTCCTGGATGACCACGGCATCGGTGCGACGGATGCCGGCCTTCTTGAGGTCGAGGACGTTACGGCTCCAGGAGATGTAGGTCTTCTTAGAGAGGTACTCCGGATCGAGGGCGAAACCGCAGTCGGACATGCCGTTCTCGTTGAACAGCTCGTGATGCAGCGTGAGCACCTCGCCGAAGTCGGTGTCCCAGCTCTTGAACTTGAGGTTCCAGACCTCCACGGTATCCTTCAGGCGGAACTTCTCGGACTTGATCTTGGAGAAGGCGGTCAGCATGTCGGAGCCACAGAGCAGCACCTTGCGCTTGTTGCCGATGCCGGTCCCCACGAAGAGGTCCTTGGTGATGTCGACCAGGTCGTCGTCGGAGATGACGGCGGTGCCGGAGACCTCGTCCCAGTGACCGACCTCGATGTCCTTGCCGGCCATCCACCAGATACCGCCGGTGAAGTAGGTATCCATGTTGTCCTTGGACGGATGGGCGATCACGTTCTTAACGCCGAACAGATAGGTGTTCTCCTGGGCGAGCTTCATGTCATAGATGCCGTCCTCCTCGATGTCGGAGAAGGTCCAGTTGACCTCCTTGGACGCGATCTTGTCGAAGGTGGACTGCTCAACCTGAATCATGAAGTTCTGGCAGTACTGGTACTCGGCGGTAGGCAGGTTGTTGAACCGTCCGGTCTGGACATCCAGCTCACCGCAAGCCTTGCCCATGCGGACCAGCGTGGTTCCCTTCGGAATGGCCGGGACCCAGATAGGCAGGTTGTCGGCGTTCAGGTTGCCGTTGACCGCATAGACCACGGGCATCTGCGTGCTGTTGTCGCGGCCGCAGACGCACAGGACCAGTTCGGGAACGATCTCCTTGCTCGGATTGTAGGCGATGCCACCTTCCTTGTACGTACCCTTCACGCCCAGGACACGGATGGTGTCGTCGAGTGTGAACATCTTCGGATCGTCCACGGGAAGCACCACGGAAGCGCCGGTATTCTGCGCTTCGACGGCACTATTCGTGAGGCAGGCGACGGGACGGGTGCCCACGGAGTAATACTTGACCTTGAAACTCGATGCGCTCTGGTTCTTGGCGTAACGAGAAATCTGGTCCACAGGCGTGGCCATGGGACGGATCTTGGTGATTCGCTTGTCCACGTCGTCGAGGTAGAAGTTAGGGTCACCGTCTCTGCGGCCCTGGGTCTCGGTAGCAATGCCATCCGGAGAATCGGCGGGTTCGCCAGCATTAGTGACACCTGCATCCGGGAGTGGGGCAGCATCTGCCAACATCACGCCGGAGCCAGCTCCCGTCACCATTGCGAGGAGAGAGAGCAGGAGGGTAAGCATAACGCTTCCCAGGGTCTTGAGTTTGGTCTTCATGTCGAAAACGGTTATAAGATGGAACTTAAAGGTTTATCCACGGTTAGTGCGCTTCATGTTGCCGGCCTCCCAGATGTTCTGCGGTCCGGGGTTTCCGAAACGGCCGAGCGCACCGAGGTCGCGTTTCTCGTCACCCGGAGCGGCGGCACCGTTCTGTCCCTGAATGGAAGGAACGCTGTCGGTCCTGCCCCTCTTGCGGAGCTTCTCGTCAATCTTCTTGTTGGCTCCGCGGGCTTCCCCCTCGCGGCCGGCATCGTCCACGTCTTCGTCGTGGTTGATGGCCTTGAGAGCCATTTCGAGCGTTTCCTTCGAGATTACACCGACGATGTAGTCCTTGCTGATTTGGGCGATGAGATCGAGGACCTGGTTGCCCTGCTCCTCGGTAAGGCCGTGCTCCTGCTCGAAGGCGCTGGCCAGGTCGAGGCTCTTGGCGATGTTGTCCTGGTACTGCGTCTCCAGCTTCTCGTTTTCGGCCATGCGCTCCAGGTACTCCTTGTTGGCGGCAGCGATCTCGTCCAGCTTGCCCTCGTCCTCAAGGGCATCCTTGCCGAAGCGGCGGGCGAATTCCACGAGCGGGTCCTTGCCGTTCTTCCAGTCCATCAGGAAATTTGCGGTGCGCGGATCGCTGCCGAACATGCCGGCGAATGCTTTTTCCCTCTCCTGGAATCCCTTGATTCTGTTGTCGTAATCGTCGAAATCATCACCGATTTTGCCGAAAAGGGCCTCATCATCATCAAACTGAGCGTCGGGATAACGACTTCTCATCCGCTCGGTTATCAGGTCCCTCTTGGACTTAACTTCCTTATTGTCAGGCTGTGCCATTGTTAAAACGGTTATGGGTGATACTTACGGTAACAAAAATAATTATCCATCAAACACATCTTTTTTTATCTATTTACCAAGCATTTGTAAATTTGAGGTAGGGGGTCGTATGAAAAACAAGGGCAGTATATTCGAGTACGAGGATGCGCGAAACAGGGATCTGATTCGTGCGTACAAGCAACTCGTCGAAGAGTGCGGCCAGATCTACCTCCCGGAAATCTGCCAGAAGCTCGTCAACATGCCGTCAGAGAGGTTCTGGGTGAGCGAGGAGCGGGCATCGATCGTCATCTCCGACATGCTCAAGGGACGGTCCATCGAGAACATGAACGAAAACAAGCGCGAGATGTACGAGGAGATTTACCGCCGGGTCCAGGAACTCAAGAAGGAATACCCGAATGCCACTGTCTATGAGCTGGTCTCTCAAGTCGTCGAGGGACCGGCTCCTAAGTTTTACCTGACACCCAAGTCCGCGAAGGTGATCATCAGCAAGATCAAGAGCGAATGGTACGAGAGAAGGAAGCGAAAATATCGGCACTTGTTTATGTAGCGTCAGCCATCGCCCTCTGCTTCGTGCATGTGCCTCTCGTGAAGGTGGGAATCTGCAAGGACTGCACATGGACATCCCGCCTGCTCCATCCGTTCTTTCACGCGAACATCTTCCACGCGCTCGTGAACTGCTGGGCCCTCCTGTCCGTCGTCTTCATCTTCGACCTGGGCCTGATCGACCTGGCGCTGTCCTATGCGGCCGCGGTCCTGGTGCCCGTCGGCATGCTCGGACTCACGGTCCCGACGGTCGGATGCTCAGGTGCCCTGTACTACCTCTTCGGCATGCTGTCCTTCCGGACATCCAAGAAACTGAAGTGGCATCTGTGGTGGCTCTTCTTCATCGGCATCGGCTTCTTCTTCCCCGCGTCCAACGCCGTCCTGCATCTCTGGTGCTACGGTGTCGGCGTGCTGGTCGGATTCCTTAACTCGCCCATAAGATGAGCAAGAGGTCCGACATAGTGCCGGAGGTCCTGGCGATTCTGAAGGAGGATGCCGAAAGGGTGGCCGCCATCGAAGCGAAGTTCAACCCCATCACCGGAGAGGGGTCCATCTGCTTCAAGGACCGGAAGCTCTTCGACGTGGACGGCTTCCCCATCAAGATGTGGCTCCCGAAGGAGATGTTCAACATCCCCATCGTCAAGCGCATACACGCCCTCGGTTCGCTGAAGAAGTTCCTTGAGAGCATCGAGGAGGAGGACTGCGAGGAGACGAGGGAGACCATCATCGGCACCGTCCTGAAGCTCCGCAGCCGCTATGACTTCGCGTTCTGGGCCGCGTTCTACGTCTATATCAAGAACAAGGAAGGAGGCGAGGACGTCCTGTTCCGTCTCACACGTCCGCAGCGCAGGCTGGTCGAGCGCCTGGAGGCCAAACGGAAAGCGGGGAAACCCATCCGGCTGGTCCTGCTCAAGGCCCGTCAGTGGGGAGGATCCACGTGCATACAGCTATACATGGCCTGGCTCCAGCTCTGTCACCGCGTCGGCCTGAACTCCCTCATCGTCGCGCACCAGGGCACCGCGTCCGACGAGATCCTGGACATGTACGACCGCATGATAAAGGCGTACCCCCTGTCGATGCTCCACAAGCTCTCCGACGCATACACCGAAAAGGAGGCGAAGTGGGTCGGTGTCGGACACTCCGGAAGCATACACCGCGTCCCTCAGAAGAACTGCAAGATCAAGGTCGGCACCGCCGAGCGCCCGGACTCCGCACGTGGCGGCGACTACTCCCTGGTCCACTGTTCCGAGGTCGGTCTGTGGAAGAAGACCGAGGGCAAGTCCCCGGAGGACATCGTGCGGTCCGCATGCTCCGGTGTCCTTTACAAGGCGTACACGATGATCGTGTATGAATCGACGGCCAACGGCACCGGCAACTTCTTCCAGCGTGAGTATGATGCCGCGAAGGAAGGCAAGTCCCAGTTCGAGGCCCTCTTCATCGCCTGGTTCGACATCGACCTCTACACCCTGCCGTTCGAGGGCGAGGACGAGCGCATCCGCTTCGCCAGGACGCTCTACGAGAACCGGGAGGGCCAGACCACCATGTCCAACCGCGAGGAGCCGGGCTGGTATCTGTGGTGGCTCTGGAAGAAGGGCGCGACGCTGGAGGCGATACACTGGTACGTCGAGGAGCGCAAGAAGTACACCGACCACGGCTACATGGCTTCCGAGTATCCGAGCGACGACGTGGAGGCTTTCGTCCACTCCGGATCGATGGTGTTCGACAAGTACCGCGTGGAGAAGTTCCGTCCGTCCTGCCGGCCGCCGGAGTTCATCGGCGAGGTGACCGCCCGCGGAGACGAAGGCAAGGAGGCATTCGTGGACATGAAGTTCATCGACGACCGCCAGGGCCGTCTGTGGGTATGGGAGAAGCCTGAGATAGACGAGAAGGAGAAGATCCGGCACCGATACCTGGTGGTGGTGGACATCGGCGGCCGCGGCAAGAAGTCCGACTGGTCCGTCATCACGGTGTTCGACCGTCTCTTCATGATGGACGGAGACCTGCCCGTGGTGGTCGCCCAGTGGTACGGGCACATAGACATGGACGAGCTGGCCTGGAAGTCCGCGCAGATAGCCAAGTGGTATGACGACGCGCTGCTGGTCATCGAGTCCAACACCCTTGAGACGCACGACCAGGAGCGGCAGGTGGACGGAGACCAGTCCACCTTCATCCTCAACCAGATCAAGTCCGTCTATCCGAACCTCTACGCCCGCAAGCAGAGCGAGGTCGACATCCGGGAGAAGCGCCCGAAGATGTACGGATTCCATACCAACGTGTCCACGAAGCCGATGATCATATCCACGCTCGTCAAGGTGGTCCGCAAGCATGAATACGTGGAGAGGGACGAGCGGTGCCTGGACGAATACCTCGTCTATGAGCGCAAGCAGAACGGATCCTACGGAGCCATCACCGGCAAGCACGACGACCTCCTGATGACCCGCGCCATCGGCCTTCACATCTGCTTCTACGAGATGGACGTCCCGAAGGTGGTGGCCAGGCCACAGGAAGGCGTTCCGAGAGTCAAGCACAAGGCCGTCATATCCGCAGCAACTATGTCATAACCTTAAATACATCATGCCATGAACATCTTCAAGAAATTCTACCTCTACCTCCACTACTGGTCGGCCGTCAACATCGCATCCAAGTGCTACCGGAAGTATCACCGCCGCTTCTTCGTCATTCCGGGCACCAACGGGGACCTGATGGTCTGCGACCGCAAGAACTTCCGCGGCCTGCGGGCGAAACACTGGGTGAGGAATGCCAACGGGCTCAACATGAAGCAGGTGGCCGACAAGTCCTTCTACTACACGCCCTATGCCGACGGCACCGGCTACATCACCGCGACCGAGAAGGAGCAGCGTCTTCATGACTACTACAACTGGTACGTCCGCTCCCGGATGGAATACAAGGCCCAGAAGAAGGCGAAGAAGGCCGCCGCCAAGGAGAAGAAGATCAAGTCCAAAAAAGACAGAAGAGATGCGAGGAAGAAGTAAGTCCCCCTACGGGAACACCGAGGGCATCATGACCCTCTCGAAAGACAGGATCGCCGTGCAGAACATCCAGCGGCAGAACAACAGGTCCAAGGTGACCGATGACCAAAAGAAGAAGGGGACCCGATGAGGCCCCCTTCCTTTACGTACCGACCGATCAGGCCGCGTCGCGCTGGTATCCGCGCATGAGCATGTTGTAGGCGTTGTTCACCGCATTCATGTCGGCACCCATCTGGATCTGGCGCATGAGGGCAGGGGAGAGCTGGGTCGGCTGCTGGCCGGCGGCGAGCTGCTCCTGCTGGCTCTTGAGGCTCTGGAGGAGAGAATCCGCGAACGGGAAGTCTCCGTGCTCCAGGAGCTGCTCCAGGCTGATCTGGCCCGCGGACCATATCTGCATCAGGAAGGCGTTCGCCATGTTACGGTAGGCCGGAGTGGACGTGGCCTCCACGATGGACAGGTCGAACTCCACGTCGCGCACCTTCTCAGGGTCGTACTCGACGACGGCACCCGCCTTTCCGGTGATGTTGAACACGCGCTTGTCATCGTAGAACTGCTGGATGTTCTTCACGTCCTTGTAGGCAGCGTCGATGATGAACGTGCTGAAGGAATCCAGAAGGTCGAGCAGGGATGTCGTGGCGTTCTGCATCATCTGCTGCGCGTGCTGGCCACTCTCGCCGGCATATCCGGGCTTGCCCTGGAGCGCACCGTTCACGCCGGAGATGTCCTCGAAGAACTTGAGCTGGAGGTTGAGCAGCTCCGAGATGCCGATGTTCGTGGAGTTGTTGGCGATCTGGGTCGGCAGTTTGTCGGTGTCCTTTGTCTTCGCCACGATGACACCGTTGAACCGAGTCCAGTTGTCGAACACCTCGTCCAGGTCCTGCTGGTCGGAGATGCACTCCTCCGGGAAGATGAGCACGCCCTTGGCGCTCGCCCTCATGATCCAGTCATAGAGGGTGATGAGCCGGTTGGTGTACCGCTGCTGGTCGATTACGTCGTTCACGAAGGAATGGATCTCGCCGTCGATGAACGGATACGCCTTGAAGACGTAGGGATGCGACTTGTGGTCGTAGGGAGTCTCGCCCTCATCAAGGATGTCACCGAACGGAGAGAGGAAGTAGTACTGCCAGTAGTTGTCAAGGAACCACTCGTAAGTGATGACCGGCACCTCTTCCGGGGCCATGCCCTGCGCCATGCCCCTCGCCATGCGCTCTTCGTTCACGGAAAGCACGAGGTCCTGAAGGTCCCCGATGTCCACCTTGAAGATGTCGCCGCTGAGGTAGTCGTGGCAGCGGTAGCGGGGTTTGCTCTCCTTGCGCCAGACCTCGATGACGCGGCACATGTTCACGTCCTGCGGCAGAAGGAAGTCCAGGTTCTTCAGGCTGCTCTTGCCGAAGCTCTCGGCATAGCTGTCCATGAAGGATCGGTTCCTGGCGTAGGAGTAGATCTCCCGGAGCCGTGCATACTTCTGGGGGTTGTCGGCGAAGTTCTGGGTGAGCTCGATGAAGGAGATGTCATGAATCTCTCCCAGGAAACTCACATCCCAGCCGCGGAAGTCCTTGAAGCGGTTGTCGATGAAGAAGTTGTTCGGGTTGACGTATGTCGTCCAGCAGTCCATACGGTCGTTCTGCCAGCCGTACCACTTGCGATGGACGATGAATCCGCCGATAAGGAAGTCTTCCATAGTCCTGGCGTTGATCTCCGACATGCGGTTCATCTGCCAGTTATACTGAAGCACGGAGGACATCGTTTCGCCGGCACGCTGCTCGTCGCGGTCGCGGGCCGTGCAGATGGGCTCCTTGGACTGGCTGCGGTACACGCCGAGGACGTTGCGGACCAGACGGCGGATGAGGTTGTTCTTGAGCGGTACGCTGCCCTGCTTCTTGATGTACTCCTCCTCCGTCATGGTGCATCCGTCCTCATCGGTGATGATGTCCTGCCACTGGTCTCCGTAGCAGTATTTCTTATTCCGCTCACGTTCCTTACGGAAAGAGTCCATCTTGTCCCAATAGACCTGCGCCTGGAGGATGATGTCAAACGCCCGACGGTCTCCGAACTTTTTCTCGAAGGCCACGGTGTCCATCTCCTCCCTTGACTCGCGGAGACGGCTCATCGGTATCAATCTATCCTTTGCCATAGTGTTTGATTTATTGGTAGGTAGCACCGCAAATATAGGGTGCTACCATACCCGTGTCACTTTATTTGTTATCCGTGCGTTTCAGTTCATCGACCATCTGCTTCTTGAGCTGGAGTATCTGGTCCTCGATTGCATCCCGGCTGTTGCCGTCCGCGCTCTTAAGAGCAGTCTGGAGCCGCTTGATGGCGTTGATGTTCCCGTGCGCCTTCGAGTATCTCTGGAACTCCGGGGTCTGCATGAAGTCGTTCAGCATCTGTGCGTACTCCATCGCTCCCATCTGGTCCCCGGACTGAGCGGACGTGCGGATCCCGCTGCGGAGGTCGCGCAGGGTAGCGTCCACCTCCTTGTGCTCGGTGTCCACATATTCGTAGTAGGCCCGGTCGAGGTCGCTGCCGCGTGTGCGGATGAGTTCCTGCGCCTGCTTGGTGAAGCGCTTCTCGTAGGTGTTGATGCGCTTCTCCCTCGCCTCGTCGGAGTAGGCCCATCCCAGCGTGGTCGCATTGCGACGGACCTTGTATTCGGCATACCTGCGGGCGAAGTCTGCGATGGAGAGATCAAGCCCCTTTTCGGCGGTCAGGTCGAGCTCGTCGATATACACCTTGTCAACCTGGGACTGCGGGCACTGGAGGACGCGCATGAGAAGCAGCGTCGCCTCCTTGGAAGTCTCAAGGTCTCCGTTGCAGGCATCGTAGATGGCCACGCCGATGTCGGTAAGGGTCTGGGGGTTCACACCGACACCGGCCTGAACCAGGAGGTTGACCACCTCGTTGGCGGCTGCCACCTGGTCGTAGGAGGCCATCTTGATGATGCGCTGGATGTCGCTGGCGACAGGCATGAGCGAAGGATCGTAGTTCTTCAGCCCCTCGCCGCTGGCGAGCAGGTTCGCAGCCTCGCTGATGACGGAACCGCCAGAGAGACCTTCGACCGTGCCGCCCAGGAGACCGTGAAGGGCCGCGTCCTTGAGCATCTTCTTCTTCTCGTCATCATCGTCGCCGGCGATGAGATAAGGCAGGTACTTGCCCAGGTTCCAGGCGAACTGCACCACGAATCCGAACAGGGCCACGCGGAGAGCGTCGCGGAAGGTGGACTTCCGGTAGTTGCGTTCGGCGGCATCGCGGGCATCCTGCTCGTCCACGCCGTCGCGGACCATCTGCTTCGACATGAACTCCACTGCCTCGTCCTTATAATCGGGCCGGAGCTTGCGCCCCAGGTTACGGACCGCATCCACGAGCTGTCTCTGGTAGCCCATAGAGGAGTTGCGGAAGACCGTCAGCGCCACGGATGCCCACGTCCTGTCGAGCTGCATGGCAGACAGGAAGGCGTTTTCATTGGACTGCTGCGTCTCGTTGAAGAGGATGGTTGCATCCTGCTTCGCCCGCTTCTCTGCCTGTTCACGGGTGTAACCGTCATTGAGGTATCTCTTCATCCTGGTCTCGTACATTGCCTTCGCACCGACGGCGACGGTCAGGGCATCCACGAATGCGTTTGGAGACATACCCAGGCGGCTCGCGGTCTTCACCATGTCGTTGCGCCACATCTTCCAGTCGGACTCGGTCTTCATCAGGCGCGTGTCACCGGCCTGCTTGCTGAGCCAGCGCTTCTGGAATCCGGGAAGGTCCTTCAGGGCCCAGTTCCAGGACTTCCAAGGCGTTGCCATGCTCTTGAGAAGCTGGCCGACGTTCGCATCAGAGATGAAAGCCGGCAAGGACAGGAGCTGCTTGATGGCGGTATAGACGCGGAAGGAGATCTTCGCGGCCGTCACACCCTTTGCGATGTTCACCGCGGCCGTGTCTATGCTGTCGCGGGACACCGACGGATGATACACGCCGGCGGCTATCTCCGCGCTCTTGCGGAAGTTCTCCCAGATGATGCTGCCGGCTCCGTAGATACCGGACATGTTCTGTACGCGGTTGCGGAACGTCTTATAGGAGAGCAGCGTGTTCAGGTCCTGGTTGAACGGTGCGAAGGCCGCCCAGTGCTCCATCTGCTGAAGATGCTCGATGACCAGGGAGAAGGCATCGGTCCCGATGACATCCAGGGCCAGCGCGTTCTTCCGGCGCTTGATGATGGACCCGGTGATGGTGGCAGGCGTGGTGCCGTCCAGGTCAGGCGTTGCCATGTCCACCTCCCGCACCCTGGCGTTGGCCAGGACCTTCAGCGGGAAGTAGTTCTCGATGGCGGCCATCGGAGCACCGAAGAGCTTCTCGTGTACGCGGTTGTATTTGTTCCGGAGATTCACGAGGAATTCGCCCTGGAGCCAGTCGGCCAGCTCGATGAACCGGGGATCCATCTGCTCCTTGATAGCGTTCACGTGCTCTTCCTCGATGCCCATCCGACGGAGCTTCATCCGACCGTCGGACATCTTGTTCACCATGTAGATGTAGAGCAGGTTGCCCTGGGTGAGCTCGTGGTCCTGCATCTTGCCGCCGTCCCAGAACTTCACGCTCACGGTCGGCATCTTGCGCTCCACGGAGTAGAGGTCGCTCCAGCGCATCTTGCGCCCGAAAACATCGGAGACCTTGCGGTCCAGGACATCCGTCGCGGCCTTCATCCCCTGGAACTCGGCATCGTTGGCATCGACCCATCCGCGCATGAAGTGATTCCAGAGGTATCCTTCACCGTTGACGGACTTGCTGCCGAAGTGACGGAGCATCTGGTCGAACGTGGCCAGCGGCTTGAGCAGGAACCTGAAGATCCCGTTGTTGGTCAGGCGGTCGTTCTTGTTGCCGTGCTCGTCGCTCTTCTGTCCGGCCAGGTCGGAGTTGGCGAAGTGGTGGATCCGCTCGATGCGCTGCTTCTCCTCGTCCCGGAAGGCCGTGCCACGGGCGATGCTCTCGTAGAGCTTGCCGGACAGACGGCCGGTGAGGGAGTTGTATGCGTTGATGCGGTCCATCCTGTTCTGCCGTAGCGCCTCGTCGCAAGAAGCGACAAACTCGCGGTAGGAAGGAAGGGACATCCTGCCGGCCCTGCGGTCTTCGGCCGCCTGGCGCAGTTCGTTCCTGATGCCCTTCTCCTCGTCGATGGAGGCGCGGATGTCATCGACATACTCCCTGGCCATGCGGAGACCGACCAGCTCGTCGCCGGCGGCGGCCTTCACCGCGTCGTCGGGACTGTCAAGACGTGTCTCGGCAGATGCGATATGCTCTTCGATAGCTTCCGGAGCCATGTCCATAGCGTCCTTGAAGACCTGCATCATGCGCTGGCCGGGAGCGTCGAGCTTACCCTGCACCTCCACACCGCGAGCGTCCACCTTGGAGCCGCGGATCTTGAGCAGGCCGTCGAACACGCCCTTCGCGTGACGGAGCTGGTTGCCGACCATGAGGTCCATGATGGCATTGACCGCACCGTCCAGGTCCTTGCGTCCGGTCGCCCAGCGGGTGACGGTGAGCATCTTTTCAATCTCCTGCCTGGTAGGATCGGACAGTGCGCCCTCGTCAAGCAGACGCTTCGCCAGGTCGGTGATGCTGCGGACGGTCTCGCGGTCGTATTCCCTCTGAGCAGAGGCGGCCATCCGGAGCTTCGCCAGGTTCTTGTCAATAGACATCATGCGCTCGTTCAGGTGCGCACGGGCCTCGTCGTTCTCGCTGGACACCCTCATCTTGCCGTCGTTCACGATGTCTTCCACGTCGCGGGAGAGTTTGGAGAACAGGGGTTTTTGTCCAGAAGATTTGGAAGTTCCGGAATTATCACTACCTTTGCTCTCAGAAACAGTGTTCTGCGGAGTAGCTGTGTCATTCCGCTCGCTTCCATTGGAGGTCTCGCCAGTGTCCGTCGTATTGTCGAGGGCACTGTTTTTCTTTTCAAACACCGTGAGGAGCCACGTCTTCCTCTGGTCATCCCAGGTAAGGCGAACCGCAGCCCTGTACTTCTCGCTCTCAAGATTGATTCTGTTCTCACTCTTGGAGACGATGTGCATGTCGTTGAGGATCTCTTGCAGCTTATCGACTACCTCCGGATGATACTTCACCAGCTTTGCAAGGCCGTAACCATCGCTGTGCCCGGTGCCTTCATTGCCCCACACGAGGTCGATGGCTCCGATTTCTGGATGGGAGAGGGCACCGATGGCTTCTCCTTCCCGGAGCTCCATGAGTTTCTGGATGGCCTCCTTAGCCTTCCCTTCGTATCCGCGGAGAATCGTTCCGAATGGTCCGGTCTCCCGCTTCTCCTTCGAGAACATCACCTGTCCGCGCATGACGGACTCCTTCATCGAAGGCGTGACCTCGATGGAGTGAGCGTCCAGATACAGGCCGTTAGAGAGAGAAACAAGAATATCCTTCGTCGAGGCTCCCCACTTCTTGCCGTACTTATTTGCAAAGCGGGGGATTATGTCGTCGTAGAAGCCCTTCATGCCCTCTGCACCGATACGAAGGTTGTCACCGGAGATCGTGCCAGGTCTGTCCATTGAAAGGATTCTTGCAGCAAGATCCTTACCGACATAGTCTTCAAGATTCTTGTCGGTCAAAGTACCATTTCCATTTTCATCAAACTCAAACGGAGTATCGGGCCGAACATTATTCTTGTAGTTTATTTCAACCTTAACACCTTTTCCATTGGACCCAAACTCGGTCTTCTCTAAAGGCGTTACATCAATCGAATCAATTACTTTCCCGATGTCATATCTCTCAGCCTGCTGCTCTCCCAGAGTCCAGGCCACGACATCGTATCCCTCTTCTGCGGCATACCGGAGCATGCGCTTGAAGGCCAGCTCGTGCCAGTTCTTCTCGAACGGAGCAGGCTCCACGCCGCGCAGACCTCTTTCCTGAGCATGCAGCGCTTCGCGGACGGCCAAGATCCTCTCCTTGTCTTCCGGAGTCACCTCATCCCAGTACTCAGCCTGACCCATCACGCCGTTGCCGTACTTAGCCTTCATCTCTTCGGCAACCTCGTCGTATTCAGCCTTCACGCGGCCGACTTCCTTTTGGAGCTGCTTGTATTCGGCATACTCCTCACGAGGCATCCCGTTAGGCTCGTACATCTTGCGACTGAGTTCATTGAGACGCTCCATCTTTTTGGAGTAGTTCACGTCCTTGTATCCGAGGTCGCGTGCGTCCTGGTGACGCTTCGACTGAATCTCGTCAATGAAGAGGACGCGCTTGTCGGGCCGGCGAGCGGCCTTTTCCTCCCTCCAGGCATCCTGGACCTTACCACTGGCTTCTGCAAGCTGGTCCTTCTCCTCCTGGGTCAACTCCGCGGCGAGCTCTGCACCGACCTTGCCGCCGTGACGCTTTGAGATTTCATCGAAGACGGGAGCGTTCTCTTGCCTTGCGGCCTTGGTCTTCTCGACAAGATCTTCGTCCTGGACGGTAGTACGCGCATCACCGAAGCGGATCCACGCTACCGCACGACCGTTGTCGGCATCACCGAAATGTACGACATCGCTTTCGTTATACGATCCGATAGTCGGGACTGTCAGGGCGATTTCATGCTTGTTCTCAAGACCGTCGGTCGTGTAGCTAAGCCGAATGTCATTGATGGGCTTGCCAGGCATGCCGGCATTTCCAAGGAAGTATTTGGCCTGGTCGGTCATTTCGCCATTATAGTCCTGCTCGATGATGAGATGTCCGGTCATGTCAACAGAGAATGCGCTTTCAAAGTCGTCACCGTATCTGTCAACCATCTGCCGGAAGGCGATTTCATTGACATCATTGTCCGGGTCCGCGATCTCTTCGCGTTTTTCAAGAAGCATACGTTCGATGCGCTCCTCGCCGGCGGTCATCTCGTACAGGTAATTCTCGCCGTACTTCTCTTCCATCTCAAGATAGAACTCGGCAACTTCCCTGTCGGCCCGCTCATAGTCTTCGTCAAGGTCAATCTTGTAACTGTCGAGTTCATCCTGATACTGCTGGAGAGCCTCTTCTATCTCCTTCGAGTAGGATCCGTAATGCGTCTCCTCAATCATAATCTCGTTATCCCGGATGTAGTCGAGAATCTCCTGCTTGGTCAGGGTCTTGCGGTCCAGGGACTTCAGCCAGTCGGACAGTCCGATCCACTTGTCCTCACCGGCTTTCAGGCCGCCTTCCTTCTCCAGCATCTTGACCCACTGCTCCGGGGTGGCCTTCTCCATGCTGATAGCATTGACGGCCTCTGCCGCGTTGGAGATGAAGATACGCTCATTCTCGTTGGTCTTAGAGAAGCGAACACCTCTTCCACGGTTACGCCAGCGGATATACGCTTCACGGGCAGGAGCACCGGCTGCAATCTTCGGAGGAAGAATCTCCACGCCGCGCTCCACGAGCACCGGCAGCAGGCCAGGAGGCACGATGTCAAAGGTGACACCTCTGTCCTTGAACTCTTCCACCCATTCGTCGGCGACCTCTTCCCAGGGAACAATGCGCATCGGCTTATCCCATCTGGAGAGGATCAGGTCTCCGTTCGTCCACTCATGTCTTCCGACAGAGAGCGCAGCCTTTTCAGCGTGGTATTCGCCCTTCAGCTCGCTTGCCGGATACAGGGTTTCGACAAAGACCAGGTTGTCACGCTTCCACGCCTGCGTGAACTGCTTGTTGATTTTGGAAGGACGGATGTGAATGTACGGATTATAGTCAACCGATTCGACACTCCCCAGGCCGTCAGGCTTGATGAGGTTGATCTTGCCGTCGTCGGTGGCCATGTCCGGATTCTCTTCCGCCTGCTCCCACTCGTTAAAGGCGAACGGAGTAGTACGCACGCTCTTCTGACCCTTCTTTCCCAGCTTGTCGGCCATAGGAGAACCAAGAGTGCCGTCCGGCTTCATCACCACGTTACGGTATCCGATTTCGGTCTCGCCCTTCTCCAGCTCGTCCAGGAGCTTCTGGTCCGTGACCTTGGAGAATCTGATGCGGGACTGTTCCTTATCTTCGGCTGGCCACTGATTCAGCTTCGAGTAGCGCACGTGGTCAACTATCTTCGCGTCCTTCGGGTCGAAGATGACGTAGTTATTCGCGGAATGGTCTCCGTGCGGATCCCCAAAGTTGGTGGGGACCTTGATGCCGGTGAATCCCAGGTCGTGCAGGAAGCGGGTGCTCCTGAGTCCAACGCCGTCGTTACCGAGATAAGCGTCCAGGGTTCCAAGGATGGTCTCCCCGCCCATGTAGGAGAATGCCTGGTCCAGCTCGTCGTCCAGGATGTCCGCAATCTTCGCGGTGTATCCGGAGTTCGGGTCGGACAGGAGCCTGGCGCGGAGCGCGGCCTTGATCCTCATGGCATCCTCATGCGGGATTTCGTCTCCGTAAGGGAGATAGTTATGGCCGTTGTCGGCGGGAATCTGCACGGTGTAGAGGTGACGCTGGCCCTCGTGGTTGAGCTGACCGTACTTATATTCGATTGCGTTCTTGATCTGCTGCGCCTCCGGGTCATACTTATAGTCTCCCGTCTCAAGCATCTGGCGGTAGTATTCCGCAAACTTCTTATGCGTGTCACCGCCCCAGGTGCCGGCGAACTTCTCGGCCATCGCCTCGTGCTTCTCTATCTTCGCGGGATAGCCGGCGCGGATCTCCTGAAGCCTGGACTCCAGGCGTTCGATGCCGTCACGGACTTCTGCCAGGCGGTTGCCCAGGGCAATATCCGCGTAGGTCTTGGCGATGCCGTCAACATCCGTCACGTAGATGCCGGGCCCATAGACATAGGTCCCTTCGCCGCTTCCGAGGAACTGGAGATCGAACCGCTCGAAGGATGCGCCGGTGCCGTGATAGGTAGTGAGAGGGCCTGCCTCCTTGGAGAAGAGGACGGTCTTCCCGTCTTCGGTCTTCTCCTCGATGGTCTCAAACACCTTCTCCATCAGCGGGCCGAAGGTGGTCTTGATCTCCTCGGTGGTCGGGTAAGGGAATCCTGCCAGGGCATCCGGAGTCTTCTTGTACTCCTCGAAAGGCATCGGGACCTCGCCCCGCTCCTTCATGCGAGCCTTATAGAAGATGTAGCCCATCCGCTTCCAGCTCTCGGCCGTCGCGTCATCGACACCGCGGACGAGGAAGTGGTCGCTCTCGCCCTTCTCGGCGATCTTGCGGTCAACCCACTCCGCGAACAGGCGAGCCGTCATCTCCCAGTCGCTGCCCCAGTAGTCGCCCTTCTGGACGCTACGCCGGCCGTAGTCGGACTGACGGATGGTCTTGGACAGCTCGCTGAATGCACGCTGAACCTCCGGACGTGCGCCCGGAATCTGGGACGCGGTGATGAAGCCGTGGGCGATGCCGCCACGACGTGCGAAGTAGTTGTCCAGGGCATGCCACCACTCGTGGGCGAGGGAACCGGCACCCCTGGTCTTGGTGAGGTTGATAACGACCTCGTTGCTTTCATAGTGAGCATTCGCGCTGCCGGATCCACGGGCACCGAATGCAAGGCCAAGCTCCCCGTTCAGGGAGAGGGCGGCAGGGGAAACGCCCAGCACCTCGGCCAGGTTCATGAACGAATCGTAGGCGTTGTTGAGCGCGGCCTGGCGGTCGCGGTCATTGGCCCAGTTACCGAACTGTACGCCTCTGAAGCCGAACACCTTGTACTCTTCCTCGCCGACATCCTTACCATTTCGGTAGTCCTTACCCTTGCGGGAAGAGGCATCGCCGTCGAAGTACACGAATTCGCTGCGCTTGCGGGCCATCTCCTTCAACTGCGCCTCGTACTCGGCACGGTGCGCCTCCATGTACTCCCTGGCCTCCCTGGATGTCTCGAAGCCGCCCTTGAGCAGCTCCGCCCCCATCCAGAAGCCCTTATCCTTCGCCCACACTCCGTAGGTGCCCTTGCTGTTCTCGTAGTACCAGGCGACGTAGAGTTTGTCACGCTTGTTGACGGCATCGCCCTTGGACTCACGCGCCTTCTGGAGGGCCTCGTTGAACTTGGAGTTCAGGTCCTCGTGGTTATAGCTGATGGCGGTGGCGGCCTCCTCGACGGAGCCATACTCGCCCTCAAGCTGGTGTTCCTCGCCGGTGGCCGCGTTGATGGCGACAATCCTAAACCTCGTGGGTTTCGCCCAGACCTGCGGCTCATATATGGCCTTCTCAAGCTCCTCCGCACTCTGGCCAGGATACTTCTCCTTTGCGAAGGCCAGGGCCGCATCATGGCTGTCGAACTCCTTGGTGTCGATGGCAAAGCGGCCTCCCTTCTTCGCGTAAGAGACGATGAACCTGCCGGAGCCGACCTTGGTTTCGCGGATTCCGCGGATCTTGAATGCGGATTCCGGATGGTCGATGTCGTCCACGCCCATCTGGAGCTGGACCAGGTACGTCGCCTGGGACAGCGCCTCATCGACGGAGTGAGCGAGCTCGTAGCCGTAATTGCCGGACTTGACCGTGTAGCTGCGACCCAGGTCGTCGCACTTGATGATCGGGAACTTGATGCGGCCGTTCACGTCAGGGTCGTATCCGGTGCTCTGGAAGACGCGGTAAGCGACGTAGATGGGATTCAGCGGGTAGAGCTCGCCAATCTGGATGCCCCTGTCGCGGTTCCACTCCAGGATCTGATTGCGATGGGCATCGGCCGCAACCTTCACCTCGTTCGGTACGTTGGCCAGGTTGTCGATGATGGCCTGCTTGCCGACAGCGTCAGCGTTCAGGTAGTCGAGAACGACCCTGGCACGCTGCGCCTGCTGTCTCGCCCAGTCCACGATTTCCTGGTCGCGCCGCTTGGACTTCCAGCTTCTGTCCTTGAGCTTGACAGGCTTGGGAGAGCCCTGGATGAGCCAGGACACGGCATCGACAAGACAGGCATCCTCCGGGGTGATAACGCCGTTCTCTACGAGTTTCTTGGTGTTCGGACGCTTGAATGCTTTTGCGAGAGGAAGAGCCACGAAGCTCTCCTCGGTAGCGTCTTCGAGAGTCTTTGAAAGGCTGCGGAGCTCGTCCTTGCGAGCACCGGCAATCTTCTCGCCGAAGTCCTCAATCTGGCGATTGGGACCCGTCTTTATTTCTCCGCCGCCTCGTCTTGCAGGGCTTGCTTTGCCGCCTTGAGCAGGTCGATTTCCTTCTGATCCCAGGTTCCCTCCGGGGACTTCTCCCGTATCTCCACCATTTTCGACTCCACTTCCTTGCTCACTGTCTTGGAAAAGCGTAACCTGCCTTGCTGAAGATAGAGATTCACTGTTTCGTTGCTCATTGTCAAGGGTTTTTACAAAGGTAATAATTTCTTCGTTATCAATTCCGGCCTTCCGCAGTTCCTGCTCGAACACCTCCGGAGTATCGCACTTATAGGCGAGGTCCATAGCCATAGAGAGGAACTCGTCGGCCAGGGTGATGTCGTCCTTGCTCTCATACCAGCGGCCGGCCTTCCACTGCTTCATGGCGTTCCAGATGGCCTTGCGGTCGAAGCCGGGGAGTTTCGCCAGCTTCTCATCCAGGGCATCGACCAGCGTGATACCGTGCTGACGCTCGTGGACGTATGCGCTCACGCCGTCCTCCAGGGACTTGATCTCGTCGGCGATGATGTAGATACCCTTCTCGTCGAACGGGATGAAGAAGGCGCGGTTGGTGTCGCGGTTGGGGTTGTCCAGCTCAAGACCGTCACGCACCTCGTTGATGACGCTCTCGTCCAGACCGTCCTTTGCAAGCTGCTCCAGGACGTTATCATAGTTCACGACGTGCGCCGGGTGCTTCTCGTCGGCCACGGTGCTGAGCTTATCCTGAAGGGCCTCAGTGCGCAGACTCATCGCGGCGCTTCGGTCCTCGGCGGTGACAGCCTTTGCAAGTGCTTCCTCAGCAGCATCCCACTTCTCCTGCGGGGTCCTGGGTTTCGGTGCCGGTTTCTTCTCGGCCTCGATCTCCTCCACCGGACGGCCGGTGACGAGAGACGTGGCTTCGGCCACGGTGCGGTCCTGCTCGCGCTGCTTTGCCATCTGCTCCAGCTCCGCGGGCGTTGCATACCAGTGGAACATCGGAGAGGTCCAGTTGGAAGGCATAGTGTTCATGGCGAGCGCATATCCCTTCTTCCCTTCGGCCTGCAACATGAGAGACTTGCCGGCGGATCCAAGCGGCTTGAAGGTAATCTTGCCGCCAATCTCCTGGACGGCGCGAAGGAAGTTCTCCAGACCCTCTGCATTGAAGGCACGCATCTCGCCACCGAGCGGAACGATTATCTTCGCATCCTTAAAATTCTTGCCCTCCAGCTCCTTCACGCCGGCCACGAAGGACGCGAGGTGTTTCGCGTCGATGCCGGAGTCCTCACCCTTCTGGAGAAGTTCGCGCCACTTCGGATACTTTGCGTCAATGACGTTCTTCTTCTTGTCGATGATCTTACCCTCGTTCTCCTTCGGGTAGGCATCCTTGACGGCCACGAGGATATGGGAATCGCTGGCGACCTTGTACCCCTTGTCGTGGAAGATGCCGGTCATGGCCGGGCGCTGGTCGTCCTTCTTGATGAACTTCCAGATGTCGAACTTGCCCTTGGGCTCCGAGGACGGCATCTCCGGATGAGCATCGAAGTACATCTGGCGGTATTGCTGCGCCTCTGCGCTGGACCGGGCCTTCTCCCTTGCGTTACGGACCAGCCCCTCCACGGTGCGCGGAAGATCCAGACCTAAACCAATTTCGAGACGCTCCAGGACATCCTGAGACGCGCCCTTGAGAAGGTCGGCAACATCCTGACGGAATCCGGATTCGTCCGTGTGCTCCCATTCGTAGTTGCGGCCCTTGACGGTCGAAGGCTTATCATAGCGCATCTTTCGGATGAGCATCACCAGCGGTTCAATGGCCTTCTTCGCTTCCTGCTCGAAGTCTTCCGGATGGACCTTGCCGTCCTCCACCTTCTTCTTGAGTGCGCCGATATTGTCATTGACGGCCTTGACAACGTTCTCAGGAGATCCGTACTGCTCCAGCTTCTTGGCGTAGTCATCGGCCAGCTTGTCGATGTAGTTCTTCACGTAGGGCATTATGCCGTCGCGGGTGTCTTTCGTGGTCTCCGCGTTCATCAGCTCACGTGCATTGACATCCATCTCCGTGATGGCGTTCTTCACATATATTGCCTCCGGAAGTTTGTATCCCTTGCCGTCCGGTGCGGCGATGGCCTTATCAACGGCTTCCTTCGCGCCCCTCAGTGTAGCAGGGAGCTTTACTTCTGTCTTCGGAGCTACTGGCTCCTCGGCAGGCTGCCCGAAGTCAATAGTACCCTGCGCAGGCTCGACGGCAGCAGGCTCTTCAGGTGCCGCTTCCACGGGAGCCGGCTCAGCAGGTTTGTAGGGCTTTTTGCTTAGAGTCTCAAGATAGGCATCGACAGCAGCGTCCAGTTTCGACTTGAAATAGTCGTAGTATTGTTTCAGGAACGGCTCGTCCTTGGCATACAGCATGTCTCCAGCCTGCTCCTTGTACGCTTCTGCAAACTCGTCGTAGCCCCATGTTCTGCCGAACTCATTATTTGTCAGCAGGTGATTGTATGCGGCTTCGCGTATAGCGACCTGCCCCCACTCAAACAGACGATTTCTCTGCATGGCGCTGGTGCCTTCAGGGACCGGAGCCTCGGACTTCTTGAACTGAACATCAGGGAGACGCTCGGAAGATTCCTCCGGAGCCTGCTCCACCGGCTTGACGGACTTGTACTCGGCGAAGGGTTTCGTCTTGCGGTGAGAACTGTCCACCCACTTCTTGAACTCGTCACGGGTGACCTCGGTGATGTCGCCCAGACCCTTCCATCCTTCCTCGTAGTTGGAGAGATATGCGGCCTTCGCTTCCTCCAGGGAGTTGAAACCGTACATCACCTTATGCTCGTCGAACTGGCCGGTCTTGGGATCCACCTGGTCCACGACGAAAATGTTACCTTGCTCCGGGTTGTCGGAGAGGAACACGTCGATATGGTCGCCGTCCACACCCTCGGTCCTGCGAAGGTATCCGTAGGTGTTGTTCATCTTGGTCTCCCACGCCTTGCCGTCCGGAGACGTACCGCGGCGCACGGAGCCCTTCGGGTTCTCGATGGAGATGTCGAACCCGTCCACGGTAACGTGGCCCATCTTATAGTTGCCGGCCTCCTTCTGGGCCTCGGTGGGCTCGGTGTTGACCTGGGCTTCCGCTTCAGCGATTGCCTGCTGCGTCGGAGTGACCTCTGTCTGTTCCGGTGCGGCCGGCTCAGCAGGAGCCTCCACCTTCTCTATAACGTCTCTGATAGGGACAGAGGTTGTAATGCCATCGCCGACATCTACGAGGATGTTCCCGCTGATCTTAGCGTCCTTCCCCTGTACCGTCACCATAGCGGTCGTCTCTTCCCCTTCATACATCATGCGGATCTTGATAACGTCGCCCTTCTTTATGCGGGTCGCGGGAGTCGCAGAGGTCTCAGGCACTTCCGTTCCAGCTGGCTCTTCCTTGACAGCAACCTCGGCGGGAACCTCTTCGGCTGGCTCAGCCTTCTCCGCTTCCAGCCGGGCCCTTTCTGCGGCGTTTGCCGCCTCCTTTTCCATCTGCTCCTTTCTGGCGATGTTCGCCTTCCGCGTATAGTCGAAGATGTCCGTCGGACGGACAGCGGCCCGGAATACGTTGACGATGGCATCGCGGACGGCCTGAGTGTCGGCCTGGTCTGCGTCGCCCATCCTGGGGACGAGGCCGGTCTGGTCGTCGGCCGCGATAGCCTCGGCAAGACCCTGAAGACTCATGCCCTGTCCTTTCTTCGCCCAGAACGGGAAGAATCTCTTGAGCTCGGCTTCGGACATGCCGGTCTCGCGCTTGAAGTCCTCCTTGTCAAGAGCATGCTCCATGCCGCGGAAGCCGTTGGCCACGACTTCCTCCAGGCTCATCGGCTCTTGCAGCGCCTGCTCTTCCAGACGGGCCGCACGGTCGGCTCTCTTCTTCGCCTCAGCAATGTCCGCATCTGCAAGGTCCTTGACTCCCTTCCAATAGTCGTATGCGTCCTGGAAGGGTTTGTGCGCCTCCAAAGCCTTGTTCTTTGCGGCACGGTATTCAGCAGGGGAATCGTAGTTCTCCGGCTTGATTTTGTCAACGGCGGCCTGAGACTTCTTGAGGGCTTCACTGGTCCGCTTCACCTTGCCGGCGATGAACCCGTAAGCCTCTTCGTCGTTGTCGAAGTCCTCATCGGAATAGATGTCCTCGTATGTCGCCTGCGTCGGAGCCTGCATGTACTGCTTACGGCCCTGAGCATCCACGGGGATGACTGGCTGTTCGGTCTCTGTCGGTTCAGCAGGAGCCGCCGGAGCCGGTGCGTTCTCGATAGAAGCCGGAGCATTCGCGTCAGCAGGAGCCGCCACAGCCTTACCAAATTGGTCTCGCATCTCCTGCAAATGGTCGATGTAGTTTCCGAGACGCTTGAGGTTGTAGGCGTTGACGAGGCTCTGGATCTGCTCCTTCGGCATCGGTGTGATGACTGGGCTTCCGTCCACGGCCGCATTATTCAGCACGACGTTGACGGTGCCGTCGCCGTTGTCCACCACGCCGTTCTCGTTGGGAACGACCTGCACGGGGACCTCGTGGCCCTCGTCGGTTAGAAGGATGTATTCGTCGCCCGGATTGAAGGTGACGATACCGTCTATCTGGTCGGACGCTTCCTGGGCAATCCCGTTGCGCAGCTGCTCGGCGACGGTCTGCTTCTCCTGAAGCGGGTCGATGGCATCATCCACCGAAAGGAAGTCCTCAACAGGAGCAAAGAACAGCTCGCCGGTCTCCGCGTCGCGCACCAGAAGGTCGTGCATGCTCCTGGACTTGTCAACGCCGGTGCCGTCTTCGAGCATCACGATGTTACCATCTACGACGTACACGCGCCGGTCGTCCTTCAGGGTGGCTGGATGGACCATGTTGTCCGTCTTGGACGTGTTGTCATCGATGGCCGTGGTCGCCGCGATGATCTTGCGGCTGATGTCGTCGCGGATGCCCTCGATCATGCCGCGCCGTGCGGCCTTTGCCTTGAGGTAGTCCAGGACGGTCTCCTTTTGCTCCGGAGTCCAGTTCTCGTTCTCGTAGTAGAACATCACGTTCTCCTCGGAGACATCATCCAGGCCGGTCTTCTCCTTCAGGAGCTGGCGCTGGTACTCGTACATGTTCTGGGCATCGTGGCGCTCGGAAGGCTCGTGTACGTTATATCCTTCCTCGTATGCGTTGTCTGTCTGGTACTGGACCTCGGCCTCCTCCACCTGGGCGAAGGTCTTGCGGCCCAGGGAACGGAGACGCTTGCGGAACTCTGCCTTGCTCATGCTCTCCAGCTTTCCGTCAACGAGGACCTCTACGGTCCCGCCCTCGCCAGCGTCGAAGGCTTCGACATCGCCCTCGCCCGCAAGCGGGGCCTTGCCCTGGCGGTCAACCTTCACGAACTCGTCCGTCTTCTGGTTCCACCAGTCACGCGGCCGGCGGATGGCGCGGCCGTCTATGCCGACAACCTCGACCATTACCGGCTCACCACCGTCGCTCTCCATCTCCGCGAACATGATGCCGCCCTGGTTCTTCCACCTGGCGCGGTTGTTACGGATCTGCATTCCCTGGCTCGCGGCACCGAGCGTGGCTCCGAGAAAGACACCATCACGGAATCCGGCAAGCGAGCTCTCCAGGATATTCGTGAGGGTAGGGTAGTCCTCCGGATGCTCATATATCATCGGGACCATCGTCTGCATCGTGGACATGGCAGACATCGTGGCACCATGAGCGGCGATGTCGCCCAGATACGTCCGGAAGTTGAACTTCATGCCCAGCTCCTTCGATGCACGGTTGAAGAGTTCCTCGGCCTCCTTCGCCGCAAGCGAGTTCTCGTCTGCAAGAGCGGCGGACAGATTCTTGGCCGCCTGGCTCTTCGCCGTGTTGAAAAGTCTCCCAGTATAGCGGTTGAACGGAATCTTGCCGGCCGCGTACATGATGGCGGCATCGGTGAGGCCGGCAGACCACACCTCGTTGTCGGTTGCGCCGTATTCCCGCGCACGGTTCATGGTCTCGCCGGCGGAGGATGCGGCCATCAGGCCGAAGGAGCCCTTGCCAATCCACTCTGCATATTTAGGATTCTTGGTGACGGCGCTGAGACCGATGGCGGCCGCCGAAGGAAGAAGCATGGGGATCTGCTGGCCGAGCCAGGCCCCGAAGCCCTTCGTCTCCTTCGCCTGAGCGAGACCCTCGGATGCGTAGTTCATCATCCTATCGCCCAGGGAGAGGTCCTCCGCCTTCTCTTGCAGGATGCGCCTGGCCTCATCGACATTGCCGCCGGCCCGGTCGAGGGCCGTGGAGATCATCTTGTCAATGTCGGAGTTGTGTTGAAGGCGCTCTATCCCCTTCATGTATCCGCCGGCCTGCTTCTCCACAGACTTCGCGTATTCCTCGTATGCGGCACTCCCCACGCTGTTCTTGATGAGCTCCCTGCGCTTCTCCTTGTCGGACAGGTTGGGATCCATCATGATTCTCTCGCGCATGGCCACCGATTCGGGGTCGGCATACCGCTCGTTGGGCCCCAGACCCTCTGCGACCCTGCGGTCCAGCTCGTCCAGTGCCTCCTGCGCGTTGCGGCTACCCCACGAAAGCGGATTGAAGACATTTCGCCCGGAGAAAGACTGCGCGGCCTCACCGAGAAGGTTGACCGTGCCGTAGTACATGTTCTTCGCACCCTGGGCGAGTGCCGGGAAGAATCCACGGATGCTATCGTCCTTCTTCAGTCCGTTCGGCTCGTCGTCGAAGTTGAGCGTCACGTCCTCTTCGGGGACGGCCTGCTGAACGACGGGGTTCACGCTGTCCTTCTGGACCGGGACCTCCGGCACCTGCTGCGCTTCAGGCTGCATACGGACGGCCTGGGTCTGGTCCACCATCGGACGAACCAAACGACCGGAGAATTCCTCAAAGGTTCCCAGGTCGTTGTATCCATCCCTCACAAGGGAATCGTAGAGCTTCCTCCGGTTGTTTTCGTCTTGCAGTCTGGTTCCGAATTCGTCAGATGTTCCGAGGTTGTTGTACCCGTCCTTCTGCAAGGCGTTATACAGTTTGAGAATGTCGTCGTTCATGGAGTGTCAGTGGATATGGTTACCAATCTATTCTCTTGTCGCCTTTCTGAGGCTTTCCGGCAAGTTTGCGCAGCGCTTCCTGTGTCTCCTTGGAGTCGGACACGTTCGCAAAGACGACCGTGAGCATCTGGTCGGACGTGAGCGGCTCGTATTGCGGTTTTCCGCTCGCATCGGTGACGGGAGTTCCGTACTGCGTGGTAATCGCCTTGCCGTGGGCGCTGTTGCGCACGGATTCCGGAAGAGTATTGAAGAGGTACGATATGTTGGCGGCGTTGAGATCGGCCTTCGGAAGGGAGATCGTCTCGTTGCCTCCGATGAGGAAGTTGATGTCCTTGCCCTCGGACTGCCGGGCCAGGTTCGCCTGGGAGAGACGGTACTTCTTCTCTTCCATCTTCTCCGTGAACTCCAGGTGCTTCGCGTTCTGGTCGAAGGTCTTCTGCCAGTTCTCCTGGCTCTGCTTGTCGTTGGCAAGGAGACGGTCCCACTGCCGGTCGTTCTGCTGCTTGGTGTACTCGAACTGCTTCAGCCAGTTCTCCTGCTGCTGCTGGGCCTGCTTCTGCTGGAGAGCCATCTGCTCCCTCCAATGCGCCTCCTGGTCGCGCATGCCCTTGAGACGGAGATAAGCGTCGTTGTATGCCTTAACATTCTGGCGGCGCTCATCGTTGAGCTTGTCCCAGCGGGCCTTTGTCTTGGCCGACATGGAGTTCTGCGGACTGTAATTGGAGATGCCGGTCTTGCCGGCAAAGTAGAGGTCCGCGAGAGAGGACACGCCGTCACCGACGGCAGAGAAGATCTTCTCCCACTTCTCATTCTTCTCCCGCTTGGCACGTTCCTCCGGGGTCTCAGGGGCATCGTATCCCATTGCGGCGAGGATCTTCTGAAGCTGCTCGCCCTCCTGCGGCTGGTGAGCGGCGGGAGCGGCGAGGGTGCTGGTGTTGGCGGCATCGACCTGGGCACCGGGAAGAGCCACATCCACCTTGGGACTGGTCTCTATCGGCTGCGCACCCTTCGCGGCTTCCACGGCCGCCGGAGTGGTCGCATCGCCGGTCTGCTGCGTCGTGACGGGCTTGTTCTCGTCTTCCTTCTTGAGGATGTCATCGAGCGTACTCATGGCGTGACGGGATTAGAATACAGAGGCCATAGATCCGGCCGCATCGCTGACGGCCTGAATCTGGTCCTTGGTGGCCAATGCCTTCTGCATGGTCATGTCGTTCTGCTGTTTTGCGAGGCCGGCGCGGGTCTCCATGAACTGCTGTTCGATTGCATCCTTTCGTGCGTCGGCACTGGCCGCTATCTGAGACGTTGCATCGACGAGCGCCTGGTTGTTCTGTGCTTTCGCTGCGGCCACGGATTCCTCCGTGCCGCCCATCACGGCGGCTGCGGCCGCGGCCTGCTTGTTGCGCTCGCGGATAGAGTTCTCGGTCATGGTAAGGAGACGCTGAGCGTCGGCCCTCTGCGTCGCGTCCTCGTTGTATCGGCGGTCGTACCAGTCCTGATTCTGCTGTTGCTGCTCTGCCAGGGAGTCTTCAATCTTGCCGATGGCCTTCTTCTGGACCTGACCTCCGTAAATGGAGCCAGCCACCTTCATTCCGGCTCCAATCGCTGCACCCCAGATACCCATATTGAAATGATTTAGAGTTAATACATAAAAGTTCGCCACCAATTTACCCCATTATCTTTGGCACGTCCTTTTATCTATTTACGCTATGCCAAAAGGAGTTAAATACGGTGGCCGGAAAGCGGGGACACCGAACAAGGTGACGAAGACGGTGCGAGAGGCCATCGGATCTCTTCTGGATTCCTACATGAACGGAGACCCGTCATACATCGATCCGGAGAATGACGAGGCAAGACAGCAAGCCGTCCGCAATGGACTATTCTACAGTGATTTCTTCAAGCTGAAGCCGAAAGACAGGGTGTTCTACGCGGAGAAGTTCTCGGCGTATGTCGCACCGAAGATGCAGTCCGTTTCTATGGACATCGGTGACGCGGAGGTGAAGAAGACCCTCGCGGAAAAGCTCACCAAGCTGGGAGGGGAGTAAACAACTACTACCGACTACTTTAGTTCAGGGATGAGGTTGACGGTCTTCCGCTTGGCCTCGTCTATTATCTTGCCGTATATCTGCGTCGTCTCGATGTTCTTGTGACCGAGCAGCTGGGACACGGTATAGAGGTCCGCACCGTAAGTGAGCAGGAGCGTCGCATAGGTGTGCCTGGCCACATGGAAAGTAACATGCTTGCCCACCTTTGCGTCGGTGGCCCATCTGTCCAGCTTCCTCTCCAGGGTAGGAGTGACGGGGATACCGGGGAAAACGGGCCCGTCGGTGCGCCTGGGCATCCATCGCACGGCATTCTCCGACAGCGGCACGAACACCATCCTGCGGGTCTTGGTCTGCACCTTCTGGATCTGGAGCCTCCCGTCGCCCACGTCCACTATCTGATTCCAGTCCAGGGAGCGCATGTCGGATATACGGAGCCCGGTGAAGCATGCGAAGAGGAACGCGACCTTGAGGATGTCATCCTCGCACGGAGTCTCCATGAGTGCGCGTACCTCCTCCAACGTGAGGAAGGCCCTGGTGCTCTCCTTCTGTCGTGGCTTGGCCGACGGATCCACGTGCCTGGCCGGGTTCTCCTCTATGAGCTTCTCCCTCACCGCCTGGTTGAGCACGATGAGCAGAGCGTTGAAGTAGGTGTAGATGGTGCCGTCTCCCAGCTCGGACTCGTTGAGGTGCCCGATGAACCCCACGATGTACTCCGGCGTGACCTGGGACAGACGGATTCCATCGCCCTTGAACGATACGCAGTACGCCTTGCAGTTCAGTACCGTCTGTGCATAGTTCATGGAGCCGCGCTTCCTATAATACTCCGCACGCTCGTCCATGTAGTCCGTGAGCAGGATCCTGTCCCCCTTCCGTCTCCCGAATCCGGCACGGCCGTTCTGGATCTCCACGATGAGCATGGCCTTGGCCGCGTTGGCCGTCTTCAGGGTCTCCTGGTTCTGGATGCGGTCGATGGCGGTGCGCTCCGGCACCAGGTACATCTTCAGGAACTCGCGCTGCCGGACTCCGGCCACGGTGTAGTCCAGGTACAGCGAGTAGCCGCCGTCCTTCATCGCCCGCTTGCGCAGGGTGACGGCCTCCTTCGCGTCTGATGTAGTGTACAGTCTTCTCATATGGAGTGACGATGGAGTGACGAAATGTCGGGATTATTCGGGATATGTGCGGGATGTTACGAGGATAATTATCTCTGTCGAAATGTACTGATATAGAATCCTTTGCAGTGCAACCGGCTGTCCTTCAGCGGTATCCGCACGGAGTGGCGTGTCTTCTTCTACAAAATTTTTCACGATATTCTATGTGTCTAATTGTCAGTGCGTTGCTTTTTGCAAAACAAATCCGAGTGACAAAGGAGTGACAGCATCACAGATGATTGACGAGCCATACCATCGCGGCACCCGACGCTCCGACCAGCACGGCCAGGGCCAGGATCCACGCGACGATAACGGTTCCCTTCTTGACGTTGACGGTCCGCCTCGTCTCCGTGAGCACATCCGGCCAGGCAAGGAAGACCCGCCCCGCCACCTTCGTGATGAGGTAGCAGAGAAAACCCGCCGCCGGCGCTACGATGAGAATGGAAACGACCCAGTTCATTTCTCCGTCAGCTTTTCAATCATATTCCAGTACTTCTCGTTCTGAGCCTTCAGCTCCTCCACCTGGGCGCGAAGCATCTCGTTCTCCTTCATGAGGGCCAGCAACTCCCCGCCGGGGCCGCCCTCTTCTTTTCTGGGGCGACAACGCTCCTTGTCGGTGTCGTCGGCCGAAAGCATCGAAACGTCCCATCCCTTCTTGTTGTCCAAAAGTTTAGCAAACTTATCATCCGGAAGCCTCGCTCCGCCATGCTCGATTTTGGAAATAAAGCTCTTCTTGATTCCCAAAAACGCACCCAGTTCATCCTGAGTTAACTTGTTCGCTATTCTAAACCCCTTTAAATCAATCATTTCTCAACGATGTCGTAAATGTTTCACTAAAAAAGTTTACAAAACTCTTGGAAGTTTCGCAAACATTTAGTTACTTTGCAAACAGAACAATGTCGGTATTAAACATTGTTCAACCTTGAACACCACATTCAAAGTATGCAAAGGTACAACAAAGAAACCGTTGATGCAAGAACGTTTCCCCAAATTTGGGAAACTCTCTCGGCCGCGGAACAATCAAACCTCCGCTACGAGCTCACTAAGACTGGTGACGCATCCAGAACCACCGTCTATAACTGGTCCAAGGGAACATGCCCCATCTCCGTCGGCATGCGGAAGAAGGTCGCGGTCACGATCGGCAGGACCCTTGGACTTCGCGTCTCCCACGTCACCCTCTTCCCGCTGAACTAAACGACCGGACCCGGACCACAGGACATGGACACTGAACTGAAAGACCGCCTTGACCGCATCGAGAGCCTGACGCTCCTCGCCGCGAAGAACGTCCTCACGGTGAAGGATGTCGCCCTCCTGACCGGGCGCTCGGAGAAGAGCATCCGGAACCGGCTCCCGGAGATCCCGCATTACAGAGGACCGATGGGCGTGTGCTTCGACCGCGCAACGCTGGAGAGCTGGATGCTCGCAGTCAAGATAACGCCGGCCTCCCAACTGATGTAACCCCTAAAAACCGATAGTGATGAAAACGTTTCCAACCGCACCCAAACCGCATACCTGACACAAACCTTCCTGATCAGAAGGGGAGGCTAACTTCACAAAACCATCCATATAGCAATCCTTCCTGGGACGGGTGCGACTCTCCTCCCAGTTTCTCAAGAGAATTATGATGAAAGATATACCCTCCTGCTGCCAGCCGAAGAGACCGAGGCCGCACGGGAAATAAGTTGACCACAAAACCGATAGAATATGAAAAAGATGATCGTTTCCATTATCGCGTGCATGGCGCTGATGTCCGGTGCCTTCTTCGCCTGGGCCTGTTACAAGGATGTCCTTGCGACGATCCTGTTCATCGGAGCCCTCATCCCGTCCTGCCTCTTCGAGCAGGGAAGACAAGAGTACAAGGCCCGTCGCCAGTAATCATACAGCTCATGGGACACAGGTTCGATTATAGGTGGACACTGAAGGATGCCGGCTTCACGAAGGACAAGGGGAAGGTCTTCTCCTGCTTCGCGTGTGGCGGCGGTTCGACGATGGGATACAAGCTCGCCGGATTCGACGTCATCGGATGCAACGAGATCGACCCCAGGATGAACGAGGTCTATGTGACCAACCACCATCCGAGACACAACTATCTCATGGACATCCGCGACATGGTGAAACTGGCGAAGGCCGGCGGCCTTCCCGGTGAACTGTACCGGCTCGATGTCCTGGACGGATCCCCTCCGTGCTCCTCGTTCTCCATCTGCGGGGAACGGGAGACCGGATGGGGAAAGGAAAAGAAGTTCCGTGAGGGCCAGGCAAAGCAGGTCCTTGACACCCTCTTCTTTGACTTCATCGAACTTGCGGGCGAGCTGAGACCAAAGATCGTCGTCGCGGAGAACGTCCGGGGGATCATCCTCGGCAACGCGAAGAAGTACGTGAACCGCATTTCGGACGCATTTGCAAAAGCGGGCTATACCGCGACGCTGACGCTCCTGAACTCGAAGAACATGGGTGTCCCCCAGATGCGCGAGAGGACCTTCTTCATCGCGGTCAGGGATGATCTCATTGACCGGGTGCCCAAGTCCGGCCTGTACGACGAACCGTTCATCGACCTGGAGTTCAGCGAACCGGAGATCCTCTGGAAGGACATCTTCACGGACGAGAACGACAGACCGCTTTCCGAACAGAAGCGCGCGTTCTGGGAACTCCGTAGGGAAGGGGACATCGACCTGTCCATGTGCTGCGCCAGGCACGGAGAGAACCCGAACAAGTTCTTCAACTGCAAGTTCCTCTACGACGACCGGGTGCCGAACACCGTCGCGGGAAAGGACTACTGCATCGTCTTCGACCAGGGCAGATACAGGAACAACAGGGAGATCATCCTGTGCAGTTCCTTCCCGGAAGACTTCGACTTCTGCGGGGAACCCGTCGATTACATCTGCGGGATGTCAGTCCCCCCGGTGATGATGGCCCAGGTCGCGTGCAGGATATACGAACAGTGGCTGAAAGTAATGGACAAACCCCGATAGACCCAAGATGTAACATGGACACGAAACAGCTTACCGAGAAAGACAGACAGGCAATCCAGAGGGCCAGCGCCTCCAGATGGGAAGACATCGACGAGAGCTGGGCGCAGACGGAGGCCGGACGCAACGAGGTTCACCGGATCATGATCAGGAAGTACCACCGCGACGAGCACAGCCTGGGGATCCTCTGACGGACAGAATGAAAACAAGTGCGGGGTTAGTTTTCATAATCGGTTTACTACTCAGTGGTGTCCCCGCCGCCACGAAGGGCAGAGATAGGAAGTTAAAACGGATAGGCTTCATGCACCTGGAAACTGCATTCATCCATTAGGAGGTTCGATCCCTCCCTCTGCCCCAAACATACCTTATAAACCCCAAAAATTATGGAAACAAAGCAACTATCAGCCGCCTCGACCGGCGCAGTCCAGTTGAGCGAGGAGAAGAAGATGCAGTTCATCGAAGCCTGCAAGAAGGCCGGCGAACTCCAGCTTGCCGACAACGTGGAGTATGTCTTCGCCGCGTCATCCGCCGTCCAGACGCTCCGCACCATCCTCACCAAGGAAGTAGTCGAGACCTACTTCATGCCCCTCATGGGGACCCGCATCGGGTTCCTCACCGACCGTGACAAGGAAGGGAAGGACGGCAAGAAGCCGGAGCCCTACGGATGGGAGACCGTCCGCGATTGCGTCATCGACGCTGCGTGCAAGGGCCTGGCCCCGATCCAGAACCAGATGAACATCATATCCGGGAGCATGTACCCGACGAAGGAGGGCTTCACGCACCTGCTCAAGAAGATCGGTGTCAAGCACATCATCAACAAGGGTCCGGACACTTCCGCGCTCAACGCATCGACCGCGACCATCTCCTGCAAGATCTTCTACGAGTACAAGGGGCAGAAGGGCGACTACACCCTCGTGGCCACTCCCAAGAAGAACTCCTTCTCCTCCCTGGACCAGCTCCAGGGCAAGGCCGAGCGCAAGGCCAAGAAGCACCTCTACGAGTACCTGACCGGCATCGACCTCGGCGACGCGGACGAGGAGTCCGGACCGGAGGACCAGACCGCCTTCGTCCAGGACAGGAAGGAGACGCTCCGTCAGAAGCAGGGAGAGAACGGTGGGACTCTCGATCTCAAGTAGGCCATGAACAAGTATTCCAAACTCACTCCTGAGCAGTTGGAGGAACACTTCTCCAACTTCCTCATCGACAGCTGGTCCTACTCCGGCGTGTCGTGCTTCGCCAGGAACGAGAAGGCTTTCGAGATGCAGTACGTGTACCATGAGAAGGACACGCGGAGCATTTCGTCAGTCGCCGGCAACGCATACCACGCGGCCCTCAAGGAGTACTTCTCCGCATGGTCGGAGGGCGACCAGCCCGCGGTCGTGGACCTCACCAAGTACGCCTACGAGTATCTGGACGACGTGCCCGCGAACGAATGGAGGCTCACTCCCAAGTTCCCGTCCGTCGAGCAGGCCATCAACGAGGCGGTCCGCTGCGTCAACAACCTCCTGGAGTCCTTCTGCGCCGAGGTATCCACGTACACGGACCAGATAGCGAACATCCTGGCCGTCGAAGAGAAGTTCGAGGGATGGGTGACGGTCAACGGCGTTGACATCCCGCTTCCGCTGCACGCGGTGGTGGACCTGGTGGTCGAGCTCAAGGACGGCCGCATCGTCGTCATCGACCACAAGAGCAAGTCCGCATACACGGAGGAGAAGGAGGTCGCCCTGGTCCACGGCCAGCAGGCCATCACCTACGTCAAGTCCTGGGAGACGAAGCACCCGGAGATGTCCGTGGCCGAGGTCTGGTTCATCGAGAACAAGATCTCCAAGAACAAGGACAAGACCGCGCAGATGCGCAAGCACGTCTTCATCATGGATGTCGACAACCGCCGGCTGTTCGAGGCCCTGCTTTACGAGCCGCTGCGCCGCATGCTGGAGGCCGTTGCCGACCCGGACCACATATACACGATCAACCCTTCCGACAACTTCGTGGACATGGCCGTCCTCTATGACTTCTGGGCCCGCACCCAGATCTCCGAGATCGAGGACTTCGAGTTCATCCCCGCGTCCAAGAAGGACCTCCTTGCGAAGCGCCAGCGCAAGATCAAGGACTCCTCCGTCGGCTCCGTCGCGCCGAAGGTCATTACCGCCTTCCGGAAGAACGCGGCATCCTTCATCACCCTTGACTATTCCCATACCGATATGACTACAAACGAAAAGATCGAACACGTCCTGCGGACGTTCAGCATCAAGGTCCAGGTGGCCCACAAGATAGAGGGCTTCTCCTGCGACACCTACCTCTGCGAGGTCGCTCCCGGAACGGAGCTGCTCTCCATCTTCCGTCACACCCTCGACATCGCCAATGCGCTCGACGTGCCCCGCGTCCGCGTCCAGGGCGAGCCCCTCGTGATGTACGAAGGGAAGTCCTACCTCGCCATCGAGGTGAACAAGAAGCGCACGGAGGACCTCCCGTGGGACGCGAAGTACCTCACCGGACACAGGATCCCCCTGGGCCTGGACAACTTCCGCAACACCATCGTCTGGGACCTCGACAACAACACCACGCCCCATGTGCTTGTGTGCGGTGCCACCGGCTCCGGAAAGTCCGTCTGCCTGACCAACATCCTCTACTACGCCATCGAGTCCGGTGTCAAGGACATCACCATCCTGGACCCGAAGTTCGAGTTCGCCTTCGCGGAGCTCCCGGACAACGTCCGCGTCCTCTCCGACATCACCGAGATCGAGCATTCCCTGGCCGCTATGGTGACCGACATGAACAGCCGTGTCAGGAACCGTCAGAAGTGGCTCTCCCTGGTCATCTTCGACGAGTTCGCGGATGCCGCCGACCAGGCGCGTGGTCCGAAGGAACTGGAAGAGGGAGAAAAGACCCTCATCGACAACTTCAAGATGCTCCTCCAGAAGGGCCGTTCCGCGGGCTTCCGCTTCGTGGCCGCCACCCAGCGTGCGTCCGTCAAGACCATCCCCGGAGACATCAAGGTGAACCTCCCGGTCCAGGTCTGCTTCCGTGTCCCGAAGGGGCTGGACAGCAAGGTCGTCATCGACACCGAGGGCGCAGAGACCCTCGCGGGTGCCGGCGACGGACTCCTCCACTCTCCTGAGTACAACGACGGACTCGTCCGCTTCCAGGCTTTCTACCGTCCACTCTAATCCTCCCGATACAATGAGCGCAAGCTGGTTTTCACACGATTCCAACGCCAGGAACTCCAAGAAGCTGATCAGGCTCCGTCAGAAGCACGGAGCCTCCGGCTACGGCGTGTACTGGATGCTCATTGAACGCCTGCGCGACGAGGAGGGATACACCAGCGACAGGGACTACGAGATGATCTCGTTCGACCTCCGCGTGGATGTCGAGGTCATCCGCTCCGTCGTGGAGGACTTCGGTCTCTTCGAGCTGAGCGAGGACGGGAAGTACTTCCATGCGCCCGGCCTGGACGAGAGGATGGAGCTCAAGGACGTGCGCTCTGCTGCCGGCAAGAAGGGAGCCGCCAACAGATGGAACAAAAACGCCGATAGAATGGCACAGAATGGCAAATCTATGGCAAATGGTATGGCAAAAGACGATTTTGCCAATAGCATTAAAGAAAGTAAAGAAAAGAAAGAAGAGATAAGTAAACTTTCTTTTTCTTCTCCCTCCTCTTCCTCTCCTTCCGTCGAGGCTTCGTCGTCCGAAGACGAAAAACAACAAGAACAAATTCTTTCTTTCATGTTTTTCAAGAACTGGGCTGCGCCCGGCAAGGAGATGGAGCGCTTCATCGCCTTCAACAACACCGACAGCCGGTGCTGGGCGAAGATGGACAAGACGCAGCGGGACTCCGCTCTGATCCTCTGGAAGCAGAAGCCGGAGATGCCGCCCAGGTTCGGGAAGGTGTATCTCAAATTCTGGAAAGAGGTCTACGTCATGCTCGGCTTCTGCAACGCTCCGCATGACATCATCATGCACGCGCTCTCCGACAACATCATGTTCGACGAGCAGAACGACGGGGCCGTCCTCCAATGCCCGCAGGATGTCCGGGACTTCATCGAGGCCAACATCGACAAGTTCCGTCCCGTCATCCAGCGTTATCTATTCCTTCCGAGGGGACTTAACAAGATGAGCTACAGACTATGCCAACCATAACGGAGAGGGAGGCCGAGATCATCCTTGAGACGGTGAGACAGATTAGGCTTGAGTCACGGAAGCCGAAGCCGCGGATGATAAGGATCTCCAACCTCACAGACAGAGTAGCCGTGATAGTCAACAAATCAAAACGCAGGAAAGCATGAGCAAGCAAACGCCATACGAATACATGATGCAGGCCCTTGAGAGGTCCAGGAAGGGTGGAACCGCACCCCGGATGGACAACGGCGACGTGGAGCACGATATCCAGTGCGAGTGCGTCCGCTGGTTCCGGATGCAGTATCCCCAGTACGGGAAGCTCCTCTTCGCGGTGCCCAACGGCGGCTTCCGAAACAAGGCCACCGCCGGCAAGATGAAGGCCGAGGGAGTCCTGGCCGGAGTGTCCGACCTCATCCTCCTGGTCCCGAACGGAACCTATCACGGTCTCTGCATCGAGATGAAGTGGGAGAAGGTCGAGTACGACTCCAAGGGGAAGAAGCACGTCACCAGGTCCTACCAGCACGAAGAGCAGAAGCAGTGGCAGAAGGCCGTCGAGGTGCAGGGATACCAGTATTCCGTATGCCACAGCGTTGACGATTTCATGTCCTGCATAAACACATACCTGAAACAAGAAACAAGATGACCAACCCGACAAACAAGATAATCCTCACCCAGGAGCAGGAAGACTACCTCCGCGAGAACTACGCGACGGTGATCCATCACACCATCTGCCGCGAGCTCGGCATCAGCAAGCGCACCCTCGTCCGGCTCGCCCGCGCCAGGGGACTTGTCAAGGACATGGAGGCGATCGAGGGCCAGCGTGTCAAGCGCATCTCCGAGGTCCTCCGCCACAAGTACCTGGTGTCCGGATACAAGGGGACGGCGGAGAACGGCATCGCCACGCGCTTCAAGAAGGGATACAAGGCAAAGGAGCTGTTCGGAGAAGAGAAGTTCGACCAGATGCACAGGAAGGCCGTGGAGACGAGGAAGATGCGCCTGGCGGAGGAAAGGGCCAGGGTGACGTTCGGTCTCCCACAGAGGACGAGGCTGCGCGTGAAACGCCAACCGAAGCAGAAGATCCTCGACCGCTCCTATCTCAAGAAACGAGGATACATCCTTGACGAACGCAACAACATCGCCTACTACACGGACTCGACGCGAAGGGCCGTCAGGATGGAGGCCAAGCCCAGGCGATACTACACATTCAAGCAATGGGAACCGTAAGCCGCAGCCTCTGTCCGAGAAGATGCTGGAATTGCAGATTCAACGAACCCTATGCGTCGAAAGACACGCTCGGATGCTTGAAGCACGGGAAGATAGTCGGACCCGACGATTCGTGCCTGGAGCACCGATACACCAGGAAGAAGTTACAACCATCACATTTTTAACCATGAACACTAACATCGACCCCAATCCAAGCCGCAGCCTCTCCCAGAAGATGCAGGTGCTGTCCTACCTCCAGGCCGGAGGGACTCTCACCCCGCGCAAGGCGAGGAAACTCATCGGAACTTACAAGCTCGCCACCCGCGTCTCCGAGCTCATCCTTGAAGACGGACATGACGAGATCCAGAAGAAGCTCATCTGGGTCCGGACCAGGAAAGGCCGCACGCAGGTGATGAGATACTCCATCCCCCCGGAAAAAAGAGTCGCAGCGAAATGAAACCGATGCTTGTAAAAACCGCCAGGCGGATTGTCACCCGGAAGTGGTACATGCGCATCCGCATCTGGAAGATGGCCCTGATGTTCAAGTACTACGACGGCCGCATTCTTAACGCCGGCCCGAAGGAACTGGACCACATATCTGAAATGTTAACCCGCTACGCCCACAAAGAGGCGTGGTACAGAAAGAAGATCAAGAACTAATGGAAGAGAAAATCATTATCAAGGTGGCATACGACGAGGCCGGCAGCACCATCGTCGAGGTGCCAAACGGTGACGAAGCCGTCATCGCAATATCCAATTACATCCATGCCAACCTTTTGGAGAAGGAGATCGGCCCGCTGGAGTTCATCTTCTCGGTCGTGGTTCACTTCCTGGCGATGGACATCTCCGGGAATTTCGAGAAACAGTTTATCAGAAACATCAAGGAGACCACGCCACAGTACCGCGAGGGATACCGGATGATGCGGCAGCAACTCACCAAACCCAAGAACTGACATGAGACGCGACATTGCAATAGTCCATTTCAACACCCCGGAGCTGACCAAGGCCGCCATACTGAGCGTGCGGAAGCACACGCCCGGCTGCACCTTCACCGTCTTCGACAACTCCGACAAGCGTCCGTTCGAGCCGATGGACGGAGTGAGGGTGATAGACAACACCGGCGGCCAGGTGATCGACTTCGATGCCATGCTTGCCAGGTATCCCGACAAGCGCGACACCGTCAACGAGCAGGGGAGCGCGAAGCACATCGCCTCCGTCGATTATCTCTTCGACGTGCTGCCCGACGGATTCGTCCTGATGGACAGCGACGTTCTGGTCAAGCGCGACATCGCCGCCTTCTTCGACAAGAACGTGGCCTGGGCCGGAATGATTTCGCATAATCCTCCGTTCCCTTTCATGACGGAGAGACTCTTCCCGTTCCTGCTCTGGATCAACGTGCCGATGCTGCGCAAGCACGGCATCCGGTTCTGGCACGAAGGGATGGTGTATAAGCTGAGCCACACCGGGGCTCCGTACTATGACACCGGCGGATCCATGCTGAAGGACTGCGACGATGCCGGACTTCCCCGCAAGGAAATGGAACTCTTCGACTACATTGAGCATTTCTGCGGAGGGTCCTGCGGACGCAAGACGCGGGCAGATGCTCTCTCCTGGCTCTACGACGAGCACCTGGACCTCTGGAAGCCGACTCCCTACCTGGTCGTCATCCCTTACCTTCCTTCTGCCGCTCAGGGGCGCGAGATAGAGTATGCCATCGCCGGATGGAGGAAGCACTTCAAGGAAAACCACCTCGTCGTCGTCGTGGGGGAGAACCTCCCGCCGCTGGATGCAGAGGATGTCTATTGCCTGGAGTCCAAGAGGGTCGATGGCATCGAGGGACAGTACCGTCAGCACCTGGATTACGTAAAGTGCTTCCGCCGGGTCCGCGAAGCATTCCCCGACACGGAAGGGTTCATCTTCGTGGCCGACGACTGCTATGCCGTCAACGACTTCGACATCGCCGATGTCAAGTTCCTCAAGATGCTGGAGCCGGACTTCGAGTTCAACCCGGAGTCCACGAACGCCTGGAGGCGCGACAAGATGAAGACCAAGAAGACGCTCGTCGATGCCGGCCTTCCCACGAGGAACTTCACGACGCATCTTCCCTACTGGTTCGACTGGGACAAGATCGAGGTGCTCTGGGAGAAATACGACATGGAGCACAGCAGCCAGGTCATCGAGGACCTCTACTACAACACCTATTGCAAGGACCGCATCCCCTTCCAGCTCAACGTGGATACCGACAACCTCAAGTTCGGTGTGTACGACACGTCGCCGGAGACCATCGACCGGCTCCGGAAGGCGATGCAAAAGAAGATATGGATCACCAACTCTCCGAAGGGATGGTGCTCCGACCTGGAGGTCATGCTCCAGTTACACTTCAACTACTGATTGCTCATGGATACTTCTTTCCAGAAGACAGCAGCCAACGACGAGTGGTACACGCCCAGGGAGATCATCGAGGCGCTGGGCCCGTTTGACCTGGACCCGTGCGCACCGATGGTGCCGCTCTGGAGGACCGCCGCAAGGATGGTAAACAAGGAGCAGGACGGCTTAAAAATATCATGGGGGGGGGTGAGAGTATGGTGCAATCCTCCTTATTCTCAGCCGCTTCTGACGCGCTTCTGCACGCGGATGGTGGAGAACGGAAACGGGATTCTGCTGACATTCGCCAGAGTGGACAACGCACTGTTTCAGGATCTGCTACTGCCGAACGCGGATGCTGTCCTGTTCCTCCGGCACCGGATACGGTTTTATCGACCGGACGGTACGAGGGGAGACAGCGCCGGCTGCGGAAGCTGCCTGTTTTCCTTCGGCAAGCAGAACACGGATTCGCTGCTGCGCTCCGGCCTGGAAGGAGTACTAATCAATTTATCAGGAGCCATTAAGACTACGAATACACTATTTTGACAACAATCAGGGCGCGGAAAAGCGCCGGCGAGACACCGCCGCAGGGAATTTTCTTGTAATTCATAGGTTAAGTTTTAGGTTATTGCTTTCCCACCGCGCCCTTTTAAGAGAATAGATCATGAAAAAAAAGGATACTCTCACTGAGGACCTTGTCCCGATCTGCTACACGCACAACACCTTTTATGAAGGCGGAAGGAAAATTCACATCCTGAACCTCTATACAAGCCGGTGCCTGTGCGGATACAACCCCTGGTTCTTCAATGAGATTGACACTTCACCTGTCGGTGGACTGACCGGATTCGTCACCCAACCTGACCCGGACGGTAATGTATGCTTACGTTGTAAAGAAATCGCAGTAAAAAGACTTATTGGAAATGCAAAAGATAATGTTTAATGACCGGTTCGGCCTCACGAAAGCCGTGCTTGAGGGCCGAAAGACCATGACGCGGAGGCTTGTGAATCTTAATCGGGTTTCCACGCTCATTCCCGGCAGGGTAAAGGAGTGCTATTTAGATTGCTCTCCCTTCAAGGTCGGCGAGGTCGTGGCCGTGGCGCAGAGTTACAAAGAAATCCGCGAGAAGTATGGTATTAGAAGTCCTATCGAGTATATCAACCGGGACCGTTACGAGAAGTCCGCAGGATGGAATAACAAGATGTTCGTGAGGGCCAGCCTCATGCCAAACAAAATCCGCATCACGAAAGTCCGTATCGAGCGGTTGCAGGACATCTCCGACGAGGACTGCATCCGAGAGGGGTTGGCCGTGGATAAAGAAAGCGGTAGTCTCTCCTTGTATGGATGGGAACGTGCTGATAAATCCGGGGAGTTCTTTGCTACCCCACAACTTGCCTTCGCCGCCCTCATCGACAAGGTATCGGGCAAGGGAGTGTGGAAATCCAACCCCTGGGTATTCGTTTATGAATTTGAACTTGTGAAATAGTATGGAAACCAACAGAAAAGAATTAGTCGAGTGGGTGCGTGGCATCTACCAGAATCTCGACGATGCAGACAAGCGGGATGCATTGCGGTTCTTCCCCGAACTTGCCGAAAGCGAGGACGAGAGGATAAGGAAAAGTTTGATTGACAATTTCAAACACTATTCTTGTACTTCAGATGGAACCCCATCATACAAGGTTCTCGCTTGGCTCGAAAAGCAGAAAGAATCTTTACATATCCAAGAAACCTGTAAAGAAAAAGCCGATTCTTTTACAGATGATGAGAATGAGAGGATAAGGAGATTTATCCAAGACCGCCTTACGGACCGCCTTTGGAATCCCACTTGGAAGTTTAGTAGAGATGATGTTCTCGCCTACCTCGAACGGCAGAAAGACTTGTTCAAAGAAGGCAGGGGGTTGTATATGTATGACGGCGAGAATGTAACTCTTATCTGCGCCTCTCCAGTCGAGAACCCATACGACTTTGCCATCAGTCAACAAGAGCAGAAGCCCGTTCAGTTCAAGGACGACGAACTCGTGGAAATCATCAGGGGTGAGTTTGAAGGATTTCGTCGGCTCTTGAAAAAGAAAGGTATCGACTACGAGCCTCAACGCGGCTATTGGGAGGGGTTCGCTCGCTTGTTTGATAGTTGTGCAAAGGAGTATGTGAAAGAGCAGAAGCCCGCAGAGTGGAGCGAGGAGGACGAGGCACATCGAAAGTCAATCATTAGCACAATAGAGATGTGTATGAATGAATGCAGCAAAGGAGCGAAGGTTATCTTGGACTGTTATGAGAGTGATATTGCTTGGCTCAAATCCCTCCGTCCCCAGTCTCAATGGAAGCCGAGCGAGGAGCAGATGGAGGCACTACATCATTATGTAGAAACAACTACCGATGGAGAACTCGACTTACTCTACAACGACCTTCTCAAACTGAAATGATATGAAAATCATAATAATGTTTAAAGCTCTGCTGAACAAGGCCCCATTTCACAAGCGAGTATGGTATAACTATCGCGCGATGCTCCCGTTGGAAGAGCTGATCGGTGACTCGTTTGTCGAGATCTTCGACGAAGAAGGTCATTACATCAGTTGCCCAGGCATTGGTGGGACCGTAGTGTACAACATCAATGGACGCAAATTCCTCTATCGTGTCGTTGGGTTCGAGAACGAAAGCCGCAATAGAGACTGGCTCTACGATACAGACTACATTAATCCGGTTATTGAGTTTATAAAACCACTTTGAAACACATTGATCAGCTATGAACATTATAGAAATTATTGAAACCCTTCGCGTATTTAACGAATGGCGGAGATTTGACGGCCCGATTGGAGAGGCCCCGGAGCAACTTTCTCCGAAGGAGATAGGTGAAGCAATTGATGGGGCGGTGGAATTACTTTCCAAAAAGAGTAATACCACAATCGAAACCATCCGAGCCGAGGTGGAACGAAGGAAATTAGACTCTTTAAATCACGGATTTACTTTTGTTCCAACGGCTATGCAGAGCCTTCTTGAATACCTTGACACCCTCCAAGAGCAACCCGTCTGCGAGGGGTTGGAGGATGAGATTTACAAGGAGAAAGCAAAAGTTGCTCGTTTGTTTGGTGGTGTTACTGGTGAACAGGACAGAGCCCTCATTGAACTCGCCCGTCACTTCTACGAACTCGGTAGGCAGAGTTTAAAGGACAAGGACACATTTGACGAGGTGGACGATGCAATTCTTGAACTTGTAATCCGTGCCGTTCGGGAAAGAAAGGACGAGGATACGGGATACGAAAATCATTATGACCGACTTCTTAATTGGCTCGGTGAGTTGCCGAATTGGGTGAGATGCAAGCCGGAGGTGAGCGAGGATTTGGAGGAAGAAATCAATCGATGCATCTACAAGCCGTTTTTCGACCTTGATGGAGTAGCGGTCAAGGGTGCAACTTACTATCTAACTGTCGAAGATGTTGCCGATATTGCCCGCCACTTTGCCAAATGGCAGAAGGAGCAGATGATGAAGGAGGCGGTGGAAGGAGAGGTTATCTCTATCTCCGACAATGGTTGGGAATCCATACGAATACCTAAAAAGATTCACAAGTGTGGTGACAAGGTTAAATTCATCATCATCGTAAAGGAGGAAGGGAAATGACACGGGAACAAGCATACGAACAATATCTCCACGAGGTAGCACTCTACGAACAATGGGGAGCAATAAACACAATCACCTTTGAGGTTTGGTTGGAACTCAAGAACATTAGATTGGAGGACTGAATATGACCAAAGGACTACATAAGAATTCTCTCCGAAAGGGAGAGCCGAATAAGTGGATGGTAGATGATGCGAGGATGGAATTGATTCAACAAATCAAAGCCGAGGTGGAAAGGAGAATTCAACAAATTAAAGATGCTATTGAGAGAGAGTCCGATGCAGAAATGGAGACTTATTTCTCTGGAAAGGTGATTTCTCTGGAAGAATTTGACTTCTTTCTCTCCAACCTTGAAAAAGAGGAAAAGTCGATAGAGGGGTTGGAGGAATACGCATCGCAAATCGTTGCGGAACTCGTTCCCTCTTTGGGACAAAAACATCTCGATGGGAGTTATGTCGGTGGAATACGAGATTATTTTTCAAGGGAAGAACTTATCGGATTAGTCAAGGCGGGTGCTAAATGGAAGATGGAACAAAGCGAGTTGTCTTGCGAGGGGTTGGATGAAGAAATGGAGAGATTTATGTCAAACCTCACCGAGAAGAAAGGTGTTTTTCCTCCGCTGACAAGGCTCGGATTTAGAGCCATTGCCCGTCACTTCGCCCAATGGCAGAAGGAGCGAATGTTGAATGAGGCGGTCAAGGGACAAGTAATAGATGACGGGGGTGATTTCAAGTTAGTTGTCCCTTCACTCCATACTATACTCAAAGGAACGGAGGACGGGGAAATGCTAAAACTCATTATCATCAAGGAGGACTGATATGGTAAGAGATGAACAATACTGGAAAGGGTATGTCGCTGCTTTACGATGGGTAAAAGGATGGTGGAGCATTAGTTGGGATGCGACAAAAGCACTCAATGAAAAGATGAGGGAAATAAATAAGAAGCATTTATCTATCAAGGAGGACTGATTATGTGTTGGTATATTATCTATGGACTCCTATGTGTAGCGTTCGTAATGTTCCTATATTTCAAGTATTGGAGAAAGTGGAAAAAGAAAGACTGACATGAAACTCAAAATCAATCGGAAGACGAAGAAATTCAACGGATATGAAAACATACTTTATTATTCTCGCTATTTTTTTCTTTGTGTTCGGAGTATTTCATCTCGCTCTGGGAATCATTACCATCATAAAGTCGAAACAAGAAATCAAAAGAAAAAAGAATCAGCATTGACTAACCAACAAGGCTCGGAAAAGTCCACCGTGAGGCTGACAGGACAATGGCCAGTATTCATAATCCTTCATAAGCATAGAGTTATAGCCACCGCCGAGCCTTTTAAATTTCGATTGAGACATGGAATATATCAAAATTGAAGACATGGATAACACTGACTACAGAAGAATCATCGAGGATTCGTACAACCGCGCCAGGCTGTACGGAATGTGCAAGACGAAGGGCGAATTCGCCCAGCTCATCGGGGTCCACAGGAGCACCTTCTCCGCGATCGAGAGCGGAAAGAGCTCCGGAAAGGTCGCCGCGAAGAAGGCGCAGTGGTTGCTGGACCAATACGAATCGGAAAGGAGGGCGCTGATGAACACGGCCTTCCCGGTCTTGAACGAACTCACATTCGCAGAGAAGGCCGGATACGAAGCCATCGTTAAGGAGATGATGGGCAAGAAGGAGTTCGACTGGGATGCGTTCAGGGCCGAGGCGGCAAAGTGCATCATCGGTCCGCTGGCGGTACACCTGCGGCGCGATTGCAGTAAACAAAATATCGCGCACGAAGCGGTCCTCCTTGCCGACGAACTTATAAAGGAGCTGCGCGATGGAAAATGAGATACTGAAACAGGCATCGTGCGAGACGAATGTGCTCTACATGATGTCGCTCTCCATGGACCTGATCCTCCGAAACAACGAATGGCTGATGTCCAGGCTTCGCCAGTCGTTCCGCAGGGACAAGAAACAGCTCTTTACTCGGTATGCAAAGACCGTGAGGGATGCGTGCTACCTTCAGGAGCTTCTCACGCAGGACATCTTCGACGCGGACGAGAAGAACGGGTTCAGGAACATACAGACATGGCAGGACGAGGCCAACGAGCTTTCCCGTCTCGTCCTCCTTTTCGCCGACCGCTCCGCGGACCAGAATGTAGTGGATAACATATTCCGGTTCATCAGGGAGCAGAAGGGCGAGGGGATAGTCACCGAGGAAATGCTACAATCGTTTTACCTTAAGAAATGAAATACATCACTTTGGCTGACATGGCCGGCACCATCAGACACAACCTGCACAGGATCCCTCATGACATCGACTTCGTGATGGGGATTCCCAGGAGCGGAATCATCGCCGCCAGCATCATCTCGGAGTTCCTCAACGTCCCGCTGATTGACCTGGACAGCTTCGTCTTCGGTGCCAGCCCTACTGGTGGCAGAAGGCTCCGCTATCAGACCGACTCAGGCCGGACCGTCAGGCGGGTGCTCGTTGTCGATGACACCATCTACGCCGGTACCGCCAACCGTCTCGCAAGGAAGAAGCTGGAGCCGTTCGCCGACAGGTATGAGTTCATCTACCTCGCCGTGTTCCAGGAGGGGAGATGCAGCGACATCGACATCGCCCTGGAGGACGTGAGGAGGTTCACTAACAACTTTACCCAGATCGTCCTCTACGAGTGGAACATCCTCCAGCATCACGCGGATGTCATGGGCAAATTCCTCTTTGACATGGACGGCGTGTTCTGCATGGATCCTCCGGACGAGAGGGACCGGAAGGCATACCTCGACCACATCAGGAATGCAGCGCCCCTCTTTCTGCCGAAGGCGACCATCGGTGAGATCGTGACCTTCCGGCTGGAGTCGAACAGGGAGATAACCAAGGACTGGCTCGCCGCGCATGGCATCCGGTACAATGCGCTGACGATGTACCCGGCATCGACCTGGGAGGAACGGGCCGACAGCGGAATAGGTCCGGCAAGGTTCAAGAGCGCGATATACAGGCAGAGACCGGCCGCGAAGCTCTTCATCGAATCCAACGACCGCCAGGCACAGGATATACACCGCCTTACGGGAAGGCCCGTTTACTGCGTAGAGAGCAACAAGATATATGAATAGAAAAGAACACACCTACACTCTTGTTTGTGGCGAACGGTTCATCAAAGAACTGAACCGCGCCGTTGATTACATCAAAGACAGTGAAAAGAAACAACTCATAAATCATAACACCATGAACGAAACAGTCCTTCAGCGCATCATCGCCTTCATCTTCGGGCATAAGTACTATGCCAACATCGTCCAGATCAAGGGCCAGGGAGGAGCCGTTGAGCTCACCAGCTTCATCCATCCGACCAAGGCCGACGCTAACCGGCACATCCGTGACATCATGGAGACTCTCTCCTACTACTATGTGGAGACCGTCTCCTTCCGATCCAGGGAGACCTACGTGAAGACGGTCGCCCATGACGGGACCCGCACCGGACAACAGATAAAATAGCACCGAATTTTCACATTATTACATTTGTCGCACCATGTTCAAGAAACTTAGGAAACGCCTGGAGACCTTGCGTCTCTACGTCATCGCAGACGCGAAGGACAACTCAGTCAGCCTGTCCCGCGGACTCTTCAAGAGACTGCGGGTGATGAGGCAGAGCGAGGCGAAGATCATCGTCTTCACCATCGCCGGCACCGACGACTACGCATTCATGATGAATCCTCCGGGATTGACCAAGGAGGACACCCAGCTCGCCGACATCATGTACGACTACGAGGAGGGAAGCGTCGGATTTGAGTGTCTCGTGCCCACCGTCAACCGCATCTTCTTCGACTACGGCCTTCCTGCTGACTCCAAGTGGCAGCTTGATGTCAAGGAGAAGACGATGCCGGACGGACACCGTTACTATCAAATTTGCAGACCAGATGGAAAGCCTTCTCGGAAATAGGACCCGGCGTGCGGACATAACGTTCCACCGAAACGGAAAGATTGACATCACCTCGCGTCTCACCAAGATGCTGGACCTGGGTGATGGTGACGTGATCGACATCGCGTTTGACCGCGGTGAGTACTACATCTACCGGATGAGGGAGGCCAAGGACCTGGTCGGCCGCCACGAGGCCCAGTGCCACGGGACACACCGGGGCCGGCTGCACCCCACGAGGAGCATGCGTGCGTACAGCAAGCGGATCTGCACGGCCATCCTCAAGGCATCCAACGCGACCGACAAGGCGCGGATCTGGGCCGGCGAACTCTGCGAGATAGACAATCTCGGAAAGGCCGTCGTAATCATACCCGCAAGTAACAACTTCTTCAAATGAGAAGGCCATGATTTTTTGGGTTTGGAAAGGAGCAGCCGTGAGGTTGCTCCTTTCTGCATAACAAAACAGGGGCATCTCACGATGGCCCCGTCTTGCATACTATGAAAAAATGGAGGTGAATTATCGCGGCTGGTTTATCAGTCTCGGCGTATACTGGACGGTGCAACCCCAGATACTCTCTTTGTTGGAGAGAGAGCACACCAGGGCGATCCTGAAGTACTTGTATGGCGTTCCGCTGAATCCACGCAGGTAATGGTCCACGCTGCTTGCGACAGGGAACCAGGTCCGCAGGTCCCTGGACCCGTAGAGAACCACCTTCACGTGGCCTCTTTCAAAGTTTCCCCGCACTATGATGTTGTCGATGGTCTTGTGTATGTCCTTGAGAGAAGGGTCCAGCCTGAACGGACGGGTCACTACGAGCTGAGGAAAGACATCGCCCTCTCCCGCATAGTCCACGAAAGCGCCGCCCCTCACGTTTGCCAGCGCCTCCGGATAGGACTCCACACGGCTGGTTATGTCGGACGGGATCATGCCCCACGCCTTGTCGGTGAGCGAATACACATAGGCGTAGTCGTATGCGGGGTTGAATACGATCACCTGCTGACGGATGTAGGAGTACAGCATCGAGCATCCCTGGATGAACGTCTTGAAGGGCACGACATTGAGGACCCAGCCGGAGTCGCTTCCTGAACCGCTGCCAGACCCGCTGCCGGACCCGCTACCACTTCCAGATGATTCCTCGCTGCTACCGTACCCCGCAAGAGTCAGGATCTGGTCGAAAAGGGGGATTGAGGTGATGTCGAACAGCGTTCCATCGTCGTCAATCAGCTCGGAGATGCAGATCGAGACCGAACCGGACAGAATCATGATGCCGCGCTCCGTCGCAAAGAGGACGGCGTTATCAAGCTGGGTGATGCTGTCCGGCCCAAGAGCGACATCCCTCGTGATGGGTTGCCTGGCGGAGAAGGTTCCGGTCGCGGAGACCTCCATCGCCCACACGCCATCCTCAGAGAAAACATAGAGCGGGAACTGACCGAACTGACCTTCTGAGAGCGCCTTCGCCGCCGTCGACAGGCCGATAATGCGGCCGGTGCCAACAGTTGATATGCCCAGGAGCGGGAAGAAAAACGGGTTGCCGACCTCCGATGTGTACAGTTTGTTCGGTATGTCGACGTTACGGTCCGTGGATGCCTCCGGTTCCTCAGAGAGGATGTCATTCTGTAACCATGCATCCGAGAAACGCCCCACGTAGACGGCTCCGTTGAGGAAGTCATGGGACCTCAGCGGGAACTCCCAGCAGAATTCTCCTCGTTTGGCGACGACCTTGTAGGCGGCCGTCGACGGGTAGTAGAAATAGAGCAGCGGGATGCCGAATGCTATAATACCTTCGACCGACATGGAATCCTTAACGATGATCGTCCTTCCGTCCTTCTTGATATAGACATAGAAGGAGACGTCATAAGTCTCGTCATATGTGTCGACGGGGTTTCCTCCGCTTTCCGGATAGTATAGATAACCGTTCGAGTACGGCAGCATGGAGAAGGAGTCGAACCCCTGGAAGAGGTTCTTCGCAAGGTTTGCGAGGTTGATTCTCTGGTTATAGACGAACGACGTGCCGGCGAGCAGACTGTCGTGGCTGTCGTAATCGTCGGTCATTACTTCCCTGTTGACAAGGGACTGAAGATAGTCGTTCGGGACACCGACCGGACCGCGCTCCTGCGACAGCTCGTCGAGCGGGATGGACTTCAGGAGGTAGAAGTTGGAACAGGACCTGATCTCGTCGAGGAAGGCATCATCGCTCTTTGACGGAAGGACGGCATACGCTCCGACGTCAATACGATTTTCGATTGGCTCGTGATGTCTAAGGTAATACGACTGTGCCAGCGTGTAGCGCTGGTAATAATCCCCTGCCATGGTGTACGACAGTGACCACATCTCTTTGGGGCAGGGTCCGATCTGCTTTACCTCGCCCGCCTGGTCGTACTTGTATAGCGGCGCAGAGACGAACACGTCCACCGAGGTGACGATGTCCTTCCAGTCCATCAGCTTCAGCCACATGGCGGCATTGAGGGACGCCTGGTATTCGAGCTCGTGGACCATGCCGATCACCTTCGTCTGCGCGGACGAGCTGTTTCCGAATATCGACGCGACTGGTGTCACGTCCGAGGCGCACGGCATGAAGATCGGCGCTGAATGATGAACCAGCGTACCGTCGAACAGGCGAAGCGCATAGCGGACGAAGAAAGGCATGATAAACTTGCCGTCATTCGTCGCGTTGTCGGCGATGAACTTGTTGACCGTCGACATCACGGCCGAGGTGATCACGGCCGAGTTAGCGTCCGACAGGTCCACGTTTCCCGACTGTGCGGCCGTCCAGTCATCGCTATATATATTCTCGGCGAAAGCAAACTCATGGTAGTCCGATTCGACCAGCTCGCCGTGGAGACTGAACGAGAGCGATATCTCCGGCAGATTGGAGCCAAGCGTGGCGTATGTCTCGCTCTCCTCCTTCCACAGGAAATAGAACACCCCAGCATTCGTGAGCACCACCAGCGTATTCCCGACGGACGAGACGTCAGTAACGGTCGTCTGTCCGAAGGTGTATATCTCCTGTAAATCCGACAGGCCCGCGTCCAACGTCGCCGCCCAGTAGAGCTTCCCGCCAGGGTTGTATCTCTGTAAGATGATCTTATGGGTGAACTTGGTCGTCTTGTGGACATGAATGACCCCCATGCGCGGGATGTTATGGGCCTCGCTCACCTCGGTCGGACCCGGTACGGGTCTGAGGGAGCCGCGGTCCTTGATGACACCCAGAGAGAGAGCGAGGTCTCCGTCCGGACATTCATAGTCGGACGGCTGGGCCGTGTGTCCGTTGAATTTCAGCTCCTGTTTCATAGGCTATCACCAGGGATGCAGCGGACGGAGCTTCTTCCCCATCCGGAAGTTCTTTGCGATGTTAAGCTGTCGCAGAGATTCGTCGGCCTTGGTCCTCCAGATAGATGCCTTCTCCGGATAGGTGATGGAGAGCCAGTCTTCCATGACACGATCCACGAGGAGCTCATGGATGACGTTCTCCAGATAGGTCTGGGTCGTCTTCGAGAACTTCTCCGGCACGGTCATTTCGATCGTGTAATAGGGGACCTCAACGAGCGTGTCGATACGTGACTCGCCGTTCTCGGCCTCCACCTTTGTGTACGGATACAGCGCTTCCCGGACTTTGGATATGGTCAGGTTAAGGACGCGGGTGACTCGGTCCACGTTACCGTCCTCGGCGATGTCTTGCACCTGGTGCCGGTCGTGCTCGTCTTCGGTTCGCATCGTGTCGCCGAGGACGAAGCCCAGGTTGGCGCAGTCATACAGAAGCTCGGACCGCTTGAACACGAGGGTAACGGTCTTCGTCTGGACGTTCTTCTTGCAGCAGCACGGCATCTTGATTACGATGGGTTAGGGAGTGGGAGTGACGCGGGTTGGACGGACGCGCTTGGAGATGGCCTCACGGACCTGGGTGATATTGGCCCCGGCAAGGGTGAGGTAGTCCGCAGCATCGGTCTTGTTGGTGATGGTGAACCATTCGGCGATGGCCGTGTTCACTATATACTGGTGACATCCCGTGGCGACGGCATCGGCGGTCGCCTGGTTGTAGTTGGACGGGAGAACGAGCGTGACCGTGAGGTCGGAGCTGTCCGAGATCTGGATGTCGTTCGCAGTGGTCTGCGAGGAAATGATGTACTCGGAGAGACGCACCTTGAGGGTAGCGAAGGCATTGCCGATGGAACGGAGCACCTGGTTTGCATGCTCCTCGTCCTCGTTGTTCTGCATGTTGGCCACCTCCTCGAAGTTCTGTCCGTTCTGGCGGCTCTGGCCGGTAAGCCAGGTCTTGTTCCGGATCTCGTAGAGGAGTTCGGAAATCTTGAGAGTTACAGAGAGATTCTTCCTTGCCATATCGTAATAGTATTAACTCTTGTCGGACAAGCCCGCAACATTTGATATTACCCTGCCGCTTCGGAATCGCTTTTCCTGTCCCCTCCGCCAGACATCGCCCTCCTTGTATGCGACATCCAGTTTCTTCTGGGTGTCGATGCTGCTTTCCTGCCATGAGCGGAATTCTCCAATCTGACGAAGGAACCATTCATCCCAGTCGCCGCCAAAACGGAGACTGCGGTCGTCGATGTAGATGTCCGCAATCAGCTTGCAGCCTTCGGCCCCCTTTGGCTGGTCTGGGTTCTCGTTGATGTAGTCGTAGGAGATGTTCTTCTCCTTGAGCCATGCCTTGATCTCATCCGTCACAGGGCGGGTGGTGTAAATGATGATGGTGTTCACATTCTTCTTGAGCACTTTGGTGGCTTCATCGGCCCCGGTGATCATGTCGCCGAAGACGTTCTCTCCCTGGAATCCCTTGGAGTAATCGTGGAGCACACCGTCGAAGTCGATGCAAATGGTCCTATTTTTTGCCATATCCTCAGTATTTATTCGGTCGGAACTACCCGGACCGGCTTCTTGCGGAAATAGATTTTGCTCTTGATGTCCAGCACCATGCTCGCTGCCGTGGCCAGGTATGCCTCGGCTTCTTCCTTGTTGGCGAACTTGTACCAGTTCCCGACGATGAAATTCGTGAAGTAGGAGAACATCGAGCTTTCGACGGACCCGTTCAGGTTCTCGTCATAGGAGGAAGAGAGCTCCAGGCTGACGACGTAGTTCCTGGTGAGGTCGATGCAGTGCAGGGGGGAGGTGTCCGACACGGAGACCAGGAAGGGTTTGAGCACGTCGGTCAGCCCGTTCGCCGCCTCGTTGAAGAATCGCTCCAGCATCATCCGGTCCTCGTCGGTCGTGAAGATGCGGGCATAGTCTTCACCGGACATCTTGATGCCGGTGTAGCTGGTCGTCTTGGCGACCTCGTTGTAAACCTCGGCCTTTGGAACCGTGAACGTCGCGGAAATCATAGTGACACAAATATATACCAATCAATGTGCGATGGTTTTTTATCTGTTTACCATACGGAAGAAGGGCACCGGGCACCCGGCCCGACACCCTTCCACTGACAGATGTCGAGTTACAGGCTATCCGTTCAGGTAGTGCCAGATCTTGGAGTCCGGCCACCGGGCATCCTCGTCCAGGAGCCAGTTCACGGCCATCTCCACCAGCTTGGCGTTCCGTTCCTTCTCGGTGATGTTGGGGAACCAGCGTCCGAGCAGGCACCAGTTGTCGGAGGCGAGCATGTTCATCGTGACGGCGAAGTCCCAGATGTTGTAGTCCAGGATCTCGTCCTTCACGCCCTCGTATGCCTCCTCGATGGCCGACATGGGCCAGTAGGGTGCGTGTCTCTGGTTGTCGTCCTTGTCGGTGAAGAACATGGCTTCGATGTCCTCGTGGGCGAATTCCTCGTTATAGTGGCCACCGGACATCGAACAGTACACCTTGCGGATGAGGGCCTTCCTGTCACACTGTGACATGGAGTTTTCGACGGCATCGGAAACCAGGGAGAGGGTCTTCCACATCATATCCTCTCCCTTTCCGGTGCTGTACTTCTTGGTGAGTTCATAGAGTGTCATAAGGCTGTCATTTACATTTGGGACACCTCATCGGTTGCGGAGGGCGCATCGGGACAGTCCGGACCGGGGCCGGCATCCGCGGGGGTGTCTTGGGTTTCGGTGATTGATTCATAGATCGAATTGTAAAGGAGTGCGAGCGCATCGTAGGCAAGCGCAATCCACTGGGCGACGTAGGCGCAGATGAAGGAGGCCGCGACCGACACGATGACACCTCGCTCCGTCAGGATGCAGTACGCCAGCACGGACCAGAAGCTGACGCACTTGGGACAGGACGCAATCACGGAGCGGAGATGAATAACCTCCTGGATTGCGGCCGAGAGCCCCATCTGGACGAAGAGAACGGCGCTCACCGTTATCAGTGCGACCTCCCGTACCATACTACGCCGTGGCGAGATTGAACGAGCCGACGATGGACTCCGCGTTGGTGATGGAGCAGCAGTCGCGGAGGTTGGTCGGAGCGGCGATGGTCTCGCCCGCGGTGACCGTCGGGGCGGTGGCAGAGGACACGGGCACGGAGACGGTGGCCCAGATGTTCTCCGTGACGGGGCAGTTGCAGCCGCATCCGCAGGATCCCTGTCCGTTGCGGTAGGGCATGTAGGTGACGGTGCCGGTGATCAGGATGTCCTGGACGTAGGCATCGTTGCCCACCGACTGAGGGGCACCGACCGCCTTGAAACTGAGGTTGGCGGTGACCGGGTATGCTCCGTTCGCACAGAGCTTGCGGTTGCCGCAGTTGTAGTGAGTCAGGTCCACCACGTAGGTCGCGTTGGTGGCCGTCGCACCCGGAGCCGGGATGCATGTGTTGACAAAGGTCTGTCCGTTGTAGTTCATGACTTGGAGTGATTAAGGGTTCTTTGGCTCCTTATTGTCTGCACCGGAGCCATTCTGTGCATTATCCTCCAATGGGAATATGTCTCTCGTGTCGAACCTCAGAAGGATCTCCTCCAGGCGTTCGAGCCTGTTCACGATCGTTCTCTGGTTCTCCATCATTCCATAGGTCCGCTGGGCCGAGCAGTACACCTGCTGCTGGAAGGAGCACTTCAGGCACTCGCCCGTGCATTTGTTGTCTGGCATAGTCCTACTTGAAATATGAGGTTACGAAGTAATTGTCCTTGTACTTCTCGATGGCCGCGGCGATCCTGCCGGCGGTGACGGCGATTCCCTGCCGGGCCTTCGAGCTGATGAATGCCTTGATTGCCTCCGTCGCACGGTCTGCCTCCTCCTGGGAGTCGGCGTACACGTTGAACCTGATCTCGAATCCGCTCATGGCACTATCCGTTTATCGGAGGAAGGGGTGAGGCCGGAGGGACCGGGCCCTTTCGGGAAGAGATGATGCCCTTGATGAAGTCAACGGCCTGGCCTATCATGTCCTGGTTCTCGCGGAACCATCCGAACACGTTGTTCGCCTGGTCTCCGAAGTTCTGGATGAAGGGCTTCGACGCGGGCTCCACGTCCGGGATGTCCATGTCCTTGACCAGGAAGTCGTACATCTTCTCGGCCTTGTCAACGTCAAGGTTGGAGAGGTACAGACACTCCCTCTTGAGCTCTGCTTTGCTGGTCGGCTTGATCATGTTCAGTTTCTCGACGAGACGTTCGTGTTTTCTTTTCGTGTTGAGCATCTTGTAACTGGTCCTTTACAAAATGAAAAAGGCGGGACGGGCGCGACACCGCCCCGCCGGGGTCGGTTCATTCGCCGCTAACCGTTGCAGCCGGGGCAACCGCAGGGCTGCGGAGCCGAATAGATCTGGACGGGAGTCGCATTGAGCGAGGAGCGGCCGGTGATGGCATCCGCGAAGGTCTGCTGCATCACGGAGTTCACGGCGCTGAGCTCGGCGGCCTGCTGAGCGGTGAGGGCGCTCTGCTGGGAGCCGGACACGGTGTCGTTCACCGTCTGGGTGAGGGTGACACCCTGGGCGACGCGCTCCGCACGCTCGGTGCCGAGCAGGTTGGCGAGGGCCGAAATCTGCTGGTTGTTCGCGGCGAACTGCGCGGAGGCGAGGTCGCGGACACCGTTGGACTTGGCCGCGGCGAAAATCGGAGCGAAGATCCACGCACCGATACCGGCGGCGAGGCCGACACTGCCGAGGACGATGCCGGTCACGGCGGCACCGTTGGGCCGACGAGAGGAGATCTCGTTCAGCTTCATGTTCTCGTAGGGGGAGAGCCCTCCGAACATGTGGGAATAATCTTCTGCCATAGCTATAAATGTTTGAGGTTTGTATGGCAAAGATCGTGAGACGGCTCGCCCTTTGGGAATAAATCACACAATAGCGGCAAGTCGTTGACCCTCTTATGGTTCCTTGTGAAACCAACCTTTCGGAATGACTTTCCGGAAGGCGTTGAATGAATGGACGACCAGTCTCCTGGGCTTCGGCATCATCCTCCGGTCGATGACGGTGGTGACGTTGGTCTTGCTCTTGCCGTAGAACCTGGCAAAGTCGTCTGCGGTCCCGGTAAGGTTCAGGCCGGACTCGAAAGTGCGGGCGATGGACTCGGCCTCTTCCAGCGTAAGGGAATCGCTCTCTATCTTGAATCGGATGTAATCGAGGAACTCAAGGGCGATTTTCTTGCCAATGCTTTGTTCTTTCGGCATATTCTCGTATATTTGCATGTACCACCTATACAACATGAGGAACCAACCCCATGAGGCATTTACGCCCTCGGAGGGGGAAGGTTCCTTCTTGTTTGTAATAGGTGGTACTCTTACAAATAATCCGAGGGCTTTTTTATTCCCTCGTATGAGGATTCCGCTTTCGATCAACCACGGGTATTTCCGACATACCAGCGGGATTTCAGGCGGAGATATGATCAGAACGAATACCCGGCGGTGATTCCGCCGCCGATGTACGGTTGCCACCCTTTCGGGGTCAGACCGAATCCGGCCTGCGGCCCTACGGTTATGGTCCAGCGTTTACGATACGGGACGGAGATGTATCTCTCGTCCTGCCTGATCCATATATCGACGAGTTCGGGTTGGAACCCACGAACGGTGGCCTTGTAGTTCTCTCCGTCGTAGGTTCTTTCCTCCATCGGCACCTCGACGAGGACGGAATCGCGGACGGAAGTAGTGTCGTGGACAGCCGTCGTGTCATGCACGGGGAGGAGGTATAGCTTCGGTAGGACGGGTTTCGCCACGGGTTCCGGAATCGGTGCCGCCACCCACTTGGTTACGGTCACCGTGTCAGGCTTTCCGGCGGGGACGAACGCGGACCTGTGTCCGACACGCCAGCCCGCCCAGTATCCGACGGAGGCCATGACGACGGCAAGGAGAACCGACCATGCGACGAGTATGTATCCTGCTTTCCTATCCATTCTTGTCTCGCTTTACCTTTCCGAGCCTGTCGGCCCAGCTCTCCGTAAAGAACGAGTAGTAGTCCTGCACCCTGCCAAACCTGGACAGTATCGCCCAGGTGAGGGAGGGGATTCCAATGATAAGGAGATACAGCGGCCCCAGGTACATGCTCTGGATCGAGTGGCCGCGCTCATGATACCATGTGTTATGATCATTCTTGAAGCGGTCCGACAGGATGATGCATTGACCAAGGGAGATGCCACCCTTCATGTCCTTGCTGAAAAAGATAGAGGAAGACGGAACAAGGTGGTTGTTTCCCTTGAGGTCGATTACGCTCTGGAAGCCATACCATCCGAGCAGCAGCAGCCCCAGCAGATGCTGAGGCAACTGCCACAAGAAAAGAAGAGTGCCTACCAGTTTGGAGAAAAATGCTTTCATAAAGTTGGTATAGAATTAAGAGTTCATAAGCAAAGGACAACATCCTGTCCGTCAATCTTGACGTTGTAGATCGTCTCATCCGAGCCACATAAAAGTGTCTCATGGAAGATAGCCAGGTATCTCTGCATCTTCTGTTTTGCGGCATCGCCTTCAAGTCCGGCGATTACATCACAACATTCAAATTCAACTTTCATATTGGATTCGCTATTTGATTTCGATGGTGATCTTCTCGCCACGCTTGACGGCCTCCTCCATCTTCTTGTAGAGTGCCTTGAAGGTGTCGCGGCTGGAGGTGAGCTTTCCCTTGACGGTGTTCCTTCCGACACCGATGCAGCCCCTGCTGTCAAGGGCCGACGTTAAGGGATGGATGAGGATCCCGTCGAATCCAGGCACGTTCATAAGCCTGGGCATCTTGCCTCCGCAGAGATCCTTGTACCACTTGACGGCCTGGTACTTCGGAGACACGATGTCGATGCGGACTTCGTAGGTGCCGGACGGAATGGCCGTCTCGCCGGGCACCTTCACCTCAAGGATGTGGTCCAGGGAGTCGGACTGCTTCAGGCCACGGTCTCTGTCCTCCAGGGTCTCGTAGAAGCGTTTGCCGTCAATGAAGAAACGGCCGATGGTGTACGTGTCCTTCTTCCAGGCACGGTCTGTCATGAGTTTCATAGTCGATGTTTCATTATTTTGTTCGACATAATCAGACTGAAGGTCCGGTAAACGCACCATTGTTGGAGGCGTTGCCGAAGAATGAATTGCTCACATTGTCCCAGAGTCCATAGGCTCCGTTGTAGTAGCACGGTATCCCGTCGAATACCAACGAGCTCATGTTGTAGTCACTGTATATCTTGCAGTAATAAACGCGGGAACCGGAGGGACAGGGAAGAGGCGCAGATGAATAATTGTCCCGGAACAGATACATGTTGTCCGTTCCCGTCGGAGCCGATGACTGAGTTTTTGCAAGCTCGGTCCATGTCGTATCTCCCTCTTCCTTGACACCTATCAACTGGCTACCGGCCTTCATCTGCGTCCTGACTACGAAAGGAGTATTGTTTGCTATTGAATCTGAAATATCAGGCGCACCAGTGAGATACCGGAACCTGAAGCCGAAACACGCCCTGCTACCGTTCATATACAGCAGCACGAACATTGACTGTACCTGGCTCGATGTATTGATGTTCCCCTTACCAAGCATCACGCAGTTGGTGGTATCCGGTATGAGAACTTTCAACTCTGAAGATTTGGGAGCTGAGCCGGCAATGCCGGTGTTGATATATGCAGTCCCGTCCGTCTGTATGTAATCGACTGGAGTATAAGGTAATCCTCCCGCCTCCTGGTTGACGGTCAACGTCACCGGGGAGACACCGGATGCGGAGAAGGTGATGGTCTTCGTCCTGGCCGCACCCGTGTTGGGATCGGAGGAGACCTGAACTGTCTGGTTCCCCTCCGATGCTCCGGCGGTGATGTAGATCTTGTCTCCACTCCCGTCGCCCCAGGCTATTTCTTGTGACAGGGACATTAGCTGATGCTCCAGGAAGTGTTGGAAGTCACGGTTACGGACTGGGCCGTACCCGCGGCCGGGATGGTGATGGTGGTCGGGCTGATGGACAGCGTGGCATCGCCGGCGGCCTGGGTGATTGTGCAGGTGTCGGTGTGACCCGCATCGTCGGTGACGGTGAGCTGGGATGTCAGTTCGGACAGCCCGGTGTTGGCGCTGATGTTCGCAAACGTGATGGAGAAGGCGTACTTCTGAGTGGCACCGGGATCCCCGGAGATGTCGGCTCCGTTCTCCGTGGACACGGAGTTGGCCGTGTACGTGGAGGGAAGGGTGAGGCCGATGCCGTTTGTGCCGGTGAGGGCGAACGTCAGCTTCTTAGAGTTGGAGTATCCGCTGATGGTCAGGGTGCCGCCGGACTTCTGGACCGTGGCCGTGTCGTCCATCTCCACGAATTCCGCGGCTCCGGACTGGATGATGGTCAGCGTCTTCGACTCGACACCGGACGCGGAGAAGACGGCCGTGGTCTGTCGGACCGTTCTTCCGGTATGTTCGGTCGCGGCCCACGACACGGTGTCGTTACCGCTGCCGCTTTCTTTGTTTGGTGTTACCCATGCTGCATGTGCCATAGTTATCCGAGTTAATTGATTATCCAGGTTACGTTGGAGAGCACCTCGTTGTCAACGGCCCAGTCGGGTACGACCCAGATGACATCCGGCCTGATCTCCAGGTAGGGTCTGTTCAGGTTCGTCCTGCACTCCTCGCTGAGCCATGCGACCATCCCCTCATGACGTGTCATGGACACCGAGATGCCGCCGACGCGGGATGCCGAAGCGGTCACCCTTCCTACACGGGGCAGGGATGCGGAGATGCCACCGTCCCGTCCGAGCATAGCGGAGACATGCCCGGTCCCGGTCGCCCTGGCAGACACGTCGCCGCCGATGCGGGTGAGATTTACACTGAGGCAACCCATTTGTTCTTTCCGTTCTTCAGGTAAACGAGATCAATGAAGTCCACCTCGTCACGGATGCCGCCGGGGTAGTCATTGTCAGGGACATGGGCCGTCACCCTTGCGACGACGAGTCCTTCTCCCAGCTTCTCCGAGTCGAAGCACAGGTAGTACTGACCGCCCGTGTCATAGGGCAATTCGGCCTTGTTGAAGTGAAGGCTGTTCTTGCCATTGCACAGGTCAATCTCGAAGTCGTCCCGTGCGATGTCGAATCCGCTCGCGGTGATGTTCACCGCGTACTTCAACTTTGTTCCGACGAATGCGCTGTCTTCCATGGTGCTCTGCTATTTTTGGGTGGACTTGGCGACAAACTGGCCCTTCTTGTTCCTCTGCGGCTTATCCTCCTTTCGGCGGGCCTCCTTCAGGATGGCCTCGACCTCCTCCGGTTCGCATCCGAGCTTTTTCGCTATCTCTCCCGTGAGCGCCTTCTGCATGAGGCGCAGGAACGGGTTCTTCGGGAACAGGATCAGGAGAGCCGCGGAGAACGACCAGACCTCGGCCATGGTAATCACGGCTCCGATAAGACCGGAAGTGATCGAGATCTCCAGCGAGGTCTCCGAGGCCACCACCTTGTCGAGGCAGAGGAAGACCAGGAGGACGGCACCGTACACGGCGAGTTTCTCCACGGTCTGCCGCATCAATTCCGACAAGGTGAATTTCTTTTTCTTCACACTGACTGCGATTCCGCAGAAGAAGTCGATGACGGATGCAACCACCACG
>Ga0265301_10000401_pt1 | contig 64399 bp, 50 predicted proteins | sample AusTroGonzalo_MG_2_FD_193488 | JGI IMG/M metagenome (GOLD analysis project Ga0265301, IMG submission 193488) | Bovine rumen microbial communities from tropical cattle in Woodstock, Queensland, Australia - Gonzalo_04 | ecosystem: Host-associated > Mammals > Digestive system > Stomach > Rumen ... | reverse complement strand
GAGGCCCATCGCCTGCTGAAGTTCATCCACTTCTTCCTGCCCGTCAGCGACAAAGAAATACCGCCCACGAGCATCATGCGTGAGTTCGTAGGCGGCAGTAGCTTTAAATATTAAATAAGTACAGGTACACTATATAAATAGTGAATACTCCTTTACCATCCATGCCAATACTGAGGCACCCAGCACTTCGCGCTCTGAGTCCTTCAGGTTGGTTACCAGTATCTTTGTTTGTCCCTTGATATTATGGAACACGTGCTTTTCGAACGACTGTTCCGTGGGCTCCAACAGCCACTTGCCTGCATGCGGTATACCACCAGTCAGAATGATAGCCTCGGGATTGGTGATAGAGGCATAGTTGGCCAGTCCGCGACCTAATATCTCACCTGTACGGCGGAAAGTCTCGATAGCCAGCGCATCGCCCTGGTCACAGAATCCGGCAATCATCTTTGGCGTCAGGTTCTCCACCTGTCGCATCATACTTGGTTCCTGACTCTCGGCCATCAGCTCCTCGGCGGTACGGATGATACCCCTATGACCGCAATAAGCCTCCAGACAACCTATATTGCCACAGGCACACAGACGTCCGTTGGGTTCCACACAAGCATGACCCACCTCGCCAGCAAAGCCCTTGGTTCCCAAGTGCATCCTGCCATTCGAGAACAGACAGCTGCCCAAACCGTAGCCTAACGTGATGACCACGAAGTCCTTCATGCCGTGAGCCGAACCGAAGGCCTGCTCACCCAGTGCCACACATTGCGGATTATTACCCAGTGCTACAGCCAGTCCCAAACGGTCGCGCATCAGTGCTGCCAAGGGAATGATACCCTTCCACTGCAAGTTTGGTGCATTCTCGATGCAGCCTGTCAGATAGTTACTACTGGGACAGCACACACCTACCGAGCGGATGGCCTCGTAACCGCCATTAGCCTCGACCAGTTTCAGTACTCTCTCGCACAGTACTGCCAGATAATTTTCGATACTGGGATAGTCGATCGTACTAAAACTTTCATGAGCAATGATTTCGCCACGCAGGTCGACCACCGCATAATTAGTGACGGCAACGCCAATGTCGATGCCCACCACTCTGTTTTTCACATTTGCAAGTTCCATAGTTAGTTGGTATAGTTACTCTTTTCAATTGTCACTTATCACTTTTCACTTTTCGTTTTTCACTTCTCACTTAAAAAGTGAATACTCCTGCACCGTCCATGCCAGCGCAGCAGCACCGAGGACGTCACGTTCGTCACTGTTCAGACCAGCCATCACCAGTTTCACCTTGTCCTTGACATTGCGGAACACGTATCTGTCGAAGGCTTCCCTCGTGGGCTCTATCAGCCATTTGAACACATCTTCAGGCACATCAGCCAGGATGATAGCCTCGGGATCCAAAACCGAAGCCACATTAGCCAAGCCAAGTCCCAGATAGTCGCCCGTCTTGCGGAACACCTCCTTAGCCAGTTCGTCGCCCTTCTCACAACACAGGGCAAGAGCCATGGGTGTCAACTCGTCCAGCGAACTGATCATGCTGGGCTGCGTGCTTGCCTCTATCATTTCCTTAGCCGTATAAGCTATACCGCGGTCACAGACATAATTTTCCAGACAGCCATGTCGTCCACAACCACACGGGCGCCCGTCATCCTCCACACAAGTATGACCTATTTCGCCAGCCGAACCGTTGGAGCCCAAGTATGGCAGACCATTGCTGAAGATGCAACTGCCCAGGCCACCATGTCCGAACGACACGACGATAAAGTTTTGCATGCCGTGAGCGGCACCATAAACATGCTCGCCCAAGGCCGTAATATGGGCATCGTTGCCCAAGGCCACAGCCAGACCAATTCTGTCGCGCAACATAGCTGCCAAGGGTATCACGCCCTTCCACGGCATATTGGCGGCATTCTCAATACACCCCGTCAGATAGTTGGAACTGGGTGCGCTGATACCTACCGAGCGGATATTCTCGAATCCCCCATTGGCTTCAGCGATGACGATGATACGCTCGCTGAGCACGGTCAGGAAATTGTTCACGTCAGGATAGTCGGTCGTCAGGAAACTGTCGGTAGCCAATATATTGCCACGTTGGTCAACGACAGCTATCGTGGTGCGGTTCAGTCGCACGTCAATACCTATGACTCTATTCTTTACGGTATTACTCATGGTGTGTATGTTTTAAGTTTTCACTTTTTCACTATTCACTATTCACTTTTCACTATTCACTTAAAAAGCGAGTATTCCTTTACTTCCCAAGCCAGCACTGAGGCACCCAACAAGTTGCGTACTTCGTCGTCAATCGTCGAGGGTATCAGTTTCACCTTGCCTTGAAGGTTATGGAACACATGCTTCTCGAACGATTCGCTGGCAGGTTCCAGTAACCAGTGGCCAGCCTTCGGAACCCTGCCGGTAAAGACGAATGCTTCTGGATTGACTACCGAGGCATAGTTGGCCAAGCCCATTCCCAGAATATAGCCTACACGGCGGTAGGTCTCGATGGCCAAGGCGTCGCCCCGCTCGCACAACTCGGTGATAATGGCTGGCGTCAACTGCTCTACTTGTCTCATCAAGCTGGGTTCTGACGATTCTTCCATCAGCTCCTTGGCGGTCTGCACAACACCCGAGGCAGCCGTATATGCTTCCAGACAACCTTGTTTGCCACAGCCACACACGCGTCCGTTAGGTACAATACATGAGTGGCCGAACTCGCCTGCAAAACCGTTGGCGCCAAGATGGGGAACACCATTACAATAGATACAACTGCCCAAGCCGCTACCCAGCGATATGACCACGAAGTCGCGCATACCATGGGCGGCACCGAAAGCCTGTTCACCCAGTGCTATCACGTGGGCATTATTAGCCAACGCCACAGCAATTCCCAACTGGTCGCGCAGCATGGCTGCCAAGGGTATGACACCCTTCCACGGCAGACTGGGTGAATTTTCGATGCATCCAGTCCTGAAATTACCACTAAGAATACTGATTCCTACCGAACGGATGTGCTCGTAACCGCCGTTAGCTTCTGCCAGCTGCATGATATGCTCAGTAAGCACTGCGACGTAATCGCCTATAAACGGATAGTCGCTGGTCACGAAACTGCACTGTCCAAGGATATTACCACGAATATCCACCACAGCACACGTTGTATCGTGTACATTGACATTGATACCCATCACTCGGGTCTTCAGCTCATTGTGTATCATAGTTTTTCTTAAAGTTTGCAATTAAACGAAAGGTTTACAACTCTGCGTCAGAGCACTGGAAGGTCGTACCTTTCGATATGTCGCCAGTCTCCAATCCCAGTTTGAACCACTTCATACGCTGTTTCGACGTGCCGTGATTGAACGACTCGGGTACGGCATAGCCGCGCGCCTTCTTCTGCAAGTAGTCGTCGCCTATCACCTCGGCACAGTTGATGGCTTCCTCGATGTCGCCGTCCTCTAACGAGCGGAACATTTTATTGTCGTGGTGCGCCCATACACCTGCATAGAAGTCGGCCAGCAACTCCAGTCGGACAGACAACTTGTTAGCCTCGGTCTGCGACAGACGGGCCATTTGCTCATGCACCTTCTGCAGTGTACCCGTCAAATACTCCACATGGTGGCCCACCTCGTGAGCTATCACATATGCATAGGCAAAATCGCCGTCAGCACCCAATTGTTTCTTCATTGTCGTAAAGAACGAGAGGTCAATATACAATTTCTGGTCGCCTGAGCAATAGAAAGGTCCCATAGCCGCAGAGCCTTGTCCGCAGGCCGTTGCTGTTCCATCGGTATACAGCACCATCGTCGGCACCTGATAGGTAGCCCCCTGTTCCTTAAATATTTTGGTCCATACATCTTCTGTTCCCGCCAGAATCTGTGTAGAGAATTTTGCCAGTGCCTGCTCTTCTTCGGTAAATTCGCGTTGCTGACCCTCGCTCACTTCCGTATTCTGACCCATTGACTGCTGTGCAGCCTGCATACCAGCCTCCAGCGGATTACCACCTGTAAAGTAGGCAATCGCCATGGCAATAATAATACCGCCGAGACCCAGTCCGGCCTTCTTGCCACCGCTCATTCCGCGGCGATCTTCTACATTCGAACTTTCTCTTCTTCCGTCCAGTTTCATAATGTTATTACGTTTTAGGATTCTATTTTCCGCTACAAAGTTAATAAAAAATCATGAAACAACGCTATAAATATAGCCTTTTTTTTCATTTATAATGGTTTTTGCATCTTTTAAAACGTCCAAAACGTGTTTCATGTCGTTTCTGATACCCTCGCCCGAACGTTTCAAAACGGCCTCTTTCAGCGTCCACAACCGAATAAACTCCACATCGCGACGTTCGGCCTGCTCTATCCGTTTCAGTTCTGCATCGTTCATCGTGTAGCGTGCCAAGCTATCCGAATAACGGCGAATGCTCTCGATGTCCACGCCTACAGGCTTGTCGCTCAGCACACAGATGGCAGCCTCACGACAATGACTCATATTGAAGCATACCTCGGGATGTCCCACAATGGCAGGCTTGCCGTGCTCACCATATTCGAACACAGGCGGCTCCGTAATACCGTACTCCTTGCGCAGTCCCTCGCACAACAGCAGATAGGCCGCTGCACAGGTCTTGCGCCCCAGTTCATGCTTGAACTTCAGGCACTGTTCCCTGCGTTGTTCGCTCAACAATGGCAACGCAGCCTCCCAGTCAAAGTGTTCTATATCGTCATTCAAATATATCATCTGTTTGTGTTTTTGGCCAATTCACCAAGTAAAGTTGTTCGGTAGCACGCGTAAAGGCCGTATAGAGCCAATGCAGGTAGTCAGGTGTCAGCATGTCGTCCGTCATGTAGCCCTGATCCACATACACGTGCGCCCACTGACCACCCTGCGCCTTATGGCAGGTAGCTGCGTAGGCAAACTTCACCTGCAGGGCATTAAAGTATTTGTCCTCCCTCACCTTCTTCAGGCGTTCGGGCTTCTGCGTAATGTCGGCATAGTCCTCCATTACCTTATTATATAATTGGTCTTGCTGTTCGCGTGTCAGGGCTGGTGCCTCCGACGTCAGCGTGTCCAGCAGCACGGTAGCCGTCAATTCGTAATCGTCGTAGTCGGGGAAGGTCATCGTGACGTCGGCAAAGCGGAAACCGTGCTGTTCGTGCACATGGCGCACCCGTCGTACCACAGCCCTGTCGCCATTGGCAATAAAGGCTATATTCTTGTTATCCTTTATCCAATAGTAGTTGTTTTTGACTATCATGATTTGGTCACCGCTACATAGTTCATCCTCACGGTCCAGCACCATATTGCGAATGCCTTGGTTATAGATGTTGGCACGCTTGTTCGACCGCGTCACCACAATGGTATCGTCCACCCCTACCCGACTATAGCTGGTGGCCAACTGCTCGACAAGCTCGTTACCCGGCACATTCCTAATATCCGCAAAACCCTGAAACCGAATCTTAGGTAACACACATCTTCCATCTTCCATCAGACATCTGACCTCTGTTGCATTCCATAGGATGCCTGATGTCTGGCTCTGGCGCAACACCTCGCTGAGGTTGCATTCATAGACGTGCAAGCCATAGCCGCGCAACACATTGGTCATCAGCGCCGGACTCTCCGTCTCGCCCACGGGTGGCAACTGGGCTGTGTCGCCTATCAGCATCAGCCTACAATTTCTGTCGTTATACACAAAGCGTATCAGGTCGTCCATCAGTTGCCCGCCAGCAAAGATGCTGTCACCGTAGTTCGAGGCATTGGCTATCATCGACGCCTCGTCCACCATAAACAGCGTGTCCTGAGCCGAATTGTAGTTCAAGTCGAAATTGCTGTCCATTGACTTCTGCCTGTAGATGCGCCGATGAATGGTATAGGCCGCCTGACCAGAGAATAGTGAGAACACCTTGGCCGCACGTCCCGTCGGTGCCAGCAGCACCATCTTCTGCTGCAACGACATCAGCGCCTGCACGATGGCTGCCGACAGCGACGTCTTTCCCGTACCTGCTGCACCCCTCAACACCATCACAGCCTGCTCATGGCGGTCGGTCATGAAGCGCACAAAGCAGTCTATGGCCACCTCCTGCTCCTTCGTAGGCACGTGACCAAATGCACTGTGTATCCGGTATTTCAGTTCGTCAGTTATCATTTCTGCGTGTAAAGGTACGAATAATTGAGCGAAAGACCAAGGAATATTTAAAAAAATACAAAAAACGGGGACAAACGATACAACGACGGGAGAAAAGACGTAAATTTGCCCTCGGTTTTGAGAGAACTACTAAACATTATTATTAATTAAAGGAGAAAAAAAGAAAACTATGAAGAAATTTGTTTTAGCAGTGATGGCTGTTGCTGCCATCGGATTCACAGCATCGTGTGGTAACAAGACTCAGCAGGCTGAGATGGCCGTTGACTCTACAGCTATCGTTGACTCACTGGCCAGTGCTGCTGCCCAGACAGACATTGACGCCATCAGCGCTCTGTTTAATGGTGGTGACGCCACGAAGTTGCAGGAGGCTCTGACTGCCGTCAAGGAGAAGATTGCCACACTGATTAAGGAGAATCCTGAGGTGGCTAAGGAGTATGTGGCCAAGGTTCAGGACTTCCTGAAGGAGAATACCGACAAGGTAAAGGCCATCGTTGGCGACAATGTTGCCGCTGCAACTGCTTTGAGTGCCGTCACAGAGACGTCGCCTGCCGACATCGTCAGTGGACTGCTGACAGCCGTTGGTGATGCTGCCGAAGAGACCAAGGATGCAGCTGTAGATGCTGCCAACCAAAAGGTTGAAGAGGGCAAGCAGGCTGTACAGGACAAGGCCAACGAGATAAACGATGCCGCCAAGCAGAAGGTAGAAGAAACCAAGGACGCTGCCAAGCAGAAGGCTAACGACGCCATTGACAATGCTGCCAAGGACGTGAAGAAAGGTCTGGGACTGTAACGCTTCGCTAGTGAATAGTGAATAGTGAAAAGTGAAAAACGAAAGTGATTTTTACTGAATAAATAAGCCGATTCGCTGAAAATATTTTGCGAATCGGTTTTTTTGATGTATCTTTGCAGTCGAAAAATTGAAACGACAACTATATCATAACAAAAAACAAATGAAAAAAATACTATTAACAGTTCTAATGTTCTGTGCGGGATTGACTGCCGTCATGGCCGAAGACTATCCCTATCTGACCTTCGAACTGACCGACGGCACGAAGGCTTCGGTATCGACTGCATCGCTCACACTGACCATGAACGGCACCACACTGACAACCGGTTCGCAGTCGTTTACGCTGACGAACCTTTCAAAGATGTACTTCACGAAAACGGACATGTCAACAGGTATCAAGTCAATAGAGAATGGAGAATTGACAATTGACAATGAAATCTACGACCTTCAGGGCCATAAGGTGACTAAAGCGCAGATGAAGAAAGGCGTGTATATCGTCAAGACCAAGGACAAGACTTATAAAATAGCAGTCAAATGAAGAAGATATATACACTCCTGACGGCCCTGATGCTAACGATAGCAGCCGTGGGCCAGACGCTGAACGTCAAGGTTGGCAACATCACATACCAGTTTCCCGCCGCACAGACGGGCGACATGACCTACGCTGACGGCCAGACGCTGACTATTATGGGCAAGGCTTTTTCGCTCTCTGACATCAGTGCCATGACGGTAGACAACACCGAGGTGACCGACAATCTGGTAAGCATCGCCTACAATGGCGCATCGGCTACGGTCACGGTGGCAGGCAACGTGGCACAATACGTCACCCCGACCATCAACGGTGCCTACGTCTCGATAGCCCAAAGCAATACCAATGCCGTGGACAACGACGAGATTACCTACCAGTTGAGCGGCACGGCGACTGACGGACAATTCGCCCTCTCAGGCTCGTACAAGTGTACGGTATCGCTGGCAGGCGTTGACCTGACCTGCGGGACGGGTGCTGCCATCAACATTACCAACGGCAAGCGCATCCAGCTGAGCGTCAAGAACGGCACAACGAATACGCTGACCGACTGCGCCAACGGTTCGCAGAAAGCCTGTCTGTATAGCAAAGGACAGATGCAGATGCAGGGCAAAGGAACGCTGAACGTGGTGGGCAATACCAAGCACGGCATCAAGAGCGGCGACTATATCACCGTGAAGAACCTGACGCTGAACATTACAAAGGCTGTGGGCGACGGCATCAACTGCGAAGAGTATTTCCAGATGAAGAGCGGTACGGTGACCATCAGCGGCGTAGGTGACGACGGCATCCAGTGCGACCTGAGCGGCACGACATCGACGGGCGAGACCGCCGATCACGAGGATGAGGACTCAGGCAATGTCTATCTGGAAGGCGGCACGCTGAAAGTGACCGTTACAGCAGCAGCATCGAAGGGTGTGAAGGCTGACGGCGACATGACGGTCAGCGACGGCGACATCACCATTACGACCACCGGTAACGGTGCCTACGACAGCGACGAGCAGGACGCCAAAGGCTGCTGTGGTCTGAAGGCTGACGGCAACATGACCATCAGCGGTGGCACACTGACACTGAAGAGTACGGGCACGGGCGGCAAATGTATCAAGGCCGACAATGTGCTGACCATCAGCGGTGGTACCATTTCGGCAACGGCAACAGGTAGTCAATATAAATACAGCAGCAGTATCACGGCATCGCCGAAAGCCATCAAGGGTGGAACGAAGACAGCTGTCAGCAATGCACCTGGCGGCGGTGGAGGCCCCGGCGGCGGTGGAGGCAGAGACAACACGCAGTACACCTATTCGGGCGGCATCGTCATCACCGGTGGTACCATCTATGCCAAATCGACCAACCACGAAGCCATCGAGTCGAAGGCTACGCTGAGTATCAGTGGCGGCTACGTCTATGCCGAGGCAGGCGACGACGCCATCAATTCAGCCAGCGACTTCACAATTACCAACGGCTACGTGATGGGAAACAGCAGCGGCAACGACGGTCTGGATGCCAATGGCAACTTCTATATCAAAGGCGGTAACGTGTTTGCCGTAGCCAGCCGACAACCTGAGGTGGGTATCGATGCCAATACCGAGGGTGGCTACAAGCTCTACATTACAGGCGGCAACGTAGCAGCCATCGGCGGTCTGGAGAACAGCAGCAGCCTGAGCGGCGTCACCAGCAAGTCGGTATCGTACAGCAAAGGCAGTTGGTACACACTGAAGAGCGGCAGCACGGCAGCCTTCTCATTCAAAGTACCGTCGAACAACAGCATGGGCACGTCGATGACCATCTGTACGCCCAGCACACCATCAGTTACTTCACAATCGAGTGCCCCCAGCGGTACAACTATTTGGAACGGATATGGAGTTGTCGCAACTGATTAACACGTTTGACCCCATCTCGCTGGAGCAGATGAGTGGGGTCAAACTGATGAACCGAACGGACACGAAGTTCGTAACAAATATAGACAAGTTGCACCAGTTGCTAAAGCTGGCGCAGCAAGACTATTTTGTACAGGAGATAGACGGCGAGCGCAATCTGGAGTACGACACGACCTACTTCGACACCCACGCCTTTGATATGTATAATCAGCACCAATGGGGACATACCAACCGCCAGAAGATACGCTTCCGCACCTATTGTATCAGCGGACTGCAGTTCATGGAGGTGAAGACCAAGAACAACCACGGGCGTACGAAGAAGAAGCGCATAGAGGTGACCGACATGGACGTGCTGGAAGAACAGAAGCACAACTTTCTGGCCAAGCATCTGCGCTATGAGGCCGACACGCTGCAACCAGCACTGAACAACCACTTCAGCCGTATTACCTTGGTGAACAAGGCCAAGACGGAGCGGTTGACCATCGACTCGGCACTGCGTTTCCATAACCTGCTGAACGACGAGAAAATGGATATGGGCGAGCTGGTGATTATCGAGTTGAAGCGCGACGGACTGGTGTTTTCGCCAGTACTGGAGATGCTTCGCCAACTGCGCATCCATCCCCACGGATTCTCAAAATACTGCATGGGCTCTGCACTTACCGGACAGGACCATCTGTCAGTCAACCGCTTCAAGCGTAAACTGATAGAAGTAGAAAAATTAGTAAATCAACATTAAAAACTTAATAAAACATTACACATCATGCAAGAATTATTTTCAACTGGCTTCCTTGACACGCTGCTGAGATTCGTTCTCTGTTTCCTGGTCAACTGGTTCATCGTCAAATTCCTTTATTTCAAGAAGAGCAAGCGTCGCGACTTCTTCTTTACGTTTATCATCATCTCAGTGGCCATCTTCTTCCTGGTCTATCTGATGATGGGCATGGACCGCGGTAAGGCCACAATGGGTGTAGGACTCGGACTCTTCGGTATCTTCTCTATCATGCGCTATCGTACCGACACCATGCCGGTGCGCGAGATGACCTATCTGTTCGTAGTCGTCTGTCTGTCGGTAGTTCACGCTATGGCTGACTCGATAGGCGTTGACATCAACGGAAAAATGATAGGCACACCCATTACGGAGTTGCTGGTCATCGATGCCATTGTGATAGCATCTATCATCGTGTTCGAACGGACGCTGAAGGTAGAGCCTTCAAAGCTTGTGCAGTACGACCGTATAGAACTGGTAAAGCCTGACCGTTACCAAGAACTGGTTGCAGACATAGAGGAACGCCTTGGCCTCAAAGTGATAAAGGTTGAAGTGGGTGCTGTCGACTTCCTGCGCGACATGGCCATGCTGCGTGTTTACTACAAGGCTGACGGCATTGCCGACAAAGCGTTGAACGACAAAATAAAATTAAAGAATACGGACTATGCGCATATTTGACAGAATCGCCGTAACAGCATTGTTGGCTGTCATGAGTCTGACGGCTGCGGCACAGACCGAAGGTGGCCTGGTTGCTGGTGCTGAAGTCGAGAAAAAAGTCAACAAACAGCTATCTATTGGCGTTGAGGCAGAATTGCGCACACGCAACGACTTTAAGACGATGGATCGCTGGAGCTTGGGACTCGGTGCCTCTTATAAGTTCAACAAGTGGCTGAAGGCTGATGCAGGCTATTCGCTGTTGAATACGAACTTCCGCGAGGACATCAGCTACAAGTCATCAGGAGCCTATAACAACTGGCGACCTTCGTATTGGGGCATTCGTCACCGCATGCATGCCTCGCTGACGGGTACGTATAAGTTCCAGAACAACCTGCGTCTATCGCTGCGTGAACGCTGGCAATACACCTACCGTCCAGAGAAGACCGTCACCCGATGGGACTTCGATAATTCGACGTGGGAAGACAAGGTGCGTTCAGGCAAGGGTAAGAACCAGCTACGTTCGCGCCTGCAACTGGAATACGACAAGAAGAAAGCCCTGCTGACACCATACGCCAGCGTGGAACTGTATAACTCATGGGCCATCGAGAAAATACGCTATACGGTAGGTACGGACATCAATATGACAAAGAGCCATACGTTCAACGTGTACTACCGCTATCAGAACATGAAGAATGTCGATGATGACGTTTACGACCCCGATATGCACTACATCGGTGTAGGCTATAAGTTCAAATTCTAAATAAATACTGACAACGATGATGAAAAAACATATCATATCCCTCTTTCTGATGGCACTCGCACTGACGGCCTGCCAGAACGACGACACAGACTTCAGTGCCTACACCGAGAATCCCGTCAACACCATTTATATCACGTATAGCGGAACGACAGCAACCGTAACAGGCGATAACAAGAACTATGTTACGGTCAGCGGTGCCGACGTTACCGTAAATTCCAGCAGCAGCGGTGATTCGCTGTTGCTTGTGCTGAGCGGCACGACGACAGACGGTTCGCTGCTGGTCTATCGTGAGAAGAAGTACGGTATCAAGCTGAACGGTGTGACCATTCATAATGCCGATGGTCCTGCCATTAACAACCAGTGTGGCAAGTCGCTTTATCTGGAGGTAGCCAACGGCACGACGAATACCCTCACCGATGGCACAACGTATGCCGAGCAGACATACGACCAGAAAGGCGCGTTGTTCAGCGAAGGTCAGATTTATTTCTTAGGTACAGGTACACTTAATGTGACAGGTAGCAGTAAACACGCCATTGCCTGCGACGACTATATTGTCATGAGCGAGAATACGACCCTTAACGTCAGTTGCTCGTCTGGCAACGGCATCAAGGTGAATGACGGCATCTGGATTAGCAACGGTACACTCGGTATCGACGTCAGCAGTACAGCTGGACGTGGCATCAAGTGCGACTCGGTGGTGGTCATTACGGGTGGCGACATCACCATCAAGACGACTGGCGATGATGTCTATGACGAAGCAGAGGCAGACTATAGCAGTGCTGCCTGCATCAAGTGCGACTACGACTTCACCATGTCGGGCGGTAAACTTACGATGAGCAGTACCGGTGATGGCGGTAAGGGCGTGAACTGTGACGGTGCTATAGTTGTCAGCGGCGGTACGTTCAAAGCCACTACCTCTGGCGGTAACGACAATGCAAAGCCCAAAGCGGTAAAGGGCAACGGCATCACCGTTAGCGGTGGTTCGTTCTATGCAAAAGTCAGCAAAGGCTGGGCCTGCGACAATGGCATCGACAGTGATACACCTGAAGACCGCCTGACTGTCGTTGGCACACCGTCAACAGCTACCATTGCGAAGAAAGAGGTAAACATCGTCTTTTAATGATTAGGCCGTTATGATTCAAAGATTACTGATGTTCCTGATAGCATGGACCACCCTGACGGTTGCCCAAGCCCAAAATGTCGACAAAATCTACAAGGAAGGCAAGGCCCTCTATGAAGACAAGAAATACGAGGCAGCACTACCCAAACTGAAGGTCGCAGCCGAAAAGGGCAAGAAAGGGGCGCAATACCGGTTAGCCCGTTGCTACGACAAGGGGCACGGCGTAGCCGAGGATAACGCGCTGGCCGTAAAATGGTATCAGAAAGCCGCTGCGCAGGGGCATGCCAAAGCGCAATATCATTTGGGCAAGGCCTATCTGCTGGGCAAGAAAGGGTTGAGCGTCGACAAGAAGAAAGCCAAAACGTTGCTAACCAACGCCCTCAAGGACAAGAAAGACGGAGCCAAGCTGCGCGAAAAACTTCGCAAGGATGCCGCTGAGGGCGACGGAAATGCCAAAGCCATACTTCAGTTCGTCAAGTAGAATCCGCTGAATAAAATAGCCGGTTCGTTGAATAGATTTTGCGAACCGGCTTTTCTTATCTATCTTTGCAGCATAAATTTAAGATTATAAAGCAACGATATGAAAAGAAAAATGTTTAGTATGATGCTGATAGCATCGATGACCATGTTGACAGCCTGCTCGCAGGACAACTGGGATGATTATTACAACAACTGGAATAATGACAGTACAAATAATATGTCTGGAGGTGGCTCTGGCAATGCAACAGCAGGTAGCGGTGAATTGACCAGTTTCACAATCAGTATTGACAAAACCACAGCTGAGCCCACTGCCACAGCTGAAGCGTATTTCCCTGACGAAGAAGACATGCTGGAAAACAACACGTTTACCACTGAGGTCGCCATCGACCTTTCCAATCCCACCAACAAGACAGAAAACGGTGTAGAGGTAACGGTCAACGGTGGACATGTCACTGCCAACCACAATTCTACAAAGAACGTGTGCTATGTGGTGAGTGGTACGACCCAGAACGGATCGTTCACTGTTGTGGGCAACAAGAAATATGCCGTCAAGCTCAACGGCGTCAGCATCACCAATCCTGATTCGGCAGCACTCAACCTGCTAAGCGGAAAGCGTGCTTATATCGTCTTGGCTGACGGAACCACCAATACGCTGACTGACGGTACCTCCTCGAAAAACGACCACAAGGGTGCTCTCTACTGTAAAGGCAAGCTGTTGTTCAACGGCAACGGCTCGTTAGAGGTGACGGGCAACTATAACAACGGCATCCATTCGGCTGACTACATCGTATTCAGAACAGGCAACAACGTGCATGTGAAATCGACTGCCAATCACGGTATCAAGGCCAACGACGGTGTGTTCATCAATGGTGGCATCATCAACGTAGAAGTATCGGCAGCGGCAGCGAAAGGCATCAACTGCGAGAGCGACATTATGATTAACGGTGGACGTACCACCGTGATAACCACAGGCAACGGCATCTATGACACCGAAGACAAAGAAGCCAAGGGCTCGGCAGGTATCAAGGCTGATTCGACATTCACAATGTATGCAGGCGAAGTGAGACTAAAGAGCACGGGATCGGGAGGTAAAGGTTTGAAGGTGGATATGGGTGCTGACATCAACGGAGGCTCGCTGTACGTCATCACCGAAGGCGGCCAGTTTAAGAGCAATAACGACACCTCATCGCCGAAAGGTATCAAGGTGGACGGCAACCTCACCATCAACGGTGGTACGGTGATGGTACGTACCAAGGGCTACAACGGTGAGGGCATCGAGTCGAAAGGAGTGCTGACCGTCACTGACGGTAACGTACAAGTGTCTGCATACGATGATGCTATCAACTCGGCCAAGGACATGTATATCAAGGGAGGTAGTATAACGGCTATCGGTACCAGTAATGATGGTCTGGATGCAAACGGCAACATGTATATCCAAGGCGGCACTGTGGTGGCATTTGGAGCTGGCGGTGCAGAAACAGGCATTGACACTGGCGAACAATACAGACTTTACATCACGGGCGGCAACATCTTTGGCATCGGTGGTCGCATTGACGCCAACATTGGCTCTACCTCACAGGGCATCGCATCGACTACCGGAACGGTACAGGCTAACGGTACCGTCACCATCACCAACGGACAGACCACCCTCGCTACGTTCACCATGCCGCCCTACTCATACACCAACGGTACTATTATGGTCAGCGCACCCGACATGAAGAGCGGTTCCAGTTATACGCTGAACCTGGGTAGTTCACAGCAAACCATTACCGCCTCGACGTCCGTAAGTAGCGGTATGGGTGGAGGTCCTGGCGGTGGACAGCCTGGCGGACGCTGGTAAACACAATAAATGACTAAACACTCCGTTATATGAAATGGATGCAAGAACAGTCTAAATACGAAAATACAGCCTACGTGGTGCTGTGGGGAATACTCTTCGCAGCACCCGTCATGAGCCTATACGTACGTACCATCAGCGACACGGCCATTCAATTCAATTGGGCAGAAATATTGATGGTATGGCGCCATTTTGCTGTCTATCTACTGATATTTCTGATTCATAACTTCCTGCTGGCTCCACTGCTGGTACATAGAAATAAGCGTTGGATATATGCCCTGTTGACGATCTGCATGGTAGCTCTGTTTACCCTCTACCAATGCAACAGCCGTCCGAATCACCCCCGCGGGCCACAACATCACCCTATGGAACAGCGGGAGCCCAGACCAACGGACAGAGATTTCCGTCACGAGCCACCACCCGACTTCAGGGGCAAGCAACCTGACAGGAAGCCGCCGGTAATCATCGGCGAGCACGACATTGTCGCCATCGTGGTTCTCATTCTGATGTGCGGTGTGAACCTTGGCATCAAGTTCTATTTCCGTAGCCGTAACGACCACAAGAAACTGCAGGCATTGGAAAAGGAGAATCTGGAGCAGCAGTTGGAATATCTGCGCTATCAGATTAACCCCCACTTCTTCATGAACACACTGAACAACATCCACGCCTTGGTGGACATCGACCCCGAGAAGGCAAAAGACACGATACTGGAACTATCGAAGATGATGCGTTTCGTGCTATATGAAGGTGACAAGAAGGGTGTGCCACTCTCACGCGAATTTGAATTTATCAGCCACTATCTGACCCTGATGAAGCTACGTTATACGGACAAGGTCAAGATTACCCTCAACCTGCCTCAGGAGGTTCCCGACAAGCAGATACCGCCTCTGGTGCTCATCACCTTCATCGAGAACGCCTTCAAACATGGCATATCGTATCAACACGAGTCGTTCATCGACATTCTGGTTGACATCGAGCACGGACGGTTGCGCTTCATGTGTAGCAATTCGAAGGCCGACAAGCCCAACGAAGAAAAAGGCGGCGTAGGTCTGCAGAACGTTAAACAACGGTTAGACTTATTGTATGACAACAACTATACGCTAAATATTCAGGACGAAGCAGACGTTTATAACGTTGAGCTCACTATCCCACTCAATTCATAATTCATAATTCGTAATTCCTATGATACGATGCATGGCCATTGACGACGAGCCCTTAGCGCTCCAGCAGATAGTAGCCTACATAGGCAAGGTTCCTTTCTTAGAATTGGCTGCCCAATGCCAGAGCGCTATGGAGGCTAAAGCATTTTTGGAACAGGATACGGTGGATGCCATCTTCTGCGACATCAACATGCCCGACCTTAACGGTATGGACTTTGTCAAGTCGCTGGTTACCCCACCCCTTATCGTCTTCACTACAGCCTACTCCGAATATGCTGTCGAGGGCTTCCGTGTCAATGCTGTCGACTATCTGCTCAAGCCCTTTGGTTTACAGGACTTCCAGCGTGCCGCCAACCGTCTACTCTCTCTCACCTCTCACCTCTCACCTCTCACCTCTCATCTTGAAAACGATGTCGTTTTCATAAAGACCGAATACCGTGTCGTCAAGGTCTCCATCTCAGATATTCGCTACGTCGAGGCCATGAGCGAATACCTGAAAGTGTATCTAGAAGGCGAAGCAAAACCCATCATTACCCTGTTGTCGATGAAGAAGATGGAAGAACGATTGCCCGATAACTTCATGCGCATCCATCGCTCGTATATCGTCAATCTCAAAAAGATTCAGGAGGTAAACAAGAACCGAATCATTATGGATGCCGATACCTATCTGCCTATTGGCGACATGTATAAAGATACGTTCCAAGCCTATTTAGATACAAAATTTCTTGGTAAATAGCCAAAAAAGGATTACCTTTGCAGCCAAAATACATAAAAACAACAAAGGTAAGATGAAAATACTACTGTTAGGCAGCGGCGGACGTGAGCACGCACTGGCTTGGAAAATCGCTCAGAGCGAGAAGTGTGAGAAACTGTACATTGCCCCAGGTAATGCGGGTACCAGCAATTGTGGCACCAACATTCCCATGAAGGCTGATGACTTCGAGGTCATCAAGCAATTCGTGGTGGCTGAAGACATTGACATGGTGGTGGTAGGTCCTGAAGATCCATTGGTAAAAGGCATCTACGACGACCTGAAGGCCGATGAGCGTACGAAGAACGTGCCCGTTATTGGTCCCTCAAAAGCTGGTGCCGTTCTGGAAGGTTCAAAGGATTTCGCCAAGGCATTCATGCAGCGCCATAACATCCCCACCGCCCGTTATCAGACGTTTGACGGCGAGCATGTGCAGGAAGGTTTGGCCTTCCTGGAGACGCTTGAAGCCCCCTACGTGCTCAAGGCCGACGGTCTCTGCGCCGGTAAGGGCGTACTCATCCTCCCTACCCTCGACGAAGCCAAAAAGGAACTGAAGGAGATGCTGGGCGGTATGTTCGGCAACGCCAGCAGTCGTGTGGTCATCGAGGAATTCATGAGCGGTATCGAGTGTAGCGTATTTGTATTGACCGATGGCAAGAACTACAAGATCCTGCCTGAGGCCAAGGATTACAAGCGAATTGGCGAACACGATACAGGTCTGAATACAGGTGGTATGGGCTCCGTCAGCCCCGTTCCTTTTGCCACGAAGGAGTGGATGCAGAAGGTAGAAGACCGCATCATCCGTCCTACCGTAGAGGGTTTGGCTGCCGACGGTATCGACTACAAGGGTTTCATCTTCTTCGGACTCATCAATCGTACTAATACGCCGACTGGTGAGCCTGAGCCCTACGTTATTGAGTACAACTGTCGTATGGGCGACCCCGAGACAGAGAGCGTGATGTTGCGTCTGAAGAGCGACATCGTAGACCTCTTCGAAGGTGTAGCCGAGGGCAATCTGGACGAGCGTAAGATTGAGTTCGACGAACGTGCCGCTGTCTGTGTAATGCTCGTCTCTGGCGGTTATCCACAGGCTTACAAGAAGGGCTATCCTATCACGGGCATTGAGAACGTCGAAGGCTCTATCGTCTTCCACGCAGGAACAGCTTTAAAAGATGACCAGGTTGTAACCAATGGCGGTCGTGTCATCGCTGTCAGCAGCTATGGCAAGGACAAGGCCGAAGCCCTGCAGAAGTCGTTCGAAGAAGCCCAGAAAATCCAGTTTACCGACAAATATTTCCGTCGCGACATCGGAGCGGATCTGTAAGAGGTAAGATGTAAGAGGTAAGAGGTGAGAAAACTGGTTCAAAACATAGTTGCAGGTAGTCGATTGGCGCTCCCCATCACCATCGTCTACACGGTATGCATCTGGCTATTGTTCGGTCTGCTGACCACCAATTTGTGGTTACAGTTCGCCTGTTTTGGCATCACCAGCTATTTGATGATGGTGATGAATAACCAGAATGCTCTGATCCGCATCTTCTCACGTATGGTGAGTTGTGCATTCCTGGTACTGTCATGTGCCGCAAGCTTCCTCTTTCCCGACATTCGCGGTGGCATCATGCAGATGTTTGTGGTTGCCGCCTACCTCCTGCTGTTTCAGAGCTACCAGAACCAAGAATCTGTGGGCATCACCTACTATGCATTCCTCATGCTGGGATTAGCCAGTCTTGCCAGCCCACACATTATTTATTTTATTCCCCTCATCTGGCTACTGATGGCCACTAATCTGTTGTCACTGTCGTGGCGCACATGGTTTGTCTCACTATTCGGATTACTGACACCCTACTGGTTTATGTTTGGTTGGATGGCGTATCAACACGACTTCACGCCTCTCATCTCTCATCTCTCGCCACTCTTTGATTTCCAGTTTCCCATCCGCTACGACCATCTCAGCACAGGTTTCCTGATGACATGGGGATTGCTGGCTGTTTGTTTCCTGACGGGTGTCATCCACTTTGTCCGTAAGAGCAGCTACGACAGCATCCGTATTCGTCTGCTGTATGGCTTCTTTATCTGGATAGACCTCTTTGCCTTTGCCCTGCTGTGCTTTCAGCCACAACACAACGATATGTTGTTGAGAATCATCATTATCAACACCGCGCCACTGATTGCCCACTTCGTGGCACTGACATCCACTAAGATTACCAATGTGGCATTCTTTGTGCTCACAGGAGTCATTCTGTTTATCACTGCCTACAACTTATGGAGTACATAATTTCCCTTCTCATTAGCTACGGCTATTGGGGTATGCTGATTACTGCATTCGTAGCAGGTTCTTTTTTTCCGTTCAGCAGCGAGGCAGTGATGACAGGTCTGTTGGCAGCAGGTCTTGACCCATGGGGACTCATCATCTATGGCACTATTGGCAACGTCGCTGGCGGTATGTTCAATTATTTCGTAGGACGTATGGGAAAATTGGAATGGATAGAGAAATACCTCCATGTTAAACAAAAGGACTTGGACCGTGCTACCCGTTTCATGGCAGGTCGCGGTGCATGGATGGGTTTTTTCGCCTTCGTACCCATTCTAGGTTCCGCTATTACCATCGTATTAGGACTGATGCGTGCCAACATCCCCATTTCGCTTACCAGCATCTCCATCGGTAAATTCCTACGCTATGTCCTCCTCATTTACGGCGCTCAATTGTTAATATAATATATTTTTCACTTTTCACTTTTCACTTTTCACTTAAAATTATTACCTTTGCAGGATAATTCATAAACAACGACAATGAAACAATTCAGACTTGTAGACAATATCATGGGTTGGCTGGCCTTTGCCATTGCCGCTTTCGTATATTGTTCTACCATTGAACCGACAGCCTCGTTCTGGGACTGTCCTGAGTTTATTTCTACTGGTTACAAACTTGAAATTGGTCACCCGCCCGGTGCGCCGTTCTTCATGTTGACGGCTAATCTGTTCTCACAGTTTACCAGCGATCCATCACAGGTGGCTCGTATGGTGAACATGATGAGTGCGCTGCTATCTGCGGCCACCATCCTGTTCCTGTTCTGGACGATTTCGCATCTGGTGCGCCGACTGCTCATCAAGCAAGAAGATTTCCGCAAAGCGACCACGTTGGCCGACCTTTCTTGGCATAAACTGATAGCCATCGAGGCTTCGGCTATGGTTGGTGCACTGATATACACCTTCAGCGACACCTTCTGGTTCTCAGCTGTCGAGGGCGAGGTCTATGCCTATTCATCAGCATTTACCGCTGTGGTGTTCTGGTTGATTCTCAAGTGGGAAGACCAAGCCGACCAGCCCCATGCCGACCGTTGGCTAATACTCATCATGTATATGACGGGCCTTTCCATTGGCGTCCACCTGTTGAACCTGCTGTGTCTGCCCGCTATCGTGCTGGTGTACTATTATAAGAAGTTCCCGACAGACGATCCCAAGCGCGACCTGAAAGGTTCGCTGCTTGCCCTGTTCATTTCAGTAGTCATTCTGGCAGCTGTACTCTATGGCGTAGTACCAGGTATCGTACAGGTTGGTGGCTGGTTCGAGCTGTTGTTCGTCAACATCCTCGGCATGCCGTTCAATACGGGCGAGATTGTCTATATCTTCCTGCTCATTGGTGTGATGATTTGGGCGATTTGGGAAACCCAGCGTCCCCTCACCTCTAATGACAAGCGTCAGAACATCGCTTTCCTTCTGGCTGTCGCCATGTTGGGTATTCCCTTCTACGGTCATGGCTGGATGTCGGTCATCATTGGTATCGTCGTATTGGCCATCATGTGGTTTGTCCTGAACTACAAGCTAACAGCTAAAGGCCAAAAGCCCAAAGCTTTAGTTACCGCTCGCATCAAGAACACGTCACTGCTCTGTATGCTGATGCTGATGATTGGCTACTCATCATACGCCCTGATTGTCATTCGTTCGTCTGCCAACCCGCCCATGGACCAAAACTCGCCTGAGGACATCTTTACGCTGGGCGAATATCTGGGTCGTGAACAGTATGGCCAGCGTCCGTTGTTCTACGGTCAGGCTTATACCTCACAGGTAGCTCTGGAAAAGGATGGTGAGTACTGCAAACCCGTCATGACCACTGGTGATCCCGTTTGGCAGCGCAAGGAGAAGGCTTCGCCCGACGAGAAGGACGAATACTTCATCGTACGTACCAAGGACGAGTATAAATATGCTCAGAACATGCTGTTCCCCCGTATGTACAGCTCGGCCCACACGGCTCAGTACGAAAGTTGGATGGGCGAAATCAGCGGTCACGAGGAAATGTACGACCGCTGTGGCGAGATGATTAGCGTCAAGGTACCCTCTCAGTTCGAGAACCTGCGTTTCTTCATCTCTTATCAGTGCAACTTCATGTACTGGCGCTATTTCATGTGGAACTTTGCCGGTCGTCAGAACGACCTGCAGGGCAATGGCGAATTGGAGCATGGTAACTGGATTACCGGTTTCGACTGGTTCGACAACTGGCGTCTCGGCGACCAGAACAAGTTGCCTGATGAACTGAAAGAGAACAAGGGTCATAACGTGTTCTACTGTCTGCCCCTTATCCTCGGTCTCATCGGACTCTTCTGGCAGTCGCTGGCCAAGCACTTCAACAACGCCAAGGACCAGACGGGTATCCGTCAGTTCTGGGTGGTATTCTTCCTGTTCTTCATGACAGGCCTGGCCATCGTCATCTATCTGAACCAGACACCGTCACAGCCTCGTGAGCGCGACTATGCCTACGCTGGTTCCTTCTATGCCTTTGCCATCTGGTGTGGTATTGGCGTGGCTGCTATCATCGAGCTGATAAGGGAAAAGCTAAAAGTGAATAGTGAAAAATTGGCTACCGCAATGGCTGCCGCTGTTAGCATCATCTGTCTGTTTGTCCCCATTCAGATGGCCTCTCAGACGTGGGACGACCACGACCGCAGTGGCCGCTACACCTGTCGCGACTTCGGCCAGAACTACCTGATGACCCTGCAGGACGAGGGCAACCCCATCATCTTCACTAATGGCGACAACGACACCTTCCCTCTGTGGTACAACCAGGATGTAGAGGGTGTACGTACCGACGCCCGCGTCTGCAACCTCTCTTATCTGCAGACCGACTGGTACATCGACCAGATGCGCCGTCCTGCCTACGATTCTCCTTCCGTTCCCATCACGTGGGAGCGTATTGAATATTGCGCAGGTACTAATGAATATATACGCGTAGAGCCGCAGATGAAGCAAGCCGTCCTCGACCACTACAAGCAGAATCCTGAACAGGCTCGCGAACAGTTTGGCGACGAGCCCTTCGAACTGAAGAATGTGCTGAAGTATTGGGTACGTTCCAAGAATGCCGAACTGCGCATCATCCCGACCGATACGCTCTATATGACCATCGACAAGGAAGCCGTGCGCAAGAGCGGCATGATGATGGCTACCGACTCCATCCCTGACCGCATGGTGATCTCGCTGAAGAACAAGAGCGCACTCTACAAGGGCGACCTGATGATTCTTGAGATGCTGGCCGAGTGTAACTGGACACGTCCTATCTATGTGGCTGTCAGCGTTGGCGACGACAACTACATCAATCTTGGCAACAATACCATCACCGAGGGTCTGGCCTACCGTATCACGCCGTTTACCACGACCAATAACGGTCGTCCTATCGAGGGTGCCAAGAACTTCGACACCAAGCGCACCTACGATAACGTCATGCACCGCTTCAAATTCGGTGGTCTCGAAACGCCCGGCCTCTATCTCGACGAGACGGTCATGCGCATGTGCTATACCCACCGTCGTATCATGGCTAAGTTGGCACTCGAGCTCATCAACGAAGGCAAGGAGAAGGAGGCTCGTGAGGTTTTGGAATTCACAGCTAAGAAGATACCTACCTACAATGTGCCCCACAGCTACTCGTCAGGCTCTCTCGACATGGCTCGCAGTTGGGCTGCCCTTGGCGACAAGAAGAAGGCCATGGATATTGTGAAGCCCATGTGGACTAACTCTTCACAGTACATGTTCTACTATAGCTCGCTCAATGGCGTACGCTTCAAGTCGGCAGAGAATGATGCTATCATGCACTTCTACATCCTGCAGCAGCTGATTAGCCTGGCACAAAGCATCGACAAGTCATGGACTGATGCCCGTGTGGTTGAGCTCAGTGCATTGGTCAAGATGTTCGAGGACAAGGGCGGCAACTTGGGCTACTAATTCCAAATTCGTAATTCGTAATTCGTAATTTGTAATTCGTAATTAAAAAGAATGTTCATCGAGCAACCCTCCAAATGGCTACGCTGGCTTTATCCTAAGGCACTATGGCGTATGGACCCCAACGACAGGTCGGTATATCTGACCTTCGACGACGGGCCCATACCCGAAGCCACGCCATACATCCTCGATGTCTTGGCGCAATACAGGGTGAAAGCCACGTTCTTCATGGTGGGCGACAATGTCCGTAAGTATCCGGAAATCTACCAGCGCGTAGTCAACGAAGGGCATCGTATTGGCAATCATACGCATAATCACATGGGTGGTTTCCGTCATACTATCAAGGAGTATAGCTACAATATTGAGAAAGCCAATGCCTATCTGCATACCGATTTGGTGCGTCCTCCTCACGGCTGGATGCGTCTTAGTCAGTATGCCTGGCTCTCCCGTAAGTTCCGTATCGTGATGTGGGACCTTGTCACACGCGATTACTCCAAATGGATGACAGCCGACGATATTCTGGATAATGTCAAGCGTTACACCCGTAATGGTTCCATCATCACCTTCCACGACTCTCTGAAGAGCATTGATAAGCTGCGTACAGCCCTACCCGCCTCTATCGGCTGGCTCCAGCAGCAAGGTTACCAATTCAAGACGTTCGAATAAACCACACATAAAAAATAAGCCCGGAGTATTTAAAATTACTCCGGGCTTATTTTTCAATACTCCTGCTTTATTTTGAAATAATAGGGTATTATCTGCCGTTTATTAGCAGGGACGCTTCTTGGGCAGGTTGAAGACATCCTGCACTTCCTTCATCTGTGCCTCTGTCATACCGTCGGGCTCGGAGCCCATGGCACGGGCACACATGTAGATATTGGCAGCCTTGCAGAGCACGTCGGTCTGGTCGAAGGCATCCATGATATCTGTACCGACAGCCACGGTGCCATGCTTTTCCCACATCACCACGTCGTGGGTCTTGATCTGCTCCAAGGTAGCCTCGGCGAGGGCTACGGATGAGGGCAAAGCGTAAGGTACGATGCCGATGCCGAGTGGGGCAAAGGCCAGAGTCTCGGGAATCATAGACCACAGCACACGAGTCATTTCGTCACCCTTCAGGAAACGCTGGATATGACTCATAGCCACCAGTTCGATGGGGTGTGTATGGAGGGTTGCCTTGTAGCACGAACCAGTCTCCAACAGATAGTTCTGCAGAGCCAGGTGTGTGGGCAGCTCTGAGGTAGGTACCACGTTCTCGTCGGCAATAACCTCATAAGAGGCACAGTCGTCAAGAATGCGGATGATGCTACCGTTCTGCATAGGCTCCTTGGCGAGGTCGCGCATGCGCTTACCTGTTCCTTTGCAATAGAAGTACTTGCCTTTCAACTGGGGCAGCACCATACCAATCTGTTTCACTTCCGAAATGGCTTTCATGGCCTTGCACTCATCGTCCATAAACTCGGTGACATTCACGGTGATGTTACCACCGTTGCGCTCGGCCCAGCCTTTCTGCCAGAGGTAACCAGTAACCTCGGCAATCTGATAAACGACCGCCTTCAATCCGTCGCGGCCTTCTAATATACTTTTCATCATCTTCTTTATTAATTAGGAATTAGTAATGAGCTCATTACTCATTTAATAGTTCTCTCCGTATCTTTCCTTGGTGATATCCTCGAGGGCACGACCACGGGTGTTGGGAACACCGAGGAAGCCAACGATGAGGGAGATGGCCAACAGGGCAATCATACAGAAAGCTGCAATCGTGAAACCCTCGCCGTTCTCACCATAGATAATGGTGAAGATAAGACCCCAGACGGCTGAGAGGCCACGTACGATGAAGAACATCAGGCCCTGAGCTCCGGCACGGAATTTGGCAGGGAACAGTTCGGAGCCCCACAAAGCATAGAATATCTGTGGTGACGAGCCACCCTGAACACCCCAAAGAATAGCAAACAGCCATAGCCCGACCATACCGTTGACACCAATAGTGACAATGACCAGCCAAGCAGCAATGGCCACGAGGAGTCCAAAGGTGTAGATGGCTTTATGCGAGGTCTTATCGATGAGCTTTGAGACGACGAATGTTACAGCGACAATGATAAACCACTGGATACAGTTCATCCAGTTGGCCATCTCGTTAGAGACGCCACCTGCCGTCTCGTAGATATGGGGCTGGAAGAAGCCCATCACCGAAGCTACAAGGTTCCACGTCAAATAGATGGTAGCCAGGAAGATAACAGTGCGTACGGCAATCTTGTTAGAGAACAGCACCTTGATATTATCCAGCATACCCGTCTTCTCAGCGGATTCCTTCTGGGCCGTAAACTCGGCACTCTCTTGCAACTGACGCTGCAAGTTCCAAGCTATGAAAGCCACAACAAACAGGGTGAAGAACACTATACGCGACGAGAAGGCATTGACAGCCTCCTGCGACATGTCTACTCCACCAAACAGATGTGCCACGGACTCTACCCAGCCAAACAGGTAGCCACCAGGGGCGAAGAGCATACCGAACAACAAGATACACATAGGTCCGAAGCCCCAAGACATCTGCGAGATACAGATATTACGTCCACGGTTGTTAACCTCCGACGACTCGGAGATATACGTCCACGAAGCAGGCACACCAACACCTACGGAGATGCCGGTAATCAGAAAGCCACAAAGCAGCATGGGGAAGTTCATACTCAGCATGATGGTCAACACACCCAGCATATAGACTAACAGGTTATACGTAAAGATGAACTTACGACCATATTTGTCTGCCAAGAAACCACCAATGATGGCACCGATGGCTGCACCTAAGCAGTTAGCCGAAATAAAGTTCAGCCAGCCTAAGTGTACCTCGGTTAAGCCAAGGTAATTCTGCCACAGCGTCAAACCTGATGCACCAGCTACAATGGCGCCTGCATCAAGATAATTGGTAAGAGACACCGCAATAGTGCTCTTCAAAGAACCAGAATTTGCCATAAACTTTTCGTTATTTCGACATTTCGATATTTCGAAAATTATCTCTTGGACGTGACGTCGCGCTCATACTGCTGGATGGCAGCGATGTACTCCTCGCCCACAGGAACATTATTCTTCAGATTGAAATAGTCGAACACAGCACCGAAGGGCAGCGACTTAGCCTCTTCCATCAGTGCCAAACGCTCGAACAACTGGCCGTTGTCCTCGTACTCACGTAGCTTGGCCTTCGGTTCCAACAGGGCCTGCAGGATACACTTCTGTGTGGCACGCGTACCAACGATATAGGCACCGATACGGTTAATCGAGGCATCGAAGTAGTCAAGACCGACATGGGCACGATCGAGGGCGTCGCTACGAACCAGTTCCTTGAACAGGTCGAGGGTCTGGTCGTTCATGATGGTTACGTGGTCAGAGTCCCAACGAACCGGACGGCTCACGTGCAGCATCAGTTCAGGCACGTACATCAGCAGGGTCGACACGAAGTCTGAGACGTTCTCGGTCTGCTCGTAGTGACCAGTATCGATGGTGTACATCTGCTTACGGGTAGCACAGTAGGCGGTGTAGAAGTCATGAGAACCAACGGTATAACTCTCCAGACCGATACCAAACAGCTTGGCCTCAAAGCAGTTCTTCACACCGTCAAGTTTCTCCTCCATAATCTCGTCGAGCGAGGCAGCAAGGATTTCACGATACTTCTTGCGCTGTACGGGCACGTCCTTCGAACCGTCGTGTACCCAGATGTTCATGATACAGGGATCGTTCTGTGCCTTACCCATGGCATCGGCAATGCGACGGCAACGCTTGGTATGCTCAATCCAGAAGTCACGGATGCCCTTGTCGGGATTCGACAGCGTCATGCTGCCAGACTTGGGGTGTGAGAACGAAGAGGAGTTGAAGTCGAGCTTCATGTTGTTCTCCTTGGCCCACTGAATCCAGCTCTCGAAATGCTTTACCTCGACCTGATCGCGGTCAACAAACGTGTTGCCGAAATCGCCATAGATCTCGTGGAGGTTCAGACGGTGATTACCAGCGATAAGGGTCTTCACGAACTCGATATCCTGACGAACTTCGTCGATGTTACGGGCACGACCTGGATAGTTACCTGTGGTCTGGATGCCACCGGAGAGGGCATCGTTGCGCTCGAAGCCTACCACGTCATCGGTCTGCCAGCAATGCAGCGAAATCTGCTGCTTCTGGAGTTGGTTTAACACTGCGTCAGTATCGACGCCTACAGCTGCATAGCGCTCTTTCGCTACGGCATAAGCCTTTTCAATTAGTTCTGATTTCATTTGTTTTGTTTTTTATTGTGATATTTCGTTATTTCGTTATTTCGAGGTATTTCTCGTAAGCTGCATCCCACGCAGCCTTGTCGTTAGTGGGATGATAGGCCACCATGTCAACACTGTTGGCAATGATTTCGCGCATCTGCCAAATATCGGCTACGTCGCCACTGGCCTTAGCCTGCAGCATGATATTACCAATGGCGGTACACTCCTGTGGACCAGCCAACACCTCGACGCCACAAGCATCGGCAGTGAACTGAGTGAGATACTTGTTCAACGAACCGCCACCAATGACATGTAACACGCTGATGGTGCTCGATGGTCCTGCCGTCGCGTTCCAAAATTCTTTGAGCCATCCGAACACCTGACGATATCTCAATGCCAGTGAATCGAAGATGCAACGACAGATCTCGGCAGGTGTCTCAGGCACTGCCTGACCCGTCTCGCGACAATATGTCTGGATAGCCTCAATCATCGATGACGGATTGGCAAAGGCCTTGTCGTCAGGATTGATAATCGAGCGGAAGGCTTCAACGTTCATAGCCGAGCCCTGCAACTCTGGATGACTAAGCTTTCGAACTTCTTCGGGCCACTCTTTACGGCAGCGCTCATACAGCCACATACCACAGATATTCTTCAGGAAACGTGTTGTGCCCTCAATACCGCCCTCGTTAGTGAAGTTCAAGTCGTAACTGCGATCATTGATGATAGCCTCCTTGGTCTCAATGCCCATCAGACTCCACGTACCACTGCTAAGGTAGGCAAACTGTTCGTTTTTAGCTGGTACAGCAGCAACTGCGGCACCTGTATCGTGACCTGCCACAGCTATCACGGGTACAGGACCCAGCCCCGTCATCTTCTGCACCTCGTCTGTCAGCACACCAATCTGTGTGCCAGGCTGTACCATCCGTCCAAACTGGCTGCGCTTCATGCCTACACTCTCAATGAGTTTGTCGCTCAGGTCGCCTGTCTTCGGGTCGAGCATCTGCGATGTCGAGGCAATAGTATATTCGCATACAGCTTCGCCCGTCAGCATCCACGACAGTGCATCGGGTACGAACAGCACCTTCTCAGCCATCTTCATGGCTACGTTGCCATCCTGTTGCATGGCATACAGTTGGAACAGCGAATTGAAGTTCATGAACTGGATACCAGTGATATCATAGACTTCACGTTGCGAAACAACCTTCTCAAGATATTCCTCCATGCGTCCAAAGGTATGCGGGTCACGATAGGCCATAGGATTACGCAGGATAGCGCCATCCTTACCAATGAACACGAAGTCAACACCCCACGTATCAATACCGATACTGGTTAGCTCTATACCACGATGGGCCACCTCCTTCAATCCGCGAATCATCTCGAAATAAAGCGCATAGATATCCCAATAGAAGTGGCCTCCCGTCTCAATCAAGTTGTTGGGGAAACGAGTCAGTTCCTCCTGCTCCAATCGTCCGTCAACCAACGTGCCAAGGATTGTTCGTCCACTCGTAGCACCCAGGTCGACAGCAAAAAAGTATTTCTTCATAATTCTCAATTATCAATTTTCAATTATCAATTATCAATTAGCGAAGCGCCATTAATCTTGACGTTCTTGAGGGTAGTGGCCTCAATCAGAGCGGGATCAAAAGCATTCTTCTGATCTTGCACATCGATATTCTCGTAATTGAAACGAACGAGTTTATACTTATCCGACTTACCGACATCAAAAAAGTTCTTGCACGACATCTTGATGTTGCGCATCGTAATGTCGTTACACTGCGACAACGGCATGTCGTCACGCTGCTGGGGTTTGAAGAACTGTGTCCAGGGGCGTACCACGAGGAACGAACCCGTCTGACCCGTCAAGTCCTCAACAGTGACAAACTCATAGTGTTGCGGTGTGTCAGGACGCATCTTCAACCAAAGGACACGACTGGCATTTACCACATGACAACGACGCAGGATGACGTTGCGGTCATGCAACGATTCAGACCCCAAGGTCAGACATCCATGCACCTTACCATAAGTACAGTCTTCTATCAGAATACGCTGGCAGTCGCCATTGGTCGAATCCTTATCGGCCCATGTTCCTTTGCCACCCTTCAGTACCACGGCATCGTCGCAGACGTGCATATAGCAGCCCTTTACCAACACATCAGTACAAGCATCGATATCGATAGCATCGGATGAGGGCGCACCACGCTTGGGGTCTCCGACCCAGATATTCTCGGTGGGGGCAAAGATGTAACAATCCAAATAGCGCACATGGTCGCTCTTATAGACATGGTTCGTCCAGAAAGGCGAATTCATCAACTTCACGTCCTGAACCGTCACATTCTTCGAGTTGGAGATATACGTCAGACGCGGACGCTGGGCATCCTTGTTGGTACACTGAGGGTTCCACTTACGACGAATCCAAAACTCCTGCCAATAGTTCAATCCATTGCCATCGATAATGCCGTTGCCTGTGATGGTAAAGCCATCCAGTCCGTCAGCATTTACCAATGCACAGAAGTAAGTACAAGTTTCGCCCTCGATACGCGTCTTCATCCATGGGAAATCGATGATGCGATCAGAGCCCTTCAGCTTGCCAATGACATGCAGGTGTGTACCCTTCTTAAAGAACAAGGCACCCGAGAGATACGTACCCTCGGGAATCACAACAACACCCCCACCCTCTTGCGAGCAGCGGTCTATCACAGCCTGAATTTTCTGGGTCTGCACGATGGCAGAGTCCTTCACCACGCCATAATCCGTGATGACATACTGACGTCCCAGTGTCGTTACATCCACCTTGGTGGCGTTCTTAAACCAGGCGTCCATCGGTGTGCCGTCAGGCCACAGTTCCTGTTGCTCAATCTTTGCTTTTTTCGTTTTTTTCTTGGCAGCCAACATATCGGTAGTACCTACTGTCATGGTAAGCGCTACAACCACTGCCATCATCAGCATTTTTTTCATCATGTTTGTTCTAGTAGCTACAAATTGTCGTTTTGTGGATGCAAAGATACGAAATATTTCTTATACGCCACACAAAATAGCCTTCAAATTATAGTTTTTTTTCAATCCGGAACGGTATCACAGCAGATTTCAGAGTCGGCGACTTTGCCGTAATCGTGCCGTTGCCATTGACCACGACCATACACTTGCCAAAGAAAGCCTTGCGCTTGGGCGACGTAAAACGCTCCATGGAGGTCTGACAACCATTGTCCGTACCCAATATCCGGGCATCGCCCGAGACTGAGAAACTAATCTGGTCTTCAGCCCAAGGACAGAGGTTGCCATCCTTGTCCACCACCTCGGCATTGATAAAGGTGGTGTTCTTGCCCTGATAGTCCACAGACAGGCGGATACGCTCTGGTGCACCTGCAGTCTTGATGGTTTGCTCACCCACCACCTTGCCATCCTTGCGGGCTATAACCTTGACCTCGCCAGGTTCAAACGTCACACGCCAACCCACGTGGTATTCAGTACATAATTGAGAATTGAGAGTTCTCTCTTTGAGAGTGTGGCGTTGCAATGAGAATTGAGAATTATGATTACTTTTACGACGGACACCTTGACTCTTGCCGTTGACAAACAACTCTACCTCGTCGGCATTGTTGTAGTAGCACCACATGTCAATCTCGTCGCCAGGAATCCAATTCCAATGCGGGAAGAGGTGGAGCACGGGCTTTTGTGTCCACTCGCTCTGATACATGTAGTAGACATCCTTGGGGAAGCCTGCCAGGTCAATGATACCGAAATAGCTGGAACGGGCAGGGAAACCATAAGGCGTAGGTTCGCCGATATAGTCGAAACCTGTCCAGATATACTGTCCACCAACGTAGGGCGTATGCTTCACCACATCCCACATCTCCTCATGGGTACTCGACCACGAGGCATGCATATTGTCGTAGGCCGAACACATATACGAAGGATCGGTATAGGGCAGCCACCACTGTTCGGGAGCCGTATATATCTTGTCCGAGGGCATCATATAGTATCCACGCGTCTGCAACGCACTGACACTCTCTGAGAATATAAAGGGCTTGTCAGGGAAGTTCTTAGGCACGTCCTTCGCCCACTGATGATGGTAGTTGAAACCGATGATGTCAATCGCACCGCTTTTAAAGAGATGATTATTGGGCGAAGGCTCTTGACAGCCAGCGGTAATAGGACGCGTGGTGTCGTAGCGCTTCACTATTTCCGCCAAGTGTTGGGTCATCAAGCTTTGTACGGAGAGTTCGCCATCTTTAGCCAATGTCGAGGCATCATGCCCCGCATTCAGAATCAGGTTGGCCTGTTCAAGCGTCAGCGTGTCAGCCTCGGCAGACGACCACTGTTCCAACACCTCGTTGCCTATCGACCACATGAGTATGCTGGGATGGTTACGGTCACGCAGCACCAAGTCGCTTAAGTCGCGTTCATGCCATTCATCGAAGAATCGGGCATAGTCGTTCTGCGTCTTTCTGCGTCGCCACATATCGAAACTCTCGTCCATCACAATCAGCCCCATCGTGTCACACATATTCAGCAGTTCGGGTGCAGGTGGATTATGTGACGTGCGGATACTGTTTACACCCATGGCCTTCAGCTTGGTCAACTTCCTATGCAACGCATCCTCGTTCAGTGCTGCACCCAGACAACCTAAGTCATGATGCTCGCAGACACCGTTTAGCTTGAAATTCTTGCCATTGAGCCAGAATCCCGTCTTGGCATCGAACTTAAAGTCACGGAAGCCAGTGGTGGTCTCCACTTCGTCCACCACCTTACCACCGACTATCAATTGCGTGCGTACCTTATAAATATAGGGGTCCTCACAAGACCACTTTTTGAGGTGAGAGGTGAGAGATGAGAGATGAGAGACGGGGCCTGTAGAGCGAGCCACGACTTTTCCGTTAGCATCAATCAGCATATTCTTGACCTTGACTTTTTGTTTGGTAGGATTCTCGTAGTCCACCTCTACCTTACCATCATGCACATATACACCCCAGTGCTTCACATGGATGGGGTGTGTCTTTGTGAGCCACACATGGCGATAGATGCCACAACCACTATACCATCGGGAGTTGGGCTGGTCGCCGTTATCTACTCGCACAGCCACCACGTTATCTCCATCTTTCAGATACGACGTAATATCATATTCGAACGAGCTGTAGCCGTAGGGCCGATTGCCCACCTTCTGACCATTCACATACACCGTGGGATTCATATAAACACCATCGAATTCCAGGAAGAACTGAGAACTGAGTTCTCCGTTCTCAATAAAAAAATGCTTGCGATACCAAGCAGTTCCACCTGGCAGTGCTCCTCCCGTTGCTCCACTGGGATTACCAGCATAGAAGTCACCCTCTCTGGCCCAGTCGTGTGGCAAGTCAAGACGGCGCCAAAACGCATCGTTGTAAGTCACTTCCGACATCTGCACGGAGTCGGCCAATATAAAAAGCCAATCAGCGTCGAAATTCTGACGCTGACGGGCTTGTATCGTGGTCAGTCCCAAAAGGACACTGACAAGACAAATCAATCTGTTCATAATTGTACGCTAACAGGTTTTCCGTTATAGTCGACTGTCTGACCCTCTGGATTGTCGAAGTTCAGAGGTTTGGGGGCATCCTTCGTGATGAGCACCACATTGAATCGGCGATTCTTCAGCATGCCGTTGAACTGGCCATTACGTTTGCCAAAGGTTATGGTACGTGAGGCATCATCGTAAGTGATGTCGATGGTGGCGTACTTGCCCTTCTCGTAGTTGTAGTTGGTGCCTTCGTCCTCATAGAGTTGGAACGTGCCGTTCTTGCCTGCATAGACGTAGAGGTTGATGAGGTCGGCAGGTTTCTCATCACAATACTGGATTTCAGGACCGAAAGGAATGATGGAGCCCTCGCGGACAAAAACAGGAATACGTTCGTAGGGCGCATCGACTATCAGGCGGTGTCCTCCTTCGATAAATTCACCCGTATAGAAGTCGTACCAGCCACACTGCTTGGGGAAATAGACGCTACGACTGCGAGCCTTGTAATAACCCACCGGACAAGCCATCAGGGCTGGACCGAACATCCACTGGTCCTTGATATCATATATCTCACGATCGCCATTGAAGTCCATCACCAGACCACGCATCATGGTGTAGTCCTTCAGATGTACCCAGCCTGCCATCGAATAGAGGTAAGGCATCAGACGATAGCGCAGCTTGTCGTAATAGACAAACGACTGGTAGGCAGGATGATTCTCGGGGGCTATATTCCAGATCTCACGCAACGGCCACTGGCCATGGACGCGGAACAACGGGATAAAGGTACCGAACTGACTCCAACGGGCCTGCAATTCGCGCCACTCCTTCAGGTCTTCGTTTTCCACCTTCGTGCGGTCATAAATCTGCTGGGCCTGCATATAACGGTTCTCAACACAGAAGCCACCCTGATCCATACCCCAGAAAGGCAGACCAGACATTGAGTAGTTCAAACCGGCTGTCATCTGAGCACGCATATCCTCCCAACGGGTACCGATATCACCGCTCCACGTCGCTGTAGAGTAGCGCTGTTCGCCAGCAAAACCGCTACGGGTCAACAGGAACACGCGCTGGTTTGGACGAACTGAACGCTGACCATGATAGATGGCATCGGCATTCACGATTGAATAGGCATTGAAGTATTCCGTCGTCGTACCTAAAGCGGTAGGACCACTAAGGGCCTTGCGATACCACATGGGGGTACAGTCGCGAACATTGGGTTCTGAGGCATCCATCCACCAGGCATCGATACCATATTTATATTTAGTAAACAAGTTATCGTCCATCTGTCGCCAGAACATCTTACGGGCTCCGGCATCGTAGGCATCGTAGAACGAACCGACATAACCAGGACCTACCCAGTCGTGGATATCGTCCTTGACAGCCTGATGATACATCCAACCGTTCTTGTCGAGTTCCTTATAGTTATCGGTATTACAGTAGAACTTAGGCCATACTGAAATCATGAAGCGGCCACCCATCTGATGAACACTGTCGAGCATGGCCTGAGGATTGGGGAATCGTGAGGCCTCGAACTGATGAGAGCCCCATTGGTCCTCCACCCAGTAGTTCCAGTCCTGCACAATGTTATCGCAAGGTATCTGACGTTTGCGGAACTCGCCAAGGGTTTGTTCTATCTCGGCACTGGTCTTGTAACGCTCACGACTCTGCCAGAAGCCGAGTGCCCACTTGGGATAAACTGGCGCCTTGCCTGTCAGCGTTCGATAGCCGCTGATAACCTCGTCAGCATTCTGTCCTGCAATGAAGTAGTAGTCCATATCCTTGGCCATCTCACTCCAGATGGAGAGCTTGCGCTGGTCTCTATAGGCCCTCGACGCACGCAGCCCACAATACGACACATCGCCGTCAGGACGCCACTCAATACGGAGTTGTTCACGCTTTCCCTCGTGCATCGTCTTACGGAACTTATAGGTATTCGGATTCCATGCCGTACGCCAACGTTCGGGCACCACTTCCTCGCCTCCAATATAGACCTTGATATAGCCAGCATAATAAAGGATGAAATGATACTGACGGGTATCAGGCGATTCGATGAAACCTTCATAGACCACCGTAGAGCCATTGAGACGGAAACCCTTCGGCAGATTCTTGATACCACCGGGTTCCGTGCGATTGCCCAACTCCGATGCGGCAGGACAGTCGAACTCAAAATAGAGCGAGTCCTCATCGCGCACCAGACGTCGTCCAGTACGGTCTGTATAGGTACCAGTCAGATGACCTGCCCTACCCTGCTTATCGTAAATCTTAAAGGCGCGACCCAGTTGCAGATAGTCGTCAGGATTACCAAAACGGCAGTAGCTGTAGGAGTCCCACAGCAGACCATAATTCTTGTTAGAGAGGACAAAAGGTACGCTGACCTTCGTATTATACTGGAACAGGTCTTCGTTCAGACCTTTCATATTCAACTCCTCTGACTGGTGCTGACCCAAACCATAGAAAGCCTCCTCACTGGGACTGTCGAACAACAGACGCCATGTCAGGCCGTTGCGCTGTTCCTCAGGTACCTTGGCCCCATCGACACCTATCTCACGATCGGGCACACGGAAAGGTTTGAATGTCTTGCCGTTCTCAGCCTCTTTCAAGAGTTGTTTGCCATTGGCATCGATAAAGGTAATACGTCCTGTAGCTTTCTCGACACGAGCCTCAACACCTTGGGCCTTCACCGCCACCACGTCACCGTCTGTCACGGTAAACTTTGGATTCGCAGTCTGCTTGACCACTATCAGGCTTTGCTTCTCTGGCAACTGGGCCTCGGAAGTAGCCTGGACGCGGATAATATGATCGTTGACTACCTGCAGGCGCACCACACGCGGGCATCCTGCCTTAACATCCTTCACAGGAATGGTTACATACTGACCATTAATGGTATAGTCAGCTGCCATCAATGCCAATGCTGTCATAGATTCCAGCACTGTCATCAATACTCTTTGCATTTTCATCGTTATATTATTTATTTTTTAAATTCTCACTTCTTCAACCTCAGCAATCTCAATCTCAGGCTGGGCAGGCAACGTGATAAAGAAGATGGTACCACCACCGGGATTATCATCGATACGGATGGTTCCGTTATGGGCATCAATAATCTCCTTCACATAGTCAAGACCAATGCCCTCGCCATTCACCATCGGGTCGAAGGCATGTTCTTTATACTCGTCCTTGATACCAATGCCATTGTCGGCAACCTGTATCTGTGCCAAATCGCCCTGCGTACGAGCCACACCGACACTGATAAGCGGATCGTATGGGGTAAAGTTAATAGAGTTACGGAACAATATCTCTAAGACTTCCTTCAGCTTCGTCTCATCGAAATCTGCCGTCAGCTGGTCGACTGTAGAGATGAAGCTGACCTTGACCTTCTTGTCAGGATCGGGCGATTCATAATGGTCGCAGATGGTACGTATGAAGACGACGAGGTCTTCGGTTGTCATATTCAGTTTGACTACTTCTTTTTTCACCCCAGCCGACTGAGGCCTGTTAGCTTGGTCAGCAGCCATCTTCAGACGCATCTCGTTCATCCACTGCTGTTTCTCGAGTTCACGACGCATCGTCTCGACCTTCATGCGGTTCTCCTGATGTTTCATAAACCACTTACGCCACAGGAAGGCAGCACCTGCAATGATCAGCATGTATAACAAGATCATCCAGCGTGTACGCCACAACGATGGACGGATAGTGATTTCAAGTGTCGACTCTTCTTCGCCAAACGTACCGTCGTCATTCAGCATCCTGACACGGAGCGTGTAGTCGCCTGCACGAAGCGAGTTATAGGTAATATTGGGGTTCTGTTCCGATGTCCTCACCCAGTTGTCATTGAAACCTTCCAGCTTATAGACAAAACGCTTGCCGTTATTCACGATACCGGCATCACTGGCCAACTGGATGGTAAACTGGTCGTTGAAGCGTAACGTCAGCTCTCGGCAGACATCAAGCGCCTCGTCCAAGATGACACGACCGTCCACCTTCTGACCCACAGCAACATCAGCATCGAAAATCTGCAAGCCACTGAAGATGGGACGCTCCTTCTGCTTCACATCAGAGAGTGCCTTGGGATTGATGACATCCAATCCGCTCTGTCCGCCAATCAACAGCAGGCTATCATGCGTCAGACAGGTGGAGCGCTGGTTGTAGGCACCCTGCATCAGTCCATCACGGTTATTATAGCTGCTGACACTAAAGTTCCACTTGCCATCGTCCTGTAATACGGGGATGACCTTCGACACACCATGATCGGTAACCACCCAGATAGAATGGTTCGTGTCTTCGGTGATGGAGCAGACATTCGAGCCAAAGAGTCCGCTCTGCATATCGAGCAGATGCACCGACTTGCGTTTCTGGTCGTAAACCAGCACACCAGAGGAAGAGCCATGCCATATCAGTCCACGCGAATCTTCTATCACACAAACCGTATTACCCGGTTGCACAGGTACATTGGGCGATTCCGGTATCACCCTGCTGACCAATTGTCCCGTACGGGGATTTACAAAGCAATAGTAATAGCTGGCACCCACCATGAGCCATCCCTTCTTAATCCAGGATGCTGACGTCATATAATTATCAGACAGCTGGGTATTCTTGTTGTCCCACGTACGGAATTTCCCTGTCCGCAGGTCAAGTCTCTGGATACCAGCACCCAGCGTACCAATCCAGATACGATGCCAACGGTCCTCCGTAATGCTCCACACATTATCGGTTGCCAAGCCATCGGACGCTCCTGTATGACGGTAATTGATGATGGTAGCGTCGCCATTGGCATTATGGGGAATACAACGTGTCAGGCCACTGTTATAGCCGCCAAACCAGACGCTTCCGTCACTGGCCTTGTAGGAACCCACCATGATATTGCCGAACATGGGACTGTTGGCTGCCGTATAGTGAGCCACCTGTTCACCAATCCTCGGATTATAGACAACGATACCGCGGTCGTTGGTGCCTAACCAATAGTTGCCAAAATTATCTTCACTGACGGCATTGATGTCACCCAGTTCCAGGTTCTTCATGCTGCGGGAACCTTCCTTATACATGTTGACACCATTCTTATAAGAGCCAATCCATATCAGACCATTTTTGTCCAGAAAGATATTACGCAGCGTGTTATCACTGATGGACGACTCGTCGAGCTTGTTGTTCTGGAACTGGCGCATCGTATGATGTCGCAAGTCAAACACCACCAGACCCTCGTGGTCGGTAGCACACCAGATACGTCCCCGATCGTCAATCTTCAGGTCCCATATCATCAGGGGATTCGGTATATCAACAATCTGGTATTGTCGCAGCAGTTCGCCCAGAGTCTTCCAGGCTTTCTCCTTGTACAGTCTGACAAAGGAATACTTTTCGTTGACCACCCAGATGTTGTGGAACTTGTCAATGCTCAAGCGGTAGTCCATGTTTTCAGGTGCACCGTGCTCGCGCATCCAGTTGTCTTCCCACACCTTCACACCTTTCTCACCGTTCAGGCACAACAGACGACCGTCGTTGGTAACAAAGACCACTTCATCACCGTCGTCTGCCATCATCAGGAAGCTGTAATTGGGATTGATCTCATTGGCACCATAACCTAACTTAAAGGCCTTTTTCTTCTTGGTCTTGGGGTTATAGCAATAGAAGCCCTTGTTGTAGAACTTCACCCAATAGTTCTTCTTAGAGTCGATAAAGAGTCGCTCCACACCGTCGTTGAAACCGAAATACTGCTCCAACTCGCGTGAGGCACTACGCTCAAAGCGTTCCGTGACAGGGTCATAGATACTGTAGTTCATGCTCTGTGCCAACCACAACTTACCATCCCATGCCTCCATGATAAGTGCCACATAGTTGTCGCGCATTGTCGTGGTATCACGCATGTTCGAGTAAAAGGTCTTCATGCGGTAGCCGTCGTAGCGGTTTAAGCCGTACGACGTACCCAACCAGATGAAGCCACGGGAGTCGCGGAATATGCAGTTTACCTGAGAGTTCGACAGTCCTTCACGCGTGTCCAGTCGTTTGAACTTCATGTCAGGTATGATACTACGCTCGGTAGTACCCTTATTGGAAATACTGTCAGCCCACAACATGGCCGGCAACAGCATCAGAACTGCTAATAGGTATAATGTCTTTCTAATGACCATATCACTTCTTGCTTGAAGTATCTCTTATCACAAGTTGCTGGGGAACAATCTCCTTATACACCTTGCTGTCGCCATTGATATTGCGCAACAGCAATTGGCAGGCCTTGACACCCATCTGGTGCGACTGGTCCTGAATGACCGACATACGTGGCGTCACATATTCTGCATGCACATCATCCGTAAAGCCCATCAGGGCCACATCTTCAGGAATACGCAAGCCACACTCCTTGATGGCTGTAAACGCCGCAAAGGTAATGATATCGTTGAATGCCAGAATAGCATCAGGGCGATGGTCGCTCTTCAAAAGATTCGTTGTACTTTCGAGGGCCAGCTGATAGTCAATCTTATCGCAGAGCACCAATTCACGTTCGATAGGAATATGATTCTCGCGTAATGCCTCCAAATAGCCATGCTTGCGACGACGCACCATGTCCAGATGGTTGGGGCCTCCAATAAAGGCTATACGCCGACTACCTGTATCTATCAGATGCTGAGTGGCTTGCTGCGCAGCCTCATCCCCATTAGCCGTCACGCTGGAAAAACGGTCTGTCAGACAAGTACGTCCGAAGAACACCAAAGGGATGCCCATCTCCGCTATCTCCTCGAAATGATGATAATCGGTAGTACTTTGTGCCAGACAGGCTATAATGCCTTCCACATGCATCGAGATAAAGTTGTCGATAGCATGCTCTTCGTCTTCATAACGCTCATGGCTGTTAGCACTGAGCACACTGTAGCCTGCACGGCGGGCCTCGTCCTCAATACCATCAAGCACTGCGGCATAGTAGTGCGTTACCAAATTGGGAACCACCACGCCAATGACCTTGGGGGCTTCACGGCGCAGACTCTGAGCAAACGGATTGGGGCGATAGTTGAGTTTTTTAGCCAGATCCTTCACACGTTGTTGCATTTCCTTGCCGATCTCTGGCGAGTTGCGTAGCGCGCGACTCACAGTAGCAATGCTCACCCCTAATTCACGGGCAAGGTCCTTCAACGAAGTTCTATGTTGTTTCTTGTTAGTCATAATTATTAGTTCTTTAACCTTAAGGTAAAAGTGTGCCGATGCAATATCGGCTACAAAGTTACGAATTTACTTTGAAAATCGCAAACGTTTACGTGCGTTTTTTACTGTTTTTTACTCTAAAATACCGAAAAAGTACGTAACTTTGCACCAGAAAACAAAAAGTATAGGTCATACTTTTGACCTTCAGGTAAAAGAATGAGTAATGAATAGTTGATAATAAGTTAGTTAGAAAACAAGATTAAGGCTGTCGGGAGACAGCCTTTTTCTATGCTTCACTTTTGAAGTTACAGCCGTTTTAGTCAAATGGCGAAGATAATGTTTAAAGCTGTGAGCAGAAAAAAAGAGCCATCAAGCCGGAGTTTCCAATTTTTTTATTACTTTTGCAACGTCATTGTAATTATTCATGAGTATGAAGAGACCTCATTGGCTTGAGAAAGAAAAGCTCTATAGCATTATATTCGAGTCGGACACTCCGATGGGACGGATGTTTGACATCGCCCTGATTGTAGCTATCTCGCTGAGTATCATCATCTCGTTCATCGAGACGATTCCCTCGTTAGCACATACCTTTAAGCTGGTACTGGAGATTCTGGAATTTCTGCTGACCTTCTTCTTTACGGTGGAGTACATAGCACGTGTTTACTGTTCACCACGTAAGCGCGACTACGTGCTGAGCTTCTTTGGTATCATTGACTTGCTGGCAATATTGCCGCCTTACCTGTCGTACTTCCTGCCCAATGCACGATACTGGATGCTGTTGCGTTCGTTCCGATTCATCCGTATCTTCCGCATTTTCAGGTTGTTCAGCTTCATCAACGAGGGGTACATACTGATGCGCTCGCTGCAGAAGAGTCTGACCAAGATAGCCGTGTATTTCCTGTTCTTGCTGATTCTGGTCACCTGTCTGGGCACGCTGATGTTTATGGTTGAGACGGGTCAGCCCAATACGCAATTCACGGATTTGGCAACTTCGGTCTATTGGGCCATTGTCACGATGACCACCGTAGGCTATGGCGACATCACGCCTGTCACCCCCATCGGACGTTTGCTGTCGGCATTCGTCATGCTGCTGGGTTATACCATCATTGCCGTACCAACGGGTATTGTGACGGCCACCATCATTGACGAGACGAAAGAAAAGCCGAAGGACGGGCATTGTCCGCGTTGCGACGCGATGGTGCGCGACGAAGACCGGTATTGCGCACATTGTGGAGAAAAGTTATAGAATTTGAAATAATATGAAAAGAACATTATTCATGACAATGGCAATGATAGCCACATCTGCTGCTATGGCGCAGCAAATCCAGTATCCGAAGGCCGCCAAGGACGGCACAGTTGACGAGTATTTCGGCGTGAAGGTGGCCGACCCATACCGATGGTTAGAGAACGATACTTCGGCACAGACTGCCGCATGGGTGGAGGCCGAGAATAAGGTGACGAATGCTTATTTGAAGAAGATTCCCTTCCGCGGCAAGTTGCTGAAACGACTGACCGAATTGTCCAACTACGAGAAGATTGGTGCCCCGCGCAAGCGTCACGGCAAGTGGTATTTCTACAAGAACAACGGCCTGCAGAACCAGTACGTCTTGTACCAGATGGACGAACTGGGCAGTGAGCCCCGTGTCTTCCTCGACCCCAACACACTGAGCGCCGATGGTACGGTGGCCCTGAAGGGTGTCTACTTCTCGCATAACGGCAAGTGGGCTGCTTACGCCATCTCGCGCTCTGGCTCTGACTGGCAGGAGTTCTACGTCATCGACCTGAAGACGGGCCAATTGACCAGCGACCACATCGAATGGGCCAAGTTCAGCGGGGCGGCATGGTTGGGCGACGGCTTCTACTACAGCTCGTACGACCGCCCCACGGAAGGTAAGGAGTTCTCGAACGTCAACGAGGGCATGAAGATATACTATCACAAGCTGGGTACACCACAGTCGCAGGATGTGCTGTTCTACCAGAACCCTACCCAACCCAAGCGTTTCTACGAGGTAAGCGTCAACGAAGAAGAGACGCTGATGTATATGTATGAGGCTGGTGCTGGTGCCGGTAACAACCTGTTTGTACGCGACTTACGCCAACAGGGCTCGCAGTTCATCCAGCTGACGGACAATATGGACTACCAGTATTCGCCCATCTATAACGAAGGCGGCAAAATCTATATCTATACCAACTACGGTGCACCCAAGGGACGCATCATGACGGCTGACATCCGCAAGCCAGGCGTCAACGACTGGAAGGAACTCATTGCTGAGCAGAAGAACATGTTGGGTGGTGTCAATGTCATCAACCGTCTGCTGATACTGACATATAATCAGGATGCCAGCGACCATGCCTTCGTCTATGGCCTGGACGGCAAACTGCGCCACGAGGTAAAGCTGCCTATGGTGGGTAGCGTAGGCTTTACGGGCGACGAGAAACAGCCCGAGTGTTTCTACACCTTTACATCGTTTACCATGCCTGGCACCATCTATCGCTACGATATGGCTAAGAACGAGAGCACCCTCTACGCACAGCCCAACGTGAAGTTCAAGCAGCAGGACTACGAGAGCCAGCAGATTTTCTTTAATAGTAAGGACGGTACGCGCGTACCTATGTTTATTACTTATAAGAAAGGGCTGAAGCGCAACGGCAAGAATCCCGTATACCTCTACGGCTACGGTGGCTTCAACATCGCATTAGGTCCTGGTTTCTCAGCTACACGCATTCCATTCCTGGAACAGGGCGGCATCTATGCGCAGGTAAATCTGCGTGGTGGTAGCGAATATGGCGAGGAATGGCACTTGGCAGGCACGAAGATGCAGAAGCAGAACGTGTTCGACGACTTCATCTCGGCAGCTGAGTATCTCATCAAAGAGGGCTACACCTCAAAGGAGAAACTGGCCATCGTGGGTGGCTCCAATGGTGGTCTGCTGGTTGGCGCCTGCATGACACAACGTCCCGACCTGTTCCGTGTGGCTATTCCTCAGGTGGGTGTGATGGACATGCTGCGCTACCATAAGTTTACCATCGGTTGGAACTGGGCCAGCGACTACGGCACTAGCGAAGACTCGAAAGAGATGTTCGAATACTTGAAAGGCTATTCCCCCTTGCACAATCTGAAGAAGGGTGTCTCCTACCCTGCTACACTCGTTACCACTGCCGACCACGACGACCGTGTGGTACCAGCCCACTCGTTTAAGTTTGCGGCTACCCTGCAGGAGTGTCACGAGGGTCAGAATCCTGTGCTCATCCGCATCGACACCAAGGCTGGACATGGTGGTGGCAAGCCCCTGGCTAAGGTCCTTGAGGAACAGGCTGACATCTACAGCTTTATCCTCTATAATATGGGGCTCAAGTTCAAGTAATCAGGCACTATAAGTTGAGTGCCAGTAATATCAAACATAAGTGCCGGTAAACTTTGAGGTTTACCGGCACTTAACTATTACTTCTCTTTCTTGGACTCAGGTTTTTCCTTTTTGACTTCCGTGGCTTTATAACCAAACTTGCCAAAGCTCTGGATAATCTTCTCAGGAGTGGTCTTCTCGCCATCGTAAGTGATGGTTACCATCTGCTTGGGAATGTTACACTCAATCTGCTTGACACCCTTCTCGAAACGAAGGTTGCCCTTGATTTTGTTCTCACAGCTTTCACAGTGCATCTGGGGAACTGTGGTGACAACTAATGTCTTGATGTCCTTGGCCATACAGACCACAGCGGTCAGCATCATGGCGCTTAATACTAATACTTTTTTCATAATCTTCCTATGTTAATTCTTATTCCTGCATAAAACATGGCACCTTGAACGGGGCCCCACACCATCGTAGGGTCGAAGGTGCTGCTGAAGGGGTCAGCGGCATTGATGATGGTCTGCTTCTGACGGAAACCTGTCAGGTTCTCGCCACCGATATAGATGGAGAAATGACGGAACCAGCGGGTAATCTGTGCCGACACTTGTTCGTAAGCCTGGAAACGATCATCCCAAAGTCCATTGACGGGCGTGGGCATGCGTCCACCACCATTCAACTGCAACGTAGCATCCACCTGCCAGAGTCCGAGAGGCGTCTTATAGCTGGCGGTGACGAGACCCTTGTAACGACTGGTCAACGGCTTCTCCATCAATTCGCCACCATAAGTACACTTCACGTCGTTCCAACGCCAGGCTGCCGTCAACTCCAAACCCTTTACGACTGGATAGGTGGCATCTATCTGAACGGTATTGGAATACGACTTACCATCAAGGTTGGTAATGCGAATCTCTGAGGGATTGCTATCGTAGTCGATGACGGCCTGCTGACTGAAATGCGTATGGTAGTACTCCGCATTCAACTTCAACGTCTTGCCGAACAAGGGGATATAGAACGAACTGCTGACGCCGTAGTTCCAAGCCTGTTCCTGCTCCAAGTCGTCAATAACCAAATGACGCCCGCTGGCCAGCAGATAGTTGTTCTCTGCCAAGGCATGCACAGTGCGATAGCCTTTACCTGCAGAGAGACGCAGGCTGACAATCTCGTTGGGGGTAAGTTTCAAATGGAAACGAGGCGTCACGAATGTGCCGTAACGACTGCTATGGTCTGCACGGATACCAGCCATAGCCACCACCTTGTCGTTCAAGTTGTAGGTGTACTGGGCGTATGCACCCGGTGTGGTCTCCTTGTCATCCTTCATCAGATAGTCGTAGTTCAGCGAGAGACCTACCGACAGGTTGTGCTGCTCCGTAAAGTTGTTCTCGAACAGCAGCTGGGCATAGGCGTTCTTCTGGTTCACACTATAGTGTTTCGTGCCGTAGTTGGCATCCAGCAAATGCATCGACACGTTACCCATCAAGGCGATGTTCGTGCCGTGCTCCGGATCCAAGATGAAGGCGTGCTTCATGTAGCCCTCATAACGGTCGGTCTCTATACCTATTTTATATAAATGATGGCTGTCGGGCGCTGTTTGATGCGTCTGTCCACCCTCGCGTTTCTCTTTTACCAGACTGATACCACCGTGGAACATGTAATGGGTACCCTTCCATTTCCAGCGGTTCTGCAGGTTCCATTGGCGCACATTGGGCTGATCCAGGAAGCCGTCGTCGTTCACGTCGTGGTGTCCGAAGTCATCCTGATAATGGGCCAGCACCTCCGTACTCAGTTTGTCGTCCAAATGGATGTTGGCATCGGCATTGGCCTCCAAACGGCTCATGGTATTGCCATAGAGGTTTACCGTCAAACCCTCGTCATTATCGGGCTTCAGATATTCGATGTCAATCTGACCCGTGATACTCTCGTAGCCGTTGCGGACAGACGAAGACCCCTTCGACACCTGGATGCTGTTCATCCAAGGGCCAGGCACATAGTCAAGGGCATAAGGTGCTGCCGCCCCACGGAAGTTGGGCAGGTTTTCGGTAAGCATCTGCACATAAGTACCGCTCAATCCTAACAGCTTAATCTGTTTGGCACCCGTAGCAGCATCACTATAGTTCACGTCGACAGACGGATTGGTCGTAAAACTCTCACCCAGATTACAGCATGCTGCCTTGAACAGTTCGTCACGCGTAATCAGCTGCGCATTCGTCGGTCCTTTGACCCGACGGGTACCAGCACGGCGCGAGGTAATCGTGATGTTCTGCAGGTTCTGCGTCTTCATTGTGTCAGCCTGCAGCGCATCCATATCCTGTCCGAAAACAGACAGGGTCAGCATCATAACAATGCTTGTCAGTATAAATCTCATGAATGTCTTTGCTTTGATGTTAATATGATACCACAAACAATCAGGATACTGCCTCATGAGGGCAATGTCCTAAAACAAGAGGTCATATTAAAATCAAATGAGCAACACTTGTATGAAGTTCAGATAGTCGCGAGGCGGACTCTTCCACACCTTTGGTACAAACTGAACCTCAGCACTGTTCTCTAAAGGCACCAGCCACTCTGCGACAAGGCTTGGCAGAACAGCTAATATGGGTTGAATGACGTGAAAGTCGTGGTTGAAAGTTGGAGCCACGTTCGTAGGCGACAGCTCGACATGTTCCACAGACATACACGGAGCGTTCATCTTACAACTCATGCCACTCATCATACCACTGTTGAACACAGTCACGACCTTTACCGTTCCCGTATGAGCACAGCGCATAATGTTCACACCACTTCCTACCAACAGTAATGTCAAAGAAAGCAGCAACGACAGGCTGATATGATAGAATCTCTTCATTTTCGACAGCAAAGGTACGCAGTTTTTCCAAACTACGTACCTTTCCCATCAAATCATTAAAAAAGTTTAACTATTATCGTTACTCCTTATCGAGCAGAATCTTCATCATCTCGACGGCTGAATAAGGCACGGGGGTGCCAGGGCCAAAGATGCAGGCCACACCAGCCTTGAAGAGGAAGTCGTAATCCTGAGCAGGGATCACGCCACCAGCGGTGACCATAATATCCTCACGGCCCAACTTCTTCAGTTCCTCAATGAGCTGAGGTATCAGCGTCTTATGACCAGCAGCGAGCGACGATGCACCCACAATATGGACGTCGTTCTCGACAGCTTCACGGGCAGCCTCAGCGGGCGTCTGGAACAAGGGTCCCATATCGACGTCGAAACCACAGTCGGCATAACCCGTAGCTACCACCTTTGCACCACGGTCGTGACCGTCCTGACCCATCTTGGCGATGAAGATACGTGGACGGCGACCTTCCTTCTCAGCAAACTCGTCGGTCATCTTCTTGGCCAACTCGAAGTTTGCATCATTCTTTGATTCTGAACTATACACGCCTGAAATTGTTCTGATTACTGCTTTATAACGACCTACGATCTCTTCGCAGGCATCTGAAATCTCACCTAACGTACAACGCAGCTGTGCAGCCTTGACAGCCAGATCGAGCAGGTTGTTCTCGCTCTTACGACCTTCCTTGAAGTCGCGAACGCACTCGGTGATGGCCTTGAGAGCGGCCTGACAAGCGGCCTCGTCACGAGCGGCACGAACCTCCTTAAGGCACTCTTCCTGCTGCTTGCGTACAGCAGTGTTGTCAACCTCGAGGATATCGATAGGATCTTCATGGTCCAGACGATACTTGTTGATACCGACAATCGTCTGAACACCAGAGTCGATACGAGCCTGTGTACGGGCAGAGGCTTCCTCGATACGCATCTTGGGCAGACCGGTCTCGATGGCCTTAGCCATACCACCTAACTTCTCAATCTCCTGGATGTGCTCCCAAGCCTTATGAACCAACTCGTTGGTCAGGGTCTCCACATAGTAGGAACCTGCCCATGGGTCAATCTGCTTGCACACCTTGGTCTCGTTCTGGATGTATATCTGGGTGTTACGAGCGATACGAGCCGAGAAGTCGGTAGGCAGGGCAATAGCCTCATCCAAGGCGTTGGTATGCAGACTCTGGGTGTGACCCAGCACGGCAGCCATAGCCTCGATACAGGTACGACCGACGTTGTTGAAGGGATCCTGCTCGGTGAGCGACCAACCAGAGGTCTGTGAGTGGGTACGCAGAGCCAGCGACTTCGGGTTCTTGGCACCAAAGCTCTTCACAATCTTGGCCCACAACAAACGACCGGCACGCATCTTGGCAATCTCCATGAAGTGGTTCATACCGATAGCCCAGAAGAACGACAGACGGGGAGCGAAAGCATCGACATCGATACCGGCATTGACACCTGTACGCAGGTAGTCCATACCATCGGCCAGGGTGTAAGCCAACTCGATATCAGCAGTAGCACCAGCCTCCTGCATGTGATAACCTGAGATAGAGATGCTGTTGAACTTAGGCATCTTCTGCGAGGTGTACTCGAAGATATCGGCAATGATCTTCATCGAGAAGGCAGGCGGATAGATATAGGTGTTACGCACCATGAACTCCTTCAGAATATCGTTCTGGATGGTACCTGCCATCTCCTCCAACTGAGCGCCCTGCTCCAGACCTGCTACGATATAGAATGCCAGGATAGGCAATACAGCACCGTTCATGGTCATAGACACAGACATCTTGTTCAAGGGGATACCAGAGAAGAGCACCTTCATGTTCTCTTCGTTACAAATACTTACACCAGCCTTACCCACATCACCCACTACACGGGCGTTGTCGGGGTCGTAACCACGGTGTGTAGGCAGGTCGAAGGCGACGGAAAGACCCTTCTGACCAGAAGCCAGGTTACGACGATAGAAGGCGTTTGACTCCTCAGCGGTAGAGAATCCGGCATACTGACGGATGGTCCACGGACGGAAAGGATACATCATAGAATACGGGCCACGGAGATAGGGAGGAATACCTGCCGTAAAGTCGAGGTGCTCCATGCCTTCCAGGTCTTCTTTCGTATAAACAGGCTGAATGTCAATCTGCTCGGGCGTACGCCAGTTAGCGCTAATGCCATTCTCCTGCTGCCACTGCTGACCATTCTTCTGCTGAATGCCAGCGTAGATATCAATATCTTTAAAATTCTTGCGTGCCATAATTAGATTCCGAGTTTAGCATTGTACTCCTTAAGAGTGCCGAGCTGGTTAGACTTCACGTTAATATAGTTCTCGATGCCAGCGGCCTTCAAGTCGTCAGAGCAAGCGGGAGCACCAGCTACAACGAACATGGCGCGACCGTTGAGATACTTAAAGGCGGGGATGGCGTACTCTGCATACTCATCGTCAGAAGAGCAGATGACCACGATATCGGCTTTAGCCTCCAAAGCGGCATCGACACCTTCCTCGACGGTCTTGAAGCCGAGGTTGTCCATTACCTTATAGCCAGCTGCAGCAAGGAAGTTGCAAGAGAACTGGGCACGAGCCTGACGCATGGCCAGATTGCCGATGGTCAGCATGAAAGCGATAGGCTGTTTCGGAGCCTTCTCTGTAGCCAGACGCAAGGTCTCGAACTCCGAGGCCAAACGGGCGGTATTGAGAGCGGGGAGCTCTGTTCCGTCTGTTGCTGTGCCACAGCAACAAGCCTGACACGGCGTCTTGCCTTCGCTGGTTTCTGTGAAGTTGGGGAACTGGTTGGTACCCAGAATGAACTCCTTACGCTTGGCTGCATCGGCATGACGCTTGGTGTTCGATTCGTTAACGGCATTGGTGATGTTACCCTTCAAAGCCTCAGCCAGGAAACCACCAGCCTCCTCGACAGCGAGGAACAACTTCCAAGCCTCCTGGGCAATGGCATCAGTCAGGTGTTCGATGGTGTAAGAACCACCAGCCACGTCGACGAGCTTGTCGAAATGAGCCTCCTCCTTCAGCAACAGCTGCTGGTTGCGGGCAATACGCTCAGCAAAATCGGTCGGAGTCTCGTAAGGCTTGTCAAACGGTGTCACCACGATAGAATCAACGTTAGCAAGGGCTGCCGACATCGTCTCCGTCTGGGAACGGAGCAGATTGACGTAAGAATCGAACAGCGTCTGGTTGTACTCAGAGGTGTAGGCGCAGACATGCATCTGACAAGCGCAGTCGCACTTGGGTTCGTACTGCTTCACAATCTGAGCCCACAGCAAACGGGCGGCACGGAACTTGGCAATCTCCATGAAGTAGTTCTCGCTGACACCCATATTGAACTTGATACGCTTTGCTGCCTCCGTAGCATCGATACCAGCCTCGGTGAGGATGTTCAGATACTCAGCACCCCAAGCCAGAGCGTAGCCTAACTCCTGATAGATGTAGGCACCGGCATTGTTCAGGGCTACAGAGTTCACGTTGATGCACTTGTAGTCGGGCAGTTCCTCTAAGGCCTTGATAAGCTGGGGCGAAACCTCAGCACACAGAGCGGACGTGTCCTTACCCTTGGCAAGAATCTTGCTGATGGGGTCGAAATTGATGCTACCCTTCAGCTCTGCCAGAGGATAGTCCTTCTCCTTGAAGTAAGCCACCAGAATCTGGGCCAGCTCCACGCAATGACGCTGACAGGTCGTAAAGTTCAGCTCCACATACTGAGGCAGGATGCCTTCGAGCAGGGTAGCCACGAACTCCTTGCTGACGCTGTCGCCAGGAATACGGAAGCCCAGCGAATCGACACCTTTGTTCAGAACGTCAAGGGCCTTCTCGTTGGCAGCCTTTGCATCCTCGGCATTGATGTCCTGACGGACAAACCAAAGGTTGTTGTCCTTCTTGTTGCCACGAACGAACGGGAATTCGCCTGGCAGTGAGTCTACAGCCTTGAGGTCTTTCAAATCCTCACGGCGATAGAAGGGTTGCACGTTAAACCCTTCGTTGGTTCTCCACACGAGTCGCTTCTGGAAGTCGGCACCTTTCAGGTCCACTTCAATCTTGTCCAGCCATTCTTGGGTGGTTGGGGCTTGGAACTCGCTAAAGAGTTTTTCTTTGTTAGCCATAAATAATTGTAGTGTTTATTATATAAGATGTTGTTTTAAGTATCGTTCTGCAAAGGTAGCAAATAAATTTGAAATAAAGAAGAATTTAATAAATATTTTATATTTATGAAAAATAGTTGCACAAAAATGCACGTATTGCGCAAGAATTTAGTAATTTTGCAGGCAATTTGGAGAATAGTGTGTTATGGAATCATTTCAATGGTTAAACGATTTGTTCACGACAACAGACTCTGTGGCGCATATAGCGTTGCTGTATGCCATCGTGATTGCCGTGGGCGTCTACTTAGGGAAAATTAAGATTGGCGGTGTCTCTTTAGGAGTCACATTTGTATTGTTTGCAGGTATTGTAGCAGGGCATATCGGATTTACAGCCCCTACCCCCATTTTGACATTTATGCAGGACTTCGGACTGATCCTATTTGTATTCATGATAGGTATGCAGGTAGGTCCCGGTTTCTTTGAAAGCTTTGGAAAACAGGGCATTAAGCTCAACGGACTGGCAGCGAGTGCCATCCTATTGAACATCCTGGTCATGTTTGCCTGCTATTATATCTTCTTCGACACCAACGACAAGATGAACCTGCCGATGATGGTGGGTACGCTGTATGGTGCCGTCACGAACACGCCAGGTCTTGGTGCTGCCAATGAGGCACTGGGGACTGTCTTCGGTGCCAATGCTCCACAGATAGCCTCGGCATACGCCTGCGCATACCCCTTAGGTGTGATAGGTATCATACTTGGTATTATATTAATAAGGTATATATGTAGCGTCAAACTCGAGAAAGAAGAGGCACGCTTGAAGGCGATGGAGGAGCAGAGTGCCAACAAAAAGCCTTATAAGATGCACCTGGAGGTGACCAACAAATATCTGGAAGGCAAGACATTGCTACAGGTTCACGACTTCCTGAACCGCGACTTCGTGGTGTCACGACTGGTGTCACAGGGCGAGCTGATCATCCCTAACCGCGACACGGTATTCCATGTGGGCGACCAGATGCTGGTGGTATGTGCCGAGGCTGACCAAGAGGCTATCATGGCCTTCATCGGTCCGAAACTTGACATTGACTTCGAACAGCAAGACCAGCCTCTGGTATCGAAGCGTATTCTGATTACAAACCCTGCCATCAACGGTAAGTCACTGGCTTCCATGCACTTCTCGAGTGTTCATGGCGTCAACGTGACCCGTGTGACCCGTCATGGCATGGACCTCTTTGCATCAGCAGGTCTGCCTCTGCAGGTGGGCGACAGAATCATGGTTGTAGGTCCTGAGGACGCCGTTGACCGTGTCGCCAACAAGATGGGTAACTCCGTGCGCCGTCTGGATGCACCCAACATTGCCACCATCTTCGTAGGCATCATCATCGGACTCATCTTCGGTTCATTCCCTCTGGCTATCCCAGGTATGCCCGTACCCGTAAAACTGGGTTTGGCTGGCGGACCACTGATTATCGCCATTCTTTTAGGCCGCTATGGCTATAAGATACACTTGGTGACCTATACAACCACCTCTGCCAATATGATGTTGCGAGAAATCGGACTGGTGCTCTTCTTGGCCTCAGTAGGTATCAAGGCTGGTGCCGGATTCGTCGAGACGGTGGTTCAAGGTGACGGACTGCTTTACGTGCTTACAGGTTTCCTGATTACCATTATCCCCATTTTGATAGTTGGACCTATTGCACGTATCAGATACCGCTTCAACTATTTTACCATTGCCGGTATGATAGCAGGTACCTATACCGATCCCCCTGCACTGGCCTACTCGAACAGCATCTGCTCGAAAGAGGCTCCAGCACTGGGTTATTCGACGGTCTATCCGCTCTCGATGTTCCTCCGCATCTTTACGGCACAGATCATTGTGCTGTTCTTCTGCGGTTAAGCTGTGATGATAAAACTATAATAATACACAATTAATAAACAGACAAAATGAAAAGATTCGCATTCCTGTTAGGCTCACTCCTCGCCTTCGCCTCACAGCCTATGTTGGCCCAAATGGATGCCAGCATCAAGCTGAACGAGGTGATGACGCAGAACGAGTCGAGCCTGATTGACGAATACGGAGCCAGAAACGCCTGGGTGGAGATTGCCAATATCTCGCACTCGACGTACAACATCCGTGGTATGTACATCACCACCGACCGCTCCGTACTCGACAAAAAGATGAGCGTGCCCGAACGCATCAGCCGTATGAGTCAGATTCCCAACGGCGACGTGCGTACCAATCTCTCAGGGCGTCAGCTCATTGTACTCCAGCTTGGCAGTCAACCTGCCCAAGGCTCTCTGCATCTATCAGTGAAGGTCAATGCCACAGAACCAACATGGATTGCGCTCTACAACGGGAATGCCACCCAACTGATTGACTCCGTCACAGTACCAGTATTAGGTGCCGACCAGTCGTATGCCCGCATTGCCAATAACGGAACTGCAGCAGATTGGGAGAAAAAGAGTGCCGACCGCGTAACGCCAGGCATCCAAAACCAAACGGTGGTCAGCGAATCGAAAATAGAGAAATTCAAGCGCGAAGACCCGCATGGCTTTGGCATGGCCCTGATGGCCATGGGTATCGTATTCTTCTGCTTGGCTCTGCTCTGGATTACCTTTACCCTCTTTGGTATGCTGATGCGCCACATGGATGCTGCCAAGAAGGTGGCTCACCAACAGCCCATCAAGCCTATTACCAAGACGGTGGAGAAGACTATGGAGGTAGGTCACAAGACCGGTATTTTGCTGAAAGAAGGTCTTAACACCAAGGGTATCGACAAAGAGGTATATATGGCCGTCATCGGTTTGGCCCTGCGCCAGTATGAAGACGACATCCACGATGTGGAGAGTGGTGTCATCACCATCATGCCGAAAGATACAGGTTGGGACGATGAATACAGTCAGATGACCCATCTGCACGAGGCTTTCATTCCCACCAAGCACAACGCACCAAACATTCCAACAACCCCCGAACTGCGCTAATAGGCGGTTCACCAAAAACAGAAGACAACAATGAAGACATATAAGTATAGAGTACAAGGCGTAGACTACGAAGTAGAAATCGCTGAGGTAGAAGGTAAGATTGCCAGAGTAAACGTCAACGGCATCCCATTCGAGATTGAAATGCAGAAGCCCATTAATGCCGCCAAGCATCCTGTGCTGGCTGCCACCAAAAAGGCACCTGTTAGCGCAGCACCCACAGCACCTGTTGCCCAAGCTGCAGCTGTTCAATCTGTTGCTGCTCAGACACAACCCACACAGCAACCTGTCGCTGCTGGAGCAGGAACTCCCATTAAGGCCCCGCTGCCTGGAACTATCAATGCCATCAATGTGAAGGTGGGTGACACCGTTGCCGTAGGCGATGTGGTTATCGTACTGGAAGCCATGAAGATGCAGAACAACATCGAGGCAGAGAATGCAGGCACCGTAACATCCATCCTTGTCAATCAGGGTGATACCGTCATGGAAGGTGCTGTCATGTTAACAATAGGATAATTGACAATTGAAAATTGATAATTGACAATTATGGGATTTATAAACTTTATCATAGAAAACTTCAATGAGTTCCTGACCTATACAGGCTTTGCCAACGTAACGGCAGGAAACCTCATCATGATAGCAGTAGGCGCCTTCTTTATTTGGCTGGCCATCAAGAAGGACTTCGAGCCCCTGCTGCTCGTACCTATTGGACTGGGTATCATTCTCGGCAACATTCCTTTCCGTGCTGATGCCGGACTGGAAATCGGTCTCTATGAGGACAATTCCGTGCTGAACATATTCTATCAAGGCGTTCGACAGGGTTGGTATCCTCCACTCATCTTCCTGGGCATTGGTGCCATGACTGACTTCTCTGCCCTGTTGGCTAATCCAAAACTGATGCTGATTGGTGCTGCCGCCCAGTTTGGTATCTTCGGTGCCTACATGTTTGCATTGGCATTGGGCTTCGAACCAAATCAGGCTGCAGGTATCGCCATCATCGGTGGTGCCGATGGTCCTACAGCCATCTTCCTGAGTAGCAAGCTGTCACCCAACCTGATGGGAGCCATCGCAGTATGTGCCTATTCCTATATGGCACTGGTACCCCTGATTCAGCCCCCATTGATGCGCCTGCTCACCACCAAAAAGGAGCGTCTCATCAAGATGAAGCCTGCCCGTGAGGTGTCTCAGACAGAACGAATTCTGTTCCCCATCGTGGGACTATTGCTGACGACCTTCATCGTACCCTCCGGTCTGCCTCTGTTAGGTATGCTGTTCTTCGGTAACCTGTTGAAGGAGAGTGGTAAGACCACACGTCTGGCCAAGACGGCCGGAGCAGCACTGAACGACATTGTGGTCATGCTGTTAGGTCTGACGGTAGGCTGTTCTACACAGGCTTCTGAGTTCCTGACCATGAATACCATCTATATCTTCGCCATTGGCGCTGGCGCCTTCATTATTGCCACCATGAGTGGTGTTTGCTTCGTCAAACTGATGAATGTGTTCCTGCCAAAGGACAAGAAGCTGAATCCGTTGATTGGTAATGCTGGTGTCAGTGCTGTACCAATGGCCGCCCGCATCTCTAACAACCTCGGACTGGAGTACGACCGCCACAACTTCCTGCTGATGCACGCCATGGGCCCCAACGTCGCTGGTGTCATTGGTTCAGCGGTGGCTGCCGGTGCCCTACTGGGCTTCCTCTCATAAAAAATCTAAGAATAACGCATAAAAAAAATCGGCAATCTTTCTTGATTGTCGATTTTTATTTGTAACTTTGTCGTCTGAAAAATCTAAAGACAATGTACATAGCCGTTGCAGGAAATATTGGAAGCGGAAAATCAACGCTGACACAACTACTCGCCAAGCACTATGGCTGGGAGGCACGCTTTGAGGCTGTGGAGCATAACCCGTATCTGGAGGACTACTATCGTGACATCCACCGATGGTCGTTCAATCTGGAAGTGTATTTCCTGAAAGAGCGCTTCCGCGACCTGATTGACATTTCAAAGTCAGAGAAGACCATCATCCAAGACCGTACCATTTACGAGGGTGTGTATGTGTTCATGCAGAATAACAAGGTTATGGGCCATCTCACAGAACGCGACTTCGAAACCTATATGGAACTGTTCGAACAGATGATGACGGTGGTACGACAGCCAGACTTGATGATTTACTTGAAAGCATCAGTACCCCATCTGGTGGGTAACATCCAAAAGCGAGGACGCGAATATGAACAGTCCATCAAGTTAGAATATCTTGAAAACCTGAATCAGCGCTACGACGACTTTATATATAATAGGTATAAGGGACGAGTCATGACTATCCAAAAGGATGAGCTCGACTTCCTCCACGAGCCCAAAGACCTGGCCAAGATCATCGACCGCATCGACAGCGAACTCTTCGGCCTCTTCTCTAACCTCTAAACGCTAATCTCTAAACTCTAAACTTTAAACTCTAAACTAATATGCACATCGCAATAGCTGGAAACATCGGTAGTGGCAAGACCACACTCACCAAGCTCTTAGCCCATCGTTATGGCTGGACGCCAAGGTTCGAACCCGTAGATAACAATCCCTATCTGGCAGACTTCTATGCCGACATGCCCCGTTGGTCGTTTAATCTGCAGATATACTTCCTGAACAAGCGTTTCAAGGAGGTGGTTGAGATTTCCAAGTCAGAGGAGACCATTATCCAAGACCGTACCATCTTTGAGGATGCCTGCATCTTTGCGCCCAACCTGCATGGACAAGGTATGATGTCGGATCGCGACTTCAACAACTACCGCGACTTGTTCGACCTCATGATGTCGCTGGTCAAGCTACCCGACCTCATGATATACATCCGCGCCAGCATCCCTACCCTCGTAGCACAAATTCAGAAACGTGGTCGTGAATATGAACAGACCATGCGACTTGACTACCTGCAAGGACTGGAGAAACGCTATGAAGACTGGATTGCCTCCTACAAAGGGAACCTCATCATTGTAGAAGGTGACACGTGCAAGTTTGGGGACAATCCTGAACACCTGAAACAGGTAACGGACATGATTGATGCCAAACTCTACGGATTGTTCCCGATGGAGAAGTAAGAGGTGAGAGAGGTTAACGGCGACGCTTACGGGCTTTGGCCTTAGAACGCTGGCGGCTTTTAGAAGCCTTGACTACCCTGCCCTTTCTTTTCGTCTTACCCTTTACTACAGCAGGTTTCCTGACTACGGGCACACTCGTGCTGCGCCATGTGACACATTCACGCGCCGTATAATAAGGTACTTCGTCAGAAGGATTGCGTTCGCAATACTTCAAAATGCTGTAGTAGTCAACGTTTCGCTTCGCATGGTTATCATAGAACCAGATGTCCACAGAAGACTTGGCAGTAGCAATCATCACGATATCGCGGTCAAAATCCAAGAACCAACGGGCAAAGGCATGACCTCGCACCGTCGCCTCCCAGGTAGGCGCACCATAGTGATGACGCATCCATTTCATCATCTTCTTATAGTCATCACGCGGCGTCCGACCTTGCTGGTATTTCGTTGACAACAATATCGAATTGAGAGCCGAAGTATCGCGATTGCTGTTCAGATTCAGCCAGACATTCAGCCCGGAGATACGTCCAGACAGGCTAAAGCTATCCTCTTGTTGCATGCCCTTATTGCTCAGCTCATCTATCATCTCAGCAGGAGACAACGAGAGGGGAAGCCCCAGGAATTCTGTATGATCGTCAGCCTTTACGGGTAAACACAGCATACCTAAAAGGCACACCATCTTTATATATTTCTTTATCATTCTTTGTTCTTTGCTTGTAATTATCCCTACAAAGGTACGAATAAACGAGTAAAACAGCAAATTTTTCACATTTAACTTTTCACTTTTCACTTTTTTTCGTATCTTTGCACGGATATTTGTACTAAGAACTCATGAAACTGTCCAAGATATTCCACCGCAAGCATACCATAGCCGGCAGGCTGACATGGCGTGTAGTAGGAACCATGACTGCTGTCATGACGCTAATCTTGGTTCTGATTTTCACTTTTCTTTGGCTTCTTGGAGCCGTCCTCTTTGCGACATATATCAAGTCTTCCATGAGAGTTTCTAATGAGAAAATCAATAATGTTTTCTCAACTGTCGAGGTGGCCGTTTCCAACAACACACCAGAAGTGGAGGAAAACATCAACAACGACCAGCGCCAGTATTTTGCTGTAGAGCACCTGCTGAAACTGAATCCCAATATTATGGGTGCTGCTGTAGCCTACAATCCCGAATGCCCGCCACACAAGGGAGAAGCCCTTTCCCCCTATGCCTATCGTGACAGTATGGGAATACATACCAAGCAGTTGAATACGCCAGAATACGACTATCTGCACCAGGAGTGGTACACAAAACCTATTGAACAAGGAAAAGGCACTTGGTCAGAGCCTTATATAGATGAAGGTGGAGGTGAAGTAGCTATGATTACCTACTCGCAACCCATCATCAATAACAATGGAGAGATTTATGCTATCCAGACTGCCGATATTGCACTGAACTGGTTGAATGATCTCATGCATGAATTGGACAGTACGACCTTTAGTAATCTTTATTTTATTGAGGATGAAGACATACAGTTAGACAACAGTTTTATCGTGACACGCAAAGGCACTTTTGTGGCTCATCCTGACCCCAAAATGCTACTCAACAAAACCCTTTACGATTTGCTAAAGACGACTAACAGAGATGACATAGATATAATTGCACAGAAAATACTGACTTCTGACAATGGTTACACAGGATTTAGAGACAGTTTGGGACAAAGGCAAATATTATTTCATTCATCCATTGAACATACAGGATGGACAATGATTACTATTTTTCCTTTGAAAGCCACTTTTTCTCCAATTACAGTGATAATCGGGTTTTTATTCATCCTGATGATTATCGGACTGATTATCGTAGCCCTGATATGCCGCTCTGCCATCCGTCGCGTTACCAAGCCAATACGTAAGTTTGCGGACTCTGCCGACGAGATAGCATCAGGCAATTTCGCTGCAGAGCTCCCAACCATCAAGACCAAGGACGAGATGCTGCGTCTGCATAACTCGTTCAAGACCATGCAGAAGTCGCTGATACGGCAAATTGAAGAAACGAAGTCGGCCAACGAAGAGAAAGGACGAATTGAAAGCGAACTGAATATTGCACGTGGCATCCAGATGTCTATGTTGCCCAAGACCTTCCCGCCATTCCCCGATCGTAACGACGTTGAAATCTACGGACAGCAGAATCCTGCCAAGGAAGTGGGTGGTGACCTTTACGACTTCTACATCCGCGACGAGAAGCTGTTCTTCTGTATTGGTGACGTCAGTGGCAAAGGCGTACCGGCCTCACTGGTGATGGCTGTTACACGCACCCTGTTCCGAACCATCAGCTTCAAGGAGGCACAACCGGAACGTATCATGTATGGCATCAACAATGCAATGGCCGACAATAACGAGTCGAATATGTTTGTCACCTTGTTTATTGGTGTACTCGACTTGCCTACAGGCCGTTTGCGCTATAGCAACGGTGGCCACAACGCTCCCCTGCTGATTGGTCAGACCATTGGCTTGCTGCCTTGCGCAGCCAATGTGCCATTGGGTGTCATGCCTGACTGGAAATTCAACCAGCAAGAGACGACAATTGACATCAACACCTGTATATTCCTATATACTGACGGACTGACAGAGGCTGAAAACATGGAACATGACCAATTCCTGGAAGAACGCATGATTGATGTGGCTAAGGCATCGACACACCAGCCTCAGCAGCTGATTGAACAAATGATCAATGCGGTACACGAATTTGTCGGTGATGCAGAACAAAGTGATGATTTGACTATGTTAGCTATCCAATATACTAAACCACAGGAGAAAGATGTGAAGCTGCAGCGCAGCATCACCCTCCCTAATGATATTGACGAAGTGCCCAAACTGGCAACATTTGTCGATGAAGTATGCGAAATTGTTGGCTTCGACATGAGTACGGCCATGAGTCTCAATCTGGCTTTGGAAGAGGCCGTGGTCAACGTAATGAGCTATGCATACCCATCGGGAACGACGGGTAATGTCAACATAGAGGCGATGGCCAACGATAAACGACTGAAGTTCATTATTTGCGACTGGGGCACCCCATTCGATCCAACTGCCGAGAAAGAAGTTGACACAACTCTATCGGCAGAAGAAAGGCCTATCGGTGGACTGGGCATCCATCTGGTTAGGCAAATTATGGACAGCATTAACTACGAGCGAATCGACGGAATGAACGTTTTAACGCTCCGCAAGAAGCTTGTTTGATGTGTTTTAAACATTTTTAACAGCCTCTATAAGACCATAGTCTGAGTTTTTTAATAAATTTGCAAGTCTAAAAGGAAATGACTGACGTCATATTATCAAGTTTTATCAGTCTGTTTGCCCTATTCGGCAAGGTAGAGCAGGTAGACGAGGAGCGGGCAAAGAAAATGCTCGTTAATTACTTGCGTCATCATTTCGGCATCCGCAATACAGACCTCTACGTAGACCTTTACAGCGATATGCGTATGGCCTACGAGATGACAGACGACCTGGACACCATTGATACCGTCACTGCCATCTGTTCCAATCTTCAGACAGACATCAGTCACACGGAGAGAGCTCTCCTATTGCTGCGTCTTCTGGAGTTCTGCACAGACGATGACGGATTTACGGATATCATGTTCCGGACCATGGCCGAGCAGTTCAACATTCCTGACGAGCAGTATAACGACTTCATGGACTTTGTCAACAACAAAGCTACTGAACATGTCATGCTGCATCAGTTAGAAGGTTTCGACGGCACGCTGAAGACATTGCTTGACCCCATCTCAGGACTGTTGCTGTTTACCTACATAGGCAACGACACCGTCCTGCTCAACGATGTTCCCGTATTGTCTGGTGCCTATCAGGTATGGATTCAGAGCAGCGTATTGAAAAGCAAAAGCGGTAAGCCCGTCTATTATTCGTCTATCATCAGTTGCTACGAGAATACTGATAGCGAAGTGCAGGCCGTCGAGTTCTGCGGACGCAATATCAATTTCCGCTTCCCCAACAGCGACAATGGCATGCACGACCTAAGCTTCACGCTCCGTAATGGCGAACTGTTGGCTATCATGGGTGGCTCAGGCACAGGCAAGACGACCCTGCTCTCACTGCTTAACGGCAGTCTGAAACCTCAGGAAGGCAGCATCACCATCAATGGTCACGACATCAGTGAACCGAAGGCGAAAGACCTCATCGGTTTCGTGCCACAGGACGACCTGCTGATTGAGGAACTGACCGTCTATCAGAACCTGTGGTTTACAGCCAAGTTGTGCTTCGAAGGCATGCCCGACGAGGCCATCGACCGTCGTGTCATGAAGACGCTGAAGGATTTAGGCTTGGATGCTGCCAAGGACTTGAAGGTTGGTTCTGCCATCAACAAATTCATATCTGGCGGTCAGCGCAAACGCCTGAATATCGCCTTGGAACTGATTCGCGAACCTGCCGTACTCTTCCTTGACGAGCCTACTTCAGGCCTGTCCTCTGCCGATACCGAGAAGGTTATCAATCTGCTGAAGGAACAGACCTTGAAGGGCAAGCTCATTATTGTCAACATCCACCAGCCATCCAGCGATGTCTATAAGCTGTTCGACCGTCTGTGGTTGCTCGACAAGGGTGGTTACCCCGTTTTCGACGGTAATCCCATAGATGCCATCACTTATTTCAAGGAAGCTGCCAACTATGCAGATGCTGAAACCAGTGCCTGCCCCATGTGTGGCAATGTGAATCCTGAAATCGTATTGAACATCATCGACGAGAAGGCACTCAACAACAATGGTGAGTTGTCTGACGAGCGTAAAATGACACCGCAAGACTGGCACGAGCTCTATCTGAAGAACTGTCCGGAACTGCCGATGCCGTCCGTCAGTGAGGTCCCGCCGTCCGACCAGAAGAAGCCTGGCGTGCTGAAACAGTTTGCCATCTTCCTGCATCGTAACATCAGGACGAAGATTACCAACGTACAATATCTCCTGATTACCCTCTTGCAGGCACCTGTACTGGCTGTGGTCTGTGCCATGCTTACCCGCTATGCTCCACCCGAAGGTTATTCGGTCATGGACAACAAGAACCTAGTAAGCTACTTCTTTATGGCAGTCATCGTAGCGACGTTTACAGGTATGAGCGGTAGTGCCGAGGAGATTATCAAGGACCGCGCCTTGCTGAAACGTGAGAGTTTCCTCCATCTGTCCTATAGCAGCTATATTTGGTCGAAGATTGTCTATATGGCTGGCGTCTCACTAATCCAGACCCTGCTATTCATTGTGATTGGCAACACCATTATGGGACTCCATGGACTGTTCCTGACCTGGTGGCTCATCCTGTTTGTCACAGCCTTTTTGGCCAATCTCACGGGTTTGCTGCTATCCCAATGTCTGAACTCTGTCGTGGCCATCTATATCAGTATTCCCATGTTGCTCATTCCTCAGATTCTACTCTGCGGACTGGTTGTCAGCTTCTCAGACCTGACACCTAAGAGCACCACGGGCAACGTGCCACTGATTGGTGACTTGATACCGTCTCGCTGGTCATACGAAGCGCTGGCTGTCACCTCGTTTACTGACAATGAGTACGAACGTCAGTTCTTTGAGGTCGATAAAGACAAGTACGAGACACAGTTTTATAACATGGGCCTGCTCTACGAACTGCAGTCACAACTGGAAACCATGAAGGACGAACAGGAACGTGGCAAGCAGGCGAAGGTCGACCACCTGCAAGTCATCCGTACCAATCTGCCCCAGCTGACAGCGTTCTGTGGTATGAAGCCCTATCAGGGCGACGAGTCCTACCAGTCGCTCAATGACTATATGAAGGAGGCCGAGACCATATTGTCGAAGCGTGGCAATCAACTTACGCTGAAAGCCGATGCCTTAGCGTCCAACTATATCCGTAAAAATGGCAAGGAAGCCCTTTTGCAGCTAAAGCGCGACAACTACAATATCAAGTTGGAAGACTGTGTCATCGGTGCCGATCAGCAACGCATGCTTGACGTGATTGACAATTATGTCGTACCGCGTACAGGTATCATCTACCTGACACCGCAAAGCAAGATAGGACGTGCGCCCTTCTATAGCAGCGAAAAGATCTTGGGGTCATGGCATATCAAGACACTATGGTTCAATATGGGCGTCATGTTGCTCATGTGTATCGTCATGGTCATCCTGTTGACAAAGAATATTATCATTAACATTATTAATAACTCAAATTTTAAAACAAAATGAAGAAATTATCATTTTTAGCAATTGCTTTTGCAGTCATCGCAATGGCTGCATGTGGCGGAAAGAAAAGTGCTCAGGCTGAGGAAGCAACCGACAGCGTGAAGAGTTTTGAACAGCAGCAGATTGAGGCCAGCATCAAGATGCACATGGACAGCATCGCCTCTGAACTGGGTAAACTGAAGTCTCTGCCTTTCCTGAACGAGGGTAAGGACGGTATCACCCTGACCAAACAGGAGAAGCAGGTTAAGCCCGACTATCTGTTGGCTGCCAATGTGGCTGACGAGGCTACGACCCTCACCGAGAAGTATCGTATCCTCAGTGCTCTCAGCGTCGACAAGAAGATTGCTGCGCTTTACGAGATGCCTGTTGAGGACTATGACAAGGCCATCACGAAGTTGGCTGCCGACATCAACGATCCTTCGTTTAAGGCTATTGAGGACGCAGGTACCATCTTTGAGACCACATCGACACTCTACGACGAGATGGAGAAGAACGGTCGCATCAACTACTTCTGGCAGCTGGCATCTGCAGCACTCGTTGAGCAGCTCTATGTATGCAACCAGAATGCCGACAAGTTCCTCAGCGCTTTCAACGACGAGGCTGCAGCAAACGTGACCTTCCGTATCGTGTTGGTTCTCGACGCTGTAAAGCGCCTGGCTCAGTACGATCCCGACATCGAGCCCGTAGCTCAGGCTATTGCTCCCCTCGATGCCCTCAATGCCACCTCTGTTGCTGAAATGAAGGAGCAGATGGCAAAGATGAAGGACCAGATCAATGCTGCTCGCAAGGCTTTGGTGAAGTAATATAATATACAAGATGAGTAATGTGTAACCGCGGTTACACATTACTCATTACTAAACAAATAAAGAAGCATTATGATATTCGATATTAAAGAAGAAAATGGCGGCATGACTGCCATTGTTAGCGGACGCTTGGATACACCTGCTGCAGTAAAGGCACAGAACGAGATTACACCATTGTTAGAGAATGCCGACAAGGAGATTATTCTTGACTGCACACCCCTCGAATACATCAGTAGCTCCGGCTTGCGCTTGTTCCTCACTATCCGTAAGGAAGCTGCTGCTAAGGGTGGCAAGGTCATCATTGCTAACATCAACGACGAAATCCGCAAGGTATTCATTATGACAGGATTCTTCAACCTGTTTGAAATCCGATAAGTCTGATGACAGAGCACGGGATGCCAGGCAGGCCCAAAGTGGCTGTTATTGATGCAAACACGTTGGCAGTATTAGGATTAAAACAAATACTGCAAAACGTGATGCCCATCATGACAGTCGACACCTTTGGGAGTTTCAGTGAACTGGAATCAGGTCAACCAGACCAGTATGCCCACTATTTTGTGGCTATGGACATCGTGTTGACCCACCGTAGCTTTTTCCTTGAACGACAACGTAAGACCATTGTACTTACTCTGTCGCTCAATGACAGTTCACAGCTTCACGATTTCCATTCGCTCTGCATCAACCAACCCGAGCCGCAGCTTATTCGGCAGTTACTTACGCTCCAGCAGTATGCCCATCATGGTGGGCGCAACTTGCCCCCCATGCCCAACATCCTTAAGCAAAAGCTGCTGACCGATCGTGAGATTGAGGTCATGTCGCTCATAGCCCAGGGATTTATCAACAAAGAGATAGCCGATCGTCTTCACATTGGCCTGTCAACCGTTGTCACCCATCGCAAGAACATCATGGATAAACTGGGCATGAAAAGTGTATCAGCTCTTACCATATATGCCGTCATGCACGGCTATGTGGATATCAATAAGATATAGCGAAATCTTTTCTTATTCTTAACGATATTAACCGTAATACTCCTTATACCATTCAGCAAAAGCTCTTAGTCCTTCTCTTAGTGTAATTTTGGGCGTAAATCCGAAGTCGCGTTCCAGGGCTGTGGCATCAGCATACGTGGTAGGCACATCGCCTGGTTGCATGGGTACCAACTTCTTATGAGCCTCGATATC